>JACCEB010792579.1_pt1 | contig 12751 bp, 11 predicted proteins | sample 7454761 | NCBI WGS metagenome assembly JACCEB01 (sample SAMN15323454, study PRJNA562643) | freshwater metagenome | isolation source: river surface water | place: USA:Blue River Watershed | collected 2017-08-18 | reverse complement strand
TTGGTGTTATTAATTGTTTATAATAAAAAATAATTTTATAAATTTAATAAAAAATATCTAATATCTTATATAAAATGAGTACTTCATTATTTTGCACACAAGATATTGTTAAATACATCATAATTGGTGGATTAGTTTATTCTATATTAAAATTAATTCCATCACAACAAATATCTAATAAAGACTTAATATTAGTATTAGCTATTATTTGCATTAGTTTTATTTCTCTTGATTGTGTTTTAAATAAAATGAATAATAAACCAAATCAAGAAGCTTTTACTTCAGAACCAAATCAAGATAATTCAGATTCAAATCCATCATCACCCAGAGGTAGACGTAAAGTACGTGATGGAAAAGATAAAGAAGCCGATGAACATAAAGAACCCAAAGAACATAAAGAACCCAACGAACATAAATCAACTAGATCACCTAGAGCAACAGATAGAGAAGAACGTAAAATGAATGATGATAAAAATAAAGAAAACAATGACAATAAAACACAATCATCCAATACAAGATCTGAACCTGTCTCACCCAGATCAAAATTAGGTTTAAAAAGATCCGAAGAAGTAGCTGAATCTGAATTAGTTGATAGACCACGTATAAGTAGTCGCAGTAATGAATCAGTAAGAAGTGAAAGCGAACAATTACCTAAAGTCGGATGTTCACTTGAAGTTGAAAAAATTAAAAGAGAATTAAGAGGTGAAATAGAATTCTTAAAAGGTCAATTAGAATTGAGAAATGAATCTACAACAAATGATAAAATTGCACAAAAATACTTTGAAAATTTAATTAATGAATTACACGATAAAGGAATTTTAGATGATGGAGATATTCAAAATATTAGAGCTAAAATGAATTCTAACTTGTTAACTATTGAAGAAGTTATTAACTCATTAGAAACATTACATAAAGAAGGTAAAGTTAAAGTATTAGATAAAACTAAATCTGATGGTAAACGTACAAATGACATGGACTATACTGAATTACCAACTGACTTTTACAGACCAATTGGAGATAAAATAGCAAATGAATGGGAAAATGATTACACTATTTTAAATACTAATAAATGGCAAGTACCTATGCCAAGACCACCAGTTTGTATTAATACTACCCCATGCAAAGTATGTCCATCATTGTCTTCTGATAATGTTGTTGCCTTGAAAGAATGGGATAATTCCAGATATGTAAGCCAAAATAAAATTAATAAAAAATGGGCTAGTGAACAAGCCTCATCAACTTAAAAAAAATTAATTTTAATTAAAATAATTATTATTCTAATTAATAATAATGATTAAATACATTTATTTATTATTACTAATTTTATTTATAACTAGTATAGTTTGTCAAATAACAAATAAATATTATGAAACTTTTGATTATTCAAAAGATATTTTTAACAAAAATATTAAGACAAAGAACAAAACAAATAAAATAACTAAAAAAGATTTTTTAGACAGTCCATGGAAAAATTTTTGTATTGGTATTGATTATCGTGAACCAATATTATGGGCTGATTGTAAGGATTATTATGGTCATTATAAACATTCATCAATAAATTTAAAAAACTGTACTTCAAAAATTTATCTTGAAGATGGGAATTTAAGATGTAATTAATAATTATTTTTTATCAAAAGAAGTCACTTTATGATATAATTCTGGTGCATATTTACACTTTTTAAATTGTATACAATACCATACTTTTGATAGCCTGTTCGCTTCTTTCCAGTCTATATTTGATTTTTCTAATTTTTTAATATATTCTAATCTTTGTTCGAATTGATTATTAGATTCAGACAAATATTGTAATAATTGCTCTTTTTTATTTAGATAAATAATTTCTGTATAATTAGTTTCCATTTTCTTATTATTATATAAAAATTGATATTAACAAGATATAAAAACAATTTTTTATATAATAATAATGAATAATATACATAATTTAAATGAGTTAATTCAGCAAACAAGTGATTTAGCAAAAAGTATAAATATTGTTCAATTGTTTAAAGATTTAAATTTTGAATTGGATGAATATGAAAAAGAAAACTCTAAACTAAATGAACAACTTGTTGAAAAAAATAGTATAATTACTGATTTAACTAATAAATTAAAACAAAATTCCGAAGATTTAGCAAATATGACTAAAGTATCAGTAATGCAATCATTAAGCAAACAACTTAATGAAAAAAACAATCATATTCAATTTTTAGAATTACAATTAGAAAAACTTAGAAATAATATTAGTACTAATAATTTACCAAATTCTCCAAAATTAAAAGAAGAAACTTCAAATAATGTAGAAATAATGAATACCACACAAATAAACACTCAAAAAGAAAAAGAATCAAAATCTAAACTTATTAAACATACTGAACCTAATGAACTTGATGAACCAATCCAGCCTACCCAGCTCAAAAAAAAGAAGAAAGAAAAAGAGGTTTTAATTCAGGATCAGGAATCAATAAAAGAACAAGAACCCATAAAAGAACAAGAACAAGAACAAGTACAAGAACCTGTTGAAGATGAAGAAGAAAATAAACTTGTTAAAAAGAAAAAGAAAAAACAAAACGTTGTTGAAGAAGAACAAAAAGATTCATTTGACCCAAATAATTTTGAAGATATTAATGGTTATGAATTAATTGTGTATAAAAAGAAATATTATCTTAGAGATCTTGAAACAAATGAATTATACGATATTTTAAATAATCAACCTAATGTTATTGTTGGTTTAATATCAACAAATGGCAAAGTAAAGTTTAATTAGAATAAAATTAGTTTAAACAAAAAATTTTTTTAATATTATAATTAATGGATAATATTAAAAAAACAGATGATGTTTTAGTTGGTATTGATTTTGGTACTACTAATACTGTTATTTCTTATTTTTTAAACAATAAATCAAATGTATTAGTTGATGGGATATTTAAAATAATACCATCAAGAATAGGAAAATTTAATGAAAAAATTTATTGTGGAAATTATATACCAATAAATTGTCATGATATTTTTCATAGTTTTAAAATAACAATAGGTGAAAATAATATTTTCATGTTTAATGATGGATCAGTATATTCCCATACTGATTTATTAATTATATTTTTTAAACACTTGTATGAAATTATCTGTAAAAATTTAAAATTATCAAATCCAACAATTAAAACAGTTATTACTGTTCCATCTAATTTTAATGATAAACAAAGAGAAATTATTAGATCAGGTTATGAATCAGTTGGATTCAAAGTAATTAGAATTATTAACGAACCATCTGCAGCTGCATTAGCATATGGATTAAATTATTCATCAAATAGCGAAGAAGAAATTTTGGTTATAGACACAGGTGGTGGAACTATGGATTTTACTATTTTACAAAAAAATGATTTATTTTTTGAAGTTATTCATAGCGAAGGTCTAAATGATTTAGGTGGTAATAACTTTACAAAATTAATATTAGATGATATTATTAGTAAATGTTTAGTTAATGTAATTAATGTAAAACAAGATATTAATCCACATATTTTATGGAATCAGTCCCAAAAAATAAAAGAGAAATTAACATATTTAGATAATTATGAAATTAATTTAGGTAAATTAACAGAAAATAACATTTTGAACAAAACCTATTTTTTGACTAAAACTAGATTTGAAAATTTATCAAATGATCTCATAAAAAAAGTGGAGAATTTATTAAAAAATTTAGTAGAAAATTTTCCAAATATTAATTATGTTATTCTTGTTGGTGGTACAAGTAGAATACCATTTTTACAACAAGTTATTAAAAATATTACTAATAAGAATCCATGGATACATCCTAATTTAGAATCAGTTGTATCTGAAGGTGCTGGTTTATATTCAGGTATTATTGAAAATAAATTTACTCATAATGACGATGTTGTTTTAATGGATGTACTACCATTATCATTGGGTGTTGAATTAGCAGATGGTTCTTATTCAATTATAATTCCCAAAAATACACCATTACCAGTTAAACGTAGTCAAAAATATACTACAGATTCACCAGCAGATTCCAGTATTAAAATTAAAGTATATCAAGGCGAACGTAAAATTGCTAACAAAAATTTTTTAATAGGAGAATTTATATTTGATAAAGTTTCAATGGGTGGTGTTCCTATTATTGAAATATCATTTAAAGTTGATTTAAATTCTATTATTAATGTTATTGTCGTAGATAGAAAATCCGGTATTGAAAAAAGTATAATTATTAAAGATATTCCACAAATTAACTTTGAACAAGTAGACCAACTAATTAATCAAGCAAATAGTTTAAATGATACAGATGAAGCTGAATTAATTAGAAATCAAAATATTTATTTAATTAAAACACTTATTGAAAATGCACTAGTTAATTTACAAATAAATGATTTAATTAATCAAGAAGATAAAAATGAAATGTTAAATAAATTTAAATTAATAGAAGATGAATTAGAAACTATGAATAATTTTAAATTAATAGAAACATTAAATGATCTACAAGAGAAATATACAATTTTGGGTTCCACATTACCAAGTCAAGAAGAGTCTGATGATAAAATGGACGGTATTGAAAAATTATTTTATAATGAAAGAAAAATAGAATTAAAAAATAAAATAAATATATTATTAGCAAAAAATCCAGACTGGGATGAATTTCTAAATCCTGTTCTAGAAGAATTGAGTTATGAATCTGTTACTATTGATTACATAAATGAAAAAATAGGATTATTAGAAAAATTAGAAGAAGATAATGATTCAAATGATTTAAGAGATTATAAAAAAGAATTAAATAATTTATGTATGTATATTAAATCAGAGCTTGAATCTGGTGGTATTAATTTGGGAGAAAATAATATTATTTTAACTGATTTAATTAATCAAACTATTAATTTATTGGATGAAAATTCTCCAAATATTGATTGGAAAATGCAACTTGAAATATTAAACAATAAATGTGAAGAAATTTATAATTTAAAATAGGGATTCCAATAAAATAAATTATAAAATTATAACCTGTTATATTTACTTTTTGTGGTAGATTTATAATTTCTTTACCCTAATAATCTGGTAATGATAATGATTGTATTTTACTATAGTAATTGTTTTAAATTAATTAACATGTTCACTAAACAATGCAGGTGGAAATATTTTAGTAGTCATTCCAGATGCATTAGCATGACCACCACCACCATATTCTTTAGCAATTTGACTAACATCAACCTTATTACAAGAACGTAGACTTGTATGATAATAATCAGTTACATTATTATATGTCCACATAACAGCGAAATCAATTGATTCCATTGAACTCAATAAGTTCCCAACTTCAGATGCATGTTCATAAGAACAATTAACAACACATACTTTATGGCCTTTATAACTATCTATTTTTTTAGATGCGGAATCAGCAATAGATTTTGCTTTATTATAGTTGGCCATATTTATAACTTTACCCAAGTCTAAGCAGAAATTAAATTTATCTTGTGATAAATTGATATTATCAAACAAATTAAATAGTTCTACAAAATTATAATTTTCATAACCATCGCATAATGTAAATAATCCAGCTGTAAATTCTTTTGATCTAGGTATTTCCCATTTCCACAAGTCTCTATCTTGAATCATTTGAATAAATTCAGGTACTTGAGAATCTGGAAAAAAATATTCCCATGTTAAACCAGCTCCAGATTTTTTCATATCAAATATAGCATATGATTTATTTTCTAATGCTTTTTTTGCACTAATATGATGATCTAAAATAGTTATTTTTTTTGCAACATTTTCTATTAAATTTAAAATTTCTAATGATGGTGAATAATCACAAAATAATATAGTTTTATTATATAATCTAGTTATATCAATGGTATGACCGTGTTGTATAGGATATAGCTCTATTGACATATCTATTAATTTATGATAATAGTGCGCGATCCATCCTGATGCAAGACCATCTTGACACGGATAATGAAATAATACAATATCATAGTTTTTAGGTTCCATTATTAAATCAATACTTTAATTTAATATAAAATTTAATCAATTTTTAATGGCTAACTGTTAATAAAAATTGATTAAAATACTAATTTAAAATAAAATAATATAATTTAATGTCCTTTGATAAAGTATTTAAGAAAAATGTTAATGATATTAGATCTATGGCAAATACAATGATTTCAAATGGTAATCAGTTTTGTGTACTTGTTATTGATCCTTCTACTACTTCAGGTGAAGAATCTATTACTTATCCGTCTTATGATCAAATCAATGATTTCCTAAAAAGTCTAATGACAAAAGAATTAGTATATAAAAAGCTACCAGATAAAGCTATTGAAGAAATGAAGAAAAAAGGTCAAGAACCTAAAAAACAACCAAATGAAATTTTAATGTGTGTGATTGCACCAAGTGAAACCCATGTACATATGTTAGTTCACAATCCATTTGAACATGTAATTTCAACTGATTTAATTAATTTGGTTTTTCAATCAGATACAGAAACTAATAAGCCTATTAGTGAATCAATTAATAATTATGATATTGTTCTTAATGTTAATCATGAAACACCGTTTAAATATTGTGATGATGTATTAAGAAATGTTTTCAGTGCATTAAAAAAACTTGAAATTTATAAGGAAGAATCCAATGATGACGAACCAATGAATTTTGATGATTTTTAAATTTATTTTAATCTAAATAATAAAATTTATTATTATTTAAATTATATATTGGATTTATGCTGATTCAGTAGCAGTTTCAGATTTCTTGACTTTCTTGAGTGAGTTTTTGAAGTTCTTGACAATTTCACGACCATCTTGGATTTTGTATGTTACAGGTGTGTCGAGTTTTTGGCGTTTACCAACATATGAGTAAACTGATTTCTTTGATTTGCGGGTTGATTCGCAAATGCTAAATGTAATTTCAGCTTTGGGTTTTTCGGTTTCGCGGAAATATTTGCTGAGAGCTTTGTTGGCAGCTTGGTATGGTGTAAGACCAGTGAAGCGACCTTCAAATTCTTCTTTACCAGGGAGTTTAACTTTGAATGAGCGGATGCGGCGATCACCAGATTCTTCATCACCTTCTTCATCAGCAGCTTCTTTGGCAGGGGCAGCTTTCTTTTCAGCTTTAGCAGCTTTTTGGGCAGGAGCTTTCTTTTCAGCTTTGGCGCCGGCTTTTTGAGCAGGAGCAGCAGCTTTCTTGGCACCTTTGGTGGCTTTTTGAGCGGGAGCAGGTGTAGCTTCTACTGGAGCAGCAGCAACTGGTGCAGGGGCAGCTTTTTGAGCAGCAACTTTCTTGCCACCTTTTTGAGGAGCAGGGGCAGGTGTGGCTTCTACTGGAGCAGCTTTTTGGGCAGGGGCGGCAGTTGTTTTCTTGCCACCTTTTTGAGGGGCAGGAGTAGCTTCAACTGGAGCAGCAGCAACTGGTGCAGGTGTTGTTTCTACTTGAGCAGCAACTTTCTTGCCACCTTTTTGAGCAGGGGTAGGAGCAACAGGGGTTTCGGTTTTTTGGACAGCTTGTTTTGAGTTTTTACCAGGCATTCTATTATATACTCTATTAATAGATTATTTTTTTAAATCAAACACACTTAATTGTTTTTTAAGTGCGTTTGATTTTTTTTAAGTATAATCTCTTTCTTTTAAGTACTTAATTATATTAATTTTATTATGTAGTCATATTTTTATTCAAACGAATTTTTTAATACCGTTAATAATTTAAAATCTTTAGAATTTTAATGAGCCATTTAGATAAAAATAATAAAATTAAGAATTTTAAATTATATATATTACAACACCGTTATAAATATTTAACTGAAATAATCTTAAAATTAGAAAAACATATAGATAATTTATTTATAAATAATTATTTTGATTTTGCTCAAAAAAATCAAATATTAAGTAATGTTTTTATTATATCTAAAAATTTAAATTCGTCTTATAACAATTATATAATTGAAAACTTGGATGATAAAAATCTATTAGATAACAAGCTTAATGAATTATTGGCTTTATTTGGTGATAATATTAGTGATAATTTTTTAATTGAAAAGATTATACCTATATTAAAACAATCACCTGAATGTTTACCTCTAAATAATCAAGAAACAGATATTAACACAATAATATCAGAAGTTGGTTATGAAAACTTATTTGAATTAATTAATATATATAATAAATTTGAATTATCAAATGATCAAAAACAAATTATTAACGAAGTTTCTAAAATTTTTGTTCCAACTAAAATAACCTATTTTAATTTATCAAATTATAATGATGAATATTTTTGGAGAATACCTACAAATTTTAAAGAAAATGATTTATTAGAATTAAATAGAGAATTATGGATTAAAAATATAAACGATACTACCGAATATATTAAAATAGAAGGGTATTTTATTAATGATAGTTTATCATGTTTTATTAAAACAAGCCAAATAAATTATCCAATTCTCCAAAAATTAAAAAATAAAATTTTATCTGAATTAAATAAAAGTTCTATAGATTCAAAGTTCATTAAAAAATTTATTAGATATGATTATTTAGGTAATATTTATTCATTGGGTTATAAAAATTATATTAAATATATTGAAGAATCCTACCAAAAATTCATGGAAGTAACTGGATCTAGTTTTGTTAATATAATGAAAGATTTTATTTCAAAAGGTTCTGAAATTAAAAAAATGTATGAATCAATCTTTTTACTTTTATTAGGTAATGCAGATAATGCAGATATTGCTGGATTATTATTAGGGTTAACTAAAGAAAAAAAATCAAACAGTCCTTTAATTTATAATTTATTAAGTCAAAGATTACCTTATTATCTATTAGTTAAAATTAAAAAATCAAATAATAATTTAAAAGTAGAATTAGAAAAAATAAAAGCATTGACTGCAGATGATATAGATTATAAAAAACAATTAGTTACAAATAAAAATATTCCACCAACTATTAAATCTCTTACTCTTGAAAAAATAGAAGAAATGAAATCTTTTAATAATGAATATTATAAACAATTAACATTTGTTAAACATATATTAAATTACCCATGGCCTTCACCAAATGATGATATATTTTTTAAAAATATTAGTAATAATCAAGAAAAATCTAGTGAATATTTAAATGAGATTGAAGATAAACTTAAAAAATTATCATACGGTCACGAAGAAGCTAAAAAAGGATTATTACAAACAATCGGTAAATGGATATCAAATCCATCAAGTCAAGGTACAAGTTTTGGTTTAGTTGGACCACCCGGTGTTGGTAAAACTCTATTAGCTAAATCAGTTAGTAAAGCTCTAGATATACCATTTGCTGAAATAACATTAGGTGGTCAAAATGATGGTGAAATTTTACATGGTCACGGTTATACATATTCTGGTTCACAACCAGGTTTAATTATTAAAAAAATGGTAGAAATGGGAAAACCCAGATGTATATTATATTTTGACGAATTGGATAAAGCATGTTCAAAACATGGTTCTATTAATGAAATTACTAGTATTTTAATTCATTTAACTGATCCAAATATGAACAAAACATTTCAAGATAGATTTTTTCAAGGTGTAGATTTTCCATTAGATAAAGTAATTATGATATTTTCATATAATGATGCAAACTTGGTTGATCCTATTTTATTAGATAGATTAAAACAAATTGAAGTAAGTGCATACACAACTACCGATAAAATTAAAATTGTTAAAGAATTTATAATTCCAGAAATTGCTGAATCTGTAGGATTAAGTAATGAATCATGGATTCATATTAATAGTAATTTAATTGAATGGATTATTGAAAACTATACAAATGAAGCGGGTGTTCGTTCAATTAAAAGAAAGATAGAACAAATATTTTTGACTTTAAATTTAGAGAAAATATACAAAAAAGAAGAATTTAAAAATGGTTCAATTAATGAAATTACCAAAGAAACTATTATTAGAATCTTAGATAAACCAAAAAATGATAATACTGTAATACATGATAAAGCATGTGTGGGTATAATTAGTGGTTTATACGCAACAGCAAGTGGTGATGGTGGTATCATTCCTATTCAAATATTTAATCATTTCTCACCAAATGCTTCTACATATGAAATTAAATTAACAGGAAAACAAGGTGATGTTATGAAAGAATCTGTATATTGTTCTCTAACAGCAGGTATTGATTATATCAGAAGAAATATTAAAAAATATCCAGAAATTACAAATATTGACGATCATTTAATTAAAAATTTTAAATATGGTTTTCATGTTCATGCGCCATCAACATCTACACCAAAGGATGGTCCTAGTGCAGGGTGTGCATTTACTAGTGCATTTATTTCAAGAATCCTTAATAAACCAATTAGAAACGATGTCGCTATGACTGGGGAAGTTGAATTAACCGGAAAAATAACAAAAATTGGCGGACTTAATTTTAAATTAATTGGTGCTAAGAAAGCAGGAGTTAAATTAGTATTTGTTCCTAAAGAAAATGAAAAAGATTTAGATGAAATCAAAAATAAATATCCAACATTGATAGATAATAATTTTGTTGTTAAATATTTTGAATATATCGATGAAATTATTGATGAAATTTTAATATAAACCTATTATCAAATAGTACCATTAAAATCTATAACAACTAGTTTTAGATTTTATTGTTTATAATAACTTAAGTAACTAAATAATTAACTAATTATTTAATATTATCCTATATATCCCGGCCATGAAACTTTTTCGACCGTATCTCTCTCTCCGGAGTTTTAAAGTGTAGTTCACTATTAAGTGAAGTTCACTTTATACTAAAATTCTATAAAGAAAAAATATATAGTATTATATAATAATAAATATTTGTTTAAATGTTCAGTTGTAAATATTGTAATAAAGAATATAAGTCGTATCAATCTAGAAGTAATCACATCAGAATATATCATACAATAATTAATACGCCAAACTCCGACAATAATACGCCAGAATTATCAAAACGTCTTAATGGAACGAATATTTTTAAATTAGAATTCGATAAAAACCCGCCAAATTCCGCCAAGATCACACCAAACACTCCAATTAAAGAGGTTAGTTTGAGAAAAATAATTTGTGAATATTGTAATTATGAATTTACTAGAGTTGATAGTCTAAAAAAACATTATTCAAGATGTAAATCTAAAAAAAGTCCTAATAATATTTTTAATGAAAATAATGAATTAAAAACTATTATTAAACAACAAAATGAAAAAATAGACAAACAATCAGAAGAATTAACACAGATAAAATCTATATTAAATGAACTAATTAATAAAAACTGTAAAGTTCATCCAAAAACATTGCAAAAAATTAATAAACAATTAAATGGAGACCATAATACAATCAATGAAAATAATGGTACAATAAATAATACTTTTATTATTGCACTAGGTCATGAAAATCTTCAAGAAACTTTTTCCAAAAAAGAAAAAATTAATGTGTTAAAAAACAGATTTAATAGTTTACCGTTTCTAGTTGAATATACTCATTTTAATAACAAGTATCCCCAGTTCAAAAACATCTTAATTACTAATACACAAAATAATTTAGCTTATAGATATGATAGTAAAAAGAAACAATTTATAGCGGTTGATAAAAATGAATTATTAGAAGATATAGTAGACGAGAGGATGTGTGATATAAATTCATTTTATGACGAGCTAGAAACAGACTTGGATGAGAAAACGAAAGATATATTAGATAAGGTTAAAGATAAAATAGATAATGATCCTGATTTTAGAGAGCTTCAGAAGAAAGATATTAAATTGATAATATATAATAATAGAAGTAAAGTATCTAAAGCTGATACTTCTAATATTGCTAATATTGAACTTGAATTATAAGAAAATCAGTTTTTAGGAACATAAACTGGAATTCTAAATAATGTAAATAATATTTGTTTTAAATCATCAAAATTTGCTTTATTTGTTTCTTTTATTTGTCCAGATTCATATTCTATAATATTATTTTTAACATTATAGTGTCTTATTTTTTGAATAGGCTCGTGTGGGTTAGACTGTAAAATAGCTTTATTATCAAAATATGATGATTGATTAATTATAATAATTTTTTTAATTGGAAATTTTCTAATATATTCATTAATTAATTTTACAAGTAATTCTATATATTCATCTGAATTAAGTTCACTATTTAATGTTTGATTAATACTAAAAGCTGTTAAGTATGTAACTGGATTATCTATTGTTGATAATTGTTTATTATTTACAATTAGAAATCTTAATAAAATCATCCAGTATATAATATAATTTTTATTAAAACCTAATATTGGATTTAGAAATAATTTATTAATTGAATGTTCATTTTTAATTTCAAAAACACTAATTAAATAATCTAATATTTCATCCATATTATTTAATTCTAACAAATAAGCTTTCTTTCTAATTTCATATAATTTAAATAAGTTTGCAAAATTTAATTCGGATTTTAATTTATCAATAGAATCCATTGTATTTTTCATTTCCCAAGTATCAATAGTAACTAGATTAACTGGTATATCATTAGTTTCTATATATTTATTTATTTTATTAAGTTGAATTAGTAATTGTTCAATTAAATTATTATTAAATGAATTTTCAATTTGAGTTATCATTCGTCCTAATGTGTCCAAATGATTATCAATATCATTATTTAAATTTCCACCAAATTGGACATTAACTTGATATTTTAGATTATTATATTTTAATTTGTATTTTATATATTTTTTATAATAACTATCCATTATATTATATTATAATAAAATTGAACTTA
>JACCEB010864016.1_pt1 | contig 12757 bp, 14 predicted proteins | sample 7454761 | NCBI WGS metagenome assembly JACCEB01 (sample SAMN15323454, study PRJNA562643) | freshwater metagenome | isolation source: river surface water | place: USA:Blue River Watershed | collected 2017-08-18 | reverse complement strand
GATTGAATGTTGGCTACACGGCGCTGAATTCGATTTACGTACGGGGGAGGCACTTACCCTGCCTGCAAATATCCCTGCTAGGACTTACCCAGTAACAGTTGTTAACGACGTTGTAGAAGTCCAAGTTAATTAAGTATTAAACCAAACCGCATACGAGAGATATCAGGATAAAAATGAGCACACTAGAGATTCGTAACCTTCAAGTTTCTGTCGACACTGAAAATGGCGCAGTTGCAATCTTAAAAGGCGTTGATTTAACGATTAAGTCAGGTGAGACGCATGCGATTATGGGACCCAACGGTTCAGGCAAATCCACTCTCGCATACTCAATCGCAGGTCATCCAAAATACTCAATTACTGGTGGTTCTGTAACTCTCGATGGTGCAGATGTACTCGAGATGAGTGTTGATGAACGCGCAAAGGCAGGTTTATTCCTAGCGATGCAGTATCCAGTTGAAGTACCAGGAGTGTCAGTTTCTAACTTCTTGCGTACAGCTGCGACAGCTCTTCGTGGTGAAGCGCCAAAACTTCGCACATGGGTTACAGAAGTTAAAGATGCAATGGATGCGCTATCCATTGATCCAAGCTTTGCTCAGAGAAATGTCAATGAAGGCTTCTCTGGTGGAGAAAAAAAGCGTCATGAAATTATGCAGCTTGAATTGCTTAAACCAAAGATTGCAATCCTAGATGAAACGGATTCTGGACTAGATGTAGATGCTCTGCGCATTGTTTCCGAGGGTGTCAACCGAGCCAAGGATGCAAATAACCTTGGAGTTCTTTTGATTACTCATTACACGAGAATCCTTCGCTACATCAAGCCTGATTTCGTACATGTATTTGCCAACGGCAAAGTTGTAGAAGAAGGCGGCCCAGAACTTGCAGATAAACTTGAAGCTCAAGGGTATGCCGAATACGTCGGCAACTAACTTTTCTCATGTCACTTGATGTCGCGCGGATACGTAAGGATTTTCCAATCTTTACGAGAACCATTCGCGACGGCAAAAAGCTAGTTTATTTAGATAGCGGAGCAACCAGCCAAAAACCACAGGTGGTTATAGATGCTGAAGTTGATTTCTATGCAAAGCACAATGCTGCCGCTCATCGAGGCGCACACCAACTCGCTGAGGAAGCAACAGAGATGTTTGAAGCATCACGCCAAAGTGTTGCAGAATTCCTAGGCGCAAAAAGTGAAGAAATTGTTTTCACTAAGAGCGCCACAGAGTCACTAAATTTGTTGGCTTACGCTATAAGCAATGCGGATCCAAGTAGTAAATTCGCCATTAGCCCGCAACATACGATTGTGGTTTCCGAAATGGAACATCACGCTAATTTGATTCCCTGGCAGCAACTGGCAAAACGAAGTGGAGCAGGACTTAAGTGGTTTAGTGTCACATCCGACGGACGATTAGATGAAACAAACATTGACTCCCTGATTACACCGCAAACAAAAATCGTAGCGATCACTCAGCAATCCAATGTTTTGGGTACCATAAATAACTTAGATCGTATTATCAAAAAGGCGCACGAAGTTGGTGCGATAGTCATTGTTGATGCCTGCCAATCTGTTCCTCACATTCCCGTTGATGTGACTAAACTAGGTGCAGATTTCTTAACTTTCTCAGGGCACAAGATTTTGGGCCCAACAGGTGTGGGCGTCCTTTGGGGACGTTATGAATTATTGAATGAACTTCCACCTTTTCTCTTTGGTGGCTCAATGATTGAAAACGTAACAATGTCAGATGCAACATGGGCTGAAGCCCCGCGTAGATTCGAAGCCGGTGTTCCAAATATGGCTCAGGTTGTAGGACTCGCTGCCGCGATTAAGTACATACAAGCAATTGGAATTAATGCTGTTCATGAACATGAAAAAACACTTACGGCTTACTTGCTCAAAGAATTGGAGCAAATTCCAGGTTTGTCGGTCGTAGGGCCCACAGATTTATCGCTTCGCGGCGGAACAGTTTCCTTCACTATTGATGGAATACACCCACATGACCTTGGCCAGTACTTAGATAGTGCAGGTATTGCAGTTCGAACAGGTCACCATTGTGCTTGGCCATTAACTCGAGCGCTGGGTGTTCCGGCGACTACAAGAGCTTCGTTGTATTTGTATAACGATAATTCAGATATTGATGCACTCATTTCAGCAATTAAAGAAGCCAAGAAATATTTTGGTCAATAATGCAACTCGATAACTTGTATCAAGAAGTAATTCTCGATCACTATAAGAATCCTGAGAACAAAGGCCTTGCATCTACTTATGATGCCCAGGTTCATCACATAAATCCAAGTTGTGGGGATGAGATAACTTTGAATATAACCTTACAGGGGGATAAAGTTTCAGCGATTTCCTGGGATGGTGTTGGATGCTCAATTTCTCAGGCTAGCGTTTCAATAATGAGTTCGCTTATGCTGAACAAGAATCTTCAAGAAGCTCAGATAATTCTTGATGATTTTGTTGCGTTGATGCAAAGCAAGGGAACGGGCGCTCCAGATGAAGCCATCCTTGAAGACGCGGTTGCTTTTGCAGGAGTCTCTCAATATCCAGCACGCATTAAATGCGCTCTTTTAGGGTGGATGGCATTTAAAGATGCGTCAGTGCAAGCACAGAAAAAGAACTAAACTAGGCCACAGACAGAAGGGCGCAATATGACAACCAGCATTGATGATGTAACAGAGGCGATGAAAGATGTAGTCGATCCCGAATTAGGGATTAATGTCGTCGATCTTGGTCTGATTTATGACGTGATGGTCGATGAATCAAATATTGCCGTGCTTAACATGACACTCACATCTGCTGCTTGCCCTTTGCAAGATGTTATTGAAGATCAAACTCGTCAAGCACTTGCCGGAATGACTACTGATGTAAAAATTAACTGGGTATGGATGCCACCGTGGGGGCCAGATAAGATTTCTGATGATGGACGCGAACAACTTAGAGCGTTGGGATTCACGGTTTAGCAATGTCGATGCAAGCAGTTTGGATGACCCACAGGTCAATGACTGCAGATCCTTCGGTAAAGCAACAAAAGCTAAAAGCAGGTACCGTTAAACGCATTTTCGAATTCGCTAAACCTTACCGATTGTATTTATCCATTTTCCTTTTCACAGTTGTTGTCGATGCATTTCTAGTTGTTGCCACGCCACTGATTCTTCGCAAGCTAATCGATGATGGCGTCATTCCTAAAAATGGTCCATTGATTACAGAACTGGCATTTATGGTTGGACTGATAGCCATAGCTGACGCAGTCATGAGCATTATTGGTCGATGGTTTTCTGCACGCATAGGTGAAGGACTGATTTACGATCTACGTTCTCAAGTTTTTGCACATGTTCAAAAGCAATCCATAGCATTTTTCACCCGCACTCAAACAGGAGCATTAATTTCGCGAATTAACTCCGACGTAATTGGTGCACAACAGGCGTTCACGTCATCACTCTCAGGGGTATTAAGTAACGTCATCACCTTGATTTTGGTTGCAACAACCATGCTTTTTCTCTCGTGGCAAATCACACTTGTGTCACTGGTTTTGTTACCCGCGTTCTTAATTCCCACGAAATGGGTGGGACGAAAGCTGCAAACACTTACCCGAGATTCATTTGATCTCAACGCTGCAATGTCGTCCAGAATGACAGAACGTTTCAATGTTTCGGGTGCGATGTTGGTCGCGCTCTATGGAGAACCAGGACAGGAGAACGAAAACTTCCGTTCTCGGGCGCGACGTGTAGCTGATATTGGCGTTACCATGGCGATGCTCAATCGAATCTTCTTCATCGCATTAACCAGTGTTGCAGCTGTTGCCACAGCTTTCGCTTACGGAATCGGAGGTCATCTGGCACTTAGTGGAGCCGTGACTGTAGGAACACTCTTAGCGATCACTGCACTTCTTGCACGTTTGTACGGTCCACTCACCGCGCTTTCGAATGTTCGAATCGATGTTATGACTGCCCTAGTTTCATTTGAAAGAGTATTCGAAGTATTGGATCTGCAACCTATGGTTGCCGATACAGCCGACGCAAAAGAATTAGCGAAGAAAATCCCATCTGTGGAGTTTAAGAATGTGCGTTTTTCTTATCCAAAGCCGGAGGAAATTTCACTTGCTTCTTTAGAATCTGCGGCAAAAGAAGAACAGATTGAAAGTGGCGAAATACTTAAAGGGATTTCATTTAAGGTTGCCTCAGGAACTCTTACTGCAATTGTTGGACCATCTGGGGCGGGTAAAACGACAATAAGCGCACTGGTTCCCAGACTTTATGACGTAACGTCCGGAAGCATTGAGGTTGATGGAATCGACGTTAGGGATTTAACTTTAGATTCGCTTCGGTCAAATATTGGTGTGGTTACTCAAGATGCCCACTTATTCCATGAGAGCATCGCTGACAATCTTCGATATGCAAAACATGATGCCACCTTGGAAGAAATGGAAACAGCTTGTCGTGCAGCGCAAATTTGGGAATTGGTTGATTCACTGCCGAACAAGTTCAACACGTTAGTTGGCGAAAGAGGACACAGATTATCTGGGGGAGAGAAGCAACGCTTAGCGATTGCGCGTTTGCTCCTTAAATCTCCTTCTGTTGTGATTTTAGATGAAGCGACGGCGCATTTAGATTCTGAAAATGAAGCGCAGGTGCAGCAAGCATTGAAGAGTGCTCTGACTGGCAGAACCAGCATTGTTATTGCTCATCGACTCAGCACAGTAAAAGAAGCTGATCAAATTATTGTTCTAGAACACGGAGTAATAGTTCAACGCGGTACACATGAAGATTTAGTGAATGCGGGTGGTTTGTATTCGGAACTTTATGCCCGCCAAGATTTAGGCGGTTTTGCGAATGAGACGTCTTCCGTAAATAACTAAACCCGCAAAAAACACCCATTGCAGGGCGTACGCCATGTGCGGTCCATCGCTTAACTCCGGTAGTTCCACGGGCACAGCAGGATTCATTGAAGACTCTGATGCTGAAATCAAGTCGATATAGAACTTCTCTGTTTGCACGCCTTTTCTAGCATCTAGTTGAGAAACTAGATTGCGCTCTGAATCATTTGAAACTGCAAAGAATTTTCCGCGCGGCAGTGATGAATCTAAACGCAATCGACCATCAATCACTAGTGGTGTTTCGATTGTAGGTTGAAGCTGAGGCGGAACTGTCGCATCAGATCCTGCTTTGACCCAACCTCTACCAACCCAGATTTTTCGACCATCAAATTCAAAGAGAGTGAGTTGTTCAAAACCGTACATACCGTCGTGGTATCGGTTACGAAGCAAAATCTGATTGCTGTCATCGAAAGTGCCTTCAATCGAGATTTTGCGCCATTCGTAGGCACTTATGTCCCCAGCAAGTTCTTGGAATGCAACCGGAGGCAGTTTTGATTGCTCTTGAATCAGAGCATTGCGCGCATGACGGTCGACTCCGCGCTCGTACTGCCACTGAGCGGCCCACAGACATAAAAACACTAATGCAAGTGCTGTGAGAGTTTTCAGGAACGAGTACTGCTCTTTAGCCACGGCAATACCTTAACTTAACTTTATGAAAGAGATCGTGGTTTCTTTTTTAGAATTGCAGCACCAGGAATGATTGTTTCGCGACCGGCATTTGCGACTACAACTGCGATGTATGGCAAGAAAACAGCACCTGCTAAAGCAAACCAACGGAATGGACTTGGGAGAATTACGGTGAGGATAAAGCATGCTGTACGAATCATCATCGAAATAAAGTATCGACGTTGGCGTCCTGGTTGGTCGTTACTCAATGATTTTTGAGCACTGGTGATGTCATAAACATCATCTTCATCTTTTGCCATGCGAAGAGTCTAGGCAGGATAAAGAGGGGATGCAGGTTGAAATTCATCCGCAACCACCGATAGTTAGCACTTTTCTCGCATGAATTTCCCCTTTCAGGCCCTCTCAGGTAATCTTCTGCCTAGACCAGTGACTGCATAGTTACTGCAAGAGGAGTACCGCTCCCACCTTCATTGCTACGGCGAGATGGTTTGTCAGGGTTACGAATTGGTTCATTCCAATTCTCCTTGCGGTGTTTTTCTTGTAGAGCTTGCAACACAAAAGCATACGAACCGCGATTAACCAAAAGGAGCTCAAATCAGCACTGAACCGCGCATTAACGATCGAATTCGCACACCCCAAATTCGTCTCATCGGTTATGCCGGTGATCAAGTTGGAGTAGTAGATATCGATACCGCGCTCAAGATGGCAGACGAAGTTGGTCTCGACTTAGTCGAGATTGCACCAGATGCCAATCCGCCCGTTTGCAAGATTATGGATTTCGGAAAATATAAGTACGAAATTGCACAAAAAGCACGGGAAGCGCGACAGAACCAAACCCACATTGTGGTCAAGGAAGTGCGCATGCGACCTAAGATCGAAAATCACGACTATGAGACTAAGCGCGCTCACATCGAGAAATTCCTCAAAGGTGGCGACAAGGTGAAAGTAACGATGCAGTTCCGAGGAAGAGAGCAGACGAGACCAGAACTTGGTTACAAATTGTTGCAACGTCTTGCAGAAGATGTAGCACTGTATGCGTTCGTCGAATTCGCCCCTAAGCAAGAGGGACGAAACATGACGATGGTATTAGGACCGACGAAGAAGAAGACAGAAGCAGTAGCTGAACAACGCGCAGCCCGCAAAGCTAAAGAGCAAGCAGCTGCAGCGGAAGAAGCGTAAAGAAAACCGAACTAAGGAGAACGCAATGCCAAAGATGAAAACTCACAGTGGAGCGAAGAAGACTTTTCGCATCACAGGAACTGGAAAAGTTATGCACGAACGTGCTGGCAAGCGCCACCTCCTTGAGCACAAGTCCTCACGTGTTACACGTCGCTTGAGCAACGAGTCAGCAGCAAAACCATCAACTACATTTACAGCCAAGCGCATGCTTGGTCTGAAGTAAGGAGCGTGAATTAAATGGCTAGAGTAAAACGTGGAGTTCACGCAGCAAAGAAGCGTCGCACAACTCTTGAACGTGCCAGCGGATACCGTGGTCAACGTTCCCGTCTTTTCACTAAGGCGAAAGAGCAAGTTACGCACTCAATGGTTTATGCATTCAATGATCGTAAAGATAAGAAAGGCGATTTTCGTCAACTATGGATTCAACGAATCAATGCCGCAAGTCGTGAAAATGGTTTGACATATAACCGTCTTATCCAAGGCTTGAAGAGCGCCGGAGTTGAAATCGATCGCCGAATTCTTTCTGATTTGGCAACGAATGATCCAGCGACATTTAAAGCACTTGTTGATGTGGCTCGTAAGAGTCTTGCATCCGCCTAAATCGAACTCATGATTGAGAGCCTTAATTCCCCGCATGTCGGGAGAGTTAAGGCTCTTATCAGTTCTAGGGGCGCAAAAGAGAGAGCCGAAACTGGCACTTTTATTGCAGAAGGAATTCAATGCATTAAAGAAGCTCTGAGTTCTGACAACGGGCCATCGCTAGAGACCATCTATGCAACTAATGCATCTTTAGAAAAGCACTCGAATATAATCAATCAAGCACAATGTGAAATTTTAAGCATCTCTGAGGATGTTGCAAGAGCAATGTCTGACACCGTTACTCCTCAAGGTTTGATTGCGGTGTGCACAATTCCACACTCAACTTTTCCTCAAGTCTCACCTTCTTCCTTTAGCAAGTTTGTTTATCTCAGCGAAGTTCAAGACCCAGGCAATGCAGGGACAATTATTCGTTCTGCAGACGCGTTTGGTTTTGATGCAGTATTGATTTCGCCACAGAGCGTTGACGTGTATTCACCAAAAGTAGTTCGTAGCACTGTCGGATCCCTTTGGCACATTCCAGTTTTTCAGGGCGTTGATCTTTCAGAAGTTCTTAAATGGGATTGCCAGTTTATTGCTCTAGATGCTGCAGCAGATACGCCTTTATCGATGGTTCGTGGTGATCAATCTATCGTTGCAATATTTGGTAACGAAGCCAGAGGATTAAACACTTCGCAAGCGATTTTGGATTCCAAGAAAGCAATTATTCCAGTGAGAATTCCCATGCCCGGAAATGCTGAGAGCCTCAATCTTTCCGCGGCAGCAAGCATCGTGATGTATCAATTGGCAAATATCCCGACTTCTTAAAGTGCCAGGCATTAGACTTTCGCCCATGAATGCGCAGGAAATTCAAGGATGGATTGATGCTGCCACGACAGCTTTTTCATCAGCCACAAATCTTGAAGAACTAAAGAGCGCACGTTTATTGCACTCTGGAGACAAGTCTCCTATTGCGGGGGCCTCACGAAATCTAGGAACACTCTCACCTGATGAGAAAGCCTCTTTTGGAAAAATCATTGTGGAAGCAAAAGCAGCGATTGCTTTGTCTTTAACAGAAGCGACGAAGCGCCTTGAAGACGAACGAGACCAGAAGATGCTCGCAGAAGAAGTTGTTGACATAACTTTGCCGGTGCGTAGATCTCATCGCGGCGGTTTACATCCAATTAGCATTATTAAAAATGACATCTCTGATTTCTTCATCGAACAAGGTTATTTTGTTGAAGAGGGACCAGAGTTAGAATCTGGTTGGCTCAACTTTGACGCTTTAAACATTCCCGCAGATCATCCCGCTCGAACTATGCAGGACACTTTCTTCATCGAACCACTTGAATCCGGAATGGTTTTACGAACACATACATCCCCAGTTCAGATAAGAACGATGCTCACAAAGCAGCCCCCAATTTATGTGATTTGTCCGGGAAGAACTTTTCGCGCAGATGAACTAGATGCAACGCATAGTCCCGTATTTCATCAGGTTGAGGGCCTCGTTATTGATCGTGGAATTACCATGGCTCACCTCAAAGGCACTTTAGATAATTTTGCTCGTTATATGTTCGGACCGGAAGTAACAACGCGTTTACGCCCATCGTTCTTTCCGTTCACAGAACCAAGTGCAGAAGTTGATGTCTTCTTCAATGGCAAATGGATTGAATGGGGCGGTTGTGGGATGGTTAATCCGCGCGTGCTAAAAACTTGCGGAATAGATACCGAAGAATTTAGTGGTTTTGCATTTGGAATGGGTCTTGAACGGACTTTGATGGTACGTCACGGCATCACCGATATGCATGACATCGTTGAAGGCGATCTCAGATTTACTCGTCAATTCGGAGTAGGTCTCTGATGCGCGCGCCATTGTCTTGGATTAAGGAATTCGTAGATCTGCCTTCATCTTTAACAGCTGATGAAATTAGCAAAGGTCTCGTTCGTGTAGGTTTTGAAGTAGAAGATGTAATTCATCAAGGTTTGGATGTGAAAGGTCCACTGGTATTTGGTGAGGTCCTATCTATTGAGGAAATAACAGAATTTAAGAAGCCGATTCGATACGTTGGAGTCGATTGTGGAGAGAAGCAAACAAGGTACGTGATTTGCGGTGCAACAAATTTCGTTGTTGGTGACATGGTCCTCGTTGCACTTCCGGGATCTGTGTTACCGGGCGATTTTACAATAGCTGCCCGAGAAACGTATGGAAAAACATCCAACGGCATGATCTGTTCGTCAAAAGAACTAGGTTTAAGCGATGATCATGCAGGCATCATGGTTTTTGATAAAGCACAAGTTAGTTCAAAAGATGATGTGCGTGAAAAACTTCAGTTAGATGACGTTATCTTCGATATTGCAGTAAATCCAGATCGCGGATATGCCCTAAGTATCAGGGGAGTAGCCCGAGAAATTGCAGGCGCCTTCGATTTCAAATTCAATGATCCTGTAAATCATTTGCGAAGTCTGAAATTTGATAAGACGGGCTCAGGCGTTAAACCTAGGATTGACGATAAAGAATCTGCTTCTGTGTTCTATTTGCGCACTCTTTCCAATTTCGATTCGAATGCACCCACCCCTTTATGGATGCGTCGAAGAATCGAAAAAATGGGAATGCGCTCAATCTCATTAGTTGTAGACGTAACGAATTATGTCATGCTCGAATTAGGTCAGCCTTTGCATGCGTTTGATCGCAAGAAGATAAAAGGTGATTTAAGAGTTGCAAGAGCAGGAAAAATCTCAAAGTTTGTAACACTTGATGGTCAAGAACGAACATTAGATCCGGCAGATTTAATGGTCAGCGATGACGAGCGGGCTCTTGCGTTAGCCGGAACCATGGGCGGTTTGTACTCTGAAATTACCGCTGAAACAACAGAGATCGCATTAGAAGCCGTTCGATTTAATCCAATCGCTGTCGCTCAAAATTCGCGTCGCCATAAACTCTCATCTGAAGCATCACGAAGATTGGAGCGAGGCGTAGACCCTTGCCTAGCCGAACTTGCATCAGCTCGGTTTGTTCAGTTACTGACCGAACACAGCTCGGCCAAGCATGTTGAAACATTGAGCGTCGGGGAAGCAAATTATCCGGCTTCTTTTGCGATCAATCCGGCTCAGATTTCAAACATATTGGGCTTTGAAGTATCTACAAAACAAATTTTAAAATCGCTTCAAACAATTGGCTGTGAAATTGATGAAAAGAAGTTTGAAATTAAGCCCCCTACATGGCGGCCTGATCTAAACAACGTTTCAGATATTGCCGAGGAGGTCGCTCGCATCATCGGTTACGACAGTATTCCTTCAGTGCTACCGAATCGCCCACTGCACGCTTCTTTGACGCCGATTCAAAAGAGAAGAAGAGTTATTTCTCAATATCTTGCACATCGAGGTTTTGCTGAGGTACTTACTTTTCCTTTTACTAATCAGAAAACCATTGATGATATGGGATTTCTCGGAGCGCGCGCTTCAACATACGCGCTGGCAAATCCAATGTCAGATGAGAATCCGCTTTTACGCGTGCATCTGATTCCAGGATTGATCGAAGTTGCCGCCCGTAATATCAGCCGCGGAGCACAAGATTTTGCAATCTTTGAAATGGGATCAATCTTTAGGAGTTCCAAAAAGCTAGAAGCTTTTGTGAATCCGCAGACCGCAGAACGCCCCAGCCAAGAGATGATTTCTAAGATCTTCGATTCTGTTCCTGAACAAATAGAGATGGTCGCGGGTCTCTTGGTGGGTAGAAAAGAAGTTGAAAATTGGCAAGGTAAATCTCAATCTTTTGATTGGAGCGACGCAATTTCATCTGCCCAGGAAATTCTTAATTTATGCCATTTGGATTATGAAATAAAACGTTCAGATTTTGCTCCGTGGCATCCCGGTCGTTGTGCTGAATTAGTAGTAGATGGCAAGGTTGTCGCACATGCTGGCGAAATTCATCCTCGAATCCTGTCTCAATACAATTTACCCGCACGATCCAGTGCATTCGCAATCAACTTAGGCGCTTTGCCTTCATCAGCACTTGTTAGACCTAGCCGTGTGGGTGTTATGCCAGCGGCGGTACAAGATGTTGCCCTCATTGTTGATTCCAATATTCCTGCTGCAGAAGTGCAACAGGCACTCGAAGATGGTGCGGGTGATTTACTTGAATCAATTTCTCTCTTTGATCGTTACGACAAAATTGGCGATGGCAAAGTGTCACTGGCATTCACCCTTACTTTCAGAGCTGCGGATCGCACTCTGACAGGAGAAGAAGTCTCAGCTATGCGAGAAGCTGCAACCAGTTTAGCCGGCAAACGTTGCGGGGCTACCGTCAGAACTGCATAATTATGCATAAATTTGCATAATTATCCATTATCGCCTACACTTCACGCTATGAAGACAGCCGTGATCGGTGCTAGCGGGTACGCCGGAGGCGAGCTGCTGCGCCTCTTATCCATTCACCCGCATTTACAAGTTACTCAAGTGAGTGCGCACAGTAACGCTGGAGAGTTAATTACTTCTGTTCACCCACATCTAACAACGCATCAAAACGAGAAGTTCTTATCCTTTGATTCATTGAACTTCGAAGACATTGACGTTGCATTTATTGCCTTACCCCACGGTCAATCTGCAGCGATTGTTGGGAAATTTAATAGTCAAACTAAGATTATCGATCTCGGTGCTGATTTCAGACTCGCAGATTCAAACCAATGGTCTAAGTACTACGACGGGGCTCACGCCGGCACTTGGACCTATGGTTTACCGGAAATTCCGGGTTCCAGAAACGCAATTTCTAATGCCTCGCGTGTAGCCAATCCTGGTTGCTATGCAACATCCATTATCGCCGGCGTTCTACCTGCTTTAGATTTTATCGATTCATCAGACATAGTAGTTGTGGCAGCTTCTGGAACTACAGGCGCCGGTCGCAGTGCCAAGATCAACTTAATTGCCAGCGAAGTAATGGGTTCACTTACTTCGTATAAATTCGGGGGAGTGCATCAGCACACTCCAGAAGTAGAACAGGCATTGGCATTAGCAGGTGCAAAAAATGTGAAAGTTTCATTTACGCCAATCTTGGCACCGATGCCCCGGGGAATTCTGTCCACAATTACGGCACGTCTAACAAAGAGCCTTAGTTCTGATGAGATTCACTCACATTTTTCGTCGTTCTATCAACATGAGTACTTTGTTGATGTGCTTTCTATCGGAGCGATGCCCAAGACTGGATCAGTAACTGGATCGAACAAGATTCAAATACAAGTTGCTGTTGATTCACACGCAGAAAGATTAATTATTAGTGCTGCAATTGATAACTTAGGAAAAGGTGCGGCTAGCCAAGCAATCCAAAACGCAAATCTGATGTGTGGTTTTCACGAAGGCGCAGGTTTGTCTACTGATGGATTAGGCACATGAAACTTCCGCAAGGATTCATAGGTGCCGCAACTGCTTCCGGGTTAAAAAGTTCAGGAGCACTTGACTTGACTCTGATTGTCAACCAAGGACCATCAAATTGGGCAACAGCTGTATTT
>JACCEB010033557.1_pt1 | contig 12758 bp, 10 predicted proteins | sample 7454761 | NCBI WGS metagenome assembly JACCEB01 (sample SAMN15323454, study PRJNA562643) | freshwater metagenome | isolation source: river surface water | place: USA:Blue River Watershed | collected 2017-08-18 | reverse complement strand
TCATAATCTGCATATTATGAATTATCTTTGCCAAAATTTCAGATTATGAACCTGCATGAATATCAAGCAAAAGAGTTGCTTAAAAAGTACAATGTTCCTGTTCAAGAAGGTGTAGCCGTTGATAACGGTAAGGATGCTGTGGCTGCCTACCAAAAGATTGCAAAAGACACCAATAACAAATTTGCGGTAGTGAAAGCTCAAATTCACGCAGGTGGCCGTGGTAAGGGTAAAATAAATGGTTCAGAACAAAGAGGTGTCGCTGTTGGTAAATCAGCAGAAGACATCGAAAACTTTGCAAAAAATATACTTGGTGGCACTTTAGTGACCATTCAAACAGGCCCTGCCGGAAAAGTAGTGAGCAAGATTTTAGTTGCGCAAGACGTATATTATGAAGGCCCTCAGCCAACTAAAGAATTATACTTGTCTATTTTATTAGACCGTGCAAAAGGCATGAATGTAGTCATGTATAGCACAGAAGGTGGTATGGATATCGAAGAGGTAGCACACAATACACCAGAAAAAATATTCAAAGAGTGGGTACACCCAGGTGGCGGTTTACAAGGTTTCCAAGCAAGAAAAATTGCATTCAACTTAGGTTTAAGTGGAGATGCATTTAAAAGCTGCGTGAAATTTGTAACTAATTTATACAATGCATACGTTGGTTTAGACTGCGGTATGTTAGAGATCAATCCTCTTTTCAAAACTGCAGATGACAAAATCATTGCGGTAGATTGTAAAATGAATATTGACGATAGCGCTTTAATGCGTCATCCAGATTTATTAGCAATGAGAGATGTAACGGAAGAAGATCCTACAGAAGTAGAAGCAGGTGAATTCAATTTAAACTTTGTTAAATTAGACGGTAACGTAGGCTGTATGGTGAACGGTGCTGGTTTAGCGATGGCAACAATGGACATGATTAAATTAAGTGGTGGTGAGCCAGCTAACTTCCTAGACGTTGGAGGTTCTGCAAATGCACAAACAGTGGAAGCAGGTTTCAGAATTATCATGAAAGATCCAAATGTAAAAGCAATCTTGATCAATATTTTTGGTGGCATCGTACGTTGTGATCGTGTTGCTGCTGGTGTGATTGAAGCATTCAATAAATTAGGCAATATCGACATTCCAATCATTGTACGTTTACAAGGTACCAATGCGGTAGAAGCAAAGAAATTAATAGACGAAAGTGGATTGAAAGTTCAATCTGCGATCCTCTTGAGCGAAGCGGCAGATTTGGTGAAGCAAGCTGTAGCATGATAATACGAGCGCCTAATTTCTTTGAAATTAATAGGCGCTTAATTATCATTATAAAACGCTTAAAAAATAAGAATGCCTCGAATTTCGAGGCATTCTTATTTTAAAGTAGACCCAAATAGCTCTTATAAAATTTCTAGTAAACGAACTTATTGCACAACCCTCACTTCGGATAATCCGCTAAATGAGTAGATATGGCCCGTGTTTAATTCTACACATTCAATACGTATACGACGTTTCTTTATTTTTTGAAAGCGCTTGCCTTTTTCTGTTTCAAAAATCACCCCATCAGGCAGATGCGCTAAAAAAGCCATCCCCTCTTTTTTACTAACATCATATTTTCTCAAAACCAATAGGAGCGCGGTTTCCCCATTGGCAGTTGCTGCAGGGTTTAAGATTGTTTTTTTAAGTGACTTTTTGATGTCTATCGGAAAAATGTCTCTTTGGATAAAATCAGCCAGTAATAACCCATATAAATATTTCCATTCTTTACCATGGGCATCTACCCTATTTCTATATTGCTCATAACAAAGCAAATGACCCAATTCATGTAAAAGTGTGATCAGAAATTCATATTGATTTAAATTTCCATTAATCGATATTCTGTGGTTGGCACCCATCTTAGGATGTCGATAATCCCCTAATACAGATTTCCTAGCTTTGGTGACCGTTAAGTGCAATTTATATTGATGAATCAATGCCAGAACAGGCTCAAAAGCACCCTCTGGTAAATAGGCTTTTAACGCGTGCAGTGGATGTTCAACTTTTGACAAACGGTTTAATTTAAGCGTCTTTTTTGATTTTAGTCCAGCCTATTTCTATCCAGGTATACCATAGATATAAGCCCATTGCAATCAATAAATTATAGATGCCAATAGGCGCTTTTTTTTGTGTTGCATACCATAATGCTGCACCACCAAATACAATAAACTTAAGCATTGTACCAATCATGACAGATCGTACCATCCTATTAGGATTGTTTACGTCTACTTGACTTATTCTTTTATAATTAATTAAGGCAATAATAAATAAAATAATGTTTACTGTAATAATGAAACTACTGTTGATGGCACTATGAAGGGGTAATTTTATCTGAATAAGTGCCAAAATAAATATTGCAAAAAACAAAGCAAATACAGATCGAAAGTTTTTTTGAAAATATAAATTCATTTATTTTTTTGATTTAAGCTGGGTATCTCTAACAATTTTGAATAGTGAAAATACAATAAATAATGAAGGCAGCATCCATAAAAAAAGTGGGCTTCCCCTACCCATTTTTTGATCTATATATTTACCTGAAAAAATCAAAAGGGTTAATACAATTGCCCATTGGCTAGCAAGCCCTGCAAACTTACCCCATTGTATTTGATTGGTATTATTTTTCATCTGTAAACAATTAGTCTAAAGAAGGTAAACTTTCTGGAAGTTCAAGTGGAATCGTGTCTAATTGTTGCGGATTCCCTTCTGACAAAACTTTTTTAATCCCCTCAATATATTGTTCTTTAAAATGAACGGCTTGTTCTAAGGAATCGGTGCGTATTTTGAGCAATTCTAATGCAGATCGGCTTTCCTTGGTTCCATACCCAGGGATATAATATTTTAAGGGTGTGAACGCAATTAAAGCAATGGTCAATCCAACTAAAAACATGAATGCAATACTTAATCCCACATATACTGATTTTCTCGATAACCTAAAGGCAATTACCTCGTCATAAGTGTCGTCATTCGTCACTACTAAACGATAGGTACTACTGCGTCTTTTAAAAGTATTGTTAATATCTAAGTTTGCCATAATCTATAATCTATATAAAGGTACAACCTTTGCTTTATTTAAACGGAATATGCTGTATTTTTAAGGCGCTTTTAACCCTATGGCACAAGAATATAATTATCCTCAGTTCAAACGCTTCATTTGCCTCTTGGCAATGGCCCTACTTTCCTTGTGGGTGCGACCAAGCTATGCCCAGGATACGACAAAATCTCTCTTGGATATTAATAACTCAAAGCTTATTAAAAAAGCAAATCAATTCTTAGATACCAATCAAAAAAAGATCAATAACTTTCTAAATAATAAAATTGAGAAAGCCAAGGATGTATTGACTAAAAAATCAAATGCGCTCATTGATAAAACTGGTATAAATGACATTGACAAGCAACTCCCTTACGAGCGCTTATTAAATAAAAAATATACCCTTGGACGACGTGCCTACCAAAACACAGTATCGCAATTTAATTTTTTATTCCACGCAGCAATTTCATTAGAAGAAATCATTCAAAAAGCAAGGGACTTACATGAGGATGATTATACGGAACTACTCCCCTTCTATGATTATGATTTAAGTATTACTGCAAAGGAATCAATTGACTCCATTATTTATAGATGTAACGCTAATATTGTCTTACATGATTTAAGAAGCAATTATGTAGATGATGCTTATTTGTTATTGGCTAAATCCTACTTATTTCATAAAAATTTCGACACTGCTGCAAGTATCTTACAATTCATTAATTACTCATTTTTTGAAAAAGAAGATGGGGCAGATCTACCAATAGGGAGCAATATCAATAAATCAGGCAAATTCAGTATTGCTTCTCCTGAAAACAATCGTTCTTGGGAAAATAAAAATGTAAGAAATGAAAGTATGGTCTGGCAAGCCAGAAATTATTTTGAAGCGGGTGAAATCAACGAAGGAATTAGTTTATTACAATTATTGAAAACAGACGCTGGCTTCCCAAAACGATTACAACCCTTTTTATATGAACAATTGGCTTATGGTTATTATTTATCAGGAATGAATGATAGCGCAGCTAACTACCTTATTAAAGGCTTAGACAATGCACAAGATCTATTAACCAAAGCTAGATGGTCATTCCTGATTGCACAATTGTATGAAAAGGAACAAAAAATTGACCTAGCCTATAACTGGTACAAGAAAGCTGGTGCTATCGTATCCAATCCAGTCATTGCAGTTTATGCAAGTATTTATATGGCTAGTATTGACGCAAATCGAGGTAAGAAATCATGGGAAAGTTTAGCCAATGCTTTAGAGCGTATGATTAAGAAAGATAAATATGCAGGCTTCGCAGATATTATCTATTACGAAATGGCACAACTTGCATTAAGGAATCAAGCTGTAGGCAAAGCAAATCAATGGCTTATTGCTTCTATTCAGAAAAATGAAAAAAATACTAAACTAAAGCAAAAAACTTTAGTTCAATTAGGCGCTTTAAATTATAAAATAGACCAATTTTCAGTTGCTAAAATAGCTTACGAAAACTTAAATGACTTATTAAAAACTTTTCCAAATTACGATCAAATTACTTTAAGAAAAAAATGGATAGACAAAATTGCTGACTTAAACGAATTGATTAAAAATGAAGATAGTTTGCAATTCATTTATGCTGCCCCAGCATTGTTACAAGAACAAATGGCCAAACAATGGCAAAAAAGAATAGCACTAATTAAATCCCAAGAAAAAGATTTATTCACTGACCCAAATAAGAAAACAGATGAATCTGTCACTGTCAATAAAAACAACCAAACCAATAACACAGGTTATTCATTTGGCAATGCATTTGCAACTACCACTACAAAACAAGATGTGAAATCGGACTTCTACTTTGACAATCCTCAAAATGTAACTATGGGCGTCACCAACTTTATTAAAAAATGGGGTGATCGTCCAAATGTAGACAACTGGCGCAGAAAAACAACTATTCAATTAGCTAAATCATCTATTGCAATTACCAATATAGATAGTACTCAAAAAAATATACAATTGAGCACAAAGGTTATTGAGAATGCAAAGCCGGTTGGAAATAAAAAAAATAAAACAGCCCTTCAAGCCCAAGATAGTACTGAGCAGCTTAACATCCAGTTGATCCAAACAGCATCAGATTTAACACAATCCAAATTGAGTTGGAATAAGAATAGCTTATCCCTGGCAAAAATATTTTTATACGAACTGAATGATTTTGAAAAAGCTTTGCCTAGATACAAAGCGGTGATTCAAAATGATATTGAACCTGCAATGACTGAAAGTGCATTGCTCGATTTAGCAAGCCATTATCTGCATATTGGACAAACAACTACCTCTGATAGCCTTATAGCGCTAATTACAAGACAATTTCCGGAGGGTATTTATGTACAAAAAAAGAAGGCTAAAGAAAATTTAGATCTTATTGATAAAAATAGTGCTGAGGCATATAAAACTGTTTATTTTTTAGCACAAATTGGAGATTGGGAACAATTTGGGGCTCAAATGGAGACAGTACAAAAACAATTTAAGGGGACAAAGTGGAATACTCCCTACCAGTTTTTAAAAGTTAAAATGCATGCACAATTAGGTAAAGACAGCCTTGCAATTGTATATTGTAACGAAATTATAGCACAAAATAAGAGCGAGTCCATTAAGGCAAGGGCCAAAAACATTATTACTGAAATCAATAACAGAAAAGCAACCGAAGCCTATTTAGCAGCATTAGAAATAGTAAAACCAACTAAATTAGTCAATACTAATGAAGAGACAATTGTTCGAAGCAAGCCACCTACTACTAATTTAAAGACGGATAGTAATTTTAAAAGTACTCCAAATTTAAAAATGGCTGTCAATCCAACAATTGACAGCACCCTTGCTAAAGCTGTTATCAATCAAATTACATTTACAAATGATAGCTTAGAACAACATTATATTGGCTTACAAACAATGAATGTTTCTGCTGTATTTGTGAAAGAGATTCAAAATGCATTCAAGGACTTTAATACAGAAACATTTAGACAACTCAACCTTGCAGTTACCTATGTTCAGTTTACTGACCAAAGTCATATTGTTTGGATTGGGCCATTTACAAACGCGTCCGATGGATTAGCTTATATTAATAAAGTGAAGCCAAGATTAAGCACCGAAATTATCTCCTTCATTGCTAAAAAACAATACGATTTAATTTTGATTGGAAAATCAAATATCCTTTTAATTAACAATCAGGAGCAATTGGATCAATATAAGCGTGACAAATCAAATTATTATTTTAAACCTTAAATGGTAAAAAGTGAATTCAGAAAATAAAACAACAGCAAAAGAGATTAAAAAAGGTCCTAGAAATTGGGTTAGGCTATTTTGGAAATATTACCTCATTGCAGCAGGTATCTTTTTGCTATTCATACTCATGCTCAATTTTGGGTGGATTGGCGATATGCCCGATCTAGATGATATTGAAAACCCTACAGCTTCTTTGGCTAGTCAGGTCTATGCGCAAGATGGCACGCCGATGGGTAAGTTCTATTTAGAAGACAGAATTAGTGTGAAGTACAGAGATATAAGCCCCTACTTATTGCAAGCACTAGTTGCTACAGAGGATAAAAGATTTTATGACCATTATGGGATTGACGGAGAAGGCTTATTAAGAGCAGTTGCTTTTCTTGGCAGTCAAGGTGGTGCATCTACCATCACAATGCAAACGGCAAAAAATTTATTTACAGATAATTGGGGCACCAAAAACAAACTCTTAAGAGTCATACAAAAAATCAAAGAGAGTATCATTGCCATTAAATTAGAGCGCAATTTCACTAAGCAAGAAATCATCACTTTATATTTGAATACTGTCCCTTTTAGTGAGAATCTTTTTGGTGTAAGCAATGCTTCTAGATCTTTTTTCCAAAAGGAACCAGATCGTTTAACCATCGAAGAAGCTGCATTATTGATTGGGATGATCAATGCACCTACTAAATACAATCCCAATAGGAATCCAAAATTAGCCATTGAAAGAAGAAACTTAGTATTGAATAGAATGGCTGGAGAAAAATACATCACCAACGATCAAGCAACTGCATTAAAAGCATTGCCTTTGGTGACTAATTTCAAAAAACTAGATGAAAACAATGGCCTAGGCCCCTACTTTAGAAGTTACCTCGGGGAGTATATGAAAAAGTGGTGTAAGGAACATAAGAAGAACAATGGAGATGCCTATAACTTATACAGAGATGGTTTAAAAATTTACACCACCATCAATCCTCGTATGCAATTGTACGCAGAGGAAGCGGTTGCAAGACATATGGCCTACTTGCAAAGAGAATTTAACAAACAATCCAATATTAAATCAGGTTCTGTTTGGAAAGACTTTAGTAGCCAATTGGAATTAGCGGTTAAACAAACCGATCGTTGGAGGAATTTGAAACGCGAGGATATGGAGGAAACAGACATCAGAAAAACATTTGATGAAGTTTTACCGATGCGTGTTTTTGCATGGAATAAAAACAGGTTCATTGATACGATTATGACCCCAATGGACTCTTTAAAGTACCATAAGCAAATGCTACAAACAGGATTTTTAGCAGTGGATCCTTTCACTGGAGAAGTTAAAGCATGGGTGGGTGGTATTGACTTTAAGACATTTAAATATGATCACGTTAATATCAATACAAGAAGACAAGTAGGATCAACCATGAAGCCATTATTGTATTCTTTAGCCATAGAAAAAGCAGGATTCACACCATTTAGTATAGTACAGGATCAACAACAAAATTTTGAAGGATATGGGATGGTGCCTAATACGCCAAAATCTTGTACAGGACAAGCAATGCCTATGGCACAAGCTTTGGCCGAATCTAGAAACTGCGCCACTGCCTATATCATGAAACAAATTAATGGGGATGGCAATGAGGCTGCAAAAGAATTGGTTGCTTATTTAAAAAAATCCAATATTCAAGCTGATATCCCAGCTTATCCTTCTATTGCTTTAGGTGCTTGCGAAGTGTCTCTGTTTGAAATGGTACAAGCATACACTATGTTCCCAGGTGGCGGATACAATGCTCAGCCATTTTTTATCAATCGTATCGAAGATAAAAATGGCAATGTGTTAGAAAGTTTCTCCCCACAAAGAAGAAAAGTGATTAGTGAATTAACAGCTTACTCGATGGTGAGCATGATGGAGGGTGTGATTTCAAAAGGTACTGGTAGAAGCATGTATTCTTATGATATTGGAACACAAGCAGTCGCTGGTAAAACAGGTACCACCAACGATAATAGTGACTTATGGTTTATGGGATATACCCCACAAATACTTGCAGGTGCATGGGTTGGTGCAGATGATCGTTATATACGTTTTACTGATAATTATTTTGGACAAGGTGCACATGGCTCCTTACCTATTTGGGCTTATTTTATGAATAAGGTGGCAAACGATCCAGCAAGTAATTTAGATAGAAACGCAAGCTTTGTAAGACCTGATAATTTAAGTACAGACTTTAATGTCAATTTTGTTGGCAAGGATTCAAGCATAGATTTAACAATGCCAGATACAGATGCGGAAGGCATTGCTGCAGAATCAGATTACAGCTTGATCTCAAACAACGAACCAAGTATTGAAACACCTCCTGCAAATAATGCTCCTGCCAATAAATCTTCCTTGCCTAAAAAGCCAACAACAGAACCTAAACAAGCAACTACACCTGCTAATAAACCAAAAGCAGTCATGCCTAAAAAACAGCAATAACTGTAGTAGGAAATTTGCTAGTAGCAATTGTAATCAAAACGAACTAAAAGATGACTGAATTAATTTGAGTCATCTTTTTGCTTTAATGCATATTGCAATGTAAAATGATGGAAATTATTTCTTTGAAAAAAGCCGGTACCATATTGAAACTGTACTCTTTTATAAGGGAAACTGAAACCAGCACTTATTCCATTTAAACTATTGGGCTGATTGGGCAGATTCAATTCGAATCTTCGTGCAAAATGATAGCCCAAATCTAATTCAAAACTTTCTCCAATATACAACTGCGATCCTAGTATAAGGTGGTTAAACACATTACGAAGTGAACCAGGTTTTTTATACCCCTCTGCATTGTAAAAATCCATATCATAATAGTTGTCATTCCAAACAGATAATCGCTCTGCTGTCACCGAGAATTGTAAAGGTGCATTGTCTAGTTTTTTGGACCAACCAAGAATCAAATTCAAAGGCAGTTGTTCCTTTACTTGAAAATATTTTAACTGCGTACCTATATTTTGTAATAAAACACTTAATTGTGACAATCCATTTGGTGCTAAATAACTTACCCCAACATCCATCGCAATGCCATTGGATCTATAAGGACCATAATTGGATTGAATAAATTTTAATTGTGAGCCAAATTGAAAGTACTCTTGGTAAGTTTTTGCAATGCCCACCTGAATCGAATATTCATTGGGATTGATTGACCCATATTCATTGCCTACAATATCCGTTTGTGCAATACTACCATAGTCCATAAAGTGAACACCCCATCCTATCACCCAATCAGACTTTAATTTATTTGCTCCATTTAAATCGTATTGCTGAATACCAGCAAAATATGGCTTCACACTCACTTGTAATTCCCCATCTAAATCGGTTGATAATAAAGCAGGCTGCGTCATTGCTAAACCTAGGTCATTCCCAATGGAGCTAATATTAAGCCCCCCTAAACTTGTTGCTTTAGCAGACTTAGGCAATTTTAGGAATTGAAAGACTGCATTGCCTGCTGTAGTTTGTGCAAAAATAGGATTGCCCCCAATAAACCATCCGCTATTAAAATAGCAGGCAATAAAAAACCCTAGCCTGAAGATGAATTTAAAAGCAGTCATGCAACAAAGCTAGGGTTTGAAATTTAAAAATCAATTAAACAAGGGCTAAATCTAGCACTTGTTGCATATTTTTCACATAATAGAACTTCACTCCTTTAATAAAAGCTTGGTCAATTTCATTCACGTCTTTTTCGTTTTGCCAACAAAGAATAATTTCTTTCATACCCGCTCTTTTGGCTGCTAAGATTTTTTCTTTGATGCCTCCTACTGGTAAAACTTGACCTCTCAGTGTAATCTCACCAGTCATCGCTAGGAATGGTTTTACTTTCCTGCCAGTATAGGCAGAACTTAAAGCAGTCAAGATGGTGATACCGGCACTTGGACCATCCTTAGGCACTGCGCCTTCTGGGACGTGCATATGCACAGACTTCGTATTAAATAGTGCAGGATCTACCCCAATTTTTTTAGCGTTGGCTTGTAAATAAGTCATTGCAGTTGTCGCACTTTCTTTCATTACATTCCCTAAATTCCCAGTTAATTTTAATTCCCCTTTCCCTTCTGAAAGCAAGGTCTCAATAAATAGGATATCTCCACCCACATAAGTCCAAGCAAGGCCAACAGCGACCCCTGGCATATTCACTGTCTTATAAATTTCATTGCTATACCTAGGCTGCCCTAAAATTTTAAGAAGGTCTAATTTACTGACTGTTGGTTTTATTTTATGTTTGTAAGCAATTTGTTTTGCTTGATAACGCATGATCGAAGCCAATTGACGATCCAATTCACGCACACCACTTTCTCTTGTATAATCCTCAATTACTTTTTCTAATACATTGTCTTGTATTTTGAAATTGTATTTGTCTAAACCATGCAATGATTTTTGTTTAGGGAACAAATGCCTTTTAGCTATTTCTACTTTTTCTTCTACCGCATAACCACTTAAATCAATGATCTCTAAACGATCTCTTAGAGCAGGCTGAATCTGACTGATGTCATTCGCAGTAGCAATAAATAGTGTCTTACTTAAATCATATTCAGATTCTAAATAATTGTCATAGAAACTATGATTTTGTTCTGGATCCAATACTTCTAATAAAGCCGAGGACGGATCTCCTCTTTGGTCTTTTCCTATTTTATCAATCTCATCCAAAATCATCACAGGATTAGACGTTTTCACTTTACGAATACTCTGGATAATTCTTCCTGGCATGGCACCAATATATGTTTTACGATGGCCTCTGATTTCACTTTCATCATGAAGGCCGCCTAAACTAACGCGGGTATATTTTCTGCCAATGGCATGTGCAATGGATCTGCCTAAAGATGTTTTACCAATCCCTGGAGGACCTAGGAAACAAAGTATCGGGCTCTTCATATCACCCTTCAATTTCAACACAGCTAAATATTCTAAAATACGATTTTTGATTTTACCCATGCCATAATGATCGTCATCTAATACTTTCTTAGCGTGCTTCAAATCATAATTATCATCTGTGTATTCATCCCATGGAAGGTCTAATAATAAATCAAGATGATTATACACGACAGAATAATCTGGTGTACTTGGATGCATACGCTCCAATTTTTCTAAACCATTCTGAAATAATTTCTTTGCAGCTTCTGGCCATTTCTTGCCTTCTGCTTTCTTTTTCATTTCAGCCACTTCGCGCTCGTTAGGATCCCCACCTAACTCATCCTTAATGCTCTTAAGTTGTTGCTGTAAAAAATAATCTCTTTGTTGTTTGTCGATTTCTGTTCTAGTCTTATTGGCAACTTTATTTTTAAGCTCTACAAATTGTAATTCTTTTTGTAAGTACTCTACTAATTTTTCGGCTTTTTCTTTGACGCCATTGATTTCTAATAAACCTTGTTTTTCTTGTAATTCAATATTAAGGTTACTACCAACAAAATTGACCAAGAAAGTCGGGCTTTCAATGTTTTTTAAAATCATCGTTGCCTCTGAAGGAAAATTAGGAGACAATTGAATGATCTGTGCGGCCAAATCTTTAATAGTAGACAATAATGCTTCAAAATGTTTATCATCTTTTTGTACAGGTGTATCTTCTATTAATTTTACTTTCCCTTTAAAGAATGGATCTTCCTCCACCATCTCTAATAATTCAAAACGCTTTTTACCTTGAATGATAATGGTGGTGCCACCATCTTGCATCTTGATCATTTTAATGATCTTTGCCACTGTTCCTATGGCACATAAATCTGCCGGATTTGGATCTTCAATATTGCCATCTTTCTGCGCCAACACGCCTACTAATTTATCTTTAGCATAAGCCGCTTTCACTGCTTGAATGCTTTTGTCTCTTCCAACTGTAATTGGAATGACTACCCCAGGAAACAATACCGTGTTTCTTAAAGGTAGAATTGGGATCATTTCTTCAATCACAAGTGCAGGTTCATTCTCCATGTCCTGCTCATTAAAAGTGAATAATGGAATGAACTCGTTGTCTTCTTCTGTTTTAAATAAAAATTGTTTATCCAATGTCTTAAGTTTTGTAATTCTAGTCAAAATGACATAAGCCTTACTCCATGAATAGGCTTTATCAGTCTGTAACTATATAGGCAATATTGATGCCAAAAGGGATCAAATGTAAGAAACCGCGTTGAGTTGGGCACAAAAAAAATCCTTTCCGATATTTCGGAAAGGACCTTCTTGCAAGAAGTTATTTAAAAAAACTTCTAGAACTACTTAGTAGCAGCAGAATCAGTAGCAGTTGAATCAGTTGCAACAGCAGCAGAATCAACAGCAACTACAGCTGTATCAACAGTTGCAGCAGCAGAATCAGTTGTAGCTTCAGTAGAAGCACCACCACATGCAGTTAAAGCAGCGATAGCGAAGATTGCGAATACTTTTTTCATTTTTAATGTTTTAAGTTTAGTATAAAAAATACGAGAGCGAAGATAGGTTTTAACGAAACATTCACCAAATTTTAACTAATTAATTTC
>JACCEB012125489.1_pt1 | contig 12759 bp, 16 predicted proteins | sample 7454761 | NCBI WGS metagenome assembly JACCEB01 (sample SAMN15323454, study PRJNA562643) | freshwater metagenome | isolation source: river surface water | place: USA:Blue River Watershed | collected 2017-08-18 | reverse complement strand
CCGGCGGAGAACTTCTTGATGTCGGCAACGATGGTCTGGTAGTCGCTGTGGCCGAAGGGGGTGTACTTCTCGTCGATGTCCGAATCCTTCACGCCCTTGGACTTGAGGAAGGCGCGCAGGATCTTGTTGGTGGTACGGGGATACACATAGTCGGTACCCAGGAGCACGAAGCGCTTGGCGCTGCCGCCTTCCTTGGACATCAGGTATTCCACCGCGGGGATGGCCTGCTGGTTGGGCGCGGCACCGGTGTAGAACACGTTCTTGGACAGCTCTTCACCCTCGTACTGCACGGGGTAGAACAACAGGCCGTTTTGCTCTTCGAACACCGGCAGCACCGACTTGCGGGACACCGAGGTCCAGCAGCCGAAGGTCACGGCCACTTTGTCTTGCGTCAGCAGCTGCTTGGCCTTTTCGGCGAACAGCGGCCAATTGGACGCGGGGTCGACCACCACCGCCTCCAGCTTCTTGCCGAGCACGCCGCCCTTGGCATTGATCTCATCGATCGCCATCAGGACGGTGTCCTTGAGGACAGTCTCGGAAATGGCCATCGTGCCAGACAGGCTGTGCAGCACACCGACCTTGATGGTGCCGCCCGATTGGGCAAAAGCGGGGGAAAGTCCGGCAGCAGCCAGGGAAGTGGCGACGGCCAGGGCCTTGAGGGTGAAACGGCGTTGCATGCGAACTCCAGGTTGTGTGAGCTGAAAAAGGAACTTCAAACCATCTATCGAGCGCCCGGCCATGAAGAAGAAGGAGAGAACCGGGCGCTGACGTGATGAATTCTGGGAAAGTGCACCGTGTCGGCCAATACGCCACGTGGCGTACATCCGATGGGCACCGGGGGCCACCCGGCTGAGCCAGTTCAAGCCAGGTCTGGCAGAACAGCCCATCATTGACTCTTTGGAGTTAATACCAAATACTCATCCGACATTAACTCATCAATAGGTGTCACATGCTTCGCAACGCCGGCCACGGTCCGCAGAGTCCCCGCTCCATTCACCGCCCACAGATCCCTCTCGAGAGTGGGCAGAGCAAGCCCCTCACCGTAGAGCTGCTCAAACAGGCGGGCGAAACCATGGCGGGCACCGCCCGACTCGCCAGCGGGAGGCTCTTGGGGGGCATAACGCTGGGCAGGGACGCAAAAACCCAGCGCGCGCAGGAGTTGCTCACCGGCCTGCGAGTGCTGCTGGTCGAGGAGTACGGACGCTCTACCGCCTCCCTGCGGCCCGCCTTGGGCAGCGTGGCGGTTGGCGACAAGGCCCTGGTGGTCAGGGCGCTGACCGAACTCATGGACAAAGAAATCACCGATACAGACCTAGAGAACGTGGGCCCGACATTGACTTCCGCCGCGCGGATGGTCAATCGCTTTGAGAGCGCCAGCCGCAACTTCGCAGATAGTGCGATGAGGCACCCCGATGACCCGCTGACGAGCACCGACAACATCCACAAATGCGCCTACGGCCTGATGAACGTCGCGCTGGCAGCAGCCGCCGAGGACGACGACCTCGCCCGGTTCCGGATGGACAGCCGTGACCGCGCCGGTACCGACCCTGCGTTCAAGCCCGACTTCCGAGCCGCCTGCATGGAACAGTTCCGGGCCACGATGGACCTGGCGCCGAGGGGATCCGATGGAACGATGACGCCGAGGCAAATCAACCGTGTGGTCGAGCGTGTCATCGACAAGATCAAGCGGGACAACCCGCCGCCGCCCAAGCTGCCCACCCTCGAAGCGTGGGAAGACGTGGCGCAGGGCATGGACTCGAAGCACGAACGCACTTCGGCGAAGACTGCCTGGGGCGCAGCGGAGAGTTCAGCCCCCGCCTCGCCCTCCAACACTTCGTCGGCCGCATCGGCCGCCAGTTCCCCCGCCGCTGAAGCACCCATGAGTCAGGAACAGATGGCCAGACGCAAGAAGCTGGGGCTGGACTTCGACTGAAGAAACGCGCGGCCCCAGGCCAGAAAAGGAGGGAGAGGCCAGCGCCCGAGGCCTCAGCCCTCGCCCTGTGGGCTGAGTTGCCGCACACGGCCCAGCACCATGGCCGCGGCGGCGGTGCGGGTCTCGACACCGAGCTTGGCGAAGACATGCTCCAGGTGTTTCTTCACCGTCGCCGGGCTGGCACCCACGATGTCGGCGATGTCGCGGTTGATCTTGCCCTTGACCACCCAGTAAATCACCTCAGCCTCGCGGGCGGTGAGCCGGAAGGCGTCGCAGATGGCGGCGATGAACGAGGCGTCTGACTCCTCGCGCATGACGATCAGCCACTCGCCGCCGCCGTCGTCCTCATCACCGGTCTGCTGGTGCAGGCGCAGGGTCAGGCGGCGTGCGCCCTCGGAAAGGGAAAAACGGGGGGGCTCCACCTGCCGGAACGCGTCCGCGAGGTGACGGCGAAGCCAATCCACGACCGCTTGTGGCGCGTGCAGCGGACGCCGGGCCACGTCCTCCGGAAACCAGGTGCTGAGGAGGTCGCGCGCCAAAGGCGTCTGCCACAGCAAACGACCATCCCTCACGCGCAAGGTGACGCAGGCATGGCCGAAGGCGTCCAGGGCGTTGCCCGCCTGGCGCGCCAGGCGCTGCGCATTCTCAAGGGTTTCCTCCTCGCCACGACGATCGAACACCATGGCCTCGCCCCAGCGTTCGACACGGGGTTGCAACACCGCATTCATGCACCACCCCCACGGCAAAATGCACCACTCAAGTGCGACTTAGCCAGTCGAACCCCAAAATAGGGAATCGCCCGCCCGGGCGCCCCAGCAACTGGCAAACAGGCCGAGCACAAGCGGGGCAGGGATCGGGGGGCGGGACGGTTTATGGCGTGCATCTGGATTGGGCAACTGCAAAATCCACGCCACGCTCGACATCGCCAGCCCGGGCATGCCGATTGCAAGCAGTTTTGACGAACGAAGAGAGACACCATGGACCTCACGCCCCGCGAAAAAGACAAATTGCTGCTGTTCACCGCCGCCTTGGTGGCCGAGCGCCGGCGCGCCCGCGGCCTCAAGCTCAATTACCCGGAAGCGGTGGCCCTGATCTCGGCCGCCGTGATGGAAGGCGCTCGCGACGGCAAGTCGGTGGCCTCCCTCATGAGCGAGGGGCGCAGCGTGCTCACGCGTGACGAAGTCATGGAAGGCGTGCCCGAAATGATCCATGACATTCAGGTGGAGGCCACCTTCCCCGACGGCACCAAACTGGTCACGGTGCACCAACCGATTGTCTGAGCGCCCTGATGCCTGGACCGATGCCCCGACCTGCCTCACCCACGCCCCCCATTCGAACCCTCTGCGCCTGACCAAGAGCCCTACAAAAAGTCTGAACAAGAGCCTGCCATGAAACATCTGTCCGCCCTTCTCACCGCCTTCGCCGCCACCCACGCGTTCGCCCATGAAGGGCATGGCCTGGAGGGCACGCACGGACATGCCACCGACGCGGTGGGCCTGATCGTGGCTCTGGTCGCCGTCGCCGCGGCGCTGTGGTTCGGCCGGGGCGGCAAGTGATGACACCCGGCGAATTGATCCTCGACGAGGGCGTGCACAGCCTCAACCCAGGCAGGCGCACGCTCACGCTTGTCGTCCACAACGCGGCTGATCGCCCCATCCAGGTCGGCTCGCACTACCACTTTGCCGAGACCAACAGCGCGCTTGATTTCGACCGCGCCGCCGCGCGCGGCATGCGCCTGAACATCCCCTCGGGCATGGCGGTGCGCTTCGAGCCGGGTCAGCAGCGTACGGTCGAACTGGTGGACTTCGCCGGCGACCGCGCTGTCTTCGGGTTTCGCGGTCTTGTGCAAGGGAAGATTTCCTAAATGAGCAGTATCGGGCGCCGCGCCTACGCGGAAATATTTGGCCCCACCGTGGGCGACCGGGTACGCCTGGCAGACACCGACCTGGTGATCGAGGTCGAGCAAGACTTCACCCTGCGCGCCGGCGGCTACGGTGAAGAGGTGAAATTCGGCGGCGGCAAAACCATCCGTGACGGCATGGCGCAGAGCCAGCGAAGCCGTGCCGAAGGCGCAGTGGACACCGTCCTGACCAATGCCCTCATCATCGACCACACGGGCATCCTCAAGGCCGACATCGGCCTGCTGGGGGGGCGCATCGTGGCCATTGGCAAGGCCGGCAACCCGGACACCCAGCCAGGCGTGGACATCATCATCGGCCCCGGCACCGAGGTGATTGCCTGTGAGGGCAGCATCGTCACCGCCGGTGGCATCGACTCCCACATCCACTTCATCTGCCCACAGCAAATAGAAGAGGCTCTGTCCTCGGGCATCACCACCATGTTCGGTGGTGGTACGGGCCCGGCCACCGGCACCTTTGCCACCACCTGCACACCCGGCCCTTGGCACATGGAGCGCATGTTGCAGGCGGCCGACGCCTTCCCGATGAACTTGGGGTTCATGGGCAAGGGCAACGCCAGTCAGCCCCAGGCCCTGCGCGAGCAGATCGCCGCCGGAGCCATCGGCCTCAAACTCCACGAGGACTGGGGCTCCACGCCCAGCGCCATCAGCAACTGCCTGGACGTCGCCGACGAGATGGACATCCAGGTGGCGCTGCACTCTGACACGCTCAATGAATCGGGCTTCGTCGAGGACACCATCGCCGCCACCAAAGGCCGCGGCATCTGCGCCTTTCACACCGAGGGCGCGGGCGGCGGGCATGCACCCGACATTCTGCGGGTGGTGGGCGAGGCCAACTTCCTGCCTTCGTCGACCAATCCCACCATGCCGTACACGGTCAACACGCTCGACGAGCACGTCGACATGCTGATGGTGTGCCACCACCTGGACCCGGCCATCGCCGAGGACCTGGCCTTCGCCGAGAGCCGCATCCGGCGCGAGACCATCGCCGCCGAGGACGTGCTGCACGACCTGGGCGCGATCAGTATGTTCTCCTCTGACTCGCAGGCCATGGGCCGGGTCGGCGAGGTCATCCTGCGCTGCTGGCAAACCGCGCACAAGATGAAGCTGCAACGCGGCAAACTGCCCGGCGACAACGAGCGAAACGACAACGCACGCGTCAAACGCTACGTGGCCAAATACACCATCAACCCGGCCATCGCCCACGGCATCAGCCACGAGGTGGGCAGCATCGAAGTGGGCAAGTGGGCCGATCTGGTGCTGTGGAAGCCGGCCTTCTTCGGCGTCAAGCCGACCCTGATCGTCAAGGGCGGAACCATCGCGATGGCGGCGATGGGCGATGCCAATGCGTCGATTCCCACACCACAACCGGTGCACTACCGGCCGATGTTCGGCAGCTACGGCGGTGCGCTGGCCAAGTCGTCCATCACCTTCGTCTCGCAAGCAGCACTGGCAGCCGGCGCGCCTGAGCGCTATGGCTTGTCCAAGGTGGTGAGCGCGGCCCGGGACATCCGGCGGGTGCGCAAGCAGCACATGGTCCACAACGACTGGCAACCCCGCATGGAAATCGACCCTCAGACCTATGCGGTACGCGCTGACGGACAGTTGCTCACCTGCGAGCCGGCGAAGGTGCTGCCAATGGCCCAGCGCTACTTCCTGTTCTGAGTGTCACGAGCCTTTTCGCAGGTTTGCTAACCTGCACACCATGCTGATCGCCAACAAGCTCCTCCCCGGCGGCCGCGGCCTTGCGCCCGCGCTGATCAAACGCGCTCCCACGATCGAACTGGACTGGGACCTGCGCCAAAAAAGCCGCTTTGAAAGCACTGACTCGTCGGGCCGGGCGATCGGTGTCTTTCTGCCGCGCGGCAGCGTGGTGCGCGGCGGTGACGTACTGGTAGCCGAAGACGGCTCCCTGGTGCGAGTGATCGCCGCACCGCAGGCGGTACTGGTCATCACCCACTGCACACAGCACGGCACGCCCTTCGACCTGACGCGCGCCGCCTATCACCTGGGCAACCGTCATGTGCCGATCGAGCTACGGCCAGACAGGCTGCAGATCGAACCCGACCATGTGCTGGCCGAGATGCTCAGGTCCATGCACCTGATCGTGAACGAGGCCCTGGCACCCTTCGAGCCAGAGGCTGGCGCCTACGGGGGTCATGGGGGACACGGCCATGAAGCAGGGCACGCGCACACCCACGGCCACTCCGAGGGCCATGCGCATGGCCAAGAACACAAGCATGTCCATGGCCCCGGCTGCAACCACGATCACTGAGGTCGGCGAGGCTGTTGGGGCCAGCGACGCGGCCCTCCTCCATCTGATCTGGCTGGCATCCCCCGCCCTGCCAGTGGGGAGCTTCTCATATTCAGAGGGCCTTGAAGCTGCGGTTGACGCAGGCCGTGTCACCGACGGCCCGAGCGCCGCCAATTGGCTGGCCGACCAACTGCACCTGGCCCTGGCCCGCGCCGACCTGGCGGTGCTGGTTCAGGCGTTGCCAGCCTGGGACCGCGGCGACACCCTGCGCCTGCGCGAGCTGGACGACTGGGTGCTGCGCACCCGCGAGACCCAGGAGCTGCGCCTGCAGTCGGAGCAAATGGGACGCTCACTCGTCGAGTGGCTCAAGACGGTGCGGCCCGATCACGCGGCGCGTGCGGTGGACCTCGGCCACCTCACCTACCCCGTGGCCTACGCCCTGGCAGCCCTGGCTGCCAGCCAGGCCGGGGCCAGCGCCCGCGCCATCGCCCTGGGCTTTGCCTTTGGCTGGGCCGAAAACATGGCCCAGGCCGCGATCAAATCCGTCCCTCTGGGGCAGAGCGCGGGCCAGCGCATCCTCGCGCGTCTGGCCGCCGAAATCCCGGTCGCCGTGGACACGGCCCTGGCCCTGCCTGACCACGAACGGCAATCTTTCTCGCCCATGCTGGCCGTTCTTTCGGCCCGGCATGAACACCAATACTCACGCCTCTTCCGATCATGAGCCTGCACCACATCGCCCACCGCACCAAGAAGCTGCCGCCCCTGCGCGTGGGGATCGGCGGACCCGTCGGATCCGGCAAGACCACCCTGCTCGAAATGCTGTGCAAGGCCATGCGTGAGCGCTGGGACCTGGTGGCCATCACGAACGACATCTACACCAAAGAAGACCAGCGCCTTCTCACCGTGAGCGGCGCATTGCCCCCCGAGCGCATCATGGGCGTGGAAACTGGCGGCTGCCCCCACACCGCCATCCGCGAGGACGCCTCCATCAATCTGGAGGCGATCGACCGCATGCTGGCGCAGTTTCCCGAGGCCGATGTGGTGTTCGTCGAATCTGGCGGCGACAACCTGGCGGCCACCTTCAGCCCGGAACTGTCAGACCTCACTATTTATGTGATTGACGTAGCGGCAGGCGAAAAAATCCCGCGCAAGGGTGGGCCGGGCATCACCAAGAGCGACCTGTTCGTCATTAACAAGACCGACCTGGCCCCGCATGTGGGAGCCGACCTGGAAGTGATGCGCCAGGACACAGAACGCATGCGCCAGGGCAAGCCCTTTGTGATGACCAACCTCAAAACGCACACCGGCGTGAACGAAGTCGTGAAATTCATCGAACAAAAGGGCATGCTTGCCGCCGCATAAATAATGCACATTAAAGTGCTCATCATCTCAAAAATGAGCGCTATTTTGAGAAAGAAGTGGCCACTCCCCCCATGTGAATGTGACTTTCATGTGATCAAAGCGCCATTTATCTCCTTCTGCGGCGCTCAAGCCAGGTGAATTTGCGCCGATTCAATCCCCGAAAAGCAGCTCGATTCATACCTCCGGCTACATCGCTTTTCCAGCCAAAGGCCAGTAGACTCGGCCCCTCGTTTTTTTGAAATCCCCGCGGTCGCGCAGTCAACCCGAAGCCGGCTTGACGTCACCGTCTCCGCGTTAGAACACGAACAGTCGAAGGCATTACCGTGTCCAATCCCGCAGGCAAGTACGACGCTCCCGGCAACCTAATCATTGGCGAGGGCGTGAAGGTGGTCGGTCATCTCATGGTCCCGGGCATGGCCGTGATCAACGGCACCCTCGAAGGCGGCTTGCAAGCCGGCGAGCTGCTGGTGGGCCCCCAGGGTTCGCTGTCAGGCCAGGTGAGCGTGCGCACGGCCGATGTGCACGGCCGCACCTACGACACGCTGAGCGCCAGCGAGTTCCTCTGTGTGCGCAGCACCGGTGTCGTTAGCGGCAAGGCCCATTACGGCGAAATCGAAATTGAAAAGGGTGGCGTGATTCAGGGCTCCATCGGCCCGGTCTCTACGCAAGAAGCCCCGGCCAATACGGCCGCCATGGCTGCACTCGGCCACGACACGGACGCCGTCTGAGGCGGCACGGCAAGTGGCAGTCCCGCGCTGGCTTCGCCCCGGCAAGGTGGTCCATTGGACGCGCCTGGCCCTCGGCATGTGGCACCGTGAGTACCACGACTCCCGCATCATCCTGGAGCAGCAGGGTGACCTGAAATATTTGGTCATTCCGGCCCGCGTGCAGCGCACCGCTGTTCGTGCCACCATGCTGGTTCTGGGATTTTTGACCACCATCGCGGTCGGCATGACCGCCACTGCCGGCTGGCTGCAGACGCGCAAACTGATGCTGGAGCACTCGCACCGCGAAATCTTTTTCGCCCTGCAGTCTGCCGGCATCAACGCAGAAGCCCAAGCCGGCGGCTACTCCCAGGATGACATGCTCGAAATGGCGCGCTCAATCCGCGAGCGCGACATGCAGATACGCCAGTACGTGGGCGACTGGACAGAAACACTGGCTGCGCGCAACAACGATCTGCGCAGCCTGATGAGTTCTTCGGGCCTCAATGGCAAGGTGATCAGCCTCATCCAGAGCACCCAACCGGTGGGCGGCGTGAACGAAACCTTCAACGAAAACCCGCTGCTCGGCGGTGCCTTCGCCAAGGAGACGGCAGCCAACCGAGAACTTCGCAGCGTGCTGGAGGCACTACCGGACCGCATGCCGCTGCCGGACTACACCATCACCTCCGACTTTGGCATCCGCCCGCACCCCGTCACGAACAAGCCCAGCCTGCACGCTGGCATCGACCTCAAGCCGCAAAATGGCGACGACCGGGTGCTGGCCGTCAAAGCCGGCAAGGTGCTCGTCGCCGGCTACCACGGCAACCTGGGCAATGCCGTCCTGGTTCGGCATGACCGCGGCGTCGAGACGATCTACGGACACCTCGACAAAATCTTCGTCAAGCAAGGCGACATGGTTCAACAAGGAACGGCCCTGGGCCTGGTGGGCAACACCGGTCAGTCAACGGGCAAGCACCTGCACTTTGAAGTCCTGGTCGGCAGCTACCAGGTTGACCCCAAGAAAGTCATTCAGACGGCCCAATATGTTCGGCAAACCCAAAAATAATTCTGTCGACGAGGACTTCGTCGACAGCAGCGACGCAGATGACGCCAGGGGCGACGCCAAGCGCGGTGCGAGTGAAGGCGCAGGGGCGGGATTCCTGCTCGATCGCAGCAAACCCTCTGTCATCAGCGAGGGCTTCACCCTTCAGGGCGACATCTCCGCCAAAGGCGTGCTGCATGTTGAAGGATTCATCAAGGGCACAGTGAGCACCGACGTGGTCAACATTGGCCCGCGTGGCGCCATCGAAGGTCAGCTCACCAGCAAATCACTGCATGTCAAGGGCGCCTTTGTCGGCACCGCGGTCTGCGACGAGTTATTTATCGCCAGCAAGGCACGCGTCGTCGGTCGTATCACCTATCGGACCGTGGCTATCCAACGCGGCGCGCTGATCGAAGGCGAACTGGTCCACGCCGCCTGAGGGGCGGCCATCCTGCCCCGCAAAGAGCAATGCGGATGGAACAGACCTGGACCTCCGGCGACGCCAGGCTGCTTCGCGAACTGCGCCAGGCAGCAGGGGTAGACCGCGCCGCGCTCGCCAGGCGCTGCGCCCTATCGATGAGCCAGCTGGCTGAGCTCGAAGAAGGCGGGAGCAAGCAGTTCTACTCTGAACGAATCAAGTCCCATACCGGCCGCGCCGTGCTGGCGCGATTAGGGTACTCACCCGCCCCTGCTACCGCCCCCGCCCTCGCGGCTGACCCGGCTCCCACCCTATCGCCCACCCCCACCTGGCTGGGACAGAGTGACCGCATGGGCGCGCCAGGGGTGAGCGCACAGAGGGCTGAGCCCCAAGCAGCACAAAACCTGCCGCAGCCCCTCGCTGCGGCCAGCGCCCCGCCGCCAGCCAGAACCACCCCCGCAACCACTGCCGTAACCACGGCCCTGACCGATGACCCGGCCTCGCCTGTCCCTGCCGGGCCATCGCCCGAATCGGTCCCCGTACTGGCTCCCGCACCGGCTCCCGCAAATGGCGGCCGCTTTTGGGTCGGTGTTTTGGTGGTGGGGGTTGCCGTCGTGGGCTTCCTCACCTGGCTGAACCGGCCGAAGTCGCCGGACGTCCCCTCAACAGCCATGGCGGCCGGACAGACGGTACAGATGGCCCCTGCGGCGGCGTCCGTCGAGACCCGCGAGCCTGTACCCGCAGCAGGCGCCGCGTCGGTTCCCGCACCCGTATCTGCACCTGCCGTCATGGCAACAGCCACAACCGAAGCGCGCTGCCCCGAGCCCGGAGGCGTCCTGGTGAAGTACACGCCTGTCCAGCCCTTCAGACCCGGCAACTACGTCTACCTTGAAGCCAGCCGACCAGTGCAGGTCTGCGTCACCGATGCGCGGCAGCAGCCGATCGCTGTGCAGGTGCGGCCAGGCACAGGCGAAACTGTGCCTGGCACCCCTCCCTTCATCGTGCAGAGCGCAGGCTGGGGCGACTTGCGGGTGTTCTTCCAGGGCGTTCGGGTTCCCCTGGAGGGCATGGGCACCCTGGACATGCTGGAACTTCAGACGCCGTAAACCCGGCCGAACAGGCCTAGGTAAAGGGCCATAGCGCCTAGAATCAAAGGGCTGCGGAGGCGTGGCAGAGTGGTCGATTGCACCGGTCTTGAAAACCGGCAACGGGAAACCGTTCGTGAGTTCGAATCTCACCGCCTCCGCCAGATCAAGTCCTGCTAATTCGCCGAGGAGGATTGGAAGGCGAAAAGCGCGCGCGTCACTCGGTCCGCCACGGATTTATGACGTCCAGCCCCATCGCGATAAAAGGCGTGGTGTCGCGGGTCGCCACCGACAGATGGTTCGACGCAGCGATAGCAGCGATGAAGCCATCGGCGACACCCACTGACAACCCCTTAGCTTGCGCCTGGGCCATCGCCTGAGCGTAGGCTTGCGTAGCCGCCATGTCGAACGGCAGGACGCGTCCGATGAAGGCGGGAAGCACCTGAGACTCCAGTTGCTCGATCAGGCTGTTGCGGCGGCGACCCGCGGGCAAGCGGGCGACACCCAAGCGCAGTTCGGCGACTGTCACCACCGACAAAAAGAGCGTATCCAGAGGCTGCGCATCGAGCCAGGAGACCACCTGCGGATTCGGGGTTGCACGCAGGGGCTCAGAAATGACATTGGTATCGATCAGGATCATTCAAAACTCACCGGGCGAGGCAAGGCAGGAGCGCGCTGACCGATCAGGGCCGCCTCCTCGTCGGTGAGTTTCATCTTGCGACCGACCTCGGTCAGCATGGAGCCGAGCTTGAGTCGCCCCTGCGGTTTGACCGCTTCTTCGAGCAAGGCGCGCACCTCGGCCTCGGTACTGCGCCCGTGCAGGGCTGCGCGCCCCCGGAGTGAGCGGTGGACTTCATCAGACAGATTCCGGATGGTCAGAGTAGCCATGATGTCAAATCCTTCAGCGATAGCAATGACATCATTCTATCTATTTGACATCAATTGGAAAGGGCCCAGTCTCATGAAATGATCCGCTTGATATTTGTAAAGTCGCGCGACTTCTAGCCGGCCCTTTCCATCAATCCTTGTAAATACAACACCTCGATCCAGCCGCGACCCAATTTCAAAACGCCATCGTCCTCCAGCGCTTGGAGGGAAATTGAGGCCTTCGGACGGATGATGCCACAGCTGGCTGCTATCTGTTCATGCGTTGCGACAACGACGGCACGCCCGTGTAAGCGACTGGGTAAATCAGCCGCCATGCGCCCCAAACCGGCACAAAGCCGGTGCTGCACGCCTCTCGCAGCCCAACTGCGTTCACGTGCTTGTACCTCCCGCAGGCGCTGACCGAGAAAACGCACCAGCATCAGCAGCAAGCCTTGATCATTCAGCAGACAAGCCTCAATGTCTTTCAGCGGCAGCCATTGAATGGTGCTGGGCTCTCCCACTATCAAGTCGCTGCCGCTGGGCAACTGGTTGAATAAATAAGACAGAAAAGCCATTTCACCCGAGCGAAACGAGATGGGAACGATTTGCCCGCCTTGGACGCCCGGCACATGCACCACAGCATCAAGGCGACCGCTGATAACGAAAGGCAGTTGCGTCACGCGATCACCCGATTTGCACAAGCTCACGCCTGCATCAAATCTGTGTAAGGGTCTGCTCTTGAAGGCCAACGGTTGCGCAAGGGCATTCGCAAACTTGCGGCCCAATTGACGGCTTTGCAAAAGTTCTGCCGCGAAGCGATCGCTGCCGTTCAGGTGACTAGGGGTCATCCCTTTATTGTTACCGAAGATACTGAAACGCCATCAAGCGTGGCACATGATCTTTTATTCGCACAGGGGCTTCACAGCGAATGTGCCCACATCCCATGCTGCTTGCAGCGTCCTTGAAAGGATTCTCATGTTGAACCGCCGCCACTGCCTGACTTACATCGGAACCAGCGCTGTCGCAGGTTTCGCCCCGAGCCTGGCCTTCGCGCAAGGCAAACCTTTGAGGATACTCGTGGGCTACCCTGCCGGGGGCGCTGTGGATGTCGTGGCGCGCCAGGTGAGTGAGGAGCTACGCGTCGCAGGCTACAACGCGATCGTAGAAAACCGCACT
>JACCEB010595837.1_pt1 | contig 12759 bp, 16 predicted proteins | sample 7454761 | NCBI WGS metagenome assembly JACCEB01 (sample SAMN15323454, study PRJNA562643) | freshwater metagenome | isolation source: river surface water | place: USA:Blue River Watershed | collected 2017-08-18 | reverse complement strand
GTCCATTAGTTGACGCACAGTGCTTTCAATCATTTCCTTCATAGCCAAGTATGCTGGACTTTCAGCATACATGCCTTCATTGATCATTGTTTCAACTACGTCCTTAATGCCAAGGAACTTAGCGTAGTCTGGCTCTAAGTGAAACTTCACATTTGAATTGCGAAGTGTTACTAATGCGTTTTCAGCATTTTCTTTAAGTGCTACTAGCTTGGACTTTTTAGGGAAGCTAGCAGTGATGCTAATACCAAAGTGCTCTTTAAGCAACTTGTTTAGCTTTAATAATTTTCTACCCGAAGGTTGTTTGAACTCTTTTAAGTACATGGGATATATCCTTGATGTTCTAGTTATAACACTTATTTATCATAAAACTCTATTTTAAAGCCCTTCGTTTTTTAAGGCTTCAATCATCTTTTCTGCTATTTCAACATGAACGTTCTTACCAAAATGCATTAAGTCTCTGGCAAAATCAGCATTTGGGTTCGGTTTTGTTTTTAAATTGTTTGCTGATTCAAACAATGTTTTAGTAACAATTGGAACGTTCCAGTGTTTAGCAAGTAACTTTAGTGACTGTATATGTAGTCTATAGTTAATAGCCGAAGTAAAAGGTAAGCCACTGTATAAGCGATCCACTAGTGGGCTTGTTTCGTACATATCAAGAAGGTTTTTTAAAATATCAACTTGAAATTTTTCATGTTTAAAATGATATAATTCTATTCTGTCCGGAGGTGGCTCGAGTACAACAATAGCTTTAGGGTTGGGAATATCCTCGTACCAGTTTGTCAAATAGAAGGTACTCATAGTTAACCCCATGCCCGGTGTACCTAAGTTCCACGATTCACAATTAAAGTATGATGATACCAAGCTGGGCCAAATATCATGTGAATGCATACCAGTGCCATAAGTGTTACTGCATCCAACAAATACAATGCCTGGATCGTCGGTAAAGTTATTACATCTGAAACCACTACGATTAACTTTATATTCTATCTCAACTGGTTTATCATCTACCAACCAGTTGTATTGCTTGAGCTTTTGTCGACCGTATTCATCCTGCAAGTGAGTTATTAGTCTATTTCTATTATCAGCAGTATTAAATCTATAAGTAGTGTAATCATCACCGACGATGACATCATCTTCGCCGGTACTATCCCACGGATTCCAAAATCCTGTAGAATTTTTTTTGATAGTATCAATAAAGATAGGCTTAGTTGTTTTTATGTTAACATCGTCGAAACAAAAATACTCGTTGTAAAACGAAGACTGTATAGATGCCAACTTACCAGGCGTTGCTTTATACCCCATAGCGATAGATACTAAATTGTATAATGCTGTATCTGTTGATGCAAACTCTTTAGCTTAACTAAAGTAACATCTAGTCTGGTGAGTGCTATTTCAACTCGCATCATATCTTTAGCGACTTTTATTGTGTGCCTATAAAAAATACAATCATTGTTTAACTTGTGATAACTGTTTAGCAAGTGCTGTAGATCTTGAAAGAACTTTCGTTTATTAGTATCTCGCTTATTATTCATGTACTCGCATATAGACTTAGCCAATGCAAGTGTAGGTACGTCTGCAAGAATAACGTTCTTATTAAAATAATCTATTAGATTGTAAAAGCCATCAGAGTTTTTTTCAACTACTAATACGCCTCGCTTGATTACGCGATCAGCGATGGTATCTAGCTTTGATGCTAGATAGATTTGATTACTATAGCTTGGATCTTTGTGCGTGTATTTTGTAGCCAATTGCATGACCTTTTTTCACTTTTTGAAGAATGTTCTTTTTATGAAGATCTTCTGCGACATGCAGATCTCTTTCATTAAGTGTACTTATGTCTAAAAAGTTGTTCAGATCTACTTTATTGAATAGTGCTGTTTGCGCCCTATCAATGAGTTGAAGATTACCATATTTGTCTTTAACGGCTCTCATTTTTCTTCTTCTTTTTCTTAGCTTTATATATGCTGGGATTTGGACGCTTAATAACAGCGCCCAATGGTTGTGCAACTACGGCTATTCCGCCACTAGTGGTTTCCGTTATAATTTCATTAATCTTCATTGAAACCTCTTAGTTTTATTTTTCTGTGTAGCTAGCATACGAAGCCATTCTTTCTTTACTTCTAAATCATGCTTTTTACGATCTAGTTCAGTCAATGAATTTTTATCGTAAAACATATAATAGAATGCGATACCAAATCCAAAGCCTAATAAGAAGTGAGGAGCCAGTGACCACAAGCCCAACAACCAGCTTACATCAAATGTGAGTAACATATTTGTTTCGTCAAGTGTCATTGTTTGCCACCCTTCATGTTAGCACACCAGTGATACATTTTGCCCTTCTCACCGCCGTACTTTTTAGCCTTAGCTCTTAAATCAGTAACAGACCCTGCACAACTAGCACCGGCACGTTTTACACGGCCTGGGCGACTCTTGCCTTTTACCTTACCGTCTGCAAAGTTTTCAACAATATCAACTATCTTCATTGCTTGGTTAACTCAATAGTAATATAAGGATTGCCGTCTGCGCCAGTAACAGATTTTTCACCGGATATTTCAAATCCAGGCATCATCTTTGCGGCACGGCGTGCAAGTGTTCTATATAGTTTCACTCTACTCTCATCATCTGCTTTACTAGCGATAATAATACCTGTAGGGTCTTGATTAGCTACTTCTTGCTGTAGAATGTTTGCTACTGTACTGAACACACGAACAGCATCACCTGTACCAGTCTTACCGGTTTCAGGTTTGCCTGTTTTCATGTCAGTTAAATCAAAATGTATTTCTAGTTTGTTTTCTGTATCGCTGCGACGATTAAAGACTTGTACACGATATAATTGACCCGCATCAGTTTGAAAGCGATATGCTCGCTTATCAGGTGTTTTTACATTCTGAATGTAATCATACGGGCTATCAGCTAACTCGTTAACCATTGAATACAGTCTACCAGGTTTTTTATTTTCTACAGGAAAGACTGGATCAGGACTTTTAAAGTCTGGCTTGCGCATAATTGTTTTAGCTACTAGATCAAGTTCCTGTGTATCCCTATCCCATTTTAGAACAAACGGCATGTTAACATTAGTTTGCATGTCTTTCATTACAGCTTCTGCATCAGGTCCCATCTGTGCAATGGGTTTACCCCAACGCTTAAATTCTTGTTTAAATAAACGTGTTAACTCTGCAGGTGTAATAGGCTTGACATTACGGGCATCATTTACGCGATCAATAAAATGACGGGTAAAATTTACATCAATGCCTACTTTACTGAATAGTTTATCAGCATACTGCTCAATAACATCTAAGTCGGCTTGTGAAACATCTTCACCTAGTTTGCCTGTATGTATTTCTGGCTCTTCGTGCGATCCACCAATATCTTTCCATGCAACACCTAGTCTGTCTAGAATCTTTTTCATGCGTTCCATTTCTTCCGGTGAAGCAAATGTAATAGTCATATCAGATGGTCCAACACCCAACTCATGCTTGTCGTAGTTTGCTAAGTTTGTATAGTGTTGACCTAGTTTATAAAAGTCCATATCATCAGACTTGTCAATAACTAGTGTGTTTTGAGGCGCTGTTAAATTTGAATGCTGATAGCCAGGCTCATGTGGTTCCACTGGTGCTTTCTCGCCTACATGCTTAAAGTACTGCACTTGACGTTCGCGCTTTTCTGCGCCAGCTTTGCTAGGATATGTACCTAAGTTCTTACCCTTCTTGCTGAGTAGTCTGTAACCGCCATCAACTTTGCGAATAGTTTCTGCAACGCCAGCACCCAAGTGTTGATCTAGTGTTGATTTAACATCACCAATGTTACCCACGTGACCTTTATACTTAACACCAATGCCGCCGGCATTAGTCCACTTCTCTAGATACTTGGGATAGTCGTCGATAAGAATATTTGGTGTGCCATCAGGCTGTGTAGCAAACTGAGCTTTGTCGCCAGTGAAGTGCATGCCCTTAGGCTGAATCTTTAAATACTTCTTTACCCATGCTGCCTTGTGTTTAGCACTGCCTTCGCGATCGTACTTTAGCGGAGAACTAAGGATATACCAGTCACCGCCGCTCATTTGATTAACCATTGCAATAAGCTGATCTGCTTGATCGTATTTAGGCAAAGTATAAAAGAAATTAGTGCCAGCAAATGATGCCATTGCATCTTCAATATCTTGTAATGCTAGCTCACGCGGTTCAGCGTGTCCTGTAGCGGCTGTAACACCAGCATAGAAGTTAGCAAGTACGCCATCCATATCCACGTAGACTTTTGGCTTGCCTTGTGCATCTTCGTTGCGAATGCCTTTGCTTGTTGTGCCACCTTGCTTACGTATGTTGTTTAATTCATCATAGGCTGATACAACTGTATTCAACGTGTTAGCCAATTGTTTAACGTTTTGTGCAGATCTACGGAAAGCACCGCCATGTTCTATTTCTAAATCTTTTGCAATCTCTGCTGCTTCTCTACGAGCTTTATTACGTAAGCCAGCTAGGCTATAACGCCCTGCACCACCTATAACTAATACTTCAGTGTTGTCCATGGGTGCATCTTTATCTAGTCTATAGATAACTTTATTATCTGACTCTTCTTCGGTTACGCTCTTTTGTAATTGTGCTTTGCTGATCCAATCACGTGCTTGTGCAGTAACTGGTGCATCAATAAATCTATCTACTTTCTTTAGCGGAGTATTAAAGTCTGGATTTTCATCGTTAATTACTTCGACAAAGTTTTCACCAAACACTTCAGCTAGCTGAGTTTTGTTTTCTTGTACTTGCTTATGAGATTTAAGAACAATTTCTGAAGGGACTTTTCTATCTCGCATCAAGTTTCTTTGTAGCGCAATTTTTAAACTGGTGTTAACAAACACCATCATTGTTTGGTAACCGATAGCTTCTAACTCAATTTTAAGTTTGGCCATCTTAGACACGTCTTTGGCTGTGCCGTCAATAACAAGACCTAAGCGCCCATCTAGGAAAACATCTTGTCTTTTCTTGGTAATGTCTTTAGCACGTTGACGTGCAAGATCGCGCTCTGGTTGTTGCTCAGGTGGCATTTCAAAACTTAAATTGCGCTTACGCATTAAGTATTCAAACGCATCATCACTGTTAATTACTCTTAGTCCACGTGATACAAGGCTTAACTGACTAGCCACGTAGCTTTTGCCGCTACCAGGCCCACCAGCTAAAAAGATAGCTTTGAAAATTCCGGGGTCGTTAGGACCTTCTTGTAAATCAGTAAATCTCATTATGTTAACCTTGCGTTGATTACGTCCCAATTAATTATGCGCCAAATGTTATCTAGATACTTGGCTTTGTCATGTTGGTAATCTAGTACCCATGCATGCTCCCACCAGTCAACCAGTAGTGCAATATCATTTTTAATCTCATGATTGACGATAGTTTTAATTTCGCCTTTCTTACTGAGATAAACCCAGCCGCTGCCTTGTATACCCATAGCAACTTCTTTAAATTTGTCTTTGAAGTTTTCAAAACTTTCGTAGTGAGCCATAATAAGACTTGAAGATAAACCATGTGGTCTATTACCACTGCGAGATTTCATGTACTGTGGGAAAAGAACGTTGTGTAAAAATGCACCAGCTTCATTAAAGTCAGGATCACCTTCGCTGGCGTTAAAACGATCTACATATCCTTTGAGCAATTTATTGTAGTGGTACTTCATTGCATCTTCGCTTAGTACAGGTTCTAAGTCGTCAAGTTCATAAGATAGTTGCGTACGAACAACCCATGGCCTACTACCAATGCTTAATATCGATGCCGGCTTTGAACCTTCCTCTAAGTGAGATAACTTCATTTAGATCTTTCCAGACTTCTTAAGATTTAACTGTAAAAACATTTCTGTTGGACCAGCCTTAGTTGGGATAAAGCTAACACCAGGAGCACCAGCATGTGGGCCACCAAAGAAGTCTGCAAATTCTTGTGCGCTGGTAATGTAAACTGTTTTCTTAGCGTTAAGAACTAAACCAAGTAGTGCAGCGAAACCACTCTTCTCTTTATAGTCCTCATAGTTTGCAATAGCAAAATCTTTTAGTACTGCGGATGCATTTGAATTATTTTTAAAGCTGGTAGCAATAAACTTTGCAGCCTTGTCACTCATGAATGCACTGTATACTGCATAAGCAATATTGTATCTGCGTTGGTCGCCTACTGGTAAATCATTATTCATTAACTGTACAGCATTGCCTAGTCCTAGGCTGGCGTTAGACTGCATGTGTTGCATGATGCTAGGTACGTCGTTTTGGAACTTAGATAGAATTGCTAGTACCTGTGGCTGACTCAAAGGATTCATACCTAAACGTCCGCCGCCACTGCTGGTTTCACTGCTACTGGCTTTAAGCTCTACAAGCTCGTTGTCAACAACAATGTCACCACCGCCTTCACTGAGTTTAATTCTGTTACTTAACATAGCAAGAGCAAACTCGCCTGGGCCTTTCTTCTGCTTACCTGCACCATATGGCATTAATGCTTTAAACACATCAAACGCCATCTGACTCTTAAATAAGTTAGCAAAACTATTTACACCAGGCTTCTTAAGTTCTTCAACATTTATCGCTGTACCTGATTCTTCTAGGTCATCCAGGAACATCTTAATTGTTTTGTAGTCGCTTTCAACTTGATAGATGACTTTAGTTAAAACTTTTGTAGCTGCTTCTTTGTTCATTGCTGTTTCATCAGCAATAGGCTTCGCTACTACGTTACCGATAACACTTTGAATATGATCACTGTTTAAGATACGCCAGATCTGATCAACAAGTTTAGCATCACGCTCATCGCTGATGTCTAGTGTTTTGATGATTTCTGCAATCTTTGCTTGTTCAGCTGCAAGGTCGTCATACTCTTTTAGCTTTACACTTTCGTTGAGGTTGAGTTGTTTTATTAACATAGGATGCATCTTCTTTACGTAGTTTCTTAGTATTGGTCGTAGGCAAACACCATCACCGTTTTCAGCTCGCGCACGACGAAAATCGTTAATCATATTTGGATCAGGTATCGCAAAAAATGCGTTCATCTGACCTTTAACATCTGTAGCAGGAAACGGCTTGCTTAACAGATCATTTAGAATTCTAACTTTACTGTTATCAGGTACACTGTCTTTGAGTACACCTTCTTTAACACTTTCTTTTGGTACACAATTAGGAACAGTCTTGCCATTCTTTTTCTTAGTACCCACAGGCTTATAGCCTTTCCAGCATGGATTGTCTTTGGGATCGCGTAAGCCTTCAGCAACATTACGAGTTACTAGCCCAATATCTTGATTTGGGTTCTTAGCTAACATAGTTTGTCTAGCTTTTAACGCTTTCTCTTTGCTAGCAAAGATACCTTTAGTCCATACTTTGCCATTGATCTTTAACGCCCATTGTTGCGTTGTAGTGTCTAGGTCATGGCGTTCATCGTCACGTGCTCCGCGACTGAAACCAGTACGATTAGCATGATAGTTATTGCTCTCATTTGACTTTTTCTTTTTGCCAGCACAGTGAGCTTTTTGACTGAAACCTTTTGGGCTAGAGCAATTAATACTATCTTTGTACTTCTTACTCCATGCTTCATGAATAACATCACTGTCAACAGTTGATAACTTTGTTAACTGTTCACCTAAGCTAAGTTGCTCTAGTTCGTTGATAAGACTTTCCATTTCAGGATCCTGATCAATATCAAATTTTTCATCTGGTTCAACAACATCGTATTTGTTTAGTTTGTTCTTAATAACAACCGCGTCTGGGTTGTTTGCTTTATCGCCAATTGGTGTAACTACGGTACCAACCAGCTTACCACTCTTGTCTTTGAGCTCTGTGTCAACAGGAATGTCTTTTACAGACTTTGTAATTGTAGCAGGCACTTCAGGTTCTTTTACCAACGGAGCCTTTTGTGTTGTTGGGCTAGCTGACTGTGCTTTGGTAGTAGGACTAGCCGATGTTGCTTTAGCAACACTACCGGTTCGTTGTTGGCCAACAGGTGTAGGTGTACCTGGCTGTAAACCATATTCCATAATCAAATGCTCTAAGGTTTGTATGTTTTTAAATTTCATGCCGTTCTCATTTGTTCATGCCTTGTAGTCTACGACTTACCGGGTTTACTCGTTTTGTGCGTCTAGCCTTAAGACTCATACGCTTGCCAATTTTAGCTTTTGTTCTTTTTAATGTTAGACGTTTTTTAAAATCAACTGGGGCACTGCATTGACTTGCTTTGCTAACTACACGACCTTTACGGCGGCCGCCGGTGCAACGAACAGCACGTTTAATTTTGCTGCCTGTGCGACGCCAAACCATTCTGGCTTCTACTAGTGTATCATCATGCAGTTCGCTTAATTGCATTTTATTTTCCTACAAGGTTAACAACAATAGCTACTACAACACTTAATAATGTAGTAACAGTAATACCTACGATACCAACTATCCAGTTTTCTAATTTATCTAAACGCTTTTCTGTACCCTGTTTGAACTCTCGGAGTTCTGTGGTAATACCTTCAATACGTAACATATCAGCAAGTATGTGTGCTTCTAGGTTACCGGTCTCTAAATATACCTGTGGTTTTTCTTTGGTGTTTTCTCTAGACATTTTATAACAGATCCTGTTTTGTGAATTCCATGTTCACTGTGTTTTTGGTATCAATTGTACCATCATTTAACACAATACCATGCAACTCGTCTTTTAAGGTCTGTATGCTATGCACAGCGGCTCTCTCAAATGCAAACTTGTAAATCCATCCTGCGCCTGTGAGGTTAGGGGCACCATAGTTTTCTAAAACTAGGCTACCAGTACCATTCAAATAAACAGGGTCATTCATCATAATAGGCATAGCTCTCAAACCAATTACTTGTACAACACTCTCAAAATCTTTTTGACTGTTGTCGCTGTAGTTGCCTGTGCGTGTAATGTCTAAGGTGGTATACAGTGTGTAGAACTCGATATTACCAGTTACTACTTCTGCACTTCCCATTGCTCCTGAACGTGTTAGTGTCATGTGTTTCTCCAACTTTCATATATTTATCACAAGTGGAGCAAAAGCTGTGGTCAAAAAAAATCCCTGCCGAAGCAGGGATTTTCTAAATCAAAATTTGATTTAATTAGACTACGCGGAAGCTACCTGATGTGATTGTTAGGTTAGCATAACCTGTTGCTGCACGAACGTTAGCTTGTAGGTTAGCGGCTGTAACACCGTTAACTTCTGTTGCAATGTACATAACGCGAGCATTGCCGCTTTCAACAATAACTGGGTTTGTTACTAGTGAAATTGCGTTTACAACCTTCTCACCTGGATCTGCTGAACCAGCTGTGAAACCAAAGTTTGCAATGTTTGCTGTACCGTCTACTTCGTCAACGATGAAATAGTTTAGTGAGCCAGTTAGAAACTGACCTTCTGCTACTGAGCCATTTACTCTTGTCTGAGCCATTTTATTCTCCTAATAATTTTTACTGTCTAATACAGTTATAACTTTATTTATCAAAAATGGTTTTGTTTTGTTTAGTTACGATAACTTACTTGCTAACGCAGATCCCATCTTATATGCTTTAGCGAATCCTGAAAATGGCTTAAAGTTCTTTAAGAAATTAGGATCAAACTTAAATTCGTCCTTGTCTGCTGTTCTATCGATGTCTTTGTCTTTTGGAACATCTTGTTTAGCTTTAGTGGCAGGTGCAGTAGGCTGTGCTTTAGTTGGTTGAGTTGCCACAGGCTTAGAGCTGCCGGTGCTTCGTTCCTGCTCTTTTTTAGCCATACGCTCGGCTGCTCGCTGTGCGCTATCGATACTAGTATGTCTAGGATCGTAACGAGTCTGCATGAAATACCTTGCAGTAACACTGTCGCCGGTAGCAACTAAGCTACGAAGCACTTCGTCTGCTTCTTTTTGATCTATACCTTCAAACAAATCATGTATACGCATAATTATCTCTTTTTTCTTCCTGCCCAATAACCAGCAATAGCACCAATACCAGTAGCGGCATTTTTAAATCCAGCTGGATTGTTTTGTGCATATTGTGCTACCTTAGGTGCTAACTTTCTTGCGGCATAAGCACCTAATGCAGCCCCTACAAGCCCCTTAGCGGCACTGGTCTTCTCATCGGGTGGTGTATATGCTCTAGAGTCAGGATATGTCACTGTAGCAGTTTTTAAATCGCGGTCACGTACAAGATTAGTTAAAGGAACCATTAGTTCACTGCCACGACCTGTACGTCTTAGTTCTTGTAGCACTTTCGCTACTACTAGTTGGCGTTGCGGATACTTCAAGTTGCCCCAATCGCTAAGAAGTCTACGCCATTCTTTATATCTACTGTCGTTGATCTTTAATTGCGTTTCGAGTCTAAAAAAGTATAAGCTAGGTTCAACTACAGTACCATTAGCGATGTCTGCAATAAAGCGCCAATGCAATCTATTATTAAACATTAACTTATCAAATAATTCTTTGCCAGCTACATCAGTGTGTCGGTTATCTGGGTGCGCTACTTGATATGCTAGCATATACAAATCAGTAGCATGTGTTCTAAACAGTGCATATGGTCCATACTGCGAAGTTAGTTTAGCATAATCAATGCCAACCTGACCATAGTCCTCATCGCGGCTCATCATGTATACGGCTAGGGTATATAGATACAGCAAATTAGCAACTTGCCTAGCATCCATTTTGTCAAAGCCGTGACTGTAGCGATATAATCTCGCTTCTGACAACTCTTTGTTAACGAGTTGCAGGTCCATTACTTGGCTCCTGGCTTACCACTGCCAAAGTTTAGTCTACTAAACTCCAAACGGTCAACTAGTTTAAGTGCATTACCCATACGGTCAACAGCAACGAAGCCTTCTTCGTTAGTAGCAACAAATGCATCACCTTCTTGTTTGAATGTTGGGATTTGACGAATTTGTTCTAGCTTACGAATCAGCTTAACTTTAGCTTCAATAATTTTTAGGTATAGATCGTATACAGCAACAATTTCTTTTACATGCTCTTTGATGAACTTAACACCAGCAACAAGTTTAGCTCTTGCTTCTTCTTGCTTGGCCGCTGTCTTATACTTTTCAATAGTCTTAGTCATGTAGTCAATGTACTTTTGTACAAAGCCTTGCGCAAACTTTGTTGGATTATCCCAAGCGCCAGCACGAACTGCATTGTTAACGTGTGCTTTGAGCTGTTGTACAAAGTCGCTGCCAATAACATCTGTGCCGCGCTCTAACCAACTAAATGTCTGTTGATCAATGCTGTTCATGTAATGATCTGCTTCGCTGATCGCGCCCATGATATCACTGCTTTCTTCTGCGGTTAGCGTAACTGTACCGCTTAGGTCTTGAATACGTGCATCTCTGTGCCATACAGCCGGATTAGCACCTAATTGACTACTGTCAAAGCCAAATGTTGCTTTAGTATCAGCTAGTGTAGGACCACCAGGATATTCAGTATGCCAAACAATACCCATCTGTGACGCTAGTATTTGTTTAGCTAAGTTGCTGTTCATTGGTACAGCATATGTAATAGTGTTTGGTGTGAATACTACGTATTCTTCGCCATCAATAGTAGCAGTCTTAAGGTCGTCACGTGTATAAAGCATGTCGCCTTGTACTACAGTGTTCCACTTTAGCTTACTGAGATTCTTAAGTGCAGCGATTAGTTTATCCTGTAAGCCTTCTGCTGGGTGATTCTTTTTAATATCCGCTACACTAAAGTTTAACTTTGGATTCTGTGCAAACACACCCTTCGTGCCAACAAAGAACTTGCCACTAGCTGGGTCACGGCCAGCAATAACGGCAGGAGCACCATCCCACTTAGTAGTCATACTTACTGCGCCTTTGCTGTGCCCTTCTAGCATTTCGTGCAAGCTATAAAGATAGTCAATGGCTTCCTTAGCACCAGCAAAGCCTTTGTTGAAGATGTTATCTTCCAAGTGCTCAAGGTGAGTGTTCTTGCCTTCAGCTTCTACTAGTAGGCTTTCGCTGATGATTTGCGTAATAAGTGGTTTGGATATTTCTACAAATTTCATTTTAGATGCCTGCTAATTTTCTTAGTTGTGCAATAGAATTATCTTCAACAATGTAATGCTTAATGCCTTCAACTTCAACTACAGACTCTGACAATTCTAAATCATCAAATGTCAAGTTTAATTCTTCTAGTAGAGAATTAATAAACAACATCTGCAAGGATTCCATTGTCTGCCCTGCTTGTAATCGTTGTAGGGCTACGTTTGCAAATTTTGGATCTAGGCCAGCACGCTTTAGAATAACCTTCATTGAGTTACTAGCGTTCTCCCACTCAGGTGTGCCTTTTCTGTCAGCCATGAAATTAACTAGCTCTTTTGTAAGTGCAATTTTATTTGCACCGGGCTTGTTTAATTCTGCCGCAACACCTTTTACGTAGTTGTTAAGATTTTGTACTGCTGGATTGTTAGCTTGCGTTGGTTTAGGTGCGGCTTGAGCTGCTGGTGCGTCCGGTTGTCCATCACCATCGGCGTCTTGTGCTGCTGGTTGACTTTTTGGAGCAATAATTTTACTAGCGGCGCGACCTAGCATACTACCTAGTGTGCCCATGCCTTTGGCTAGCATGCCAGCTTTAGGATCAATACCTTGCCCAAATGGTGCCATTTTGTCCAGTCCAAGTTTTTTACCTAACTTCTGTAGCATACCTGGTTGGATTGGATCGCCGCTAGGGTCGCGGCCATATTGTAGCATCAGTTGGTTCTTTGCCATACCGGCTGCTGGTACGCCACTGGGCATAACCCAGCCTTTGTTAGCATCGTACTTGTAGGTTATGTTACCTACTTTGCCAACTGCGCCGGG
>JACCEB010099563.1_pt1 | contig 12762 bp, 11 predicted proteins | sample 7454761 | NCBI WGS metagenome assembly JACCEB01 (sample SAMN15323454, study PRJNA562643) | freshwater metagenome | isolation source: river surface water | place: USA:Blue River Watershed | collected 2017-08-18 | reverse complement strand
TGTCTTCGAGCAGATTGATTGCGCCGAAGATCAGATTTCTTCCCCAGGTCTCCGAGGTCCGACGTAAGACCACGGGGTTTGTCAGCGCATAGTTTCCGGGGGAGAGCATATCCAGCCACTGCCGCGCGATAAACGATACGATATGCTCGTGATGCCGGGACACCCCCCGTACACCAGTGGTGGCAGCGTGCCACCACTGGTCGGAGAGCAAAAACGCCTGATGAAGGATATTAAATGGCCAGCGGTGCCAATCGTCAGCCTTGAATCGTTTATCAAAGCTCGGCGGTATGATGCACTCTTGGATATTGGTCGTCGACGGAGCCACGGCGACCGACTGGCAGTAGCAGTTCAGTGAAAGCCAGTGATTGCACCCCAGAATCATCAAATCAAGCCGCTTACCCGGACTCAGTGCAAGCTGGGTGGCCCAGTCCATCCAAGCCAGACCGATTGACGTTGGCGAGATAGACGCGGTGAGTCGGGCGATGCCAGCATGTACTTTCGAGTCGAGCCGCGATCCAGATGATGGATCAGCAGGCATCGCAAGTGCTGCTCGCATGGGAGGCAATCGGATTGAACACCGACGCATCCTAAGGCCAGCCAAGGCCTGTGTTACCACATTGGCTGTGTAGTCCCGAGGGGACTCACGCCTAGGGTGACTAGCGAGGCGTTCTTGAGCTCAGCCAGATCCCAAGCACGATAAAGATAAATGAGGCAGCGTGAAAGAGCTTCGGATATTCACCGAGAATCAAAGATGAGAGCAAGGCGGTGATCAAAGGCGTTAGATTTGCAAAAAATCCTGCGAGTGTTGGGCCAACCCGCTGAACACCATCGCTCCACGTCTTGTACGCCAGTATCGCTGGCCCAATGGCCACAAAGATTAAAATTCCAAGAAGCTACAGGCTCCATTGAATGCGCAGTGCAGAGAGGCCTAGCTCCCCGAGTGCAAATAGCCCCGAGGGAATCAGACCATAGACAACTTGGGCCATGAGCAGCGCGGCCCAGTCGCGCCGCAGCCGCTCGGGCTTCACGGTGAACTTCAACTGCCAGCTGTAAATTGCCCATCCAATCGCAGCTAGCACGATGTAGAGATCGCCTGGCAAAAACCGCAGGCTAGCAAGCCGACCCAGATCGCCTTGGGATAAAACAATCGCGACACCAAAAAGCGAGCAGGCCGCGCCTAAAAGATGTAAACCCGTGATGCGCGTCTGATAAAAAAGCCGACCCACAAGCAGCATCCAGATCGGCATACTGGCCGCAATCAGCGTGACATTGATCGCAGTCGATGTATGAAGCGCCAGGTACTGAAGCGAGTTATAGGCAAAGACGGATAAAAATCCCAGCCCGGCGTATCGGCGCCAGTGTGTCAGTAGGCCGCTTCCGGGCCGAAAGATCCAATAAGCCAGCGGCAGCAAAAATACCAGCACAAAAAGCCAGCGCATAAAATTAAACAGCATGGGCGGAATCATGTCGGCTGCAATCCGACCGAGGATGGCGTTACAGGCCCACATGATGGGTGGCACCAAGAGAATGAGCCCCGGATAGGCAGCGTAAGGCTTCATCTCAATCCCCGAGGCTTACGCCTTCTCGCCGCCGGTCCGCGCCGCCGGTCCACTGGCCTGCGAGTCGGGCGATAGCTTGAAGGCCGCTGGTTAATTCAACCAACTCCGATGACTGGCCATAGGCTTTGAGTTCGTTTGCCAGTCGTTCGGCCTGCTGATGCCCCGATTCAAGCTGCACCAGGGACTGTGGCCCGGTGATTGAGAAGTTCGGAAGATCAATGGCAGCCTGGAGATCAAGGCCCCATTGCGTAAAGCCCAGAATAGTTTTTGCGGTGTAATGCAGTATCGAGGCACCGCCTGGGCTGCCGAGCGCCGCGATCAGTGGGCCTCGAGAGCCATCCGGATTTTTTTCAAAAATCATGGTCGGGCTCATCGATGACCGCGGCCGCTTGCTGGCCTCCACTCGGTTGGCAATCGGCAGCCCCTCGGCAGATTGCGGCTGAAAACTAAAGTCGGTGAGCTGGTTATTCAATAAAAATCCACCCACGTCTGAGCGGCCCACCATGAGCCGGGCGCCGAATGCGCTCTCGATGGTGGTAGTCATGCTCACAACATTTCCAAAACGGTCCGCAATTGCGAGATGACTTGTACCGGCCTCCGGCTGATCAGGCATGGTGGCCTGCGAACGCTTCGCAGGTGCTGGATTGCCAGGCACGGCGGCGTCCATGCGCCGTGGCCCGATGAGTCGAGCCCGCTCTTGAACATAAGACGGTATGAGCAGCTGATTCCAGCTGCCTGCTGGAGCGGCAACAAAATCCGGATCTGCGATAAAGACCGCCCGATCGGCAAACGCCAATCGGGCAGCCTCGATGTAAAGATGCATCCATTGGGCCTGTGTTGATAAAGGCCCGCGATCAAGCGTATTTAAGCCCGGCAGCTGGATTGCGGGTGAGGCGACCATCTGCAGAATCTGGCCGATGGTGATTGCGCCCGAACTGGGAGGCGGAAAGCCACAGATTTCGACGCCGTGTTTCGGCCGGATGGCTGCCGCAAGAGAAAAACACAGGGCCTCGCGCTCCACGGCCCGGTAGCGGCGGAGGTCTTCGTGATCCATTGCGCCGGCAGCGGTTGGATGCTGCCTAACCGCAGCAACGATCTGATTGGCGATTGCACCTTGATAAAACGCGCCGGCTCCGAGTTGCGCGATCTCACGATATGTTGCGGCCAAATCAGGGTTACGCAGTAATGTACCGACTGGAAGTGCATTGCCATCTTCGGAATAAAAGAGCTTGCGAGCCCGTGGGTCCTCACGCAGCCTGGGATCCCGCTGAAGCAGGCTATGTAGGCGTGGGCTGATTCGAAAACCACTTTCGGCAAGACGAATCGCGGGGTCAAAAAGATTTGCCCAGGTGAGCCTGCCGTGTTGCTGGTGGGCGAGTTCCAAAAGACGCAAAACCCCTGGTGTGCCCACCGATCGGCCACCGATGACCGCCTCTTGAAAAGCAATCGGTTTACCATCACGAAGCCATAAGTTCTGATCTACGGCCCGAGGTGCGGTCTCTCGGCCGTCATAGGCCTGTAGGCTGCGGCCATTAAAATGCAGCATCAGGGCGCCGCCACCGATGCCGCTGGATTGTGGTTCAACCAGATTGAGTACAAGCTGAACCGTGATGGCCGCATCAACGGCACTTCCACCCGCTCGCAGAACCTCAAGCCCAGCCTGGCTTGCGTAAGGATTCGCAGCAGAAACAATGTGATGCCGAAAGACCTGCGGCGAAGGCGCACTGCTCGCTGCGGTGCCGGCATGGCCTGCTTCGGGCCGATCCTGTGTCAGCCGATCTGCCTGAGCCTGGCCGATCGAGAGATGAAGCGCAAGCGCAAGCGCGATCGCTGCGCAGGCTGTTTGCTGCCTAGGAAAATTCAGAATCACTCGGCCAGCGCTTCCCGGGCAATTCTGAAGCTATCAATTGCGGCTGGCACACCGCAGTAAATCGCGGTTTGAAGCAGAATTTCTCGAACCTCATCACGGCTTACACCATTTCGGATCGCGCCCTTGATGTGGAGTTTCAGCTCGTGGGGCCGGTTTAACGCGGTCAGCATTGCAATATTAATCATGCTGCGAGTCTTGCGCTCCAGGCCCGGCCGATTCCAGACCCGATCCCAGCAGTATTCGGTGACCAGCTCCTGCATGGGGAGATTAAAGTCATCGGCTTTGCTAATAGATTCATCAACGTATTGCTTGCCGAGCACTTCTCGGCGCGTGGCGAGTCCACGCTCAAATGATTCGGATTTCATAAGTGCTTCTCCCGCAGCCCGCAGGCCGTGTTTAAAGCGCGTAGTGTGGCACGCCTGGTTTGAGCACTCGCAGCACGCGGCTCAGCAGGCCGAACTGACGGGCGATGCGATCAAAAAGCTCATCGGCGGGTCGGGTTGCAATGGCTGCCCGAGCGTAGGCGATTTGGCCCATTTTTTCATAGTACTGGCGTTCGACCAGTCGTGCGCGTTTCACATCCCAGGCATCGACGAAGAGGCAGCAGTCACCGATATCGCGGTAGTCGTCTTTGGTTTTGGCCCTGGAGAACTCAAGGCAGACGATATCGGGGGGAAATTGGGTTTTGCGAAAATTTCTTGCCATCATGTGAACCAGGTAGGCTTCGAGTTCCTGGTCAAGAAAGACCTGACTCTTGCCCTCGGACTCCATGACAAGTTCCCAGCTCGCTTTCAAGTACGGCTGCCAGTTGATTGTGCTTCCCCCCTTTGCATCTTTTGAAAGCCCAACGCCGCTAAAAATAGTCGGAAAATTCTATTCGTGCAATAGGACAAGACGATTTTGGTCATCGGGCATAATCGTTCACCGGAGCTTGGACTGCGCTCGGGACTTAATGCGGATAGACTCTTCGATTTTTTGAGGCGCGGAGCCGGGAGTGCATGTGCAGGGAAGGGCATGGGGAGTTGCTGCGGTTATTGGCTCCGCGATCGGGTTCGGTGCGTTGCCGATTTTTGCGCGCCAGGCCTATTCCGATGGCGCAGATGTCACTGCAGTTTTGTTTTTAAGGTTCTTAATCGCAGGGCTGCTGATGGCCTTGCTGATGGTTGCCGGCCGGCGGCCCTGGCCACGGCCTTTTGCAATTGGGGCTCTGGTACTGATAGGCGGCGGGATTTATGTGCTGCAGTCATTCTCGTTTTTTAAGGCCCTGCAGTATGCGTCTGCCGGCTTGGTCGGACTTCTTCTGTATCTGTACCCTTTTTTGGTCACGGTATTGGGCGCCTTATTATTCCGAGAGCCACTGGGCGTAAAACGTTTCACTGCTGTCTGCCTGGCGCTTGCAGGGACAGCGCTGACCCTATGGGGCGGCATGAGCGGGTCTACTGTGGGCATTGCCTTTGGAGTGATCGCCGCGCTGCTGTATTCGGCTTATATATTGATGGGCAGCCGGATCTTAAAAAATGAAGAGGCCTTCGGCGCTGCTGCTGTGGTGATGCTGTCTGCCGCAGCGGTATTCGGTGTGATGGTCGCGATTGGCGAACCTGCGTTTCCACAGTCGGCAGCCGGATGGCGATCGATTGCGGCGATTGCAGTTTTTTCGACAGTCATTGCGATCGTGGGATTTTTTATTGGCATGAGAATCCTTGGTGCGGCAGATGCCTCGACGCTCTCTACGCTGGAGCCTGTGGTGACTATTGCTCTCGCTGCTATTTTTCTTGGCGAGCGACTGCAGCCCTCGCAGTTGATCGGTGCAGCCGTGGTCCTTGGAGCAGTGGTGTGGCTAACGCGAATTCGTTCTTAGCGTTTGCGGCTTAGGCGCTGAATCATTAGCAGCGTCTCATGTAAAGGCAGGCCCATGATCCCGGAGAAGCTTCCGGAGATTTTAGGGATAAGGCTTCCAGCAGCGCCTTGAATGCCATAGCCGCCTGCCTTATCCATCGGTTCTTTGGAGTCTACATAGGCCCGAATCCAGGCGGACGGTAGCGGTGCGAAGGTGACTTTGGATTTGACGGTTACATCGCCCGCGTTGCGGCCATCAAATCGGCTGATGCTGACAGCCGTAATCACTTGATGGGTTTTGTCGGAGAGGCGGGCAAGCATTTTTCTTGCTGCGCTGGGGGTTGCTGGTTTACCCAGACTCTCACCATCGAGTGCCACCACGGTGTCGGCGGCAATGATCAAGTCCTCTGGCTGGGGGCGCTGGCGTGGGCTCAGACGGCTGAGCCGTAAAAGAGCCTGTTCCAGCTTCGCACGGGCGACGCGTTGCACATAGATCAGCGGCGCCTCGCCGGGCTGGGCCCGTTCCAGTTGCTCGGGATCATCACCAAAATCAGGAGCAATTACGATTGGGTCTAGGCCCACCGAACGCAGCAGATCCCGACGGCGCGGACTCTGTGAGGCCAGGTAGATGGCAGGCAGTCTCAATTCTTTTGATTTCAAAGTGGGCTCAATAAACCTGTGACAATAGCGACTATGACATCAAATGCCTTGCTCTCAATTCGCGCTGAACAGACCCGGCCTTTTTATGTGATGGAGCTCTTGGCCCGGGCGGCAGCGCGGGCCGCTTCATTGGGCCCAGCGGTCAGCATGGTAGTGGGTGAGCCGGATTTTCCGCCGCCCGCACCCGTGATTCGTGCGGCCCAGGCGGCATTATCAAAAGGCGATATCCATTACACCCATGCACTCGGCATGCCCGAACTGCGGCAGGCGATTGCTGCAGATTATGCGCGGCGTGATGGCCTTACGATTGATCCTGAACGAATTGCTGTGACTGCGGGCGCTTCGGGCGGCCTGCTCTTAACAATGGCGGCGATTCTCAATCCGGGCGATGAGGTCTTAATGCCCGACCCCAGCTACCCCTGTAATCGACAGTTTGTTAACGCGATGGGCGGTGTGGTACGCACCATTGCGGTGGATGCGATGACCGAGTTTCAGCCGACCGCAGATCAGGTTAGGCGGCACTGGGGACCCAAAACCAAGGCATTGCTGGTGGCAAGTCCTGCCAACCCCACTGGCACGATGTTAAGTCCTGCGTCGGCAGCTTCACTCGCGCAGGCTGTGCGTCAGCTCGGTGGTGTGTTGGTGGTGGATGAAATCTATCAACGTGTGGTGTTTGAGGGCGCCCCCAAATCATTGGTCTCATTGGGTGAGGACATCATCTCTGTGAATAGCTTCTCCAAGACCTTCTCCATGACCGGCTGGCGCTTAGGCTGGCTCGTGCTGCCCCCGCAGATGAGTGGCGCAGTGGAGCGGCTATCACAGAATCTTTATATCTCGGCCTCTTCACTTGCCCAGCGGGCTGCGTTGGCAGCGTTTGAGCCGGAGTCGCTTGCAGTGGCGGAAGACTATCGGAGGCGATTTGCCGAGCAGGGCCAATATTTACTCACCGAGCTCAAGAGGCTGGGGTTTGCGCTACCTTCCGCCCCGCAGGGTGCTTTTTATGGCTATTGCGATGTATCAGGCCTCACGGATGATAGCTATCAGTTCTGCCTTGATCTTTGTGATCATGCGGGCGTGCTAATGGCGCCTGGCCGCGATTTCGGTGAGCATCACGGGGATCGTTATGTGCGGGTCTCCTACACCAAGCCGCTAGATGTTTTGCAAGAGGGTATCGATCGTGTGCGAGGCTTTTTAAAATCCGGCCGAGCTTAATTCAAAAAAAGGAACATCAAGTGCCATCTCTTTACGAACCCTTTCAGCTGGGCGATCTTGCGCTCTCCAATCGCATCGTGATGGCCCCGCTGACGCGCAGTCGGGCCAATGCGCAGCTTGAGCCGACTGATTTGGCAGTGACTTACTATCAGCAGCGGGCATCTGCCGGGCTCATCATTACTGAGGCCAGTCAGGTCTGCCCTCAGGGTCAGGGTTATGTCTCAACGCCAGGAATTTATTCGGCCGGACAGATCGCCGGATGGCGCCGGGTTACAGATGCTGTGCATGCCGCGGGCGGAAAGATCTGTATTCAGCTGTGGCATGTTGGCCGTATTTCGCATCGTTGCTTTCAGCCTGATCATGCGGCCCCGGTGGCGCCATCGGCGATTGCAGCTAAGGCAAAGGTCTTTACGCCCGATGGCCTTGAGGACTGCTCAGAGCCGCGGGCTTTAACGGGCGATGAGATCGTCGATCTAGTATCCGTCTACGCGCAGGCCGCAAGAAACGCGCAGCAGGCTGGCTTTGACATGATTGAGCTGCACGGTGCAAACGGCTACCTCATCGATCAATTCCTGCGGGATCAGACCAACCGTCGCACCGATGAATTTGGTGGCAGCGTGGAGAATCGAATTCGGTTTCCGCTTGCAGTGATTGATGCTTTATGTCAGGTCTATCCGCCGCACCGGGTGGGCATACGTTTATCGCCTGCTGCCACCGTCCACGATTGCGAGGACAGTGCACCGATGGATGTGTTCTCCACCCTGGTGGGAGAACTCGGCAGCCGCCGACTGGGCTATCTGCACTTAATTGAGGGCCAGACCCGTGGCCCACGTGATTGGCGACCCGAGGTCGATCTGCAATGGCTTAAAGGGGTTTTTCGGGAGTCAGGTGGCCTGACGGTGATGGCCAACAATGGCTATGACCGGCAGATGGCCGAACAAGCGGTGGCAAGCGGGGCCGCTGATCTCGTTGCTTTCGGCGTGCCGTTTATTGCCAACCCTGATCTGGTGCTGCGGCTTCAGCGCGGAGTTGCCTTAAACGAGGCGGATACCGCAACTTTTTACAAAGGTGGCCCGAAGGGCTATATCGATTACCCGTTTTATTTGGCATAAGCGGCCCGCCAACACTGGTTAGAATCGGGGACCATGTCTCTCGCACCGCTTTTTGATCCGAGCATTCTGTTTTTTGTCGTGGGTATTGCGGCTGGACTGATGAAGTCCAGCCTTGAGATCCCGGTCCCGATCGCTCGATTTCTGTCCTTGTACTTGCTTATGGCCCTAGGACTGAAGGGTGGATTTGCACTTGCTCAAAGCGGCTTTACGCTCGAGGTGCTGTCCGATCTTGGAATTGCCATCGCCCTTGCAGTGATTGTTCCACTACTTTGTTATGCCATTTTGCGTCGGGTTATCGGCGGCTTTGATGCGGCAGCGATTTCCGCAACTTATGGCTCGGTCAGTGCAGTGACCTTTATCACGGCCACCCAGTTTCTGGAAAAGCAGGGCCTGGAGTACGGCGGTCATATGGCTGCCGCCATGGCGCTTATGGAATCACCGGCGATTATTTTTGCGGTGTTAATGGCCAACGTGCTGCGACGCCGCTCACTATCAACAGCTGGTGGGGACCCTTTGTTTGGCCAGACTTATGCCTTACTGCCGGAGCAGGTGCCGAAGTCGCGACACGGCGTTGATGAAAATTCTAGTCTGGGGGCGGTGCTGAAGGAATCATTCACCGAGGGCGCACAGATTCTGCTCTTGGGCAGCATGCTGATTGGGCTGCTGACCGGAGATGCTGGTAAGCAGATCATGGAGCCATTCACCGGACAGCTTTTCAAAGGCATGTTGGCATTTTTTCTTTTGGATATGGGCATCGCGACTGCAAGTCGCATGGCCGATCTCGGCAATGTTCCAAAGCGGCTGCTGCTATACGGCGTGCTTGCGCCGCCATGTCATGCCTTAATTGCCATTGGCCTGTGCGCAATCTTCAACATCCCAGCCGGTAATGCAGCACTCCTGGCAGTACTTGCGGCGAGCGCCTCTTATATTGCGGTGCCCGCGGTGCTCAAGCATGCCATTCCCGAGGCTTCACCGGTTCTTTATCTGGGCATGTCCTTGGGATTAACCTTCCCGCTGAACATTATCGTAGGCATCCCGCTTTACGTGGGAATGGCCCGCTGGCTGTTAGGCTGACCAGCCCACGTCGGAAAAACAAAGGCCGCAGATCAGCGGCCTTTGTTTTATTTCTGGCCGATTTCGAAGTTGGCCATTTTCTCCAAGGCCCGGACCATCGCTGAGTGATCCCAGGCTTTGCCGCCGTGGGCAGCACAGGCGTTAAAGAGTTCTTGGGCCGTTGCGGTATTCGGCAGTGATACACCCATTGCACGCGCGCTTTGGAGTGCAAGATTGAGATCTTTTTGGTGCAGCTCGATCCGAAAGCCGGGATTAAATGTCCGGTTGATCATGCGCTCACCGTGAACTTCCAGAATACGTGAGGCCGCAAAGCCACCCATCAGGGCCTGACGGACCTTTGCGGGATCCGCACCTGCCTTTGCTGCGAACAGCAGGGCTTCGGATACGGCTTCGATGTTCAGCGCCACGATGATCTGGTTGGCTACCTTAGCTGTCTGGCCATCGCCATTGCCGCCTACCAACGTAATGTTTTTTCCCATCAGCTCAAAAAGTGGCTTGGCGCGGGCAAACGATCCCTCAGAGCCGCCCACCATGATGGTCAACGCTGCATTTTTTGCGCCGACTTCACCGCCAGAGACGGGTGCATCAAGGTACTCACAGCCCAAGGCATTGATTTTCTGGGCAAATTCCTTGGTGACGATTGGAGAAATCGAGCTCATATCGATTACAACTTTGCCCTTCGAGAGGCCGCTTGCCACGCCGCGATCGCCAAACAGCACTTTTTCGACATCGGGAGTGTCGGGCAACATAGTGATGATCAGATCGGCTTTTTGCGCGACTTCTTGGGCGGAGGCGCATTGCACAGCCTTGGATTGCGCGATCGCCTCGGGGACTTTGCTGCGGGTGGTAACAAATACGTTATGGCCGGCGTTGATCAGGTGGCCGCACATCGGCGCACCCATGATGCCTAATCCGATAAAACCGACATTGAGTGTCGACATGAGGGAGTTTCCTTTCTAGTGTGAGGCGCGCCAGCCGAGGCCTGCCTCGGTGGTGGTCGCAGGCTTGTATTCACAACCCACCCAGCCTGAATAACCGATCTCATCAAGCAGGCGAAAGAGATACTTGTAATTGATTTCGCCTGTGCCGGGTTCGTTGCGGCCTGGATTATCTGCGATTTGAATATGTGCGATACGGCCGAGGTGTTTTTTTAGGGTTGCCGCTAACTCACCTTCCATGCGCTGCATGTGATAGAGATCATGCTGAAGGAAGAGGTTATCGGCACCGACTTCATCGTGCAGCCGCAGGGCCTGCTCGGTGCGATTCAGATAAAAGCCCGGAATATCGAAGGTGTTGATCGGCTCGGTCAGCAGCTTTAGACCCGCTTTCTTCAGTTCAGTCGCCGCAAATTTGAGATTCGCAAGCAGTGTGTCGTGCAGCTGCTGGGGGCTGGCGCCTGCTGGCGCCTTGCCGGCCAAGCAATTTAACTGGGGCACATTGAGTTGCGTTGCGTACTCGATGGCCTTGGGCACACCCGCACGAAACTCATCCACACGGGCAGGATCGCAGGCGATGCCGCGGTCGCCTGCGTCCCAATCTCCGGCGGGCAGGTTATGCAGCACCAGCTTGAGATTGTGCGACTGCAGGCGTGTTTTCAGTTCCTGAACCGGATAGGGGTAGGGAAATAAAAATTCCACTGCTTGAAAGCCGCTAGCAGCGGCTTTCTCGAAGCGATCCAGAAACGGCACCTCATTAAAAAGCATGGTGAGGTTGGCAGCAAAACGCGGCATGAGAGATCCTTTTGGAGTCAGTAAACGTTAACGGACTTAGTCCAGCAGGCCGGCGACTTCAAGGCCCTTGCGGCCCTCGGGGTGACGGCAGTCGATCTCTTCAAACTCCATGATGTTGTCGATCTCGGTACCCATTGCGATATTGGTCACTTTCTCGAGAATCACCTCGACAACAACCGGCACGCGATATTTCTGCGCAGTGGCCTGGGCTTCTTTGAGGGCATCCTGGATTTTTGACGGATCGGTGACCCGCATGGCCTTACAGCCCAGTCCAATCACCACGGCCTGGTGATCCACGCCGTAGCCCTTCAATGTTGGATCATCGATATTCTGGTTTTCAAAGGCGAGCTGTACATTGAAGTCCATATCGAAGTTACGTTGGGCTTGGCGGATCAGACCCAGGTAGCTGTTATTCACTAGCACCTGAACATAGGGCAGGCGGAACTGTGCGCCGACAGCCAGCTCCTCGATCAGGAACTGGAAGTCATAGTCTCCGGCAAGGCCCACCACGGTTCGGGTTGGGTCGGCTGCAACCACGCCAAGCGCTGCCGGAATGGTCCAGCCCAGCGGGCCGGCCTGGCCGCAGTTAATCCACTGACGCGGGCCGTAGACATTTAAAAACTGCGCACCGGCAATTTGCGAGAGGCCAATGGTGGTCACATAAATGGTGTCGCGAGGAAATGCTTTGTTCATTTCTTCGTACACGCGCATTGGCTTGATGGGAGTCTCGGTGTAGTGGGTCTTACGAAGCATTAAGCGTTTGCGCTCCTGGCAGCGGAACACCCAATCGCCGTAGTCTTTCAGGCCGCCTTTGGCGCGACGCTCTCGGGCCACCTGAACAAACAGCTCCAGGGCTGCCTTCGCATCGGACACGATGCCGTAATCGGGCATAAACACGCGACCGATTTGTGTCGGTTCGATATCAACGTGCACAAATTTGCGGCCCTTGGTGTAGACCTCAACTGAGCCAGTGTGGCGATTGGCCCAGCGATTGCCAATGCCGAGCACAAAATCCGAGGCCAGCATCGTGGCATTGCCATAGCGATGACTCGTCTGAAGTCCGCACATGCCGGCCATCAGCGGGTGGTCATCGGGGATCGAACCCCAACCCATCAGTGTCGGAATCACGGGCACGTTGATCGTTTCCGCGAACTCCACCAAAAGCTTCGCTGCATCGGCATTGATGATGCCGCCACCAGCAACGATTACGGGCTTCTCTGCGGCCAGCAGCATATCAATTGCTTTTTCGACCTGTTTGCGAGAGGCGGCGGGCTTATAGACTGGCAGGGGCTCGTAGGTATCAATATCGAACTCGATCTCAGCCATCTGCACATCAAAGGGCAGATCAATGAGCACGGGTCCCGGACGGCCGGAGCGCATCAGATGAAAGGCCTGCTGGAATACACGTGGCACCTGGGCGGGCTCGCGCACTGTTACCGCCATCTTGGTAACGGGCTTGGCGATGCTTTCGATATCCACGGCCTGGAAGTCTTCTTTATAGAGCCGTGCGCGGGGTGCCTGGCCGGTGATGCAGAGAATTGGAATCGAGTCTGCGATCGCGGAATAAAGGCCGGTGATCATATCGGTGCCAGCAGGGCCCGAGGTGCCGATACAGACGCCGATGTTGCCGGGTGCGGCACGGGTGTAGCCCTCGGCCATGTGCGATGCGCCTTCAACGTGACGCGCCAGAATGTGGGCGATGGACTGGC
>JACCEB012005052.1_pt1 | contig 12763 bp, 6 predicted proteins | sample 7454761 | NCBI WGS metagenome assembly JACCEB01 (sample SAMN15323454, study PRJNA562643) | freshwater metagenome | isolation source: river surface water | place: USA:Blue River Watershed | collected 2017-08-18 | reverse complement strand
GGTACAGCCACTACAGATGCTGCGGTACCTGCAAGTGGTATTACAGGTCAGACTGGTATGTGGACAAGCACAACTCGTCCAGGACCATATAGATTATATCGCCGTGATAATAATAGTGATTATTCTGTACAAACATATTGGACAGGAGCTCGTTGGAGACTATATGGTTACAATGGTGACACAGAACACGCTGACACACATGTAGGTTATGCAGACTCTGCTGGTTCGGCTGGTTCTGTTGCATGGTCTAATGTAAGTGGTAGACCAACAAATGTCAGTTCTTTCACAAACGATTCTGGTTATCAAACATCGTCTGGTTCCGTTAACTATGCGACAACAGCAGGTAACGGTGGTGTAACCTCAGTTAATGGAAACACAGGTGCTGTAACTGTTAACGTGGCAGCTACAACCGCAGAACTTTCAGTAGGTTCTGTTGGATCATATGCACTTTTATACACTAGTTCCACATATGGTGGATCAAGTTGGCCACCAGGAAGCCTCATTGCAGGAATACACCTCTATTATGCCGCAGCAAATGATGGTAACCTCGGCACACAACCTTCCGGAACCTGGAGAAAAATGGGCGTTACTGCTGGTGCAGGTGGTTCTTTTGGTTATGGTACATTTACAACTGTTTATTTAAGAGTGTCTTAATAGGAAATTAATTTATGAAATTGAAATACGCAAAAAATCCAAAATGGATGAACGAAGAAAAAACATTGATTAATGTTGTCGTTCGATTTGAGGAAATAGAAGAAGAAATGCCTTTCACGGCCAACAAAAATGATGTTGAGGAACATGGCCGTAATATATTTAATTTATGTGTTGCAGGACAATTTGGAACAATTCAAGAATATACTCCACCAACAAGGGAAGAGTTATCTTTTCATGTAAAAATCAAAAGAGATACACTATTAAATAGTACGGATTGGACACAGTTGCCGGATGTTCCAGAAGAAACAAAACAAAAGTGGGCTGTATATCGTCAAGCGTTGAGAGATATCACAAAACAAGAAGGATATCCGTATTCAAACAAAATTGTTTGGCCAAAACAACCAGATAAGGATAAAAATTAATGACAACAAAAGTAAAACCATCAGTACTGGCAGACACCGCAGTAACACCAGCAACATATGGTGGTTCAACACAACACGCAGTATTCACAGTTGATGCACAAGGCCGTTTGACATATGCAGGTAATGCAACACCGAGTATCGCAACAACACAGTTGACTGGTACAATATCATCGGGTCAAATTGCAAGTCAAACTGATCCTTCTTGGTTAACAATCACCAAATCTAAGGTTGGCCTAGGTAATGTGGACAATACAGCTGATGCAAATAAAAGTGTTAGTTATGCCGCAACAGCAGGCAGTGCAACTACCGCAGGTAATGGTGGTGTAACTTCATTAGCAGCTGGCAAAGGTATTTCTCTTAGTAGTACCACTGGAGGTATCACAATCTCCTCAGGTAAAATGAGCAGTTCAATTGGTGTAGGTATCACCAGTGGAGTACCAAACCCAACCTCAGATTTATATAATTTAGGATGGACCGACTTAAGCTCCTCATCATTTACATCAAATGGTGATCCAACAATCGGTATAGGGTCTCTTGAAATAACATGTTATACTAATGATACTGCATGGCAATCCGCTTATTTCCAAGTTTCGATGCGAGCAATTGATACTTCCACTGGTGCAACACATACTGCTTTCACCAATCATCCTGTAACTTTGATAGCCAATGCTCGTGAAGGTTCAACACTTTCAGCCAATTTGATTTATTCACCAGCATTTAGACTAACGACTCTGGTGAACGGTCGTTCATATAAATGGCAAATCAGTGGTTATTTTGGTAAATTAAACTCAAGTGGAGTATATGTGTCGTGGGCCAATTCTGTTCAAGCAGTAACTGTCGGTGGCACAATTGTTGCATTTGAAATTTAATATTTGTTAATCACCGAACAACATATAAATACCTAAAAAAGGTAAAAAATGGCCGCAGGATATCAAAATTTATACTTAGAACAAGGCGCCACATTTGAAATTTCAATTGCACTAGATGATGTATATGGCAACAACTACGATTTGACTGGTGCAACAGCCAAAAGTCAGATAAGAAAGTCTTATTATTCTGCAAACACAACTGCGGAATTTACAAGCACGATTGATGTAACCTCAGGCACAATTGCCTTGTCTCTTTCCTCAGCAACAACTGCAAACATTGCACCAGGTCGATACCTATATGATACGGTCATTTCTATTCCTGGTGTACCGGGAACTGCAAACACAGTCATTCGTGTATTGGAAGGCACCATGGATGTTTCACCTAGAGTAACAAGGTTCTAAAATGGCAACAACACCACCATCAACAGTACGTGTTACGATAGGACAAAACAATCCGTCCGTAACATCATTGAGTTATGGTACCAGAACACTAAAGAGTGCTTCTGATTTAAGTTTGACGAACGCACAAGATGGGTTCCCAATAATTTATCGTGCAAATACAAATAGTTTTGTGGTCGGTCCTGCTACTGCCGAAATTCTTACAATTGATAACGGATTCTTTTAATGGCAAATACCAGTACCATACAGATATTAAGGTCTTATGCAAATACTAAACCGGCATTCCTGTTTGACGGTCAGTTAGCATATTCTTTTGTAGATGATACTTTATACATCGGTAATACTGCACAGAGTGTTCGTGCAATTGGTGGTAATAACTTTGTTAGTCTAACATTAGGTGCATACAATAGAGCCAACTCGGCTGCAAACCTTGCACAACTTGCATATGATACCGCTAATGCGGCAGGCACAAGCGCAACAGTTAATGCAGCTTTCTTACAGGCCAACTCATCATTCAGACATGCAAATGCTGGTTACAATCAGGCAAATACAGCAACAACACTAGCACAGGCTGCTTTCAACGCAGCCAACTCCGCATCTGTTGCACAATCAGCTTTCGTTCAGGCCAATGCGGCATTTGCGGTTGCCAACAGTGCAGGCGCAGGCATAATAGAATTATCTAATATTAATGCATATCAAAACAATGCACTTTCTGCGGTAAACAATTTAGTTGGTGAAGTATACAATAAGGCCAATGGTGCTATTGCGAATACTGGTGGAACAATAACAGGTTCACTAAACGTTACAAACAATTTGAATGTAACTGGATCACTAACGGTTCTGGGAAATGTATTCTCAATTTCAACAACAGAATTATTTGTAAATGATTCATTAATCTATCTTGCAAATAATAACCCGTCAGATATTATTGATATTGGTGTTATTGGTCAATACAATAATGGCACATCAAATGCAACGACAGGTTTTTTCCGTGATGCAACAACAAAAGAATTCATATTCTTCCAAGGTTACACTGCAAGATTATCATCCAATAACCTGATTAATATTGCACACCCATCATTTGCATATGCAAACGTATATGCATCCTTCTTTAAGGGAAATGTTGTTGCAAATACGGTATTTGTTGGTGGTATTAATGTACAATCACATCTTGCTGCGGCATTTACAGCAGCAAATACAGGCATTTCTGATGCCTCTGGTGCTTTACAGTACGCAAATACCGCATACTGGAACTCTGTTGCAGGTTTCACACAAGCAAACACCGCATTATTAAATGCTGCGGCCGCAAGTTCTTATGCTAACTCAGCATATGCAGCTGCGAATGCTGCATCATCTGGTGGTACACTTGCTTCGTCAGCATTCTTGCAGGCTAATGCCGCATATGCATTAAGTAATACAACTTCTAACAATGTAACTGCCGCAAGTTCTTATGCTAACTCGGCTTTTATTAGAGCTAACAGTGCATTTGCTGCTGCAAACAACGTTGAAATTTTAACTGGTGTTGCATATGATACTGGTGCAGCAGCTCAAATAAGTGCCAATAGAGCATATGCACACGCAAACGCTGCTTTTGATAAAGCAAATACTGGTGCATCACCATCAACAACAGACCAGTATGCAAGAGATACTGCAAATGCTGCATTTTCCAAGGCAGATTCTGGTCAACTTTATGCCAACGGAGCCTTTGTACAGGCGAATGCAGCCTTTAATACCGCAAATACGGCAACATCCGCAGGTCTATATGCTAACGGTGCCTTTACAAGAGCTAACGCAGCATTCGCAAGTTCAAATACTGTATCTTCAAATGCTGCTTCTGCTAGTTTATATGCCAACGGTGCGTTTGTACAAGCAAATGCTGCATATAGTTTTGCAAATACTACATCAAACAATTCTATTTCTGCCAGTTTGTATGCCAACGGTGCATTTATACAGGCAAATGCTGCGTACACAAGTCAAAATGTAACAGGCACATATGCCAACTCAGCATACGCAGCGGCAAATTCTGCTGGTCTGTATGCCAATGGTGCATTCCTGAGAGCAAATGCTGCACAAACACACGCACAAGCAGCATTCAATACTGCAAACAGTGCGAGTTCAAGTGTAATTGAAATAACAAACATCAATACATTTCAGAATACCACAATTAGTAATCTGAATACTTTTGCACAATCAGGTTATGCAACAGCAAACTCCGGTGCATTGTATGCCAATGGTGCATTTGTACAGGCCAATGCGGTCTTTGGAGTTGCTAACAATGCATTGCCATTATCTGGTGGTACAATTACGGGTGGATTGACTATACAAGGTCAAACTACACTACAAGCAAACACATACGCAACACATTTCTTACCTGCAGCTAACGTAGCATATGACTTGGGTTCTCCAACAAGACGATGGAGAAAATTGTTTATTGCCGGCAATACTATTGATTTGGGTGGTGCAGCAATTTCCGCCGATAGTGGTGCAATTTCATTAACAAGTGATACTGGTGCAACATTCTCCGTATCAGGTACAGCAGGTTCAAGTCAAGGTAACTTTGGTGCAATCGTGGCAAACTCACAGATTGCTTCAACCAACACCACATCAGGTACAATTGTTGTTGATGGTGGTATAGGTGCAACAGGTAATATAATTTTAGGGGGTATGCTCCAGGCCAATTTGATTTCTGGTGGCATGTTCTAAATATAAGATAATAATTAAAAGAGTAAGGTAACAATGGCACAAGCCAATTCAACCCCGATTCAGTTATACTATTCAAATACCAGTGGCAATCAACCATTGGTGAGTACGCTCATTCCCGGTGAATTAGCAATCAACATAATGGACGGCAAGTTATTTTTCCGTGACGGAAATAACTCAGTCAACTTAATTGCCACACGTGCCGCAACATCAGGTGAATTTCCAGAAGTTAGATTTACTGGTGACAGTACGATACAAGTAACTGCTGCTGCACCTTTTGCCTACTCAAACGCATCTTTCTTACACGCAAACACTGCATATGCAAGTCAGAACGTAACGGGTACATATGCAAATAATGCCTATCAACAAGCAAACAGTGCATCACTATATGCTAATGGTGCCTTTACTCAGGCAAATGCTGGTTACAATCAAGCAAATACAGCTCAATCATTAAGTCAATCAAATGAAACTGCAATAGGTGTAATACAAGGTGTAAACTTAACACAGAACACCAATATTGCATATGCAACAACACATGCACAACAGGCTTTCGATGCAGCAAATGCGGTGCCAAGTGGTGCAACAGTAACAGCTATTTCAGTACAAGCAAACTCCGCTTTCATCAAGGCAAACTCTGCATACGAAAGTCAGAATGTAACCGGTACATATGCTAATGCATCATATTCTGCTGCAAACTCAGCATCTCTATATGCTAATGGTTCTTTCACACAATCAAATGCAGCATTTATTCATGCAAATGCGGTGTTTGCGTTTGCCAATACTTTAGCGGGTGGTACCGCAACAGACGGTGTTGCCAGACAGATGGCAACAGATGCTGGAACATATGCTAACGGTGCATTTATTAAGGCAAATGCTGCGTTCACTAAAGCAAATAGTGCTACCGATGATGCAGCTGTTGCGGGCACATATGCTAACGGTGCCTTCACACAAGCAAACTCAGCCTTTGATGTAGCAAACAATTCGACAATTCGTTCTACTGGTGCATTTATACAGGCGAACGCAGCATTTACTGCTGCAAATATAGGTAAAACATTTGTTCAGACCGGTGGCACAATTACTGGTTCAGTTACCATTTCACAAGACCTGAATGTATCTGGTAATATCACTTTTGGTGGTAACTCAACATCAATATCATCAAATAATTTGACATTGCAGGATCCTATACTGTATCTTGCAAATGGTAATAGTGGCAACACAGTTGATATTGGTTTGGTTGGCGCCTTTGTACAAGGTAATTATCAACACACTTCCGTTTTCCGTGACCATACTGATGGTCGTTGGAAGTTTGTTTCAAACGTAATCTCAGAACCAACAACAACCATCACATTAGATTCTAGTACACACTACGACATAATTAAATCTGGTGGTATAGAGACTGTTGGATTCGCCAACATTGGTACCGTTGCATTTGTTGGTTCAAACACAGGCAGTGCCTTGGGTGGTGCAACCAATCCAATTATTGGTGCTCTTGGAAATTCAAACGGTTACATTCAATCTTACATCTACAACACTGCTAATGGCACAAGTTCATCGGCAGATTTAGTTGCTTATCCAAATAATGGTACAGATGCTTCTGGTTGGATTGATGTTGGTATTACATCTAATAACTTCACTGATGCGACATTTAATGTCACAGGAAGAAATGAAGGTTATGTTTTTATGTCGGCACCAAATGGTGCTGAAACATCAGGCAACTTAGTATTAGCAACAGATTCCACTGGTGTGTACAATGCTGTTGAAGTTTATGTTGGTGGTTTCAACCAAGGCAAAACAAACCCAGCTCTATTAATTAATCCGGTTGAATTAAAAACAAATAAGAAAATTGTATTTGTTGATGGAACTTCACAGAACACAGCTGCGGCACCTTATGCATATTCAAATGCATCTTTCCTAAAAGCAAACACGGCAACCGAAGATGCAGCATCAGCAAGTCTGTATGCCAATGCAGCATTCTTAAAAGCAAACTCATCAACATCTGATTCAACATCAGCAAGTCTATATGCTAATGGTGCTTTCACACAAGCCAATTCAGCATACGCAAGTCAGAATGTAACCGGTACATATGCGAACTCTGCTTATGCACAGGCAAACATAGCAACAACTAATGCATCTACGGCCGACAGTAAGGCAGTATCAGCAGGTTCATATGCCAACTCGGCATTTACTGCTGCAAATACGGCTGACAGTAAGGCAGTATCAGCAGGTTCATATGCAAACTCTGCGTTCGATAAGACCAATTCTGCATATGCAATGGCAAATACAACGTATTCAAACTATGCATACCCTGCATATGAATACTCTTTGTCTGCCGGTCTATATGCGAATGCTTCGTTTGTTAAAGCCAATTCTGCATATGCACAAGCCAATTCTGCATCACTGTATGCAAACGGTGCCTTTGTACAAGCAAATGCTGCATATAGTCAGGCTAACACTGCTACAACCAATGCATCAGTTGCTGATGATAAGGCAGTAACATCAGGCTCTTATGCCAATTCCGCATACACACAGGCTAATACCGCCACATCTAACGCTGGTTCTGCCAGTCTGTATGCTAATGGTGCTTTCTTACAGGCCAACACTGCAACAACAAACGCATCTGTCGCTGACGGTAAGGCTGTTACTGCTGGTTCTTATGCTAACTCTGCATACACACAGGCAAACACCGCTACGACAAATGCAAGTGTCGCTGACGACAAAGCTGTTACTGCTGGTTCATATGCAAATTCAGCATACACACAAGCCAATACTGCAACAACTAACGCATTGGCAGCAAGTACATATGCTAACGGTGCATTTAGTGCCGCAAATACCGCAGATAGTAAGGCAGTAACTGCTGGTTCTTATGCCAACTCTGCTTATGCACAGGCCAATACTGCAATAACCAATTCTGGTGGTGGTTCTTTATACGCCAACGGTGCCTTCATTCAGGCCAATGCATCATTTATTCATGCAAATGCATCATTCATTCAAGCAAATACTAATGCTTCTGATATACTTGCATTACAGGGTGTAGATTTATCTCAAAATGGTTCTATTGCCACAGCAGGTTCTTATGCGAACTCAGCATATACTCAAGCAAACACAGCAACAAACAATGCTGCGAGTGCAGGTTCTTACGCTAACTCAGCATACACACAAGCGAACACTGCCACAACTAATGCATCGGTTGCTGATGAAAAAGCAGTTACTGCTGGCAACTATGCCAACTCCGCTTTCTCTGTTGCAAACAGTGCTTCCATATATGCCAATGGTGCCTTTGCACAGGCAAATACAAATACAACAAATATTACATTGTTGCAAGGTGTAGATGCAAAACAAAACACAGACATATCATCTGCATTTACACAAGCAAATGCGGCCTATGGATTTGCAAACACAATTTCAACAACATATGCAACGAGTTCAAACCTAGGTATTGCTTGGGCAACATCCAATGCAGCCTTCATACAAGCTAATGCGGTATTTGAATTTGCAAACGCATTGTCTGGTGGCACCGCAACTGATGGATTGGCGAGAGCGACAGCAACGGCAGCATACCTACACGCAAATGCGGCGTTCACACAGGCAAACACTGCTACCAATAATGCTTTAGCAGCAAGCACATATGCAAATGCTGCCTTTGCACAGGCAAATGTTGGTGGTGCAGGTGCAATTATTGCAACAAATGCTTTTCTTCAAGCAAATGCATCTTTCATACAAGCAAATGCTGCCTTTGCACAGGCAAACACAAGTTATACCACTGCTACCGATGCAGACACAAAAGCTCAGTTAGCATTCAATAATGCAAATGCAGCATATACAAACGCAAATTCATCAGGTCTTTATGCAAATAGTGCTTTTGTTCAAGCAAACGCAGCATTTGCATATGCAAATACTTTAGCGGGCGGTGCAGCAGCACAATTTGCGTTTACACAGGCTAATGCTGCATATAATCAGGCAAATACAGCGACTACAAATGCTTCTGTTGCTGATGGTAAGGCAGTAACTGCCGGTTCATATGCCAACTCAGCATTCTTACAAGCCAATACAGCAACAACAAACGCATCTGTTGCTGATGGTAAGGCAGTAACTGCCGGTTCATATGCCAACGCAGCATTCTTACAAGCCAATACTGCAAGTAGTAATGCTGCAATAGCAGATTCTAAGGCAGTCACTTCTGGTTCATATGCTAACTCAGCATTCTTGCAGGCCAATACAGCAACAACAAATGCTTCTGTTGCTGATGATAAGGCAGTAACTGCTGGTTCTTATGCTAACTCTGCATATACTCAAGCAAACACAGCCACAACTAATGCATTAGCAGCCAGTTCATATGCAAACTCTGGTTTTTTGGTAGCAAATACTGCTTTAACCAATGCTGCAGCAGCAGATTCTAAGGCATCTTCTGCCGGTGTATATGCCAACGGTGCATTTACACAAGCAAATGCAGCTGTTACAAATGCAACTTCTGCTGGTCTATACGCCAACGGCGCATTTATACAATCGAATTCTTCATTCTCAACTGCCAATTCTAAGACATTTGTTTTCTACCAGAATACGGCACCAACTACAGCCAATGTCAGAGATTCATGGATCAATAGTGACAGTGGTATAAAGTATGAGAACCTTAGTGGTACAACTCCAGTGTGGGTGGAATTAGGACCAACTACTGCGGTATCAGAATCACCCATTGCACAGGCAGCATTTGATAAGGCAAACACAGCAATCACCACATCCGGCGGTTCAATCACAGGTCGTTTGAATGTTTCATTCAGTTCCACTGGAACAGGATATCCACTGAGTATTTCTGCAGCAAACACACAAGGTGGTACTGGGTATTCTGACTTCCTAAAGGTTACAAACACTTCTGGTGGTGCAACTAACCCAAATAAATCATTCCGATTGAGTAACGCCGGCGCCGTTGAAATTACTAATAGTGCGTATAATGCAACAATATTATCTTTATCTGATACCGGTGGGTTAAGTGTTCCTGGACCAATATCCATCAGTGGCAAGCAAGCAGTAAATGGGCCTGCGTTCAGTGCCTACGCAAGTTCGTCACTACAAACTATAACCTCAGGTAGCCAACAAAAAGTACTGTTCCAAACAGAAGAATTTGATACCAACAGCAACTACGCTAATTCAAGATTTACTCCCACCGTAGAAGGTTACTACCAATTAAATGCTGAAGTTAGATTGGATGGTGCCAGCGGCACCGGAGAAATGATGATTATTCTTTATAAGAACGGTACAGAATATAAACGTGGTATAAACCAACAAGGCACACAAATTGCCGCAAACTTCTGGGCTATGCAAATAAGTTCCATAGCCTACGCTAATGGCACCGGTGATTATTTTGAAATATATGTTCAACAAGGGTCCGGGGGAAGCGTGACAGTTACGGCTGTTAACAACCCAGCTATTACTTGGTTCAATGGCTGTATGTTGCGAGGCGCATAACATTATAAACAATAAATACACCATTAACAAGAGTACTCAATAATGTCATTAAGTTTTCCATCATCACCATCATTAAATCAAACCTATACGGTAGGATCAAAAACATGGACATGGAACGGTTCTGCATGGTCATTGCTTGCAGTAACAGGAACATCATCCGATAGTACCGCAAGACAATCAGCATCTGATGCCGCAAACACAGCTGCAGCGGCATTTACTCAAGCCAACACAGCAATCTCTAATGCCGCAGGTGCATCACTATATGCTAACGCAGCCTTCTCGGCAGCCAATGCAGCGGGTTCTTCCGCAACAGTTACAGCGGCTTTCACGCAGGCAAATTCAGCTTATACACAGGCCAATACAGCCACAAACAATGCAGCAGGTGCTTCGTTGTATGCCAATGGTGCATTTATACAGGCTAATGCTGCATATGGATCAGCCAACGCAACATCTTTGCGTACAGATGGTGCGTTCATTCAAGCCAACTCAGCATTCACTGCGGCAAATATTGGCAAAACATTTGTACAGTCTGGTGGTACAATCAATGGTTCAGTTACCATTTCACAAGACCTAAGTGTAACAGGAAATATTACATTTGGTGGAAATAGCACTTCCATTTCATCCAACAATCTGTCACTTACTGACTCACTAATATTTCTTGCAAACGGAAATTCTGGTAATACAGTAGACATTGGTCTTGTTGGTGCATTTGTACAAGGTAGAAATCAACACACTGGTGTTGTTCGTGACCATTTAGATGGTCGTTGGAAGTTTTTCAGTAATGTTGTTGCAGAACCAACATCAACAGTAGATTTTGCAAATGCACAATATGATATCATTAGGTCAGGTGGCCTTGAAACCGTAGGTTCAATAAACATCGGCACCGTTGCATTTGTAGGTTCAAATACAGGTAGTGCCTTGGGCGGCGCAACCAATCCAATTATTGGATCGTTGGGCAATTCTTCTGGTTACATACAGACATATATCTACAACACCGCAAACGGCACATCATCTTCTGCCGATTTGGTGGCATATCCTAATAATGGAACAGATGCGGCCGGCTGGATTGATGTTGGTATTACATCCAATAACTTTACAGATGCAACCTTTAATGTAACTGGTCGCAACGAAGGTTATGTTTTCATGTCAGCACCAAGTGGTGCACAAACATCTGGTAACCTGATTCTTGCAACAGATTCTACTGGTGTACATAATGCGGTTGAAGTTTATGTTGGTGGTTTTGCACAAGGCAAAACAAACCCAGCATTGTTAATTAATGCTGCAAGAGTTAGAACAACAAAACCAATTGTTTTCGTAGACAACACCTCACAAAATACTGCTGCGGCACCATTTGGTTTTTCAAACGCAAGTTTCACCCAAGCAAACTCAGCTTATGCATCACAAAATGTAACTGGTACATACGCCAATTCTGCTTTTGCAACAGCGAATGCTGCGGTTAGATATTCAACAGGTTTTGCAGCAAACAATATTATTGTTGCAAACGCAAATGGGTTTTTAAGTAACACTTCAAACTTACAGTTCTTACAATCAAACAATGCTCTGATTGTTACAGGTAATGTTATTGCAACCACTTTTATTGGCCCAACAGTTTCAAATACAACGATTGCTGCAAACGGTTTTGTTACAACATTTGCAACAGATGGTGTATTATATCTACCAGGCGCAATAAGATTTGCGGATTCAACATCACAGAATACAGCGTTCGCTGGTTTTGCTGTCGATAACGTTGCAAGATTTACTGCAAACTCTGCTGCGTTGTATGCTAACGGTGCATTTATTCAGGCAAATACTGGCGTAACAAACGCAGCAACAGCTGATTCTAAGGCTGTATCGGCAGGTTCTTATGCCAACTCTGCATATACACAAGCAAATACAGCAACAACTAATGCTTCAGTTGCCGATTCTAAGGCTGTATCAGCAGGTTCATATGCCAACTCAGCATTCACGGTTGCTAACACTGCCACAAACAATGCAGCAGGTGCTTCCCTATATGCTAACGGTGCATTTATTCAGGCAAATACTGGTGTAACCAATGCTGCAACAGCAGATAGTAAAGCCGTAACGGCAGGTCAATATGCCAACTCTGCGTATCTACAAGCAAATACTGCAACAAGTAACGCAACAAATGCTGATGGTAAAGCTGTAACGGCAGGTCAATATGCCAATTCGGCATTCACGGTTGCAAACAATGCTTTCACAAATGCAGCTGCAGCAAGTTCTTATGCTAACTCAGCATTC
>JACCEB010454580.1_pt1 | contig 12766 bp, 13 predicted proteins | sample 7454761 | NCBI WGS metagenome assembly JACCEB01 (sample SAMN15323454, study PRJNA562643) | freshwater metagenome | isolation source: river surface water | place: USA:Blue River Watershed | collected 2017-08-18 | reverse complement strand
GCGAGTCACGCGAGACCTCGGCGGACAAACTCGCGGCCATCCGCGCACTGCGTGCCGAGCTCACTCCGGAAACCTTGGCGAAGGCCGATGCCGAGAAAGGCCGTCAGTTGTATGCGGCCGTGTGCGGCCAGTGCCACAAACTCTTCGGAGAGGGCGGCGACCTCGGCCCTGATCTCACTGGCAGCGGGCGGCGACATCTCGACTACATCCTTGAGAACGTCGTCGATCCCAGCGCCGTCGTGCCCGCCGCCTATTATCTCACCACCGTGACCTTGGCGGACGGACGCGTCCTCTCCGGCATCGTCGGAGCCGAGACCCCGCGCACCATCACCTTGCGCAGCGTCGGTCAGGAGTCCGTCCTCGACCGGGCGGACATCCGCAAGCGTGAGACCGCCCCCGTCTCCCTCATGCCCGAGGGCCTTCTGCAGGCCCTTTCCCCTGAGCAGAGGGCCGACCTCGTGAAGCATCTCATGCGGGAGTGACCTCATCCGCGCCCGTCTTTTCTGCGGTAGTCGGCAATCCAGTCGGGGGCGGGCCCTTCACCCCGGTTTGAGCTGTCGCTGCGATGTCGCAGCCCCGTAAGGGATTCAACCACGGCTTCGAGCGCATCCCAGAAGCGCACGGCTTCCAGCAGGGGATTCACGAGGTTCGTGACCGGACAGTAGTACGTGTTCTTGGGGTCCGTGTGATGTAGCGCGTGCTGTCCGGGCGTGAGCAGGATGCCGCGGTCCTGGAGGAAGGCCACGACCGGACCGACCTCCTTTCGCGACATGTGAGACCATTTGTGGACCTGGTTGGCGTTCACGCTGATGAAGACGAAAAGGACGACGTGCCAGGTTAGGGACCCCAGCCAGGCGGCGACGCCGAGGATGGCCAGTCCGACCAGCACAAGGTCCCAGGAGCTTTGCCACCAACTGAGCTTGGTGAAGTGGCGCGGCAGGTGATGGTGCACGATATTCGGCCGGATCAGCAGCGGTCCCAGTATCGGCGTGTCCTCCCGACCGTAGGCGTCCTCAAGCCAGTGAACCAGGCCCGCGACGAAGTCAGCCAGCATGATCACGCCGAGCGCCTCCAGCATCAGTAACGCGTGTTCCATATGGACGTTCAGTTATTGCGGCGGATGACGCCGACGATCAGCCCGCTGACTCCGCCCAGAGAGAATCCAATCGGGCCAGTTATGAAGATGCCCAGCAGCGGCCCCTGATTGCCGTCCGGATTCAGCAACAGCGGGACGAAGAATCCCCCGATGAGCCCGACGAAGCCGAGGCCGCACGCGCCGATCGTGCCATATAAGAAGACTTTCGGACGCCTGCTTCCGAACAGCCCGCCCGCCGCCAGGCCGGCGGCTCCCAGCCAAGCCATGCCTTCGAGCGGAGAGGGGAGCAGGCGAGGCAAGTCGAAGGCCCCTCCCGCCCAGAGCCCCAGACTTCCGAAAATGAGGCCACCCACGGCGGCTCCAAGGAGGGCTTTGCCGGCGTTGTTGATGCGGTCTTGCGTGTCCATGTCGTTGTTCATGCCAACATGATACCCCCTTCGGGCCGCGGACCGTTAATCGATAAACCTGATGCGGGGTATCGGTCCGGCGGATAGGCGTTGCCCGGCGCGGTCAGGCGAGGGAGGATTCGGTCTCCTCGATGAACGTCCACCACCTCGAGCTCTTCTATTATGTGGCGAAGCACGGAGGCATCAGCGCCGCCGTGCGGCACATCCCCTACGGCATCCAGCAGCCGGCCGTAAGCGGGCAGATGTCGGCCCTGGAGGACGATCTCGGCGTGCGCCTCTTCGAGCGCAGCCCTTTTCGCCTCACCGCCGCCGGCCGGCGACTTTTCGCGCACATCGAGCCGTTCTTCGCCGGGCTGGAGGATGTCGCCGGGCGCCTGCGGGACGACGACCGTCCCGAACTACGCCTCGGGGCTTCCGAGCTCGTCCTGCGCCTGCACGTCCCGACCGTTACGCAGCGCCTGCGCGCCAAGCACCCGCGCCTCTATCTCACCCTGCGCTCGGGATACCAGACCCAGTTCGAGACCTGGTTGCGCGATGGGCTCATCGATTTGGCCGTCGTGCCTATCGAGCGCACCGCCGGCGTCCGTCCCGGCCGGCTGCGCCTCCTCCGCGTCCCGCTGGTCCTGCTCGTGCCCCGACGTTCAGCCGTAAGAAGTGCCGGCGAGATCCTCTCACGCAAGAAAGTGAAGGAACCGCTCGTGGGACTGCCCATGGTCACCAGCGTAGCGCGGAGCTTCCATCGCGATCTGCGCCGCCTGGGGGTCTCATGGGCGCAGACGGTCGAGGCGACTTCCATGGAGATGATCACCAGTTACGTCGCCAACGGAGAGGGCCTTGGCGTCAACCTCGGCGTTACGGACGCCTTCGAGCACCCCGAAGTGCGCGCGCTTCCGCTCGTTGAATTCACGCCCGTCGACATCGGCTTGAAGTGGAACGGCGAGCCTTCAGTCCTGCTGCGGGACGCCATCCTGGAGCTGCAGCGCTACGCTCACCAGACCTGGCCCAAGTGGGCGATCAACGACCCTCTGCCATCGGCCCGTCGTGCAGGAAGGTCCGCTTGAGCCGAGTTTTCGCCCCATCTTTCGTTTTGACGAAAGGGGGCGGAGTCCCATCTTCGGACGACTCAGGACAGTCCGATGGTGTAATGGCAGCACAGGAGATTCTGATTCTCCTTGTCTAGGTTCGAATCCTAGTCGGACTACCACCTGAGAATGAAAAAGCCCTCCGGATGGAGGGCTTTTTCGTCTCCGGACGGGCCGGTCAGCGGTCGTTCCAGAGGATGACCAGGTTCTTGGTCTGACGGCCGGCGGCGATGAGGTCGGGCTTGCCGTCGCCGTTGAGGTCCGCCGACTTGAGGTCCTCGACGGCGATCTCCTTGGTCGTGATGACCGTGGTGCGCCACTCCTTGCCCTCGCCGTCGAGCGGGGTCAGGAAGCGGAGTCCCGGATTGGCGCCGCGCCAGCCGATGACGACCTGGTCGTGTCCGAGCCCCAGGTAGTCGTCAGGCGCGACCGCGTGTCCGTCCTTGAAGCCGTCGAGCACCTGGCGGCGGTTCCACTTGCCGTCCGCGTCCCGCGTGTAGACCGCGGCCTTGTCGCCGTGGAACGGCTCGACCGTGGCGTAGAACGGCCCTGTGGCCAGACGGCCCGCGCGGATCTCGCCCGCGGGGTCTGAGCTCAGCTTTGACGATTTCCACGAGCCGTCGGAATACGAGTTCAGCCAGACCCCTTCCTTGGAGTTGGAGAGCACCTGCTGGCGCTGCGAGCGGTCCCAGCGGACGGCCTCAAGATTGTGCGTCACGTGGCCGGCATCATTGACCAGCTCCGTCTTCCATTCCCCCTTCGGGTCCGCGGGCCTGCGGTAGGCGAGCAGCTTGGCGCCCGCCCCTTCCGTGTTCTTGTTGCCCCGGCCGTGCAGCGGCTGAACCAGCAGGTCCCAGCGCCCCGTGGAAACCTCCACCCAGCGCATGCGGTGGACCGTCGGCTCGTGCGGCAGCCGGACCGCCTCCCACTTCTGCGTGCGGTCGGCGGGCGGCACCAGGTAGAACACCGCCCCGCTGTTGACCGTGTCGCCCGGATTCCAGCCCGCGCCGACGGCGATCTCCGCCTTGCCGTCGCCGTCGAGGTCTTCGGCGGCCACGCAGACATTGTCCTCCTTCGTCAGATTCTCCGCGATGACGTGCTTCTTCCAGTCCGGGTTGCGATACCACTGGATCGTGCGCTTGTCGGCGAGCACCACGTCCTTCTTCCCGTCGCCGTCCACGTCGGCGATCGCCAGCCCGTAGCCGATCTCCACCTTGTCGATCTCCTGCAGCCGGAACTTCGGTTCCGGCGGGGCGGCGTGGAGCGAGAGGGCGACGAGCAGGGGCAGGGCGGGGCGCATGCCGGCATCTTGCGGCCCCGGCCCCGCCTGTCCATTCCGCCCTTTCGTGTCAGCGTCCCAGACCGGGGAACAGCTTGATCAGCCCCGACGCCATGATCTCCACCCCGATGGCGGCGAGCGTCAGGCCCATCAGGCGCGTCATCACGTTGATGCCCGTGCGGCCGAGCAGGCGCGTGATGGGCGCCGCCGCCGTGAGGCAGGCGAACGTGGCCGCCGCGCCGGCGAGCGCGTAGCCCGCGAGCGCCGCGTGACCCTGCCAGCCCTCCGCGCGCTCCGAGTAGATGATCATCGTCGAGATCGTCGCCGGCCCCGTGAGCAGCGGCACCGCCAGCGGCGAGACCGCCACGCTGTCGCCCGCGTCGTCCATCTCCGGACCCGTGCTGTCCGCCGCCCGGGCCGCGAGCATCTGCATCGCGTTGATGAGCAGCAGCACCCCGCCGCCCACCTGGAACGAGGCCAGCGAGATGCCGAAGAACTCGAGGATGCGCACGCCCGCGAAGGCGCTGCCCGCGATGACCGCGAAGACCGTGAGACTGCTGATGACCGCCGTGCGGCGGCGCTGTTCCGCGCTGAGTCCGTCGGTGAAATGGATGAAGAACGGGATGACCCCGACCGGATTGAGCACGGCCAGCAGCGTCAGCAGCGCCTTGAGGTGCTCCATGGCGCGTTCAGCGGGCCGTGAGCCGTTCCAGGCATTCCCGGTAGAGCGACTGTGTACGCGCGACCACGTCGGGCGGCAGCGTCGGGCCGGGCGCGGTCTTGTCCCACGGCTGCCTTTCGAGCCAGTCGCGCACGAACTGCTTGTCGTAGGAGGGCTGCGCGCGGCCCGGCTGCCAGGTGGCCGCCGGCCAGTAGCGCGAGGAGTCGGGCGTCAGCACCTCGTCGATGAGCACCAGCGAGCCGTCCTCCGCCTGACCGAACTCGAACTTCGTGTCCGCGAGGATGATGCCCGCGCGCGCGGCGCGTTCCTTGCCCATCCGATAGAGCGCAATCGAGGCGTCGTGCACCTGGCGGAACACCGCGCCGCCCAGGATCTCCTCGCAGCGCGCGAGCGTGATTGGCTCGTCATGGCCTTCGGCGGCCTTGGTCGACGGCGTGAAGATGGGCTGGGGGAGCGGCGAGCCGTCGAGCAGGCCGCGGGGCAGGGCGTGGTCGAGGATCGCCCCCGTGCGGGAGTATTCCTTGAAGCCGCTGCCCGCGAGGTAGCCGCGCACCACCGCTTCCACCGGAAGCGGGCGCAGCTTGCGCACGATCATCGAGCGCGGGATGAGATGCTCGTGTCCGCGCAGCGCGCGTTCTAGCGCGACGGCGTGGTCCGGCAGCAGGTGCGTCGGGAAGATCGCCTTGGCCTGCTCGAACCACCAGAGACTGATCTGCGTGAGCAGCACGCCCTTGCCCGGCACCCCGTTGGGCATGACCACGTCGAAGGCCGAGAGCCGGTCCGTGGCCACGATCAGGTAGTGCTCCCCGAGGTCGAAGACCTCGCGGACCTTGCCCTTCGCCTTGAGCGGGTAGGGCAGGCCCGTGACGGTCATCAGGGCTTCGGCGGGCAGCGTGACGGACGGCATGCTGTCCCCAGATAGCCCCGCGGCGGGCGGCTCGGCAAGGAAACGCGTCAGCCTTGCTCCGGCGGCAGCAGCGCCAGCCGGATCGCCTCGCCCGCGGCGGCCAGTCCGAAGGCCCCGGCCACATGGGCGGCCGTGCCGAAGCCCCATTCGCAGTTGGGGCGCAGGTCCTCGTCCTCGGGCAGCTCGCCGCCCGGCAGGCCTTCGCAGTCCGTGGCGGCGACGGGGGGTTCGTCGGACCAGACGCAGGAGATGCCGAACGCGCCCTTGCGGGGGAAGCCGAAGTTCTGGCGCAGGCGCTTGCGCACCAGCATGAGCAGCGCGTCATCCCGTGACTGCGAGAGGTCCGTCACGCGGACCCTTGTCCCGTCGAGCCGTCCGGCGCAGCCTCCGGCCGACACCGTGCGCAGCCCGCGCCGGCGGCATTCGTCGAGCAGCGCGCACTTGGGCGAGAGCGCGTCGATCGCGTCGACCACCACTCCCGTGAAGCCCGCGAGCGTCTCGGCCGCGTTGGCGCGGGTCACGAACCTGGCCCGCAGCTCCGTGCGGAGGCCCGGCCGGATGGCGCGCGCCCGTTCCGCCATCGCCTCCGTCTTGGGCCGACCCGCGGTCCCGTCGAGCGCGTGGAGCTGCCGGTTGGTGTTGGAGGCGCAGACCGAGTCGCCGTCCACCAGCGTGAGCGACCCCGCGCCGCTGCGGGCCAGCGCCTCGACCGTCCACGATCCGACTCCGCCGAGCCCCACCACCATGAAAGAAGAGCCAGCGAGCCGTTCCAGTCCGGCGCGGCCGTAGAGCCGGCCGACCCCTGCGAAGCGCTCCAGGAACTCCCGGTCCATCGCCCCATCAAGGCCCAAGCGGGCCTCCGCTCCAAGAAGCAAAACCTGCGCCTCCTGCCTTGCCCCGGGCGGGGCCTTGGCGACAATCTCTGCCGATGTCCGAGCCCCTCAAGGTCCTGCAGGCGCCTCCTTCCCGATCCTGGCAGCACGCCCTCAGCATGGGCTTCATCGGCCTCGCCCTCGGCCTGCTGGTCGCCGGCGCGGTCATCTTCTGGAAGCACCGGCTCGTGGCGCCGATCTACGAGGCCTTCCTCGCCGTGCCGACGCCGATCCTCCAGCACCGTTCGGAGAAGGGAGCCTGGCCGGCGGACTTCGACCTGGCGAATCCCCCCGAGGCCGTGGGCGCCTACGGTTACGGTCCCGTGCGCGGCGCGGTGGCCAAGACGGGCGTGCCCGGCGCCTGGCGTTTTCAGAACCGCGGGGCGGAGGGCCGTCCGGCGGTCGTCTTCCTGCCCGCCTCCTTCGACCCCGAGACCGTGCGCGTGCTGCAATCGGTCGATGAGCGCCTCGACGACGGCGATCCCGCCTCCGGCCGGTTCCGCGTGGACGCCGGCCGCGCCTCGTTCACGCTGAAGGCCGACTGAGCGCTTCGGCCCGCTCGCGCAGTTCGGCGTCGCGCAGCGCCTCCACGATCTCGTCCAGTCCGCCGTCCAGCGCCTGCTCGATGCCGTGGACCGTGAGGTCCACCCGGTGGTCCGTGATGCGGTTCTGGGGGAAATTGTAGGTGCGGATGCGCTCCGAGCGGTCACCCGAGCCCACCATCGAGCGCCGGGCGTCCGCGCGGGCCTCGCGCTCCTTGGCGCGCGTCTGGTCGAGCAGCCGCGAGCGCAGCACCCGCAGCGCCTTCTGGCGGTTGCGCAGCTGCGAGCGTTCGTCCGCGCAGTAGACCGTGAGCCCCGTGGGCCGGTGGATGATCTGCACCGCCGACTCCGTCTTGTTGACGTGCTGGCCGCCGGCGCCGGACGCGCGGGCCACCGTGATCTCCAGGTCCTCCGGCTTGAGCGTGACCTCCGCCTCCTCCGCCTCCGCCAGCACCGCGACCGTCGCGGCCGAAGTGTGGACGCGGCCTGAGGCCTCCGTCGCCGGCACGCGCTGCACGCGGTGCACGCCCGCCTCGTGGCGCAGCAGCGCCGCCGCCCCCTCGCCTTCGATGAGCAGCACCGCCTCGCGCACGCCTCCCAGGTCCGAAGGCGAGAGCGAGAGCAGCTCATGCTTCCAGCCGCGGCGTTCCGCGAAGCGCGAGTAGGCCCGGAGCAGGTCGCCCGCGAAGAGCGCGGCCTCGTCGCCGCCCGTGCCGGCGCGGACCTCCACCAGCACGTTGCGGGAATCGTCGGGGTGGGGCGGGATGACCGCCCGCACCAGTTCCTGGCGCGCCGCCTCGACCGCCGGCTCAAGCCGGCGCACCTCCTCCTCGGCCATGGTCCGCATGCCCGCGTCGGCCTCCCTGGCCATCGCGCGGGCCCCCGCCAGCTCGTGCTCCAGCGCCACCAGCCGGTCGTCCGCCTTCACCGCCTTGGCGGTGAAACGCAGTTCCGCTCCGAGCGCCGCGGCCCGGCGGGCGTCGCCGAAGGTGGCGGGGTCGGCCATGAGCCCTTCCAGTTCCGCCAGCCGCCGCCGCAGGGCCGTGAGATCGGGTCGGAGGGGGTTGGACGACATGGAGGCGGGGCCAATCGGGACTTGGAGAGGGGCCATCCCTCCCTTATTCAATGGAGTCGCCGCGGAGACGCTCCGCAAGCCCCCTTTCCAACCGCTTCCCGACCTTCATGCAGCCCAAGGAACCCGCCCTGCGCGGCACCCACGTCCTCTCGTGCGTGTGGGATTTCGACAAGACCCTCTGCCCGGGCTACATGCAGACCCCTCTCTTCCGCGCCTACGGCGTCGATGAGGAGCGGTTCTGGAAGGAGACGAACCAGCTGCCGGCGCTGTATGCGCGCAAGGGCATCCGCACCTCCAAGGACTCCGTCTACCTCAACCATCTCCTCAGTTACGTGAAGTCGGGCCCCCTCAAGGGCCTCACCAACCGCCGGCTGCGCGAACTCGGCGCCGAGATCCCGCTCTGCCCCGGCCTGCCCGACTTCTTCCCCGCGCTGAAGGAGCATGTCCGTGAGCTCGGACGCCGGCACAACCTCGAGGTCGTCCTAGAGCACTACGTGGTCAGCACCGGACTCGCCGAGATGATCCGCGGCTCCGCCGTCGCGCCGCACTGTGACGGCATCTACGGCTGCGAGTTCCTCGAGCACCCGCTGCCGCCGCACTTCACCCGGCAGGACGAGCTCGCCCTCGAGCTGCCCACCGAGATCACCCAGGTGGCCGCCATGGTCGACAACACGATCAAGACCCGCTTCCTCTTCGAGATCAACAAGGGCACCAACAAGAACCCGGAGATCGACGTCAACGCCGTCGTCCGCCCCGAGGACCGCCGGGTGCCCTTCGAGAACATGATCTACGTGGCCGACGGCCCGAGCGACGTCCCGGTCTTCTCGCTCCTGCGCAAGAACGGCGGCCGCGCCTTCGCCGTCTACGTCCCCGAGAGCGAGGCCGAGTTCGCCCAGAACGACGCCCTCCTCCAGACCGGTCGCGTGCACGGCTACGGCCCCTGCGACTACACCCCCGCCTCCTTCACGCCGAAGTGGATCCGCCACGCCCTCGCCGGCATGGTCGAACGTCTCGCCCAGGAGCGCGCCCGCGCCCTCGCCGCCCGCGTCGCCCGTCCGCCGCGCCACCTGCACACCGACCCCGTCCCGCCGCCCGCCGCCGGAGGCGTGCAGGGCACCCTCTTCGGCGACTGACCACCATGCCCGCGCCCGCCCGTCGTCGCACTGCCACCCTCGCCCGTCCCGCCAGCGAGTCACGGCCCATCCTCGCGGCCGTCCTCGCCATCGCGGCGCTCTTCCTGCTCGTCGCGATGGGTTTCCACCAATCGTCCGACGCCAACATGCTCCCGGACTTCCTGGAACGTGCGCTGACCTTGCCGGATGACTCGGGGGCCAAGGTCACCGACAATCCCTGCGGCTCCTTCGGCGCCACCCTGGCGATCGTCGTGTTCAGCCTCTTCGGTTACGCCGGCTTCCTCGTGCCGTTCTTCATCGGCGCGGCCGGCTGGTTCGCGCTCAACCAGCGCGCCCACACGCTTTGGCCGTTCAAGGTGCTGCTGATGGCGCTCTGCGTCCTGCTCCTCGCGCCCATCCTCGCGCTCTGGCTCGAGCCCGTCGGCGCGACCCGCGTCTCGTCGGCCGCCTTCGACCCCAAGGGTTCGGGCGGTCTCGTGGGCGGGTTCCTGCACGGCACGGTCTTCGCCCCGCTGCTCGGGCCTTACGGCAGCTGGTTCCTGATCCTCCCGTACGGCTTCGCCCTCATGGGGGCGCTCGCCGACGATCCGCGCGCCACCCTCGCCTCATGGATCGCGGAGACCCGCGACGCCTTCGGAGCCTGGAACGCCTCCCGGCGCGAGGCCGCCGCCCGCGCCGCCGAACTGGCGCGTCGCCGGGCCGCGGAAGCCGCCGAGCTCCGCCGCAAGCAGGCCTCGGTGCAGGGGGCCGTCGTGCCGCCCGCCGCGGTGGTCTCGCCCGTCCTGACCCCGCCCGAATCCGCGCCGCCGCCGGAGACGAAGCCGGCGGAGGAGGAGCAGCCCGAGATCGAGACCGTCGACCCCGAGAACGTCACCGTCTCCCCGCCCCAGGATGAGTCCGCCGAGGAGAAGTCGCCGGCCAAGGTCCGTGCGACCAAGCCGAAGAAGCCCGAAGCGGAGGACGAGGACGACGAGGAGGATGAAGAGGAGGAAGAGGAATCCGTCGTCGACGGCGGCAAAGTGCTCGTCGTCAAGCCCGAGAAGATCGAGCGCGCCGCCAAGGCCCAGATCCCCAAGCGCCAGGGGGACTACGTCTTCCCTGACGTCTCGCTGCTGGCGGCGGCCTCCGCCTCCTCCGACGCGCCCGCCGAGGACTTCCGCCGCCGCGCCGGCGAGCTCATCGAGACCCTGAAGCAGTTCAACGTGAACTGCGTGCCGGTCGACTCCGCCAACGGCGTCGACGTCGGCATCCAGCAGGGCCCCTCCATCACCCGATATGAGATCAAGCCCGCGCCCGGCACGCGCGTCGAGAAGGTCGCCAACCTCTCCAACAACATCGCGATGAACCTGGAGGCGGAGTCCGTCCGCATCCTGGCGCCCGTGCCCGGCAAGGGCACCGTCGGCATCGAGATCCCGAACCGCGTGCGCAAGGACGTCCGCCTCCGCGAGATCCTCGAGTCCAAGGCCTGGGCCGAGAGCAAGATGGAGATCCCCGTCGTGCTCGGCGTCGACAGCGTCACCAACAAGCCCGTCATCCAGGACCTGGCGCGCATGCCGCACTGCCTGATCGCCGGCTCCACCGGCCAGGGGAAGTCCGTCTGCATCAACGCCTTCATCGTCTCCCTCCTCTACCGCCGCACGCCGGAGGACCTCCGCTTCATCATGGTCGACCCCAAGGTGGTCGAGCTGCAGGTCTACCAGAAGCTGCCGCACCTGCTCATCCCGGTGGAGACCGACCCCAAGCGCGTGCCCGCCGCCCTGAAGTGGCTCATCGCCGAGATGATGCGCCGCTACAAGATCTTCGCGAAGGTCGGCGTCCGGAACGTCACCAGTTTCAACGCCAAGCTCGCCGCCGACGCCGCCGCGCCCAAGCAGGAGGAGCTCCGGCTCACCCCTGAGGAGCAGGCGGCCGCGGCCGCCGCGGCCGAGGAGGCCGTCGACGACGGCGTGAAGGTGCCGACCGAGAAGCTGCCTTACATCGTGTGCGTGATCGATGAGATGGCCGACCTCATGATGGTCGCGGCCGACGAGGTGGAGAAGTCCGTCGCCCGTCTCGCGCAGCTCGCGCGCGCCGCCGGCATCCATCTCGTGCTCGCCACCCAGCGTCCTTCCACCGACGTCATCACCGGCCTCATCAAGGCGAACCTGCCCACCCGCATCGCCTTCAAGGTCTCGGCCCTCGTCGACTCACGCACCATCCTCGACAGCCGCGGCGCCGAGACGCTCGTCGGCCGCGGCGACATGCTCTTCATCCCTCCCGGTTCGGCGACCCTGCAGCGCGTCCAGGGCGCGTTCGTCGGCGAGCAGGAGGTCGAGGCCATCGTCGGCTTCCTCAACCAGAAGAACGGCGGGCCGGAGTTCGTGCAGGAGGTCGTCGAGGCCATCGAGAGCGGGGCCGAGGGCGGCGGCGAAGGCGGGGACGGAGAGGAAGGGGAGGACCCTCTCGTCATGCAGTGCTGGGCCATCATCCGTGAGACCCGCCGCGCGTCCGTGTCGATGCTGCAACGCCGCCTCAAGCTCGGCTACAACCGCGCGGCCCGCATCATGGACATCCTCCATGAGAAGGGCTACGTCGGGCCGGAGAACGGCTCCAGCCCCCGCGAGATCCTGGTCGAGTGAAGGCCGCGCCGCGCGGTCACTTCTTCGTCTTCTTCGTCTCCGGCTTGCGCTCCTTGGCGGTCTTCTTCCGCTCGGGCTCCGGGGCCGCGGGCGGCTCCGGCTCCTTCACGTCCTTGGTGGGATCGACCGTCGGGCGGGGGTAAGGAGGGTCGGCGGGGGCGTTCTGCGCGAAGCAGGCGGCCGCGGCCGTCGCGACCGCGAGGAGCAGGGCCCTCATCTCAGGACTCCTGCTTCTTCTCGCCGAAGGGAGTCTCCTTCTTCGGCTCCGGCTTCTTCTTTTCAGAGACGGGCTTTTCGGGCTGGTCCTTCTTCTCTCCGTCCGGCGAGGGCTTCTTGCGCTCCTTGGAAAGTTCCTTCTGCACGACGGCCGCTCCGGCCACGGCCGCTTCGGCCCCGGTCTTCATGAGCTTCGAGGTTCCCTCGGACTTGCCGTCGGCACCGATCGCCTGGAGGCGGGCGATCTCCTCCTGCGCCGCCTTGAGCGCGGCGTTGGCCGCTTCGAGGCCGGCGTCGACCGACATCTTCACCAGCGGCTCGGGGTCGGCGACGACGGGCTGCTTGGCTTCGGCCTTGGCGTCCGTGGTCTTCTTCTTGGCGCCCGTCGTCCGACGGGTCGTCGAGTTGGTCGAATTCGTCCCGTTGCCCTGAGGCTGGGGCTTCTGGGGTTCGGTCGCGGCCAGGAGGGCGGCCAGGCAGGTAAGCAGTATCATCTTACGTGGCATAACACCGCCACGGGGGCCGTGTTTCAAGCCCGGTCAGGCCGGAAGATGAAGAAGACCGCCCCCAGCAGGCAGAAAAAGGCCCAAAGGAAGTCCCAACGCCACCTTTCCCCGAGGAAAAACAGCATGAATGGGACGAATACCGCGAGCGTGACGCATTCCTGGATCACCTTGAGCTGCGCTCCGGTCAGGCCGCCCGCGTAGCCCAGCCGATTGGCCGGCACCATGATGAGGTATTCCGCAAGGGCGATTCCCCAGCTGATCAGGGCGGCGGCCAGCCAGTGGGACTTTTCCATGGTGCGCAGGTGCCCATACCAGGCGAAGGTCATGAAAACGTTTGAAAAAACGAGCAGG
>JACCEB010528764.1_pt1 | contig 12767 bp, 10 predicted proteins | sample 7454761 | NCBI WGS metagenome assembly JACCEB01 (sample SAMN15323454, study PRJNA562643) | freshwater metagenome | isolation source: river surface water | place: USA:Blue River Watershed | collected 2017-08-18 | reverse complement strand
ACGGCCGCTGTGGCGAGAGCGGCTATCGAGAATTCGTCGAGATCGTTCGTCACCGTGATCTTGGTGTTGGTTGCACCAAGCGAATCGAGCAATTCTCTAACCCGGTTCACCTCAACTCCAAGGTCTCCCGAGTCGAGTCGAACGGCACCGAGATTTGGCGCGAGTGCGATGGCTTTTCGAACAGCGTTGTCTATATCGAATGTGTCAACCAGAAGGGTGGTCTGCTCGCCAAAAGTTTCGAGTTGTGCCTTGAAAGCCTGTTCCTCGGTGTCGTGCAGCAAGACAAAAGAGTGGGCAGCGGTTCCCATGGTCTTGATGCCCCAGGTGCGGCCAGCCTCGAGGTTTGAGGTTGCGTCGAAGCCAGCGATGTAAGCGGCTCGAGCTACGGCAACCGCCGCCTGCTCGTTCACTCGGCGACCGCCCATTTCAGCCAAGAATCTTCCGTTGGCAGCGGTGACCATTCTCGAGGCCGCAGCCGCAACCGAGGAGTCAGAGTTGAAAATCGAGAGAATAAGTGTCTCTAGCAAAACTGCCTCGGCGAAGGTCGATTCGACTGTTAGTACAGGGGAATTTGCAAAGAAGATTTCACCCTCGCGATAGCCAGAAATGTTGCCGCTGAACTTGTAGTTCGCGAGCCAGTCGAGTGTGCCTTCGTCGACGACTTTTTCTTGCCTCAACCAAGCAATTGTTTCGGGGTCAAAGCGAAAATCTTTGAGCAGATCTAGCAGACGGCCGGTGCCGGCCACGACACCGTAACGACGACCGGTGGGCAAGTGGCGAGTAAACACCTCAAACACGCAACGTCGATCTGCCGTGCCAGCGTGACGAGCGGCCTGAAGCATCGTCAGCTCATAGCGGTCTGTAAGCAGGGCAGTTGTGTTTAGCACGCTTCCAGCCTACCTGCGCCTAAACGGCCCGCAGTTAGACTAATTTTCGTGAATGATGCCCCAATCGGAATCTTCGACTCAGGAGTCGGTGGGCTAACTGTTGCCAGGGCGATCATCGACCAGCTGCCAAACGAATCAATCGTTTACCTTGGCGATACTGCAAACTCGCCCTACGGCCCGAAGAGCATCCAAGAGGTTAGAGACCTGGCGCTCACTGTCATGGATCGTCTGGTTGAAGAGGGTGTAAAGCTTCTGGTCATCGCCTGCAACTCTGCTTCGGCCGCCGTTCTTCGAGACGCACGCGAGCGCTACACAGAAGCCCGAGGCATCCCAGTGGTTGAAGTGATTCAGCCCGCAGCGCGCAGGGCGGTTGCGTCAACGCGAAACCATCGCGTAGGAGTTATTGGCACCTCGGCAACAATCAACTCGAAGGCTTATGAAGACGCATTTGCCGCCGCGGTTGGCCTGCAGATTACGAGCGTTGCCTGCCCAGATTTCGTTGATTACGTTGAACGCGGAATCACCTCGGGCCCAGAGCTATTGAAAGTCGCCGAGGGCTATCTCACCCCAATTCGCGAGGCTGGCGTTGACACTCTGGTGCTTGGCTGCACTCACTACCCGCTGCTAACCGGAGCGATCAGCTACGTTATGGGCGAAGACGTGACTCTTGTTTCTAGCGCAGAAGAAACCGCAAAAGATGTCTATCGCACTTTGGTTGAACACGATTTACTGCGCACCGCTTCTTCGAAGCCGACGCTTCGATTTTTGGCCACCGGCGACGAAGATTCGTTCGGAGTTTTGGCACGCAGATTCTTGGGCCCAGAGGTCGCAAGTGTTGAACACGTGAAACCCTAGAGAGGCAAGAATGACAATCAGAATTGACGGTCGCGCTGCAGACCAACTTCGCGCGGTAACTATTGAACGCGGCTGGAGCGAACACGCTGAGGGCTCTGCGCTTATTTCATTTGGTTCAACCAAGGTTTTGTGCACGGCCTCGTTTACGCCTGGCGTTCCACGTTGGAAAGTTGGCAAAGGCGAGGGCTGGGTCACTGCCGAGTATGCAATGCTGCCGAGAGCAACGCACGACCGCAATGATCGAGAAGCAGTTAAAGGAAAAGTGGGCGGAAGAACTCACGAAATCTCGAGGCTAATCGGTCGGTCACTCAGAGCCATCATCGATGTGCGCGAACTCGGCGAGAACACAATCGTTATCGACTGCGACGTTCTTCAGGCCGACGGCGGCACTCGAACAGCTGCAATCACCGGTGCATATCTTGCGCTTCACGATGCAATCGAGTGGGCCAGATCAAACAAACACATTCCGGCAAAGTCGAAGCCGCTAATCGATAGTGTCGCCGCAGTCTCGGTTGGAATAATCGATCAGGTGGCAATGCTAGACCTTGCATACACCGAAGACGTTCGAGCCGAAACCGACATGAATGTTGTTGTTACCGGCTCTGGAAAATTCGTTGAAGTGCAGGGCACCGCAGAAGGCGCGCCATTCGATCGCGACGAGTTGAACATTCTGCTTGACCTCGCACTCAAGGGCACGGCGTCGCTAACTCAAATTCAGAAAAACGCACTGGCCTAGCAAGAGCATGAAGCTCGTTCTCGCATCGCACAACCAGGGCAAATTACAAGAACTTGCCCAGATTCTTGAGCCGGCCGTGGCCGGTTTAGAACTGGTTAGTTACGACGGCCCTGAACCCGTTGAAGACGGAACGACCTTTCTTGAGAATGCGCTGATCAAAGCTCGCGCGGCTTACGTGCACACCGGCCTGCCCTCGATTGCCGACGACAGCGGCATCGCCGTCGAAATTCTTGGCGGCTCGCCAGGCATCTTTACCGCAATCTGGGCTGGCGGGCGAGACAACGCTGCAAATCGCCGTCTACTGCTGGCGCAGCTGCAAGACATCCGTGATGAAAACCGCGCTGCAGCTTTCGTTTGCACAATTGCTCTAGTTAGCCAGCATGGCGAACAGAGTTTCACCGGAGTTTGGCCGGGGCGAGTTGCCCGTGAAGAGCGGGGGAGTTTTGGACACGGTTACGACCCAATCTTCATTCCAGAAGGTTTCGAGATTACGTCCGCAGAAATGCCGCCGGAGATAAAAAACTCAATGAGCCATCGCGCTATGGCGCTTCAGCAACTAATTGTTTCGCTCGCGGCGGGCCTTGATTAGTTCGGTGATAATCGGAATCGTCGTGATGATCAGAAACGAAACAGTCACGACAACAGCGTTCTCGCGAACGAATGGAATCTGACCCAAGGCCGCACCAACCAGCGTGACACCGGTTGCCCAGCAGGTAACCCCGATGAAGTTGTACTTCAGATAGCGGCGGTATGGCATCTTTCCAACGCCAGCTGCCACCGGAACGAAAGTTCTCATCACCGGAACAAAGTGAGCAAAAATAATGGCCTTGGGGCCGAAGCGGTCGAAGAACTTTTGAGTGCGTTCAACATTGCGGTGATTGAAGAATCTTGAGTCTGGCCTTTTGAAGATTGCGGGGCCGGCTTTGCGGCCAATCCAGTAACCCGTTTGGTCTCCCAACCAGCCGGATGCGGTGAACATCAGGCAGGCGAGCCAGAGCGGAAAGTCGAGAATTCCGGTGGCCATCATTAGCCCCATGGGAAACAGGATGCTGTCGCCAGGCAAGAAGAAACCGAAGAGCAAACCGGTCTCGGCGAACAGGATTCCGCAGACAATCAGAACTGATAGCGGGCCGACATCGGCAACAACGCCCGTAATCCACTCTTGGGCATTTAGTAGTTCGGTTAGATTCACGTGCCCCCAGCAGGAATCGAACCTGCGCTTCCGCCTCCGGAGAGCGGCGCTCTATCCCCTGAGCTATGGGGGCTAAGGGTTCTCTCAAAGTATATGCTGTCTGCATGTCATCAAAAATTTCGTTGCAGAGACTAACTTCTTTGATTAAGAGACAGCCTGTGATAGCTGGTATAGCCATAGCGTTAAGTGTTTCAGCTTCGCTGTCTGGCTGTGGGTCGGCACTGCCGTCTGGCGATGGATCGGTAACTGTTTATGGCCCTTACTTCGGCGCAGACGCCGAGGCCTTTCAGGCAGAGCTTGATTCCTTTTCAGCCACCTCGGGTGTTCGGGTCATTTACAGCCCGATTGCCGATTTGGGTGGTCAAATTCAAAAAGACATCTCTAGTTCCTCGCTGCCTGACATTGCGATCTGGGATAATCCCAGAACGCTTTTTGATTACCAGCAGCACATGATTCCCCTTGAGCAGGTAACAGATCTCGCAGCCATACGAAGTACTTTGGTGCCTGGCTGGGACCAAGTAGCAAAAATTGATGGCAAGACCTTAGGCCTACCAACCTCGAGCAACATCAAGACCGGAGTGAAATCTTTGGTGTTCTACAACCCCCAGGAATTCGAACGCCTCGGATACAAAGTGCCCACCACAGATGCAGAGCTCAACGCTCTGACCCAAAAAATTAAGTCTGATGGGAGTGGTTATCCGTGGTGTGCAGGGATCGAATCTGGAGGCGCAACTGGGTGGGTCATTACCGACTGGATCGAGAGTTATCTGCTCAGCCAAGTAGGTTCAGAGACCTACAACAAATGGATCAAGGGCGACTTGAAGTTTAATTCTCCCGAAGTTGAGAGAGCTGCCAATAAGGTTAGCCAACAGCTACTATCTCAAGGAAGCGTCTCGGGTGGCGGCAACGAGATGGTGCGTGAGAACTTTGGAAACACCCGCGGACTCTTTTCCGCAGGCGGCAAAGAGTCGGGTAAATGCTTCTTGATGCGCCACGGGCTATACATCACAGACTTTTTTCCAGATGACGTTAGAGCCGAAATGACACGTGGCGACAATTCACGTGCAAACGTGTTTGCACTTCCACCTGCAGAGAGTGGAAAAAGAGCAGTCGTTGGTGACGGATATATCGCATCGGCATTCAGGCAAGATAGTGACGTATCCAAGGTCCTGAATTTCATACTTTCAGATGAATTCGGCACGATCATGGTGAAGACCACAAACTTCTTGTCTCCACACAAGTCTTTCGCGGTCGAGCAATATCGTGACCGACTGATGCAAATTACCGCTGCGACACTCGCGAATGCCGAAGTGTTCGGGTTTGATGCTTCTACTGCGATGCCAATTGCTGTCTCGAATCAGTTTTGGATTTCTGCAACCAAGTGGGTGGCCGAGTCGATTGCTTGGTCTAAAGTCGCCGACGAGATTGATTCTTCATTTATCCGCTAGCCGCGGAGTGGGCAATCCTCGGTAGAATTGGCCTATCCGAGCGCGTTTTTAGGAATTCCCTTGACTCCAGCAGATCTGAGCGATGCGATTGTTCGCATCCTGGCCCAATTAGTGGCCGAAGAGAAGCTCGTTGCCGCCGAGATTCCTGATTCTGTGGTCATCGAGCGACCAAAAAGCCGAGAGCACGGCGACTGGGCAACCAACGTTGCAATGCAGCTATCGGCTCGCTTTGACCTGAAACCTCGACAGTTTGCCGAATTGCTTGGCACAGAGCTCATGAAGGTCGGGGCAATCTCAAAGGTAGATATCGCTGGGCCGGGCTTTATCAATATCACTCTTAGCGCGGCAGCCGCCGGCGAATTGGCCAAGGCCATCGTTGAGGCTGGGTCGGCTTTCGGCACCTCAAAAGAGTTGAGCGGGGTCAAGATGAACCTCGAGTTCGTTTCGGCCAACCCCACCGGCCCAATTCACATCGGCGGCACCCGCTGGGCCGCGGTTGGCGATTCGCTCGCCAGAGTTTTTGAATCTCAGGGAGCCGAGGTCACCCGAGAGTACTACTTCAACGACCACGGAGCCCAGATAGATCGATTTGCCCGCTCGCTATTGGCCGCCGCTCGCAAGCAAGAAGCGCCCGAAGACGGCTATGCCGGTGCATACATAACCGAGATTGCCGAGCGAGTGCTTGCTGAGACCGCCGAAGACATTTTGAGCATGAGCGAGGCAGACGCACAAGAGAAGTTTCGTGCCGCAGGTGTCGAGCAAATGTTTCAAGAGATTCGCGAATCACTGCACGACTTTGGTGTTGACTTCGACGTTTACTTTCACGAGAACTCGCTTTACGTTTCTGGCGCAGTTGAGCGTGCAATCGAAAAGCTCAAAGCGCTCGGTCACATGTTTGAAGAAGACGGTGCGCTCTGGCTTCGAACAACAACTTTCGGCGACGATCGTGACCGCGTAGTTCTCAAGAGCGACGGCGAGGCGGCATACATCGCCGGCGACCTTGCCTACTATCTCGACAAGCGCAGCCGTGGCTTCGACCAGTGCATCTACATGTTGGGCGCAGACCACCACGGATACGTTCCGCGAATGATGGCGATGTGCGCAGCGTTCGGCGACGTGCCTGGCAAGAACCTTGAGATTCTCATCGGCCAGATGGTCAACCTCGTGAAAGACGGAGAGCCGGTTCGCATGTCGAAGCGTGCGGGAACAGTTGTGACGATGGAAGACCTTGTCGGATTTGTTGGTGTCGACGCGGCTCGCTATGCGCTCACTCGTTCTTCGATTAACTCTTCGCTCGACATCGACCTCGAGCAGCTCTCAAAGAAGACCAACGACAACCCGGTCTTCTATGTGCAATATGCGCACGCGCGCACCAGGCAGGTTGAAAACAACGCGGCATCGCTTGGCGTTGACTTGAGCAGCTTCGATCCCGCACTGCTAAACCACGAGACCGAGGGCAACCTGCTTGCCAAACTGAGCGAGTTGCCGAGAGTGGTTGCCTCAGCCGCAGAGTTTAGAGAGCCACATCGAGTTGCCCGTTATCTAGAAGAGGTCGCTGGCGCTTATCACCGCTGGTATGACAACTGCCGCGTGACTCCGCTCGCCGGAAACGCCGTTGACGAAGTGCATCGCACTCGACTGTGGCTAAACAACGCCGCTGGCGTGGTTCTTCGCAATGGGCTCTATCTGCTCGGTGTTAGCGCACCAGAGAGGATGTAGTCGATGACCAACCCTCTCGCTCCAGAGTGGCTCGAAGAGCCGAGCGACGTGAACGCCCTAGACGGCCGCGTTTGGCCAAGCAATTTTGTGCGCCAGCCGAGCGGAGAGTGCGCAATCGCCGGCGTCTCGGTTAGAGAGCTGGCTGCCGAGTTCGGCACGCCTCTCTATGTGATTGATGAGGATGATTTCAGGCAGCGCGCTCTCTCCGTAAAGAGCGCTCTAGAAGATGCCGCCAAGTCGATTGGCACAACCGCAAAGGTTTACTACGCCAGTAAAGCATTCATGTCGGTTGAAATCGCGAGCTGGATCAACGAGTTGCAACTCAACATCGATGTCGCCAGCGGAGGAGAGCTCGCCGCCGCGCTTGCCAGTGGCATTTCTGCAGATCGCATCGGGCTGCACGGCAACAACAAGTCGACCCGCGAGATTGCGAGGGCAATCACAGCTGGAGTCGGTGCAATTGTGATCGACAGCGAAATCGAAATCGAGCGCGTTGCGGCAGCCGCAGCGGCTCAAGACAAAGTGCAGAAGGTTCGCCTTCGAGTGAACACCGGAGTTCACGCTAGCACCCACGACTTTTTGGCAACGGCTCGCGAAGATCAGAAGTTCGGCATCTCACTTGGCGATGCGCCAGGCATGGTTGCCAAGATTCGCTCAGATCGTCACCTCGAATTCATCGGCTTGCACTCGCACATTGGTTCGCAGATTCACGCGCGCGAAGGCTTTATCGAATCTGTTCGCCGCTTAGTGAAACTGCACGCCGAACTTTCTGAAGTTTCAGAAGTCGCCGAACTGAATCTCGGTGGAGGTTTTGGCATCAACTACAAACCGGCAGATGAAGCCCTTTCGATTCACGAGTTTGCAGAGGCACTAGCCGTTGCCGTGAAAATCGAATGCCGCAAGAATTCAATTGCCGTGCCGAAGTTGGCATTCGAGCCGGGGCGCTACATCGCCGGAAATCCGGGAGTGACTCTTTACACGGTCGGCACCATCAAAGACGTGAACGTGTCTGAAGCCGAAGCGATTCGCAAATACGTTTCGGTCGACGGCGGCATGAGCGACAACATGCGAACCGCGCTCTACGAAGCCGACTACCACACCGTTCTTGCCTCACGCTCATCGAAGGCATCTGCTGCGCTCTCGCGCGTTGTTGGCAAGCACTGCGAAAGCGGCGACATCGTGGTTCGCCACGATTACCTGCCGGCAGACATAACCCCGAGCGACCTAATTGCGGTGGCCGCCACGGGCGCATACTGCTATTCGATGTCAAATAACTACAACATGCTCACCAAGCCGGCGGTGGTGGCCGTAAGAAACTCTGAGGCCAGACTCATTATTCGAGCAGAAACAGAGGCAGACTTGTTTACCAGAGACCTTCGCTACCAAGCGACCATGAAGAGAGGGTAAAGCTGTGATCGAATATCGCCCGCTTCGCGTTGCCCTGCTCGGTGCCGGCTCTGTAGGTGCCCAGGTTGCTCGACTGCTCACCGAGAACAAGGCCGAGCTTGCGGCCAGGGTTGGCGCAGAACTCGAGCTAATTGGCATCGCCGTTCGCGACATTAATGCTTCGCGCGGCGAGGGTTTCCCGACCGAGCTGCTTACAACCGACGTTGAGAAACTGATTCTCGGGGCCGACATCGTTATCGAGGTCATGGGTGGCATCGAGCCCGCCAAGACCTACATTCTTCAGGCTCTGAATTCGGGCAGCGATGTGATCACCGCAAACAAGGCATTGCTCGCGACGCACGGAACCGAATTGTTTGACACGGCCGAGCAGGTTGGCGCGCAACTCTACTTCGAAGCTGCAGTAGCCGCAGCGATTCCAATCATTAGGCCGTTGCGAGAATCTCTAGCCGGCGACAAGGTTCAGCGCATCATGGGCATCGTCAACGGTTCGACCAACTACATTCTTGACCGCATGGATACGGCCGGGGTTTCGCTAGAAGAGGCAATGGCCGAAGCAACCGAACTCGGCTATCTCGAAGCCGACCCAACTCTCGATGTTGAAGGTTACGACGCCGCGCAGAAGGCCGCAATTCTCGCCTACCTCGCTTTTCACACAGAGGTTCCAATCGAGCAGGTGCACCGCGAAGGCATAACGAAGGTCACTCCAGAACTAATGCGTGCTGCCCAGCGCGATGGCAATGTGATCAAACTGCTTGCAATTGCTGAGCGAATCGACGCAGACAAGTCAGGTGCCGAGGGAATCTCGGTTCGCGTTTACCCGACCCTGATTCCGAGAACTCATCCGCTCGGTTCTGTTCGCGGCGCGTTCAACGCGGTTTTCGTTGAGGCAGAATCTGCCGGCCAGCTCATGTTCTATGGCGCGGGCGCAGGTGGCGCGCAAACCGCAAGCGCGATTCTCGGTGACTTGGTTAGCGCTGCTAAGCGGCACGTTGCCGGTGGCCCGGGTCTCGCCGACTCGGTTCACGCAAACCTACCGATTCTTGGGATTGATCGAATCTTCACCAGATACCAGATCACTCTCGAAGCAACAGACCAGCCCGGCGTGCTCGCAGCGATTGCAAACATTTTTGCGAATCACGAAGTGTCGATTGAATTTGTCGAGCAGACTCCAACGCCGGGTCGCAAGACTGCGAATCTTGAAATTGGCACTCACGAGGCAACCGATGCATCGCTTTCTGCGGTTGTTGCCGCCCTCGCTGCTAGCGATGCAGTTGAGTCAATCACCTCAGTCATCCGATTAGAAGGAATCTAATGGCTCACCAGTGGCGCGGGGTTATCCGTGAATACATCGATCGACTAGACATCTCGGCAGACAGCCCGATCATCACGCTTGGCGAGGGTGGCACTCCGCTGGTTGAGGCTCCTGCATTGGCCAAGTTGGTTGGCGCCGAGCGCGTGATGCTAAAGGTTGAGGGTATGAACCCGACCGGATCTTTCAAAGACCGCGGCATGACCATGGCGGTTTCGAAAGCCATCGGCCACGGAGCCAAGGCCGTTATCTGTGAGTCAACCGGAAACACTTCTGCCTCGGCTGCCGCCTACGCCGCGGCTGCCGGAATTCAGTCGGTGGTTCTGATTCCAGAAGGAAAGATTGCGCTCGGAAAGCTGAGCCAGGCTGTCGCTCACAAGTCACAGATTCTTCAGGTTCGCGGAAACTTCGACGACTGCCTAGACCTGGCAAGAAACCTTTCGGCCAACTACGCGGTTCACCTGGTCAACTCGGTGAACCCAGATCGCATCGAGGGTCAGAAAACCGGCGCGTTCGAAATTGTCGATGCACTCGGTTTCGCTCCCGACTACCACGTGTTGCCGGTTGGCAACGCGGGTAATTACTCGGCCTACTTCAAGGGCTACCTAGAAGACTTCAACGAGGGTCGCATAAAGCGCGTGCCTAAGATGTGGGGATTTCAGGCTGAAGGTTCGGCACCTTTCGTGCAGGGCTCGCCTGTCAAGAATCCAGAGACTATTGCAACCGCAATTCGAATCGGAAACCCGGCCTCTTGGGATCTAGCGCTGAGTGCGCAGGAATGTTCAGACGGCAAGTTTGGTGCCGTGAGCGACAAAGAAATTTTGTGGATGCACCGCTTCTTGTCGAACGAGGTTGGTGTTTTCGTTGAGCCTTCTTCGGCCACCGGAGCAGCCGGTTTGTTCAAGTCGGCGCAGCAAGGCGATTCGCTGGCTGGTGCAACCATCGTCGTTACCGTAACCGGCCATGGCCTCAAGGATGCCGGCTGGGCATTGAAAGACGAAAACGGTGGCGACATCTTGCCAACCGTGGTGAACAACAACGCGGCTGAAGTTGCAGAGAGCCTCGGGTTGAACTAGTTATGTCTATCGTCGGCAGAAAAGTCTCGGTCAAGGTTCCGGCCACATCGGCAAACCTCGGCCCGGGTTTTGACACGCTCGGCATGGCGCTTGCGTTTTATGACGAGCTCGAAGTTGAAGCCGTTGCCGGCGACAAAGTTTTGGTCGAAGTAACAGGCGAAGGTGCCGGCGAGGTGCCGACCGACGAAACCAATTTGGTGGTTAAGTGCATCAAGTTCACATTCGATCGTTTCGGTCAGAAGATGCCTGGCTTGCAGGTTAAGGCACACAATGTAATACCGCACGGCAGGGGAATGGGTTCTTCGGGCGCAGCGGTTGTCAGCGGAATCATGGCCGCAAAAGGCTTGCTAGAAGGCATCGTAGAAATCAGCTCAACGCAACTTCTAGATATCGCTACCGAGCTCGAGGGTCACCCAGACAACGTTGCTCCGGCACTCTTCGGCAGCCTGAACATTGCGTGGGAAGACGAGACCGGCGCCCACACCAAGAAGCTTTTCGTTCACCGCGGTGTCTCGCCACTCGAGCTTGTGCCCGACTTCAAGATGTCGACCGAGAAGGCTAGATCGCTTCAGCCAGACTCGGTGCCCCACGAAGATGCCGTTTTCAATGTCTCTCGCTCGGCCCTTTTGGTTGCCGCGCTAACCCAGAGCCCCGAGCTGCTAATGGCCGCCACAGAAGACCGCCTGCACCAGAGCTACCGGGCCGAGGCGATGCCTGAGACCCACGAACTCATCCAGCTAATGCGCAAAAACGGGCACGCAGCCGTGGTTTCGGGCGCCGGACCCTCTGTGCTTGTGCTGGCCAGCGACCCGGCCGAGCGCCTAGAGGCAGTCAAACTGGCGGCAAAAAACTATCCACAATGGCGAGCGCTTTTGTTGGCTGTCGACTTCAAGGGTGCTACAGTTACCTTGCACCACTAAACAGCAGTTCATTCAGAACGCTTTGGTGAAATCCCTCGCAAATCTAATGCGAACGCACGCACAGTGCGGGTGATGACTAACAAATACCTGTCATCTGAATCTCAGAAAGAGAAATAACTACATGGATGAAATCCAAGACACACAAGCGGTAAAGAAGCCACGTCGCGCAGCGGCAGATGGCGAAACCGCAACCACCGACTCAACAAGCGAAAAGCGACCAACGCGTCGTCGCGGAGCAAGCAAGCCGGAGGCTTCCAGCGAAGCAAGCGGTGCAGGCGACTCGTCTTCGGCAGACAAGCCAGCTGGCGATCAGCGACCACCGCGTGAACCACGCGAGAAGCGTGAGTCAAACAACGACGGTGCTGCACGAGACGGTGCCTCGAAAGACAACGAGACCCGAAGCAACGACTCTCGCAACGATCGTGACTTCAACGATGAGCGCAGAGGCGGCAATCGCAATCGCAACCGCAACCGCGATCGTTACCGCGACCGCGATGGTCGCAACCGCAACCGTGGCGGCAACAACCAGGGTCACGACCGCGACGAAATCGAACCAGAGATTTCACCAGATGACATTTTGGTTCCGGTTGCCGGAATTCTTGACGTGCTTGACAACTACGCGTTCGTTCGCACCAGCGGCTACCTTCCAGGTTCGAATGACGTTTACGTTTCACTCGGCCAGGTAAAGAAGTACAGCCTCCGCAAGGGTGACGCGGTTGTTGGCGCAATTCGTCAGCCAAAAGAGGGCGACAGCCAGGGGCGTCAGAAGTTCAACGCCATCGTGCGCATCGACTCGGTCAACGGCCAGACTCTCGAAGAGGCAGCCAACCGCGTCGAGTTCGGCAAGCTAACCCCGCTCTACCCGCAGAGCCGCTTGCGTCTCGAGACCGAAGCGAACCGCCTAAGCACCCGAATCATCGACTTGGTTGCGCCAATCGGTAAGGGCCAGCGCGGTCTAATCGTCTCGCCTCCGAAGGCCGGTAAGACCCTGGTCTTGCAGGCAATCGCAAACGCGATCACAACCAACAACCCTGAGGTTCACATGATGGTTGTCTTGGTCGACGAGCGCCCAGAAGAAGTTACCGACATGCAGCGCACAGTTAAGGGTGAGGTTATTGCCTCAACCTTCGACCGCCCAGCAGAAGACCACACCACGGTTGCCGAATTGGCAATCGAGCGCGCGAAGCGTTTGGTTGAGCTCGGCCACGACGTTGTCGT
>JACCEB010368444.1_pt1 | contig 12778 bp, 10 predicted proteins | sample 7454761 | NCBI WGS metagenome assembly JACCEB01 (sample SAMN15323454, study PRJNA562643) | freshwater metagenome | isolation source: river surface water | place: USA:Blue River Watershed | collected 2017-08-18 | reverse complement strand
CATCCTTATCTATGAAATTATTGTAATTACTTATAAAAAGTTTATGCAATAATAGAGATTTTTAAACCTAATTTAAAAATTCAGTTATGTTTGACGACATAACAAAAATCATAATTTACATATTTCTGAAATGAATAAACCTTATAGATTTTTATGCTAAATAAAATCGCCATTTTAAATCTTCAAGGGTGTAAATAATTATTTTATAATAAAAATTGAATTTAATACTTAAACAAATGGTAGCTTATATATTATGAGCACGAGTATTAAATGTAGAAAATGTGGTGGAAATCATCTTACAATTAAATGTAATAAGAATGCACCAGAACAACAAGAAATTACTAATGATAAAAAAAAACATAATGATGTTAAACCATCACATCATAATAATGATAAACCACAACATAATAATGATAAACCACAACATAATAATGATAGACCACAACGATATAATAACAATGGACAACAACATCATAATAATGATAGACCACAATATAATAATGATAGACCACAATATAATAATGATAGACCACAACGATATAATAACAATGGACAACAACATCATAATAATGATGGACAACAACGATATAATAATGATGGACAACAACATCATAATAATGATGGACAACAACGATATAATAATGATAGACCACAACGATATAATAATGATGGACACCAACGATATAATAATAGACCATCCCATTATAATAACGATGGACAGCAACGATATAATAATGATAGACCAAGTGGAAAAGTAAAAATGTGTAGTTTACCAAGTGATATAACAAAGGAAGAGTTACAAGAACTATTATATGATTGGGGACATGTTAAATATATTAATATTAAAAATTATCAAGATGATACTGTTGCATATATAGAATTTAAAGATGAGGTACAAGCAGATTATTTAATAGAAGCATTAGATGGAACACCATTTGAATTTAGAGTATTAAAATTATCAAGAATAGAATAAATTAATTAAAAATAGTAATTTTTAATTAATAATTTATTTAATCAGTAGTAGTAGTTGGAAGTTGTTCAGTTTCTTCTTCTGGTGTTTTGTCTTTTTTAGATTTAAGATGTCTATAGTATAGATAGACAACAAGTAATAAAACTAAAACCCACCAATATTGTTTTAATAAATCAAACATGCCAGAGCAAGTTTCATTTTTAATATTCAAAATAGTAGGAAAAGGCATAGTACCAGCAGGTAAAGATGGTTGTTGAGGAACAGCCATAGGAAGTTGAACTTGAGGAGTATTCATATATAATATATAATAGAAAAAAGGATAATTTAAATATTTTTTATTTTTTTTATGAGTTTAATTTTTATCTAAATAATAATAATGAATAATATTTTTAAACTGGAATTATTTGCTTTAATATTTGTAGTATTAATTTTTTGGTATTTTAATATAAGACCACAAGATGTATTAGTATTAGATGTATCACGAGAAACAATGAAAAATATTTCAGTATTTGATGGTAATAATATATAAAAACTAAATATTTTTTGAATAAAATCTAGTTTTGTTTAATATGATTATAAATGAAAAATTAATTCAAGATATTTTTAATTTAAAAATAAAATTATCAGATAAAGATAAAATAAAATTATCAGAATATGAAGAATATATACCAATGTATGATATATATAGTCAACAAATATATCCTATATTTAAAAAAAATTTACATTATAGATTAATAGAATCACATTATAGATTTGTAACAGATGAAATAAAAGATTGGATGGAGAAAAAATATAATGATTGTAAAGAAATAGATAAACCTAAAAGTTTAATTTTTAAAAAAAATCTAGATATTATAAGTAATTATGATCTAAAAATGTTAACAGATACATCATATAAAGTATTATACAAATATAGTAAAGAATTAGGTTTACAAGTAAGTATATGTAAAAGAAAAAGTTTTCATCCTTTTTTTAAACATTTAAAACCATATTATACAAAAACTGAATTAATAAAATTAGGAGAAAATATGAATATTTTGAAAGAGGAAATTGATATAGAATCATTAAATGAAAAAGAAATACATTATAGTATATGCATAAAAATTTCAGAAAACGATGTGTCTTTTGACGAAATAAAAAATCATTCAGAGGAAATAATAGATAAAAATATAATTTCATGGATAACATTTTATTCATTTATTGGATCATTTATTTTTAATGTATTTTTAAGAAAAACAAAATTTACTATAAATAGTTATATTTTAAATGGTTTAAAAAAGTTAATAAATGTATTTAAAACTAGTAAACCATTAGAAAAAGATTATGTACTTTATAGATTTATATGGAATGATACATTTATAAAAAATTTACAAGCAGGTGAAAAATTTATAGATAATGGGTTTACATCATCAACCAGAGATCCTTTTTATAGCCCAGGAATAAATGGAACGTTTGGTTTAATATTATTAAAAATTCATATACCTAAAAATACACCAGGAATAGGGTTTTTTATTGAAAACTTTTCTCTTTTTCCTAATGAAGAAGAATTTTTATTTTCTCCTTTTTCTGAATTTTTAATAATATCCAAAAATGATAATTTTAAATATTATCATACAAATCCATCTTTTGAAAAATTAATAAATAAAAAATATGAACTTAAATATGTTGGCTGTAAATATGATAATATATCTTATTATAATTATACATTTAAAGATAATATTAAAACAGTTAATTTTGAGACATATGAAGCTAGAGGTGTTAATAAATTAGAAATGTTACACAATTTTATTGAGGATTCTGATCAAATAAACATCAAACTTAAAAATAAACTTTATAAAATGACTTTTCAATGGTTTGATGGTAGTGATAATAGTTCATATTCAAAATTATATGGTAATAAAATAAAAGAAGGTATCAATTTTAATATTTTTACTGAAGATGGATATCCATATATTAATATAGAATTAGGTGATTCATTAATAGTTAATTATATAAATACTAAATATTTTTATAAAAATGAAAAAAAAGAATTAACTGATGATGAAATTGATCTAATATTTTATTTTGGTAAAATTTTTTATTATTCAACAGCTCGTATTTATAATACATATCGTAATTTTAGTGAATTTAAAAATAATTATGATTCAAATATTAAAATGTTTTTATACAATAATTTTTATAATCATACAATTTATAATTACGCTAAAAATAAAATAAAAGAATTTGGTAAAAATAATTATATAAAATTAGACTTTGGATGGTATAATTTAGATATTGTATTAAACAAAAAAATGCCTGAATATATTATTGATAAATTAAAATTAAAATATACAACTGTTAGAGAAAATATTATTGATGTTGTTGAAAATAATTTTATAATTTATAATAAATTATTTAATATGATTAAGGATGATGTCGATTTATGTAAAGTATTTGATAAAAAAATAGATTTTATAGGTGAAGATTATTTAACTTTTCATATACTTAATAAACAAATTATTGAATTTAAAAATATAAATTATATAAAAAATATGCCATATAGTGATCATATTGTTGATCCATTTTATAAACTAATTTTTGATCAACCAGTTAGAAGATATTAATTTATATTTTTTTTCTAATTATATTCAATATGATAAAAAAAATTTTTTTTGTAATTATTGTTTTAATATTAATTTATGATTTATATGATATAAATAAAAATAAATATTTTAATAAATTTAATACTACTATTAAAAATATACATAATAAAAGTACTAATATTATTAGTAATAATGAAAGTACTAATGACAATGATAATGAAAGTGAAAATGAAAGTGATAATAAAAGTGATAATGAAGAAGAAAATGATAATGAAGAAGAAAGTGATAATGAAGAAGCCATTGTTAACTTGAATATTATAGAATCCCAAAACCAAAATAATCAAATAGAATCTTTCAATAATATACCTCAAATATTACATCCAAAACATAAATTAAATACAAAGGAAAATAAAAATGTAAAATTTGAAGAAATTGATATTAATAAATTTGGTAAACCATATGATTATAAACCAAATGAATATGTTCATTGGGATTTTTATGATCCACAACCTTGGACAAAAATTATTTATAAATATGGAGAAAATGATCCATATAATTTTTATTTAAAAGTTGCAATACCCTCATTAAATGATTATGAAAACTGGAAAAATTATTTAACAAATATAAATTTTGAACCTAGAAGTGGTGAAATTGTGATATCATGCCAAGATGAAGAAACAGCATTATCTATTGGTAATTTGGTTGTTTCAAATTTTAAAGGTGATATTAAGTTTGATGAAATAGTAAATAAAGATTTAATAGGCGTATCAATTATTAAATGTAAAAAACATGAAATTGTAAAAAATAAAATTAAAGAACAAATAATTCAAAATATGGTTATTAAAAGTACAAATTTTAATGATTTAAATAAAAAAAAAGATAATACACCAGTAAATATTCCTGCTAAAAAAGATGATAATCAAAGTAATAATTATTATTATTATAATGATAAAAATATTAAAAAATCTAATGAATATGATGCATATGATGGTAATGAATTTTCATTTATTTAATTTTGTTGGAGTTTTTGCATATGTACTATATTCTTTTTTTTGTTCTATTGTATTACCTGAAATATTAGATAATATTTGAAATTTATTATAAAATTCAGATCCACCAATTTCATTTAATAATGTTTGTCTAGTAATTTGTCCATTTAAAGTTTTAATATCAATATTTTTATAAATATTTTTTTTAATATCTATATTTTTATTAACAATTTTAATATCATTATTTTTATAAATATTTTTTTTATCTATTCTTAGTATTTTTTTATTAGAATTATATAAAAATAAAAGTATAATAACACATAATAAAATAACTATATCATATTTTTCCATTATTAAAATAGTAGATTTTATATATTTACAGTTTAATTAAAAAGTACCATTCATAACATGAAATTAAATTATTAGTTGTATTTTTTTCTGTTTTGTTTATAGACCAACCATATTTATTAATAATATTTAATATTTCATCTTTTGTTATAATTCTTTCTTGTATTGGTTTATCATGTATCCATTCTAAATATATTTTAGTACAAGTATTATTTGATTTAATATAACTATTATTCATATCCCATGAAATGTTAGGTAATGTAACATTAAATATAAATTGTGTATTAGTTGTAGATATTTTATTTAATTGTTCCCAAAATAAATCATTACAAAAATGCATTATACTAAAATTACAAATAATATAATCATATTTTATATCAAAGCTAAACTCATATAATTTTAAATTATATTTTAGCCAATTATTATTTAAATCACAATTATGTACTTCAAAATCATTTTCTGTATTATATTTTTTATAAGCTTTAATTATATTTTTTATATCAATATCAATTCCAACATATTTTTTAGGATTATGAATTTTAATATAATTATAAAATTTACAATTACCGCATCCTAAATCTAACCAATTTTTATTAAATGATGGATTTAGTGATTTTATATAATTAATAGTAATTGTTTTATTTTGTTCTAATATTTTTTTAATTTTATTATCAAATAAATTATTGGTTTTTTGATAATAAAAATTATTTTCATGTAATTGATTTAACCAATTGAAATTTACAAGTGATGTTACTATTTTACATATATTTTGTGTATTTGGTGTTTTTTTATCATATCTAATATCTTTTGGTGTAAAAATTACAATATTATTTTCTATTTTTGGATAACATCTATAAATTTTTCCTTCTTTATATTTACCAGATGTTATATTTTTATAAATATTATTATTATCATCTAACCAATTATTATTTATATATTTTAAATCTATTGTCATTAAACTTTTTGGTTTAATTTTTAATTCTCTTGATCCATCTAATGGTGTTATTATAAATCCATCATTATTTACTATACCATCATAATTTATATAATTGTTAAACTCTATATTTAATTCTTCTATATATGTATTTATTTCTTTTATAAAAATATCATTAAATATATTTATTTTAAATGATGCTTTTGGATACCATTTAATTTCATCACTTGTAGATTTTATAAAATTTTTTAAATTTATTCTTTCATTTTCAATATTTGTTTTTAATTCCTCCATATTATTTATAATTTCTAAATTTTTTAATGATGATGTGAATGGATGAATATTTCTTATATATTCCTGTCTTTCAATAATATTCATATTATCAATACTAATATCATATACTAAATATAAATCTAATTCTTCAATATATTCTGCTTTTACTAATTTATTTATAATAATCGAATTATTTGGATAAATATTAACTGGTAGTTTAGTAACATTAATTCCATCTGATTTTTCTTTTATTAAACATGAATTTAAATAATGCATTTCATATGGTATAATATGACGTGGTGGTAATGTTGTAAATTTTTGTTTTGATAATTGATAATTTAATGATCCATTATTTAAAACACTTATAAATTTGTTTGGTACAAAATTTTTAAGTTCATTTAAAATTGGTGTTTTTTGTAATTTTATTTCATTTATTTTAGTTTTTTTAAATTTTTTAGCATAACACCTTAATTTATGTAAAAAATTATTTATACGAATAACATATTTATCTCTAGTTGTATAAAATCTAGTATATATTATTATCTTTTTATAATTTGAAAAATGCCAATGAGATGTATTTTCTAAAAGTTCTGTGAAATAATTATTTTTTGTAAATTCTTTTACTATTATACACCAAATAAAACTTGGTGATTTATTAGGTATATCTAATATATGTGAATAATCCATAATTGTTTCTATTATATCTGTTTTATTTTCTGTAATAACTTTAATAAAAAGAGGTGAATTAACGATATTCATTTCTTCTAAACTTAAACCACTATAAATTATATTTCTTATAATAATAAAATATATTTTTTCAGTTGGTGTTATTAATAAATTATAAATTTCATTAAATATATCATATGTTTGGTGTTCATCAAATTCATCTGGTAGATCAATTATTGTATGCTTTACTATATATAAAAGTTCTTTGAAATTAATAATATGTATTTCATCATGATAATATTTACACAATACTTTAACTTTTTCTAGAGTTAATGGATTTAAATTATAAATTAAATAATTAAAATATTTATTTAATTTAATTTTTTCATTAATATGTTTTAATAATTTTTTTTGTTTTTTAAAGGTATTTCTAAAATCAAAAATATTATTAAACATATTATCTAAATTATGACTACTAATAATATCAATATTTTCATTTTCTAAAATATATTTAAAAATTCTCATATCATTATTAATACAGGAATGTCCTAAATATGATAAAAATTCTATATCTGGTGTAACTTTTAATAATCTCCTCCAAAAAAAATATATAGGTAATGTTCCTTGTCTGCATACATCTACTAATATTGAATTAACATCTAAAATATCAAGTTGACTTTTTATATATTTTTTTATTTTTTCTAAATAAATTTGTCCTTTATTTAATTTTGATAATTTAAATAAAAATAAACTATCTAATGGTAATATAATATTTTTTTTTTCATTATAAATACAAATCATATTTACAATTAATTCAAATAATTGTTTATAATTTTCAAATTTATAAGATTTATCTATATCATCTATTATATTAGTTGCTTCTGATAATAAGATAATTACTTCTTCTTTAGTACATGATAATATTAAATTTACGTCTATATCATTATATTGTTTAGTTAATAATTTATTATAAATTATTGAATAATTTAATGTGTCCATTATTATACTATTTAATATTTATTTATATTGTTTATTCAATTTTTTTAGTTTAAATTATGATGAAAAAAATTGAAAAAAAAATATTTAAAAGCTAGATAATTATATAATTAATGTTTGCATATAAAGTAGTCTTAATGTTTTTAGGTATTAGTAGTTCTCTTTCACAAAATTTACGTGGAATTCTTGATGCTAATAATAGTTTTCTAAATGATAATGATATTTTAACCAGATTTAATAATTGGATTATTAAACACCAATTTTATAATTATGATGAAGATTATATTATTCATATTTTTAAAAATTGGGTAGATAATGATGAATATATTAATAAAATTAATTCTCAAGAACTAAGTTTTAAATTAGGTCATAATGCATATTCTGGTTATTCATTTGAAGAATTTAGACAAATTATGGGTTTTGAAATTAATAGACAAATTATTAAAAATTTAACAAATAATAATACAATTAATAATGTTTTTGGTTCTGTTCCAACTGAAATTGATTGGAGATTACTCGGTTTTGTTAATCCAGTTAAAGATCAAGGTCAGTGTGGATCATGTTGGGCTTTCTCAACTATTCAAGCATTAGAAAGTGCATCAGCAATTAAATATGGCACATTATATTCACTATCTGAACAAGAATTAGTTGATTGTGATAATTTAAGTAATGGTGGTAGAGACCATGGATGTAATGGTGGACTTATGGATAATGCTTTTAAATGGATTGGTAAACAAGATGGTGTTTGTTCTGAATCTGATTATCCATATGTTTCTGGTGTTACAAAAACAAGTGGAAATTGTCTACAAAAATCTTGTAATAATCAACCAAATACTGATGTTATTAAATTCGTTGATATTACTGTTAATTCTGATGAAGCTATGATGACTGCAATAGCACAACAACCTGTATCTATTGCAATTGAAGCTGATCAAAGAGCATTTCAATTATATTCTTCCGGTATTTTTACCGCTACATGTGGTACTAATATTGATCATGGTGTTGGATTAGTAGGTTATACTTCTGAATATTATATTTTAAGAAATAGTTGGGGTACTTCTTGGGGTGATAATGGTTATATGTTAATTGGTAAAGGTACAGATCCTGCAACTGGTAAACCATATAATAATGGTGCTGGTCAATGTGGTTTATTAACAACTGGTTCTTATCCTGTCGTTTAATTTTTCTCAACAAATATAGTAAATATATTTTTATTATTAATAATATATTTTTTTATAAAACTTTTTAAACTATTTTCTGTTATATTTTTTATTTTATCTAATAATTCTTCATTTCTTTTAAATCTAAATTCTCTTTTTGTTATTTCACTTTGATATTTTAAAAATACATCTTCTATATTTGTATCTTTAGTTTTAAAATGATTTTTCAAACTTGATATCCAAGTGTTAATATCTATATTTTTTAAATATTCAAATATATTTTTATTAAATTCATTAATATTAGTTATTAATGTATCATAATTATACTTTGATTGAATTTTTTCAACTATATAACATTCATCAAGTATTTTATTCCAAGATATATTTACCATATAACCTAATAATTTGTCTGTTCTTAAAATTGTATAAAAAATTTCATCCAATATTAAAATAGATAATATTAAATGTAATGTTAAATTATCATCTAATTTTCCTAATTTTATAATTAATTTAATACAATTATTTTTTTCATTCTTATTTGGATGTTTTATTTTTATTGATTTATTTAGTTTAAATTTACTAAATATGTATTTATTATTTAAATTTTTTGATATTAAATCAAACTTAAAATTTTTATTTATATTACCATATGTTAAAATTACACAATTTGATTTTTTAAATATATTATTAAAATATATCATAAAATCGTCATAATTAAAATTTTTTAATTCATTAATTTTTGTATTGATATCATATTCATTTTTATTATTTAAATTAAATAAATATTCTACATAATACCATGGTGATAACTTATCAATATTTTTTAAATTATCAATCATATTTGTTATTTTTTGTAAAATAAAATCTTTTGTTATTTCATTAATATTTTTTTTAAATATAAAATTTAATATATAATTTATAAATTCTTGACTTTCATCTATATTATTGTATACATTTATTCTTAATATTACCTCATTATATATTGTATTTGTATAAAAATTAAAACTATAATTTACATTTGTTGCATTCCATAATTCTCTATAAAGTAAAAAATCTAGTATTTCTAGTGATAAATTAGTATAAATTGTTTTCTTTACTGTATTAAAAAAATTGGTATCTGAAAATATAATTCCTATATAACAATTTTTTTCGTCAAATTTAGAAGTATTTCCATACCATATATTTTTTTTTATTTCAATGGGAATGTTTTGTTTTAAATTTGGAATTATAATTAATTGTTTTTCAATATATTTATTTTCAAAATTTAAATTAATATTAAATGATTTTGGTTTATTGTCTATTTTTTTTATTTCTGTATATTTTGTTCCATAATAAGGATCTGTTAAATATTGCTTCTCTTTAAACACATCTGTTATTATTATTTGTATACAATTATTAAAATTTAAAAATTTAGATATATCTTTTATATGGGATTCTTTATAATCTAAAATTATATAATTACCATCATAAATATTTTTACTTTTATATAAAAAAGAATTTGTAACTAACATTTGTCCTAATGTGATAGGATCATCTTTTGATAGGTTATTATAATTATAAATATCAATTGTATTAAGTATATTATATAATTTTTTGAAATTAAGACTTAGAATATAATTTACATAATATTTTAAATAACCATCTATATCATCTATATATTGTTGACCTTTTTTAGTTAGTACTAAATGAATTACAAATAAACCGGTACTTATTTCAAAATATGATGTTAATGATTTAATTAAATTATTAATTTTTAAAAAGTCTGATAATGAATTTTTTGTTTCTGAATTTAAAATAAAAGATACATAATCAAAAACTTTTGTTTCATTATATTTATTTAATTCATGTGTTTCAAATATATATTTAATTTCAAATGTTTTATTTATAGAATTTATTAAAAATGCTTTATTCAAATTTTTTGTATAAAAAGGTTTTAATAACTTTATTTTTGCAGTATTTTTATTATTTGTAAAATGTTCAAAATGTTTTTTCATTATTTTTTCTATTTTACTTATTTCAGTATCTGATATAATACATAATGATATATTTTCTGGTACATAATATTTTTTATAAAACTGTAACATCTTTTCTCTAATATCTTTTTTATTTAATGTATTTAATGATCCAGTAAAAAATCCATTAAATTCTGATTTTTTATCAGTTAATAAATGTTCTACATTAAATACTCTAAATCCATCATTGTTTAAATTTTTTCTATGTTCTGAATCAACATTATTCATTTCATCAAATATATATTCTTCTTTTAATTCAGAATTAAATAAATAATCTGCAAAAATTTCAACCATTTCTTCTAAATGTTTTGTAAATACTTCATAATAATAAACTGTATGTATATCACTTGTATATGCATTAGTATAACCACCAAATTCAGTTGCTTTATTTTTTATATAGTTTTTTATTTTATATTTTTTACTTGTCATAAAACACATATGTTCTAATAAATGTGCTATTCCATCATAATATTTTTTATTACTTGTTGATCCTACATTTACACATGCTATTATATATGATTTATTAATTTTATTATCACTAACGCTTATACATTTTAACTTATTTTTTAATAAATTATAGTTTATTATTCTATTATCATGTGACGGTTTATTAACTATTTCCATATATGTAGTGATAAATTATTTATATTGTAAAAATAAAAAAGTTTGGGTATTTGTTTTCAAGTATTGTTTTTCTACTTTGTCATTACTTATTTTTAAATTATTTATTATTACTAATGTTTCATTATACAAATAATTAAATTCTTTACTACAATTACTCTTTTTTGTTATATTTATCATTTTTATTAAATTTAATGTTATTTTTTTTATATTCTCTGTTTGATATATTTTCAAATTTGTTATTATAAAATAAAAATATTGATATAATTTAATTATGTATTGCAACATATACTCACATTTATTACAATATATAGTATCACATAAAATATTTGTATATTTATTGCAATTCTCACATTGTTTATATATTGTTATCATTATATAAAAATTATAAAAATATTTTTTTAATTATCATATTCTAGTAAATAAATTTCATTATTCAACAAATTATATTTTTTTAAATTTTTTGAATTATAATTCCATATTTTTATAAAACTTTTTATGTCAATATTCTTAAATTCAAAATTTTTTTCATTATTATACCACAAGTTTTCTATATTAATATTATTTATTATATTTAAAATATCATATGGTTGCACTTTCCATAATATTGATTTTATATATGGTGTTATTAATAAATGATGATTTATTGAATTTAAATAATTTTCATATGTTACACTTTCATTTTCTATATCTTTTTCAAAATTTATATTTTTATTATTTTCTAAAAAATTAATTAATGATGATATTTTTGGTATTTCATAATATTCATAATATGTAAAATTGTTACAATTATAATTTTTCATATTTCCAAATAATGTTTTTACTAAATGATATATTTTTTTTAAATAAGAATGACACATCTCATTTTCTTTATTAATATCTATAATATTATTTTTTTTTTCTATTATATCCTCAAATGAAAAATAATCAAATATATATCTATTTTGTTTTTGTAATTCTTCTGTCAAATCATCTAAAAAAAAATTATAAATATTCATATAATTATTATCTGTCAGATATCTTATTTTATTATATCTTGGTAAACCATTATATTCTATATTTTCGGTTGTTTTATCTAATAATATTAATAATTTTTCTTTATATTGTTCATATTCATCATCAGTATATTTTAATTTAAAACTTAAATCTACTGTTTTATTATTTTTTATTAAATTATATCTTATATCATCTTCAGCTAAATTATTAATCTCTTTACCGCTTTCAATT
>JACCEB011675469.1_pt1 | contig 12791 bp, 12 predicted proteins | sample 7454761 | NCBI WGS metagenome assembly JACCEB01 (sample SAMN15323454, study PRJNA562643) | freshwater metagenome | isolation source: river surface water | place: USA:Blue River Watershed | collected 2017-08-18 | reverse complement strand
TCTTCTTGTTTGTTTTCAGATTTTGTTGATTTATTTTTAGTTTTGTCAACTGGTTTGTCATTAGGTTTGATATTCGACTTATCATTTATTATTTTTCCATCAATAGTTTTTTTAGAATAACATTGAGATTTTTCATGTCCGAATCTTTTACATCTTTCACATTTTATTTTTGTATCTGGTTTAGATTCTGGTTTAGATTCTGATTTGGATTCATATTTAGATTCTGGTTCTTTAATTTTATTTAAATCAGTTTCTATCATATCTTTTTCAATCATATTGGTAAATATCAAATCCAAAGTCTTATCATATTCTTCAGTACAATTTGATGCAAAGTGTCCGGATTTTCCACAGATATAGCATTTGTCACTAGAAAAATCTATCATTTTACGTATTGTTATTAAATCGGTTTTACTTAAATAAATATTACAAAAAGTTCCACCTCTTACGTTTTGTATACCTTTTTCTTTCATATATTTTAGAGTATATTTGTCTTCATCTAATTCATCACAATTTGGAATAATTTCAACAATATCTACTGGTTTATATTTTTTAGTCCATGCGGAACCATTAGTATCAAAATGCCCATTAACTCGATTTATTGGACTGATTGTTTTGCCCACATAATATTTATTATATTCTAACTTTAACACATATATAAAAACCATTAAAACTATGTAATTTTTATGTTAAAATTATATAGTAAAAAAATGTTAAATCAGATTAATTTAATTTGTTCAGCTTAAGTAAATTTAATATATATTTATGCTTGAACAGATTTATATTTTTTTGTTTTGATTAAATTTAATTTAGACTGTAGTTTTACAACTTTTTGTTGAACTGATGCAGAAAATGTTATCATGAATACAAAAAGTATTGCACCACTTGTTACTTCTCTTACACTTTCATAATCAAATCCAAATGCACCATCAAATGGAAATGGAATAATTTGGATTAAATTTCTACCGATAAATGCAATACATGCAATTATCCCAACCATTACACCTAATTCCCATACCATATGAAAAACCGAATCTTGTGGATCATCATCATTATTTACAAAAATATCATGATATCCATATTCATCAAGTAAGATTGTCATATATATCCCAAACATTACATAAAGAATTGCAATATACATAATTGCCAACAATCTTATACCAATTAATTTTATATCATCTCCTAAATTCATATTAAAATTTTAATTATATTATAGTTCTATACAAAAATATTTTACACAAAAAATTTATACAAAAATTTACAGGTCCATCACAGATACCTTAGACGAATCATATGCAAGCAACTTGGAACCATCAGGTGAAATCTCTACACTTTCACAATGACAGAACTCTCCATACAGAGTCCTGACAAACTCCATATCCTTAGTATATACATACACCAAATCATCATTGCATGCAAGATAGATATGAGAATGAGAAACTGCGATAGACCGGACCCAAGAACCACACCTAGACCTAATCTGATTGATAATTGATCCAGTTTCAAGATTGTACATGGTCAGGAGAGGAGTTGGCTTACGTTCATTACCCACACAAGTGTAAAAGCAATTGGACTGCTCATCAATTCCAATGGCCCGAACCCAACAGTCAACCCGATCCTCCATCAACTTGTTACCTGAATGGTCAAACAGATAGACAGCACCATCCCATGTTCCTACAATAACTCGGTCAGAACTTACCTTGATGGTTTGAACTGAAACATTGTCCCTCAGAGTCAGGTTAAACACAGTTACAACACTACCTGAGTTATCAAGCTTGTAAACATAATGGGCACCTCCCACATATAGGAAATTTCCATCCTGAGACCAACACACAGCATTAACTGTCCTGTTTGTATAACCAGATTCATTTGTCTTGGACTCGGGGTCATGGGTCAAATGGTCAAACTTGAAAATCCTAGTAAAGCCAGATGATGCCCTTAGACTAATATCATAGACTAGCATGTCACCAGAAGCGATTCCGATTGCAAGCTTGGAACCATCTGGACTTACTCCCAGACAATTGATACCCTTGGTGCGAAACTGACCAACCGGATAATCTGAACTAAGGTCAAGACAGTAGGTTAACATATCCCCATTCTTTGCATAGAAATTGATTACATTAGAATGACCTACAGTAACAATTGAACCATCGGGCATGAACTGCACATCCTGATGATAAGCACGATAGTTCGTGATAACATTTACTAGCCTAGGAACCCGAGTAGTCTTAACAGGAACCGTATCCATATTTCTAATAGCAATATTCTGAGTAGCTAGCATTTTGGATTGTTTATATGTAATATTAATTAATAAAGGAAGTTCAACATATTATTTATTTCAATTTTTTATTAAAAATGAATTTTATATTATAACACTTATTATATTATATAGTTAAATCTTATGAATATCAATACAGGAATTACCAATAATATATATGAATTTTTAAATTGTAAAGATCTAGAAACATTATCTTTTGTAAATAAAGAATTTAATTCGGATATTACATCAAAGCATGGAGATAAAATATTCGACTCAAAAATAACTTCTATCCCAATTATCCAGTCTAATCTACATTGGATGTGTTCTAATAATTCGTATCCAAAAAGATACAAGTGGAATAAAACTGATTTTACATCAGAACAAAAAGCAAAAATAAATATACATATGTTAGATAATTTAGAATCATATGAATACCCAAGATACGGGGTTCAAAGTGTAATATTCAGTTTGCATTCAAATGGTTTAATGTGTCAACTTCCATCTAGTTGTCATGTGATAAGGGAGTTCTCAAAAGATTCTGGATGTAATGAATATACATTTTTAAGGTGGTTTAAACTTAGTTCTGAGGCAGCAGATGGATATACTGAAGATTTTAGTTCAGAATGGACTATTGTACCCAAATATACAAGTGTTAAAATTATCAATAATTCTGATGATGTGAATCTAGATGATTTTCCAGAATTAAAAAAAGTTGTACAACTTATGGAAGAATTTTATAAAGAAAGAGAAGGAAAAATTATGGTTAAAAATGAACGTTCCTCTATTGAATATAGAAATTATATTGATTATACAAATATTGAACCAATAAATTTAAATAATTAAATTTATTTATTGAAAAAATTCATAAACTAAAAATATTTTTATAGTCTAGCTAATAATTCTCGTCCAAACCTATATAACTCTGGATCATTAGTTTTTAAATCAGATTCAAATTCAGGAAAGTATCCATCTAAAAATTGAATACAATTCTTAATAGAACTAGATAAATTTGGATTAGTTAAATTTGTTAAAAAATAAATATATAAATCACCTAATAATGATTCGTTATATTCCTGACCACTCCAACTTAATAATAGTAAATTAGTTAAATCCGATTTTTTAAAATTAGATTCAAATTGTTTTTTCTCTGGAGATGTAATCAAATATTGTGTTTCAAATTCTCTACCTGTTTGACCACCCGATTTTGTTCTCAAATATAATAAAAAATCCAATATATTTTTTATTTGAGCAGTATAATCTTTATTTTTATCATAAACATTTTGTAAATGTTTATTTAATTTTTTTATTAATTCTGATTCCAATATATTAATTCCATTATTTTTATAACTCATTTTAAATGGACCATTAGTGATATAATCAAATATTTTCTTGAATAAAATTTTAATTTGATAATATGATGATGGTTCGTTATTCTTAAGTTGATTTATCAAAGACTTATCAGCTATTCCTTCGCCCCAATTATAACTATTTACAAAATAATCTGGATAATCTTCAAATACAGATTTATGAATATTTTCATCTAATTTATTAATAACTGAACAAGATTTTTTGGTATCCGGATCATATGATACATATATTGTTTTATAATAACCATTTAAAAAAATATTTTTTTTAAATATATGGGGTTTACCTTTTTGTTTAAATATTTCATCCAATACTCTATTTGTTGCATCTCTAGGGGTTTCACAAACAGATTTATCTTTTGAATATCTAGGATGTTTTTTTAAATTGGGGTCTACTTTATTATCAAGTGTATGTAATGGAGTAAAGTTAATTTCTTGTGTTTGTTCTACTTCACAATAATTATATCTAAAGATATTTGATGCACCAAATTTATGACTTAATTTTTCTGCAACTAAATCAAAATCATATGATTTACCACCATTAGTTTTTGACATTCTATTTGTTAAGCGTTTATTTCCAGAGTTTGGAATAATAAAAAATACTTCTTTTCCCGCAATATTTTCACCCATTGGAATCTTATTACCTTCCCAACAATGTCCGTTACACCCGTGCATAGTATTATATAAATTTTTGAAATTAGTTATTATAACAAATGGCCAAGATTCACTTGATATCTCATTCGTCGGATATGCTAATTCATTTTCAGCAAAACGTATTGTATAATCAGAATTAGGTCCATCCCAACCTAACAAAATCTTTTCGTTAATATTATTTGAATTTATAAATGGTAAAGTAGTGACCAGATATATACAATCATTATCATATAAATCTTGTTCCGAAGATGCTTTTAATCCTAATAACATATCAAAACCTTCTCCAGCATTTGCACATGGAGGTAATTCTTTAATTGAAGCATCGTTTTGCCAATTGGTTGCTAATTGAGCATAGATATTGGTATATTTATCAATTATTTCTTCTACTTTTGGATTTTTACTCATATTTATATATAAATTATTTGATAAAATTATTTATTTATATGTAAAAATATATTTTTTATAGTCTAGCTAATAATTCTTCTTTGAATTTATATAAATCTGGTTGTGAATTTTTTAAGTCAAAATCAGAAAAGTATCCATCTAAAAATTGAATACAATTCTTAATAGAACTAGATAAATTTGGATTAGTTAAATTTGTTAAAAAATAAATATATAAATCACCTAATAATGATTCGCTATATTCCTGACCACTCCAACTTAATAATAGTAAATTAGTTAAATCCGATTTTTTAAAATTAGATTCAAATTGTTTTTTCTCAGGAGATGTTGCTAAATATTGTGTTTCAAATTCAGCACCTGTTGAAATACTTTGCCAATTATTTGTCCATAATGTTTGTAGATATGATATAAAATCTATTATATTTTTAATTTGAGCAGTATAATCTTTATTTTTATCATAAACATTTTGCAAATGTTTATTTAATTTTGTTATTAATTCTGATTTCAATATATTAATTCCACTGTTTTTATTAATATTTAAGCCTCTAGAATCTTTAGTGATAAAATCAAATATTTTCTTAAATAAAATTTTAATTTGATAATATGATGATGATTCGTTATTCTTAAGTTGATTTATCAAAGACTTATCAACTATTCCTTCACCCTCATTTTTATTATTTATAAAATATGTAGAATAATCTTTAAATATATAACGACTATTTTCATCTAATTTGTTAATAACTGAACAAGATTTTTTGGTATCTGGATCATATGATACATATATATGTTTAATTTCAACTTCTATCATTATACTCTTTTTAAATATATGGGGTTTACCTTTTTGTTTAAATATTTCATCTAATACTCTGTTAGTTGCATCTCTAGGGGTTTCACAAACAGATTTATCTTTTGAATATCTAGGATGTTTTTTTACATTTGGGTCTACATTATTATCGAGTGTATAAAATGCTGTAAAGTTAATTTCTTTAGTTTGTTCTACTTCGCAATAATTATATCTAAAAATATTTGATGCACCAAATTTATGACTTAATTTTTCTGCAACCAAATCAAAATCATATGGTTTACCAGCATTAGTTTTTGACATTCTATTAGTTAAACGCTTATTTCCAGAATTTGGAATAATGAAAAACACTTCTTTACCAGCAATATTTTCACCCATTGGACCTGAGTTAGAACCAGATAAATAATCATGTGATGTGGTGTTGTGTAAATTTTTAAAATTAGTTATTATAACAAATGGCCAAGATTCTCTTGATATCTCATTCGTTGGATATGCTAATTCATTTACAGCAAAACGCATTGTGTAATCAGAATTAGGACCATCCCAACCTAGCAAAATCTTTTCATTAATATTATTTGAATTTATAAATGGTAAAGTAGTAACCAAATATATACAATCATTATCATATAAATCTTGTTCAGAAGATGCTTTTATTCCTAATAGCATATCGTAACCTTCTCCTGCATTAGTACATGGAGGTAATTCTTTAATTGAAGTATCGTTTTGCCAATTAGTTGCTATTTGAGATAAACCAGTGATATGTTGATTATCTATTTCCTCTAATTTTGAATTTTGACTCATATTTTTATATATAAATTATTAGACAAAATTATTTATCTATATGTAAAAAATATTTTTTATAACAAAATAATTAACAAGGTTTAGGATATGAATCACAAGTTGATTTATGATTAAGATACCCATACCATGCATTATAACCTTGTTGTTTCCAAACAGTATATGCACAATTAGCGTTAGATTGGCAATTGAATAAAGAAGAACAAGATACTCCACAACCATTGTATTTAGATTTGGGGTCTCCTGAACACCACCAATAACTATTAATTTGGAATTCTCCATAATCTGTTGAACCATCTGTATTCTTGTTAGTAGCATCACAGTTAAATCCTGATTCATATTTTGCAATACATACCATGGTTCCTATAGTTGATTCTGGAAATCCTGCTTTTCTTAAATAATTCGCTGTTGCACATTCAGATTGAATATTTGTTTCTAAATTTGTATCGGTATTTGTATCAATATATGAATCAATATTTGGATAAATATCTGGATTAGATTCTGGACCAAAAAAATCCAATTCATTATATTCAATTATATCCTCGTCTCCTATATAATTTTTCATATGTAAAGCACGTTCACCTAATCTGTTGTTTCCACGTAAATTACCTAATCTTGGTTTAGGTCCAAATGAATCAACTGGTTCAACTGGTTGAATAGGTCTGATTGGGCGAATACCCAAGGGTCTTGGTTCATGTCCTTCAATTGGAAAATTAATTTCTGGAGTAAAATCTTCATCTAACATAATTTCATTGTCATCATCAGTAATTATAGTTTCTTCACGTTCAATTCCAAAATCTGGTGCAGAAATAATTCCAATAATTCTGTTAGGTTTAGGACCTATAATATTTGACAACCTAGTTTTTATTTGGGATTGCAATGTTTCACTAATAAAATAACCATTTGCATAAATAGCAAAATTAACTATTAAACCAAATATTCCAAGTAAAATAAGATTAAATTTCATTAAATTGTTTGTATTATTATATTATTTATATAATAATTTCTTAAATTAAAAAAATTCAATATTTTATACATGTCAATAAAAAAAAATATTATATTTATTGTTGTAAAGGTCTATGATTCATAATATTTTGAAATTGAACCAACTTTGTATGGATTTGTTGTGCTACACTTGTATCAGATGTATCCCAATTAATATTATTATTAGGATCTACTATCTCCAAAATAAAATCACGATATGCGGCCTCAATCATAAAATCTCGATAAACCTCATCCATACTATTAACAAATCCACCTTCCTGTTCAACCCTTAGAGTAAACTGTGGACCAATACCAATAGCTTCTTGTTCATAATCACTTTCCCATGCATCAACCAAATTTCTAATATCTTGGTCAAAATCAACTAATCTATTATATGTTGAGGTATAATCTTGCATATAGTTTGAACACTGAGCATTAGTATCCAAGTAATAATCTCTAAAAAATGTTATTCTGTTTACACTCATTTTATATTAAATTATATTTATTTGTATATATTAATTAATAGGTAGAATATTCTATTAAAAATAATTTCAATTTTTATATAGCTAAATTGTATTTACAAGGAAAATATCCATTTGATGTATAATGAGTATACGAACTCTTAGATTTGGTACATACTTCTCCTGTATGTAATTCAGCATATTCCCAGAAATAATCTGAATCAATCCATCCACCGAATAAAAGTACATGGGTCCCAGGCTTTAATAATGCGTCTCCTTTTTGCATTTCGCTCTTGGTAATTTTGGTACAAATATCTTGCATAGTTGACGTGGTATGACCACCATTTGATGTTGAGGATGCCCAACTATATGATACATAACCTGAACAATCTTGTCTATATCCATCAGTGTAAGAAGTAGTTGAATATGGTACTTTTTCATCAACCCATTTTTGTGCCCTAGTCATTATTTCATCTCGAGTAATTGAACTGGCTAATAAATCATTATATTCTTCAGTTAAAGATGATTTTCTAGGTTCATGGAATTTAGGAAATGGTATGTAAGGAACCAATCCCATAAAAGTGCTGTAAGTGCAGTTATGTTGGTCAACTCTAATATATTCAGAAAATCCAAAATTATCCAAATTATTTCTTACTTGTTTATCATATTGGATATAAAATTTTTCAGGATTTCTAGCAAGAACAAATAAACTCTGACCTCGTCTATCAGTTACAATTGAATATTCATAATTAGGTTCTAAATCAACTACCCAATAATCACCTTCAACTGGTACTCCATCTAATCCTACTTTTAATTGTGCAGGTTCAGAACTATCTGGTACATAAGCATAACCTGAAATATCATAGACTTGAGAGTCTAACAAGTTAATTTGTCTGTTATATACTGAAATTAAATCAGAATCATCTGAAAGTGAATAATCAGCAGTCATACATCTACCAATACTGTCGGTGACTACCCAATCAAATTTATTCACATACATTGTGTACCAATGACCTAAATATCTATTAACATCAAGATCTGAAACTGTTTCAATTTGATTACCTCTAAGGAATACTCCAAATACACTTGATAATAACAAAACAAAGTTAAATAAAATAAAATTAAAACTTTTCATATTAATTTTATACTTAGATAAAAATTTTTAATTTAATATTCGGGTTTGGGTAAAAAATTATTATTATTTTTCCCAAGGATATTTATCAGGATATTTACCACCAGAATAAAAACTCAATGCTCTATCAGAATATATTGACATTACTCTAGAATTATTTTTCAATTCTTCTGCAGTATAATAATCCAAATCTTTCGTATCTTCTTCTATAATTTTATTCAAATTACAATATTCTATAAGATATTTCCTTTTACAATATTTATCAACTACATTGCAAGGTTTTATTTTTTTATCTGGTTCAACTTCATTTATGTAATTGTGTAATATCAAACTTGAATCATCCCACTCCAAGTCATATTTTTTTAGTTCCCTAATTAAACTTTTCTTTTTTTTATCACGTCTTTCTTCAAATATATTAAATTTATATTGTTCAATATCTGGAATATTTAACACTTCTACACAATATTTTTCCACTTTACTTGTGTAAAAACATTTTATTTTTCCATATGCACAGTAAGTAGGAATATTATTCATATCTTCATCACTTAATCTATATAATTCGCGGACTTGGGTTTTAGTGATAATTGGTGAATCATCGTATTCTATATCTTCCATTATATTTATTATTAAGATATAAATTTTAATTATTTAATTCAACTTTTTATTTTGTAGTGCATCAATGATAATTATTATTTTTAAAGTCAAATTATTTAAGCATAAGCAAAAGATAATAATATAATTATTTATAAAAATTGAAACTAATTATATATATTTTAATATTATATAACAAAATGGAATTAAAAAATTATATTATACAAACTAAAGAAAATAATAATTGGACAAGCGAAAGTAGAATAGTTGGTGAAGCATGTGAATATTATATAAAAAATAATGTAAACTGTGTTAGATGCAATGATAAAAATTTTGAAAAATGTAAAACAAATGAACAATCAAAAGATTTAATTTGTATTAATTGTAATCAAAAATTTCAAATAAAGGCCAAAAGTGTAACTCAAAAACAAGTAAATAATATCAAAAATAAAAATAAATTTCAGACAATTGGGGGCGAATACTCAACTACAATTAAAAATATTAATGAAAAAATAGATTATTTAATAATTTTATATGAAAAAGAATCTTATAAAATTATTAATATTTTATTTGTTAAAAATGAAAATATTACTGCAAATTGTATTATTCCAAGAAAACCATTATCTATAACTGCTAAGAGAGCAGGATGGCAGGGATGTTATATTTTATTTGAAAATATACAAATTATTATATAAATAATCAAACAATAATGTATATATAATCAGAAAATAAAATTAAATTACTTCAAGATATAGTTATTTAAAAACAAAAAGAATTTACATAATTGGTAAAGCTGTTAATCTAAAAGACAGGTTAAGTACTTACAACAAATCATGTGAACACCAAGTAATATATTATAAATCTTGTAAAAATGAAGAACAAATGGAATTATCAGAAAAAATTATTTTAAGTAAATTAGATGAATTTAGAGAAAAGGCAAATAGAGACAGATTTATTTTACCTGTTGACAAAGATATTGATTTTTTTATGAACACAATAAATCAGTGTATTGATATTTTTAATTAATTATGAATTAAAAGTATAAATTGGATTTTATATAAAGTGTATTTGTTTACTAATTTAAAATATTTATTGTTTAACTATTGCACTTTTAAGTTTATTATTATTTTGTTAAAAATAATAAAAACTAGAAAAAAATAAAAAGTAATATAGACTTTAAATTTAAAAAAACACACAAGGGGTAATTAATTTAGAAACCTAAAAGTAAAGAGTGGAAAAAGTCGAGTAAGAAAAATAGGTCAAAAAGTGTGGATGCAAAAATATTATGGTTTTTGCTCATTTTGCTCATTTTTTGCTCATTTTTCTCATTTTGCTCAAAAATATATAAAAACAATTTAAATTTTATTTTTACATATAATTATATATATGAATACTTTTAGTTGTACAAACTGTTTAAAGGTTTTTAATAAAAAATCTAACTTAATTAGACATTTAGAGAACAAAAAGAAACCATGTCAACCAATTAAACCCATAGAACCGGTAGAGGAAATCAAACCCGCCCAGCAGAACCCAGAAGAACCCGAAAAATTGGGTAAATATGCATGTTCTTACTGTAAATTTGAGTTTTCTACAAATAGTCATCTGAATCGACATATTAAACAAAACAGATGTAAGGTAAGAGTAGAATTTGAGATGGAGAAGGAGAAAATGTTTAAACTTTTGTTAGAACAGAAGGAAGAAGAAATGAAAGAAAAGGATGAAGAGCACAAAAAAGAAATAAAAGAATTAAAGTCTATGATAAAACAACAAAATGATAAAATAGGTGAATTAATAAAGAAAATAAAGCCTTCAAGTATAACAAATAACAACACATTAAATAACATAGTGGTAAACACAGGAATGAATAAATTTGGAAACGAGAATATAGAACAGTTATTAGATAAGGATGTGTTTATAAAAAAGGTTTTGTTTAAAACTGGTTCGAATGCATTTGAAGCATGTGCAGACGTAATATATAACAATCCAAAATTTCCAGAAAACCAGACTGTATTTTGCACTGATTTGAGTCGAGAAAAATTTATGGCATTTAATGGAGAAAAATGGACATTAAATACAAGAAATGAAGTGTTTGCGGATATCCAAAGTAAAATCCAAGATTATATAGATATGCACGAAGAAGAACTAAATGAAAAACTAAAAAAAGACAAAGAGTTTTCAGACAGATTTTATTCACGAATAAAAAAATACTATGTGAAATATTACGGGGATAAACATGAAAAAGACTCAGGATTTGAATTAAAAACCGATGAACAATTAATAAGATTTTTTTACACAATTAAAGAATGTGTTAAAAATAATTATGATTTGATGTACAATAAAGCAGTTGAATCAGAAAGGAAAAAACTGTTAAAAGATAAAGACAAGGATGATGATGTAGAACCAGAACCTAAAAAAAGAGGTAGACCTTCAAATAAAAAAATGTTGTTATTAGAATAAATTTTTTTTTATAATATTAAGTTCAGGATGTGTAAATAATATTTCATCAATATTAAGAATGTCATATGAGTGAACTAAATATTTTATATTTGCTGGTAATTTAGTTATGATTATATTATTATTGTAAGATGAATTATTTATAGAATTTACCAATTCTAAATATTCAATAGAATCGGGAATAAAATTAAAATCAATGGATCTAAAACAATTTTCAAGGACCAAACTAGTTAAATTTTCTGGAAATCTACAATCATATCCAATTGATTTGATTGTTAATTTTTTCACAGTATTTGGTAATAACCTAAAATCTACATACGCATTTGTTAAATCTTTATTGTAATCACAAGTATTAGTAAATTTAGTTTTATTATCTGATTCGGTTTTAGGTTTTTTGTAATCTGGTTCATTATTTGAATCATTTTCAAAATTATCATCTGGTTCTTCATCTTTAAATTTGTATTGAATGTATTTATTATCTTCGATTAAACAATTAGGTTTATTAAATGTAATTTCCTCAACAGAAGTTGGAATATTTTTTAATAATTGAACATATTTATTTATGTATATTTTTTCTATAATTTTATTTTTAAATTTTACAGGTAAACAACAATGAGTCAAATAAAGATTTTTAACATTTGGAGGAACTGATTCAACAAAATCAATTGTAAAATTTCTAGATTCTGATTTAAGAGTTTTAAGCGAATTAGGAAGATTGGTCAACACCTTATTTGGTCCTGAATAACCATAATTTAAATTTATAATTCCAATAATTTCAAAATATTCTAGTTGTGGTAAATTTTCAATTGGTTGATCAAAATCTAAACCGAAAATTAATTTTTTTAATCCTGTAGGTAAATTATTTATTGGATGATTAAAACAATCACCTACT
>JACCEB012045284.1_pt1 | contig 12794 bp, 7 predicted proteins | sample 7454761 | NCBI WGS metagenome assembly JACCEB01 (sample SAMN15323454, study PRJNA562643) | freshwater metagenome | isolation source: river surface water | place: USA:Blue River Watershed | collected 2017-08-18 | reverse complement strand
GGTCCAAACCTAACCCAGTGCACGTCCGCCTGGCCATCACCCTGAAGCAATCCATCCGCCGTTGCCTGTATCGCCGGTGGGAGGGCGAGGTTGTCGGTCGGGAGGTCCGGACCAAGACGGTTGACCTTGAACGGATGTACCGTGGCAACACCCCCTACCCCACCGGTAAGATTCGCATTAGCACCAAGATCTATCCCGCTCCAGTAGATGCAATCAAAGCCCTTGCAGAGATGATCGCAAGGCGCCGAAACTTGGGCTACAAATCATCATAAACTCCCTTGGATGAGCTCAAGGCGACTAACCGGCGAGCATGGTCAATGTCTAGCTTACATAGGTCTTCGAGATGCGAAAACGGGACCTCTCCGATCCGGGGACCAATATGCTTCAGGAGCAATTCCACGGTAGCCTTGACGTCATGCTTGGCTCGGTGTTTTGGCTGACACTTAAAATTCAAATGCTCGGCAATCGCCTCTAGATTATAAGCTGGCGCATCGGTGACAAACAACCTGGCTAGTCGAAGTGCGCACAACGCATCAGGAGGGCGCCGTTTCGAAGCGATGCCCAATCGGTCCCAATCTGCGTTTAGCATACGACGGTCGAAAGGCATGTTGAACGCTCCGAACGGCCTACCATCGATGAATTCGAGGATGGCATCATGGGCTTCTGATGGATCTTCCCCTTCGCGTGCGAGCATGGCATCTGATATACCGTGCACCCCGAATGCAGCCTTGCCGACTGCCTGCGGTACGTTGATTAACCACGACTTGGGTGTCCCGACTGGGCGCCAACCTTGCATCTGCTGGATGCAAACCTCGATGACCCAATCATCCGTCCTCAAGCCGGTGGTTTCGGTATCAATCAAAACCCAGTCCTTTCGGTTCATCGCGCCGGCAACAAGGTGATTAGCTTAGCCATGATGCGCAACTTGCCGCGCTCAGGTAAATTAACGACGATCGGTTCATCGCCGTTTTCCGGGGTTAGGAGATAACGGTGTTGGCTGTCGCCACTACCTTCGGAGGGCCCGCCGGCATATGAGAGGCGACGGACGGTCCAGTCCCCACGATAGGTGGGATCTTCAATTGCGCTATCACGAACAAGCACAACCTGGCCCAAGAATTCATCCGCGTTAGGCGTGGCGTCGTGCGGAACTTCTTGGAACAAGGCATAGCGCCGACATGGCAGGACCTCGCCCATGTCCGTCCCGATATAACGTGCGACAAACATCCCAGGCGCAAAAGCAGGGTGTCCTTCCCAGACCACCTGCTGGAAATCCAATAGATCCTTGAGCAGATCTTGCTCTTCCGCACCCGCGCCCTTGGCGCGCGGCGGGTGGGCCACAGAACGAAGAGAGCGCAGGGGAACTGTCGTCACGCCCGGGTTAGCCGTAGAGGCCTCGATGACTTTAAAGGGCAATTGCTCTTGGCCCACGCCCCCATGCTTGGCCAGCAAGGCCCGAAGACTAACCAGCATCTGCGAAGGACTGTCGCCGTCGCAAATATCGAAGACCCACTGACCCAAAGTACCCATGTTGGCAACGGCCTGACACCACTTGTGGGCGGCAGCATTCTTGGCCGGCAATGCATCAGGCTGGTGGTGCCGACCACCGATACCTTTGACCTCAAGGACGACATTAACGCCGTTATTCAGGCGTAAGACGAAGTCGGGCTCATATCGCTTGATTTCCCCCTTGAAGGTATAGCCGATCGTGAAACCGATGTTCCGGTGGTTCGGCGTATAGTAGTCGACCAAGTCGCTGTCCTCGAACTCCTCGATCGCGATACGCTCATAAGAGCTGAGGATCGGAGCCCGGTTGAAATGACTCTTGGAGAGAGGCACCGTCGGCCGGGAAGTATTAAACGAAACTCCGTCCGTCGAGAGGTGCTTCTTGAATCGCGATAACACGGGCAGAAGCCTCCCTTCCTTGTCACCGGCGACATTCGGCAGGATATTATCGCGGATACGGGCTACAATCTCACGGGCATGCACCTCCAGGGCGAGCTCCCGCGCGTCGGCCCCCTCTGGATATTTTACCTTCTCTTTTACGTATCGGTCCACGATGCCGACTATCTCGGGGAAGAGACGGCTGCGATTGACCATGTCCTCGGTAATCTTCCCGTCCTGGTTAGCGCGTTCGCCTTTGAGAAGGTCCTCCATCAGGCGCTTCGCCAGCATGAAGACTACTTCCTGTTCGCGATGGGCGCCATAGAAGGCCTGCCTGTCCTGTATCTCCATGTCGACGCCTTCGCTCTGTCCAACGGTGTCCTTCATGCCGCGAGAAGCGGTCACCCAGACCTCCTGGGCGACATGCTTATCCGTGGCGTCATAAGGCTGCAACTTGTCGAAATCGCATAAGATCTGCGAATCACGTAGGTCGTAGGCGTAATTCTCGACGTTGGGGAACTTCACCTCGAACGGTTGACGCGAATTTAGGGCAAAGATCTGCGTGTAGATCGGATCGGTCGTTTCGGCTTCCTTGTCGGTCTTACCCTTGTAAGGAATCAGCGAGAAGGGGATGCCATAGACATCAACGTACTCGGCCGGCAGCAGGCCCGTCTTAGGATCAACGTTGTAGCTCCGGCGGCGTAGGCCACGACCCACAACCTGCTCGCAGAGCAACTGGGTGCCAAACGCACGAACACCCAAGATGTGCGTGACCGTATTCGCATCCCAACCCTCGGTCAGCATGGACACTGACACCACGCATCGGATGTGCTCGCCGGGCTTACCCTTCTTGCCGACCGTATGGATGATTTCACGTAACTTTAGTGCGGCCTGGTCCTTGGTGTCGCCGCCCTCTGGGTCAACCTCATCGAGTTTACGCGAGTCGATACGGATTGTCACCTCCCTGTCGTCCGTATTCGCTAGTTCCGGGAAGGCCACGCTAGTCCCATAAGCAGGCACGAGCTCCTTCTCGCCAGTATCAGGATTGATGACTTCGCGCTCGGTCTGGCCGGAAATCTTCTCAAAGAAAATCTGCGAGGTCTCCGTTGTATCGCAGACGATGATCATAACCGGAGGCGTCACATCGCGATTTTCATCCTCGATCTTCTTGAAGGCCTTGTGCCATTGGCTGGCAAGGGTGAGCATGGCGTCCTCGGCGTAGCGATAGATCGCCTCCGGCTTGGGGCGCTTGCCGTTCTTATCTGACGGACGAAGCTGCGACTTGATATGCTTCCAGAGACGGAAGTACTTCGGATCAGGTCGACCAGCAGCGTCGACGCCACCAGCGTCATCGAGGACCGGCAGGCGGGGCACCTTCGTGATGCCGGCTTCGATTGCATCAACCAAACCAAAGTCGCTGACCAGCCAGTGAAATGGACTGCCCTCCGGGTAGCCGCTATTGCTAAGGTAGAAGGGCGTGGCCGACAAATCGACGCAGGCCAGGATGCCGGGTAGGCGTTTGCCGTGCGCATCGGTGCCGGCGATGCCTGAATTATTCATCTTATCCAGTCCTTCCAGCCAGACGCGGGCCTCCTCCTCTTCTTCTTCGCGGGCTTTTAATTCTTCAGAGGTGAGCTCCTGCTGTAAGGCCCTTTTCTGCTCCGGGCTCAGGCCCTTCGGTCGCCAGCAGTGGTGGCCTTCGTCATTGAGGACCAAGATCTGGCCTCGTTCGGCGAGGTCGCCTAGGCGATTTTTAGCAAAGGCGTCATCCGGCTCCCGTCCGAGGTCTACCACCTTATGGCCACCTTCACCGTGGATCGAGCGCTCCGCCAGCGTGTGCCAATTAGTGACCAAAACCTTACCCTTGGCCATATGTTCACGGTACGCGGGGGGCACGAGATCGAAGGACTTATAGTAGTTGTCCGGATGCTCGGGCATCAGCACCTCAAGGCGCTTCTTGACGGTGAGATTAGGGGCACAGACCAAAACGGCGTTAGGGAACTCCTTGCTTTCAGGCTTCTCGCCGCGATTGCAAAAGGCCCAGGTAATCAACATAGACATAACCGTCGTCTTGCCCGAGCCCGTTGCCATCTTACAGCCCAAACGGCGGAGCATCAAAGCCCCCGCGCGTGGACTAGGGTCTACGAGGCGCGGGTACAGGTCATCATTAAACTTGGCCGACAAGGGATGGTCCTCGGGCAATCCCGCCACGTCCAGCTTCTCGCCTGCAAACAGATGGGAGAAATTTTCCGGGGAAACATGGAAGTTCCGGAAGCCCGTGCGCGCAAGCTGACCGGGAAGCCCGAATTCTAAGATATAAATGATCGTCTCAACGGCCTCGAGCTGACAGAAGAAAATCGGTCGAGGTACGTCCGGGCGGGTCCAATGCTGCAGAAGCGTCCGCGTTACGTTATTGGTGCAGCGATAGCCGGATTCTCGCCAGCGGCGAACATCTTCGCGGAGAGCGTTGACCAGATGGCGCGGGTCGCTCTCTTCCTCGGCGAACAAGTCGCGTTCGGTGCCTGCTTCGGTCGTTCGCTGGGACTTGTACCAATACTGCGCCTTACGTCGACCTACCTGCTTGTCGGGCGTGGCGTTTCCGGGCGCATAGAACCAGTGGAAGGCAGGCTCCTTATAAGCCGAATTGATGATTGGGTCGGCGACGGCCTGGCGCGGGACGAAATCATCTGGGAGGCTTAAGTCAGCCTGCGGATTCGGGGGTCGGCGCGGGGGCATATTAGGCGATGGTCTTGATGCCCATGACTTCGTTGCCCCGCGGGTCGATCACCTTGATCGCCACCCTTCGATGTTGTCCTAGCTTGAAGGGCAAAGAGATAGTACCGGCAAAAGCTTCGAAGGCCGCTTCGTCTTCCTTCGAACCCAAAGCCTTTGCGATCTTCTCCCATGCCTTAGAATCAGGGAAGAAAGCCTGCGAAACACAGAAGCACTGTCCATCGTAGTCTGCATCCAGGAACCAAGCCGCCACCTTGGATGCGTTGCTTGATTCGACCATGCCAGTGAGCGGATTGTAGACACATACACCACCCAGCTCTACCTGATACTCGCCTGCGCCGACGGACTTAGCCTTAAACTCTGGCTGGCCGAAGACCGTGAAGAGCTGGCTATTTCGCTGATCTTTGAGGAGTCCCTCCATGCCAGGAGAAACGTCAGGGCGAATGTGTGCGATATTCACCTGCAGGCCTGATTCCGAAGCCTCACGGGCTTTTTGCTGGGCGGCCGCATCGAAACTAAATCCTGCAACAATCAATTCTTTGACACCAGGCTGACCTCGCGCCGCCTCGATTGCTTGAGACGTTATGATTGCATTAACTGGACCATACTGTGGACCAAAGGAAATGGCGACAGATAGTTCATCTTCATCAGCACCCTGATACACTCCGAAGGCATGAATTCCTGATACGTTCCCGCGCTCAATAACTGCAAACTTGGCGGATCGATTCCCTAAGAATGTCACCCCATCCATTCTCAGGAGGCTAATCATTCTATCGATGTAGCTTGTCGTGGCAATACCATCGCCATCCTCATTGACGGTCGGATCAAAGAGCCTTCCGTCTTCGCCAATCGTTAGCTCTTCGTGACGCACCCCCTCAATAGAAAAAGGCCCAGAAACGCGAAAAGCCTTTGCGATTATCTTTGGCCTATCGACCAGGTCGACCTGTTGAGCGTTATTCACGATTACCGCTTTAACCGCCTCGTGATATTTAGCTTTTAGATCATGATATTCCTGCAGGCAGCTTTTCAATGACTCAGGGAATGGCAAACTGTCCGGGCGCGGCAAATTCCAGTGGCTCCATTTCCTAGCAACGATAAACTCTCCTTTATATGTAATACCTGCTGGCAGATCAGCCTTCGTAAGACCGGGGAAGACAGCATTAACACTTCCAGCTCTTAAGCTAGAAGTAAAAATATCTCTTAAAGATCGGTAATCTGTGACTAGTTGGGAATTAACATCATCTAGTTTAGCCTGAAGTTTCGGCTCATAAGCATGACTGACAGCATCAATTGCCTCGTTACGAGCGACATCCTTTCGCTCAACACGCTGAAATGACTCATATAAAAAACCTTTGGATGGATTATAGCTCTCGGCACCATTCAGGACCCCATTTCCTTCGTCCTTTGTCAAATAGGCTGGATAGACGGCAGTCATGATCCTTTGGCGAGCCAACGAAAATGCCACTCGTGACGTGTCGATTGTTACCCAGCGCCTTCCGAATTGCTCTGCAACATATGCTGTCGTTCCGCTGCCACAAGTTGGGTCGATTACCAATTCGCCCGGGCGTGTGTACATTAAGATAATACGTTTGATTGCTTCTTCCGAAGTTTGAACGACATATTTCTTGTTCTGCTCGGACATTTTTTTAGCCCACATGTTGTCGATGCGGATGAAATTGCACGGCCACTGGATGGATCGAATTGATTTTGGCGAAGCGGAGTGAAGCAAATTTGCTGACTTTAGGCGCTTCATGCCAACCTCTGATATCCGCCAACCATTCGCGGGATTGAAAATGTGGCCATTATACTCAAATTGAAAACGAGTCTGCAATGCGCTGGCATAAAGCGGCTGAGTTTCGTTTCCGTCTTCTTCATCCTCTTCTTTTTCCTTCTCGGTATAAATGGCATTAAACCTGTCCGATGCCTGGAAGGCCGCCTCGTTTTTGGCGTAAACTAAAATGTAATCGAATACTGAACTTAACTTATTGGTCGGCTTTGAAGAGGCCGTCTTAAAAGCTATTTGGGCAAGCTGCTGACCCTGGAAAACCTCGTCGAGCAAGCAACGGACTAAGTGGACATTTTTTTCTGATATCTGAACAGCGATCACTCCTTCGTCGGCCAATAGGTCCCTCGCAACCAGGAAGCGTTGTTTGAGATAAGCTAGATAACTATGAACCCCTAAGTTCCACGTATCACGATACGCCTTAACCATTTCGGGCTCCTTCGATAGCTCTTCTCCGTCATTCCGCTTCCGATCAACTGTGTTTTGCCAATTCACCCCGAAGTTAATTCCATAGGGCGGGTCAATATAAACCAGATGAACACTTCCGGCTAGCTGCTCCTTCCGAGCAAGCGAACTCATTACCTGCAGCGAGTCGCCAAGAATTAAACGATTAGCCCAATCCATCGAATGTCTATAATACTGAACCTGCTTATCCCTCTCCACCTTAGGTCTCACAAATAAATCTGATTGTAGGTCATCATTTCTCCTAACTGCATTTACAATGGCCTGTACTGAAACTCTTTCATGGATATGTAGCCCAACATCATCAATGTTGAATGACTTCCTTGCCTCGGCCTCTCCTTTGCCCGCCCATTCCACCCAAGGTTGCTCATAAGCACGGGCAACTGATCGTAGGATTCGTTTTTCGTCGTCACTGAGCGCAAGTCCGCCCTCAACCTTGGCGACGATTCCAGCCACCAAGTCAGCGGCGCCGGAAGGGTCAGACCGAAGCACCGGATCGAGGTGCGGGCTATAGGCATAATTTTGTTTTTTCGCCTTAGGCATATCGCCGGCGGTGACGCCTGCATCGGGAATGACGGGGCGCTGATGATCGGCGTGCTGATGCGCACGGACTGGCGTGACTTCGTCGTTTTTCTTCTTACGGGGAGGCATGGTAATTTTAGGAGGTAAATGGTTAGATGATTACGGTGTGCATTTGCGGGACTTGCAGACCCATCGGAAATCGCAGCCGACGCATTTTTCTTTGGTAGCGCGGGCCGGATGGCGTCCCTTGGCGATATTATCCACGGTCTCATTGAGCCAGGTAAGCGATGCGGCCACGGCCTTCTCGCCGCTGGCGACTACTTCGCGGCTGTCACCCTTGATGGCGTGAAGGTATAAGGCTTCGATCTTCAGACCCTCGGCCCGGCCGGCGGCAGCGTAGACTTGGAGCTGGCGTGCATAACGCTCGTCCCGCTCGGAATCCGTCGAGACCTTGTAGTCAACGATCGCCAGGGCGCCTTCGTAGCCGCCCTCCTTATCCAAGATAACGTCGGCCCGACCCGAGAGAATCAGATTAGGGAAGCGGATCTCAAAAGGACGCTCCGTGGCCCATACGCGCTGAAGATCGTCGGAGTGCTTACGGACATAGGACAGAGCGACCTTTTCGGCCCTCTGTAGCATCGCCTCGAAACTTGGCCGCGGGGCATAGGGAACGAACATCTCACGTTGGACGATTTCCTTGACCTCAGCCTCGTTCGGCGGGCGGCCCTTGACTTGTGTAAAGTCGGCCAGAGCACGCATCACATGATGGACGGCCTTGCCGTAACCCAGTTCCTGCGCAATCGGTGGCTTGAAGCCAAAGACACTAGCCAAACGATAACGGTAGCCGCATTCATCGTGTGAAGCCACGTCTGAGTAGCTCAGCTGTACGACGCCCGCATGTGACGACTTACTTGGATTGATAGCCGGCAGCGGAAGCTTAGCCAAATCTGGCAGGTCTTGCTCGCGGACACCGCCCGCGACCTCGCCTAAGTAAGGGGAAGGCTTGAAGGCGTTGGTTTTACGCCGGGGATAGGACAAGTACAGACCGTCGCGAGCGCGCGTCATCGCGACGTAGAACAATCGGCGCTCGTCATTGTCGCCGCCTTCATAACGGGAGCGTTTCCGTTCGCTGAAAGACTTGTCCCCCAGCAACCAGAGTTGCTCACTGCCAGCCTTAGAGGAGGGGAAGCGACGGCTGGTCAGGCTCGGCAGAAAGACGACCGGCCACTCGAGGCCCTTGGCCTGGTGCACCGTCAGAATTTGCACTTCATCTCGGCCAAACTCAGCCTCACCGGAGAAATCCGCATAGTTATCCTGAGCATAAGCCGAGATGTAACTGGCTAGCCCTTTCCAGAAGGAGTTGCGCCGAGATGCGTTGTAAACTGCGGCATCGATGAAGCGTTCGGGCTCGCCGGCGTTGAAAGATCCGCGGCGACCGCGAGCCGCGACTGACTCATAGTCTGCCAGAATCTGCGACAAGACCCCGAGCGAGCCTAGCCGGCGAGCCTGCTCCGGTCCGGCATCGGGATCCAAAGTCCATAGGCCCAATTCCTCGATCAACTGATAGAGGTCTTCAACCATGTTGATCTTATTGCTTCCGGCCCCAGACGTCCGGAATTCCTTCCACGAATCCAGGTATTTCCCGAAGTCCTTACGTTTGGCCTTGGTCAGGCCAAGACCCTCTTCAAGGCGCTCAAGAATATCATCTACCTCGACTTCCCGCCACTCGACCCTGGCGCGACCATCCTCGTCTTCATCCTGGAAAGGCCACTTAGACTCGGCGACCCAAACGTAAGCCATCCCTAAGGCCGCGACTTCCGGCTGATCGAAAAGACCGGAGCGACCAGCAAATGAAGCGGGAATACCTTCGGCTTCCAAGGCTGCGGCAATCGGCCCGGCCGACGAACTCACCGAGCGCAGCAAGATAGCGACATCCGCATAGCGCAGGCCCTTGGCATGGAGTTGCTTGATGTGCTTGGCGATACGTTCACCCTCTTCCTCGCAATTTTCGGCGGACCAACAGATGACCGCTGGATCTCCCTTGGGCCCTTCGCCGCGGACGGGGCTCATCTCCTTCTCGAGACGACCCGTGATCGACTCTGCAAAACGATTGGCGGCCTTGACGATAGGGGAAAGACTGCGGCGATTATCTACGAGTTTGGCGACCGTCACTTTACGCCCTAAGGCACGCCGCCGCTCGGCGAATTCCAAGATGTTGCTTACGTCTGACCCTCGCCACTGGTAGATAGCTTGGTCATCGTCGCCGACGACACACAGCTGCACGGGATGTTCGGCTTTGAGCGGGTCGGCGGAAAGCAATTCAATCAGGCGCTCCTGCGCGGGATTGATATCCTGATACTCATCCACGACGAGGTGCTTCAGATGGCGGCGGACCCGACGGCGGAATTCAGAATTCTGCTCCATCATCTCCACCATCTGGGCGATGATCAGGCCAAAGGTCAGAAGTTTGTGTTCCTGCAAGGTCTTACGGTACTTCTGGTAAGCCTCGGCAAAAGCCGTCGGAGTAAGTTTTTTATCCGGGATGAGCTCGTTGCCGACCGCATCCACGGACTTCAAAAATAACTCGGCGGCGGCGTAGCCGTATACCCGGCGTCCGGTCACCTCTTGCGCCAGGTCTTCGAAACCGATGTCATAACGACGACGGTTGACGAAGGCGGCATGCGTGTTCTCGTCGAGAACATCGTAATTGCCGACCTCCAGGTGATGCTCGGAAAGCATCCGGAAACAGTAGGCATGTATCGTGCCTACGAACATTCGGCCAAGCACGCCGATCTTATCCTCGCCGAGCACACGGCGCACATGCTTGCCGACGCGATCTTTCAGCTCGGCCGCTGCCTTTTCGGTGAAGGTAAAAGCGACGACTTCTTCCGGTTGGCCGCCGCGACGGAGAATCTCGGCAACCCGGCGGGAAATCGACTCCGTCTTGCCGGAGCCCGCACAGGCTACGACCTGTACGTCGCCCTCATGTGTTTCGATGACCTTACGTTGATCATCAGTTGGCGCGAAACCCGGCTCATAAATCGCTGCGGAATGAAGCATCGGCCTGGATGAGTATCTTCCCTCAGCACCGTAAGCAATTTCAACTTCCGACCTTTAGTCGCTTTAAAGTCCCTTGCAGCCTTGGACCTTTTGCCTAGGACTTGCCACTTAGCGCTAGCCTGATACACCTATTCTCCTATGGGAGAAATCGCCCAGTTAATCGACCTTGTCCGGAAGTTCCGGGATGAGCGTGACTGGGCCCAGTTCCATAACGCCAAGGACCTTGCGGCTGGCCTGAGCATCGAGGCGGGGGAGCTGCTTGAACAATTCCTTTGGAAACAGCCCAAGGATGCGGATCCGGCCAAGGTCCGGGCCGAGCTGGCCGACGTCCTGATCTTCGCCCTGCTGCTAGCCCATGAGCAGAAAATCGACCTCGCCCAGGCCATCCGGGATAAGTTGGCCGAAAACGCCGCCAAGTACCCCGTCGAGAAGGCCAAGGGCCGGTCGACCAAATACGACCAGCTCTGACCGATGCGGCTCAGCGCCCTCCAGGACACCAAGGCCATCTACCGGGTCACGGGCACCCCGGAAAACTATTTAACTGCTTTAAGATCAAGTACATGGGGATTTAAGGATGACCCCACCCTCCTCAAGCAATGGACCAAGCTCCAGCCAGGGGATGTCATCTTCTTCCATGCCCAGTCCTTGAGCCGGTTTCTTAAGGACAAAGACCTCTCCTCCCGGGTCGTCGGGTTCGGGGTGGTCGGAAACCACTTCTTCACCGGCACTAGCCCCCTTTGGATCGAGGAGTTCGAGGCCGGGCGGGTGATCTACCCCCATCGCTTCCACTTCAGCGAAATCTACTTCTTTGCCGATATCCCCGTCGCCGGGGACTGGGATAGCCAGTCCCTCGCCAAACAGGCGAATACCGCGGATGTTATCAAGCGCCTGCTCGCCGCCGGCATCCCGCTCAAGGAGCTGCCGGGGTTCCCGCACATGCAGTCTTACTCGGTCATCAAAGATCAAGCGGTCAAAGAGACCCTCCTGACCAGCACCCGGGGACTCTACGCCTACCGAACCCGCGAAGAGGAAGATGATGCCCTACCGACCCGGCTCACCGCCCTCGAGGAAGTGCGCGGGGAGAAAGACCTCCTTCGGCATACGACCGGCCTGACCCAGTTCGAAGACGTCGGTGGTCGGATCCTCCGGGTGGATGACGGCCATCGCCAGGTCGACCTGCGGAAGCTCCAGCGGGCCGAGACCGCCCATGCGGACATCCTCTCCCTGCTTTACCGCAAGTTGCGCGAGCGTGGCTACGAGTGCTTTAAGAACAACCACATCGACCTGCTGGCGGTGAAGGCGACCGAGGGGCGCTCGCTGCTGATCGAGGCCAAGAGCAACGAGGGCGATAACTTCCGGGCCCAAGCCCGTAAGGGCATCGCGCAGCTCTTCGAGTATAACTACTTCGAAATGGAACGCTTTAAGGCCAACCGCGGCCTGGCGCTCAAGCAGGAGCATCAGGTGCTAGCCTTCTCGCAGACGCCGGCGGACGCCGATTATCTCGGCTTCCTCAACACCCTGCGGATCCGCACGCTGGTGGCCCAGGCCGAGACCATCACCCCGGTGGGTGACTTGCGCGACTTTGCAGAACTCGCCGGGTGACAAAAAGGGGGCCACTGCGTGGCCCCCTTGCATCCATCGCTCTTCGTGGAGCTTACCTGCGCGGACCGTTGCCACGACCGCCGCCGGACGAGTTGCCGGTGGTGCTCGGGTAGTTGCCGCCGTTGCCTTGGTTGGACATGTTTTGCTCCTTTCTATGGTTAGGTTATCTTTAATCCATCGCGCTATCCCCGCTGCCTCTCCAACACGCAGGGGAAAATGGGGTTGATTTGGCTATCGAACAATGACCCAGGGTTTTCGCCGTGCTTCAGCATATAGATTAAAGGGAAAGGTAGACCGCTGTAGGATCTGACCTCTCCATCCAGCATTTCGACCCGCAAGGTGTTAAGTTGGTCTTTGTAGTAGTAGGCCGTCTTGGCGGACGCAGATCCGGTCATGTCCATATGACCTACCTCGACTAGCCATCCATTTGCCGTAAAGGCATTGGCTAAAGGCACCAGGCTGCCTGCACCGAAAGACGGGGAGAGGGCTGCACCACCGGGACCAGGCTCGTTGTGACGGCCCTTACCTGATGGCATGCCATGTTGCTTGCTCGGATACCCCGGGAAGTTGGCCGCTCCAGGGCTGCTAAAAAATCTGCCGTAGTTACTCATGTTCGTGGTTTAGGAAATTAGGCCCCGCGGCCGTGCCGGCCGAAGCGGGCGAGGATGAGCTTCTGGGCCAAGTGGTCCCAGTCGAAGTAGATCGAGAGGCAGGTGCGGGGGTTGAGGCCTTTGCCGATGGTGACGTGGGG
>JACCEB011487335.1_pt1 | contig 12794 bp, 6 predicted proteins | sample 7454761 | NCBI WGS metagenome assembly JACCEB01 (sample SAMN15323454, study PRJNA562643) | freshwater metagenome | isolation source: river surface water | place: USA:Blue River Watershed | collected 2017-08-18 | reverse complement strand
TACCATACTCCAACAAGAGAAGGGGATGGCTTCCTTCGACCTCGTGATGAGAAGAACAGAGATCAATGTCAGAAAGCCCTTGATCAGTTATCAGAATCAGAAAACAAGCGTCTTTTAAGCTGGATCTGGCAGCTTCCTCTTTGGATTGAAACAGAATCTTTTAGAGCGGTTCACGCTTGCTGGGACAATTCCTCGATTGAGACAATTAAATCTTCAGCACTTGGTAGTAAGCTGAATCTCGACACTCTTTTTGATAGTTCAATTAAGAAGACTCAAGCCTACCATGCAATTGAAACTCTCTTAAAAGGCAAGGAAGTTGATCTGCCTCCAGAGCTACACTTTCATGATCAGAATGGGCACAAAAGAACTGAGGCCCGCGTCTGTTGGTGGGATCTTGATAGAAAAATTATTATTCCTCCTAATTATATTGAGCAATCAGTGTATGAAGCTCAAAAACGAATGCTAAAAGTCCCAGAAACTCCAATCGAAAAGCCCACTTTTTTTGGACATTATTGGGAGCAAGGAACACCAAAAATCGTAAACCCCAAAGCGGTATGCTTAGATTACAGTGTTGCGAATAATTGTCATCTTTGTTCATATCGGTTTGAAGGGGAGGAGGAGCTTCAATCATCAAAACTTATTTGGGTATAGGTGAGGTCTGAAAACACATCGATCTTCGTTGTTATAAGAACGAGCTTAGTCAGTCACATACTCACTCCGTATTCTCCCTCCTAATCTGCTTCTTCTGCCTAGAATCTCTTGGTTTTGAGTCCTCATTGAGAGTTTTGCTAAAATTAATCCTGATGACTAAACAGCTGGAATAGTCACCTTTATAGCCATATTTGAAAAGATTAACGAATACTCGATATTTACATCAGGATATCGAATTAACGAATTTTGGTAGCCATGGTGAAAGTCTTTAGACATATAAAGAATATCAAAGGTAAGCAATTCGTGATTATCTCCAGTCATGAAAATATCACATAAAAAATTCGGAACCTTCAAATCGCACCGATCCAAGTAACAAGCTGTATGCTTTGCAAGATATTTTTTAATTAGTAATGAATCATACGAATGGCTGAAAATCTGATATTTCTGGGCAAAGAAATATTTTGAATTAACATAGAGATAAGAATCAATCCAATCACCTCTTCCAATCCCTGCGCCCTCTCTGTATAGTTCCATTTGCTCAAAAATTTCCTTTTGACTAGGGCTAGTTAGAATATCAATCTCAGGAACCGATTTTTGATGATTAAAAGCATCTATAACAAAATCATGAAAGTATTGATCACATTCAGAACTCCTCTGGGAGTTACAAACTGAACAAATGTTTTTTCGAGGCCTTAAAATTCTTGCTTTATCTATATTCGAAAATTCTCCCCCACTAGATGTACCGTTGTCATATTTAAGGATTCCACTGGAGTCAGTATTCTCTAGCTTATTGAAATACTTTAAAAGGGATGCCTTTATCTTATGTTCAGCAGTTAATTTATCTATCTGCTTGCACAAAATACATCTTTTTAGGTTAATTCCCATAAAGATTCCAATTATACCAACTCACCCTCAAACGCTTTTTTAAGAATAGACTGCTTGAGGAGCTGGGATTTTTCTAGGTTACCTTCAAGGATTTTTTTAATGGAAGCCGCTGAATCAAGTGCCTCGTTAACAGCTTTTACAATTCGTATTTGTTCGTTAATTGGAGGAATGGGAATCAAAAAATCTTTCAAAACCTTCACGCCTGCCAGATTTGGCTGCGCGGAACCTGGCGACAATTCGAAAATTTTTGTTTGAAAGTATTTAGATCTGAAAAATAGAATAAAATAACTATTGATAATTATATCTCTACGCAGTCGAATTCTTAAAAGAGCTTGATTTATAATTCCTTTGTCGCCATTCTCAGGAACTTCAGTAATTCGACCGAGTGTCACGCCGGAACAACTAATTAATAAATCACCGTCTTTAACTGAAAATGCTTCCATCTCCTCAAATTTTTCTTTAGTTATGAAATAGCGTGCATAAGAACAATCATCGTTTATTGGACAGTATTGTTCATAAATTTTATACGGTGAATGCTTAACGAACATTGATTTCGTGATTGCACTTCCAAAGGGACCTCTTTTAAACCCTTGATCACCCGAAGTTAGATCACCCCACCGTACCCATTCCCACCCCTCAGGCAGCTCAAAAGGCACTTCATCCAAATTAATCGGAGGCAGAGGCTTTTCTTTTTTGATTTTCTTTTCAGCAATTAGCTTTTCTTTTTCTTTTTGAATTCGCTCAAGAAGCTTTGACGCCGGTTCATCTTTGGGGTCTTGAGGGACAAGTTTTCCACGGATGGCGGAATTTAAGATGGATTGTTTGAAGAGCGATAACTTCTCTTGAGCAGTTTGAAGTTCAGCTGTTGCATTAAGTACTTGCGAAAATAATGAATCTATTTTAATTACGCACTTATCTTGATCTTTTTTTATTGGTACAGGGAGGTCAATTTGCCCTAGATTTGATCTTGATATTCTTCTTCTTGTTGTTCCAGATTGCCTTGAATTTATTTCATTTCTAAATTGCGGTGAATTTACTATATGGGCAATGTAGTTCGGGTTAACTTTTTTTAGATTAGGTCGAAATACAGCAACATCTACAACTGTAACGTATGTGTTTTCTTCCTCTAAAGGGAAGATACACGCTCTGCCTAAAGGGTCAGGCATTCTCGCAATTAACACATCATTTTTCTTTAAGAATGTGCAATTAAGTTCTTTCGCCCTTTTTGAAGTCATAAATCTGTTCGATCTATCTCTGAATTCACCATCACCAATATCTGCAAGCTGAATCAAACGAACTTTCCCGTTCTCGTCCTGGTCTTTCGATTCAATCCAATCGCCATCACAAAAGATTGTCTCTTCATCGGTTAAAGCTGAAAGGGTTGTGATATTTGAAATATCGCTCATTTTGATATACCTAGCTCAGTCGCTATTTTATTGAAACTATTAATAGCCGAATTAAGTGACTGAATTATTGCCGTTGCCAATACTTCAGGCTCAGGCAAATCATCAGAGTGAGTAATAGAATCATCTCGAAGCCATGATATATCTAAGTTATATTCACGCTTTTTAATTTCATCAGATGAAAAAGATCTAAATCTTCCATCTTCTCCTAGGTCTTTACGTTTAGAAGTTCCATTCGGGTCTTTGCCATAGGCCTTTTCAAAATCGGCAAAGTGCTCACGTTTAAGAGGGGAGGTTTTACCAAATGAAGGCATGTTTGCTCTCATATCGTAAACCCAAGTCTCTTTAGTATTCCCAGTTTCTTTCTTGCCTTTGGTGAAGAAAAGAACGTTAGTCTTCACCCCTTGAGCATAAAAGATACCTGTAGGAAGCCTTAGAATTGTGTGGAGATTACATTTCTCCATCAAATCCTGACGAACTTTCGCACCAACTCCAGCTTCAAATAAAACGTTATCTGGAAGAACAACGCCAGCTCTTCCACCTGGCTTAAGGCTTCGATAAATATGCTGAAGAAAGCTTAATTGTTTATTTGAAGTCTCAAAAGTGAGATCAGTTCTAGTTGAACCTCCATCGCCTTTAGCAGTACCAAAAGGAGGGTTAGTTAGAATCACATCAGCAGGCTTTAAAGTCGCTCCAGATTCTCCAAGAGCGTTACCCTGGATGAGATCAGACTCAAGATCATGAAGCATAAGATTCATAAGGGCCATACGATGAGTTTCAGGAACTAGTTCCACGCCATAAAATGCATCTTTAATCTGAAACTCAGCTTTTGCCTCGGATAGCTTTGCTAGATTATTTGTATTCTTTTTGATGTATCGGTCGGCATAAATTAAGAACCCACATGTTCCAGCTGCGGGATCTTGTATTTCTTCACCAGCTTGAGGCTGCAGTAAATCAATAATGGATTCAATAAGTGGGCGAGGGGTAAAGTATTGTCCGGCACTACTTTTTTTATCCGAGCTTACTTTTTCAAGTAAGCCTTCATACATGTCTCCGAGATCATCCTTATCTGCCGAATACCAATCAATCTTGTTAATCTCACTTACAAGCTGTGATAAGTGTTTTGGTTGCTTTAAGGCAGTGTAGGCATCAGAATAAATTTCAACAACGCGGTGATGCTTCTTTAGCTTATTTTCAGAGGTGCCGAGATCAATAAACATTTTTTTATAAAAGTTAAATTGCTCTGTCCCATTCTTTTCAACAAGGTCTTTCCAGCGATAACCCACAGGAAGCCATTTTGTATCAAGTCCTTTTTCTTCGAGCATTTTAGGGAAAAGTATGAAAGTCAGTTCCTCAACATACTTTTTATAGTCAACACCGCCGTCACGGAGAATGTCGCAAAGATTCCATAATTTTTGTACAATTTGATTTGCATTCGCCATATCTATCCCTTAAGCAGTTTGCTGCCAAATAAGCTCATTAATTTCATTTAAAATCGCCTCGATATTACCATCGAAAACACTGTTTGCCCTTCTAAATCCACCATCCAGTTTAAATGCACCTTTATCTAGCGACTCAACATCAACAACATATTCATTTTCAAGTTGCTGCTTAATTCGATCAATCCACTTCAATTGAACTGGATTGAAGTTGTGAGTGGATTTGATAAGCAAGATAGCTTTATCGAGTCTTTCTTGGAACGGGATCAAGGCATCACCTATGGCCTCACGTCTTACAAAGCCAATTAGGCTTGCAGCGATATCTTTAGTGGTCTGTGCCTTATATGCTTCCTGGAGTGAATGCTCTCTGAATCCCTGTGCGTCCAGAATGAGACGTAATTCTCGTAATTGCGCCTTTGTTAAGTCCTTGGGTCTTTTGGCAACAATCATCAGGGCCTGAATTTGGTTCATATTATCACGAACAAATTTAGAAAAACCTTGAATATAATCTTCTGGGCGACCAGTTTCTCCAAAACCTTGAACGATTCCTCTGGACTCATCTAAATGTTCCGAAATCAGCATTTTCCTTTTTTCTTCTTTCACTCTATCGAGCCATTTAGCAATTTGCTCAAATTTTAGTGCCCAATCCTTCTCGGTTAGACCAGTTGATTTGGCTTCTTCAATATACTCTTCAGGGGTGAGCCCATTTGTAAGGACCTTAAATTCTTCTAGAGCTTCACCTTTGAGTCTTCTTTTGCGGACATTTAATTTAGAAACAATCTGATCAACGATATGCTTTTTAACAGTTTCTTTATCAGCTTTGGCTAACTCTTTAGAAAGTTCCTCTAGGGTGACAGACGGATTCGGAGTGACTGGCTTCATGTCAGAATAATCTTGAAGAGCATCGTAGAGTCCAACAGCATCATAAATTTTGAAAAAATCTTTACCAATTTTTTCACAAAGACGAGTTGCCCTTCCAATCATCTGATCATAAAGAATACGGCTTTTTACTCTTCTAATGAAAACGATGTTACAAATCTCAGGAACATCAATCCCGGTGCTTAGAAGATCAACTGTTACGACAATTGATGGGAACTTTTCATTTTTGAATAATTTAATTAGATCACTAGGCCTGTCTGAGTGTGATGTAATCTTCTTAATTGCTTTATTATCTATTTCCCCATACATCTTTTGGAATTCTTCATTTAGTAAACGAACGACCATGTCTGCATGGTCATCTCTGGCGCAAAAGATTAGGGTTTTTTCAAATGTATCCCACTGAATATTTTTAACTAGCTCCTCACAAACGATCTTATTAAAATTTTCAGTAATAACTCTGGTATTAAAAGTTTCAACTTCGAGCTTTAACTCATCAGGCAAACTGTGAAGCTCTTCAATCGATGAGCTTTCAGGATTATAGACTTTTACTGTCTCCCCAGCGTTCCATTTAATACCTTCTTCATTGAGTTTAGTTTTAATTTTATATGGATCTTGATAATCAACTAAAAATCCATCAATCACAGCTTCTCTATAGCTATATGAATAAACGGGTTTTCCAAAAATCTCAACAGTATGTAGAGCAGGGGTTGCCGTCAGTCCAATTTTAACGGCGTCAAAATATTCAACTACTCTTCGATATTTTGAAATATAATCGGCTTCATTTCGATACTCAAATTCTTCTTCACTAAGTTCTTTATCTATTGTGTAACCTCGATGGCATTCATCGATAATGATACAGTCATACTGATCTACAGGTATTTGGGTGTCACCATCACTAGGGTAGAGGACTCTCTTTAGGAGAGCTTGAACTGTAGCAAAATGAACCTTCGTTGCTGTCTCTGGATTAATAGCATCTAATCCTTTGATGTCATAAATTTCATTGAAGGATTTATTATCCTCAATTTTCATTTCCTTAAAACTACCTTCGGCCTGATCACCTAGCGATGTTCTATCAACCAGAAAGAGAATTCGTCTGAACTTTTCAGCTTTTATCAAACGGTAGGCAAGTCCAATGCATGTCCTTGTCTTTCCAGTTCCAGTCGCCATTGCAACAAGGATTTCACGTTTACCATTTGAAACAGCTCTTTCTACTGCCTCTACTGCACTCTTTTGATAGTTCCTTAGCGGCAAATAATCTGGATCTTCTTCAAGTAGCTTTCTTGTTGATACTTGGTCATCCATCTTGCTCAGCTCAAGAAGACCTTCTGGTGTTTTCCAGCCAACAAGAGGACGGGGGAGGTTATTGTTAGATCTTGCATCCAAGAACCAAATTCCACTCTTTTCCTTCAATTGCTCAATGTATGGCCTTCCGTTTGTAGAGAAAAGGAACGGAACTTTATGATTGAACCATGTTCCAAGAGATTCAAAACTCTCATCTTCACTAATTCCGATGGAATATCTTGCAGCTTGGTCCAGGGCTCCTTTCACATCCCGTGACATCTTTTTTGCCTCAACGACTGCAATCAATTTAAGACCACAAAATAGTGCATAATCAGCTGGACCATTGTTTGTAGGCCATTCAGCAATTGCTATGTTTTTGCCTTTTTTTGGTCTTGTACCTTTACTATATTTAAGCATTACTGAATCAGCCTCCCAGCCAGCTGATCTTAACTGCTCATCAATTAATATTCGAGTCGTTCTCTCATCAAGCTCAACATTGTTACTTGCATTGAATAAATCTTGAAGTGTTTCCTGGGCATGTCCAGTCCTTTGGGCCTGGACATTTACTTCAACATGCTTCAGCTTTTCCCTAAGACTATTAAGCTCGCTTTGTGCAATTCGCGCCTGTTCTTCAAGCTGATATTTTATTTCAACAGCTTTTTTTAACTCTTCTTTTATGTCGGAAGTAGGATGTGAATCTTTATATTCAGAAACAAATTTCAAATCATTAGAAAAAACACGATGGAAGATAATTGATAATTCCCATGCCATCTTTAAGTGTGCACGTGCCTCTTCAGTGCTTCCCACATTTTCATGAACCGCTCTATTACCTGCTCTTCTGATACTATGAAATAGGTTAAGTGCTAAATCTCCAAAAACACCTCGACGCTTAAATGTATTTAAAAGCTCAATTTGATTACTTGCTTCCCATTCCTGAACACCAACTTTTACAGCAACATATTGTGCAAGCATTTCAGCGAACTGCCTCGTTTTGAACAGGGATGTATTTGGATCAGAATGAATATACGATTCTGCTTTGTCAAAAACGTCAACAAAGCTTGGATCATAAATTTTAAGAAAATGAACGTTAGACACTGCCCACCTCAGATTAGCCAAATGTTGCTTAAGTATTATAGGATCAATTGTTTCTAATATTCCAAAACTAGTAAACTTAAGAGGGCTTTTTCTCTAAATTTTAAGCCTAGAGTGGACATTTTGTGTCTATGACTTTGGCTTTATATAAACAGAACTGACGCAAGTTTATTGACACACTGAAATGCATTTGATGCAATTAATGGGAGGGGTATCCCTTTTGGGTACTAAATACTAGGTCTTGTGGCTGTGCCAAGGCGAATGTCTTATCTAGATTTTGAGTCCGAGCAAGTATCAGAAGAAGTTCTACTGGGTTAATTCCTGTCGGTGACTAGATTTAATCAGCTTGTAAAGAACATATTTATTGTTAGGAGTTTGTATGGATTACATACAAAGTGTCCTTCGATTTTTGGTGTCTCTTACAAGATCAGTATATTTGATCACCAAATACATCGTTGGAATAATTCAATTTTTTGATTAGTAAATAAAGTGGTTGCAAGAAAAAATATTCTTGTAACCACGCTTATAATTTTTACTTCAAAAACTTCATTTCAGACATGTTTTTAAAAAGGAAATACGAAAAAAGTCATCCCTTGCACGATAATTTGTCTTACCGTGCTGATCAGGTATGACTCGATAAAAACGCTAAACTGGCAATTACCGTTTTACTATTGAACGCAGGATCTCCACACGATGTCTATAGTCCCAAGATGGATCATCAATATCTGACTTTGCCCTGTTGCAAACATCGCAAAGTATTTGAAGATTACTGAACTCATAAGTGAGGTCGGGATATTTTGATCTTGGTTTAACATGATCAACCTGAAGGTTATCAGTAGATTCGCACTTGAAGCACATATTTGGATATATATTAAATATTGATTTCCTTAGCTCCTGCCAATGAGGATCATTCAAAAGATCATCATACTTTTTAAAATAATGATCCTTAGCTTCAGTACCAGTGGCCCTGGTAAAGAAATTTTGAGCATCTTGTTCAGAAAAATCAGTGATGTTAAGAAGATTTTCAGCTAATTGATTTTTCCTTCTCAAGAGCTCATCAAGAATAATATCAAAACTATCGTTTTGGAGTTGAGGGTGAAATGCCATAGGAATATAAACATTCACATCTTTTTCTTGGCCGATTCTATAAACTCGATCAGTTGCTTGATTTTCTACAGCTGGATTCCACCATCTTTCAAGGTGTATCACATTATTAGCACAAACTATATTCAGGCCAACACCGCCAGCACGAGGAGAGATTATAAGAATATCGAAACCCTTTTGGCGAATGTAGAAATTCTTCACCAAATCCTGTCGCATTTGTCCAGGTACTTCCCCATTAATAATGGAACCCGTCAAACTGATAGCGTACTTTCTGTGTACAAGTTCCAAAAATCTTAGCTGTAGTTCTCTCCTCTCTAGGAAAACAATTACCTTTTCATTACGGGACTTAATGCCATCAAGAATCTCGATAGATGCTTTAATCTTGGCATTTTCTTGAACAAACTCCTCATCGGAAACATCCAGTTCAGTCCCGTGTAAACTTAGAACCTTAAGTTCAAATAATGTTTGTGGTCCAACTTTTTGTTCTTTAGAGTTTTTACATCTTTCTATCGCCTGATCATAGGCCATTTCCTGAAGTTTGCTCATCTGAATTTTGATCGGGATAATCTTTTTTTCGGGAAGTCCTTGCAATACGTCCTTTTTAAGTCTTCTTAAAACAAATGGGGGTGGAGCCTGATGGAAAAGAATCGCCTCAAGTTCGTCTACTTTCCCCTCCGTGTGAAATTCTTGAATATAGGTTTTTAATGTTCCAAGTCTCATTGGTGAAACGAGATCAGAGATACTCCACAAGTCTCCAAGATGATTCTCGACCGGTGTTCCCGAAATCGCTACCGCAAACTCAAACGAAAGTGCCTTTGCCATGTGTGTATTAAGTGCATTAGGATTTTTTAACTTTTGAACTTCATCAAAAACAATTATCGAAAATTCAATTTGTCTAAAGATGATTTCATTAATTCTAATTGAATCATATGTAGCCAAAATGAAATCATAGTTTTTTAAATCTCGAACAACATAATTAATAGGTTGTCCTTTATATCTTTTAAAATCATTTGAATTAGTATTTAATCCATTTCCGAGACCATTTTTAATAAACTTCTTCTGCTCCTCTTCCCAGTTTTTCAATAGAGCAGTTGGACCAACAATCAGTATTGGCTTCCTATGTTCGCTCGGTGTAACCTCAACATACCATTGCAAGAAAGCCAATGTTTGATAGGTTTTACCAAGACCCATATCATCTGCCAGGATGACGCCAGACCTTCCTTCAATATAGTTCTCGCATAGCCAGTTAATACCTTCTACCTGTTCTTTATTCTTAGGCGCAGATAACATAAAGCTTGAAATATAAGGGGAGTAATTCAATTTTTCTCTGGGATTAATATTGTATGTATCACCGTCAATATTGTTTATAATTACAGGAACTAACTTTTCATCCATATCTTTGGGTTCGGAGCTAATCCCACTCTGCACTTTATTTTTCTCTTTTTCTTTTTCTATAATAACTCCAAGTGCTTCTACTGCTTCGGGTATCGCTGGAATTTCTTGCCCATCATAGCTAACGGTAGGCTGAGATGACACAACTGCCGCATTTATAAGTCCTACAAGATTTTCTAGGTCAGCAGGCTTTACACTGAAAATAGAATTTTGAATTTCAACACCAATGATTTCTTCGGGGATCCAATTGTTTTTATCCCTCGTGATAAACGAACCTGAAATAGCTTGAAATACACCTATGTGAGAAATTCTCTGGCTGACATAGCTATCAGTTGCGATAAAAAGGTCATTAATGATGTCATCAACTTCCTGAGTGTTCTGATAAAGGTTCGCCAATTTGTCTCGAACAAACTTTTCAGGATTGTAAAAAAATGCCTTCCTCTTTGGTTTTGGCTCCTGATTGATTCTCTTTATTTCATCAAGGATAATTCGGATCGGCTTGGAGAAAATTAAAATCTCATCCCTGCTAATATCAAATTTACTAGGTGTTTTTGAAGTCTTAATAAACTGTTTCTTGAACAAATTAGAATCATGCTCGTTAAGCTGTGTAGAGTCTTTATTGCTATCTACAATAAGCTCAGGCACAATTACAAAGTCTTCTGTTGGGAGCAAATCCAAACTGATTTTCTGACAGCTGGTGATCTTAATTTGGAACAATTTAGTGTTTATGGATTTTGTCTCAAATGGTGTTAGGTCTTGCAATTCCTTAAAAAGATCTAATCGGTCAAGGCGACTATTAGACTGATCCATATTTTTAAGTTTGTACAGGGTGTTTAAAATTGAATATTCTGGTTCCTTTATTGTGTACTTGTTTCCATTAATAGAAACAAATGGATACAGTTCGTTATTTGAGAAGGATAATTCTTCATAATATACATCCCTGTTGAATTTATCTCTGAAATAAACTTTTGGGACAAATTCACGTTCGACGATGGTGGTATCTGCTTCAAAATATAGCAAGAATGGATTTGAAGAAGGAAACCCTAGCCTTTTCAACTCATAATTCTCTAGCTTGAGTAATTGACTAAGAGGAATTGTAAGCTTAGTTTTTAATTTATCTTTTTCGCAATCATAAAATCGAAATAATGGGTAGGTAATTTCAGGATATTTATTCCAATCATTAAGCTGTGTCTTATCATCGATGTAAAAAGAAATGTACTCACCTAAGATTTCAAAATTTAATTTCATTTAGAATCCCTGGCCTACTTTAAGGTAATACCTAAAGTTTTGTCTAAGACGGGTGTAATTATTCGTACCCAGTTTTCTGTATTGTGCGTAACTTTTCTATCTTCACCCAAACCAGTTAAATCAAGCTCGCTATATGTATCCTGATAAAGTTTTGGTGCCCTAGAACTTTCAGCCTTCCAAATACGAAATGCGAACTGAAATGTTCCCTCTGCCACGATATGATTCCCGATTCTCAATAAAATTATTGTCCTCTCGTTATCAGTGTTTTTTAATTTAGCAAAATCCTGAAAACCTTCCGGAAGAAACTTAGAACTATCTCTTAGTGCCTGAGGCCCAAGTAAAAACCATGCCTCAAGGATATGACCTTGATCGTAGAGAGCTTTGAGGATCAATCTTCTAGGTTGCCACATCCTCTTAGCTTCTGGATTTTTTTCACAAGACTTATCTAGCAAATCAAAAAATGCGCCCATCGCTTGGCTTAGTTTCCAAGCTAGGTATATGCTCTTTTCTTTATCATATCCGATCCAGGTTCCTGGACTCCTCCTAGGGTCTTTAAATGTATGGGAAACGAGTAATTCAAAGTTCTTTGAAAAAATAGGATCTTTAATATTTGTTTTTTCAAAAATTAAGATTATTTTTGAAACAAATCCCTTCTTCACATTTGCATCAATTAAATCGCATTTTGATAAATAAAATGCACAAATGTTCGAAAGCTTGCTCGTCTTAACATTTGAATCGCAAAGAGTGTTCAATTGGAGGAATGCATGTTGCATGAACTGACTTGTGAGCTGTGATTCTTTTAGGCCTAGACGCAAGAAACTTGTTTCCAAGGACTCTTCCCCAGAAAGCACTTTTTTTGAAAATATTTCAAAAAAATCAGTTGATAGTAATTGGAATTGCCTGTGGGCATAAAATATATTCTGCGAAGATATTCTCTTATCATTTTGGAAATAACTCTCGAAAACTGTAAAAAAATAATCTTTCTTTTCTACTCCGGAAAAATTATTGATGAAGTGCCTAAATAATTTCCGAGTAAAACTTTTACCTTTTGGTGTTCTAATATAGTCTAAAACCTGTCTGTGTACATCATTGTCAGATTGAGGTGAATCAAATTTCTTAGTTCTTAGAAAATATATGTCAGGTAACTTTCTAAAAACTTTCCGAGGGATGTCTTCAAGTTTTTTATTCTTTGAGAAATAAATCCAAAAATGCTCTAGATACCAGTTTAAATCCTCTATTTTTAAGATTGATTCATCTTCATAATCAATCTTTTTTAAATAAGCTGATATCCTATTTAGACTTGTCTCAAGTTTATTTTCCTGGCATTTGATATCAATCTTATATGAATTGAGGAAGTTTTTGGCGGCACCCATTATTTTAACTCCTCACTTGCTGCCATAACTAATCTTATATCAATTCG
>JACCEB010962632.1_pt1 | contig 12795 bp, 2 predicted proteins | sample 7454761 | NCBI WGS metagenome assembly JACCEB01 (sample SAMN15323454, study PRJNA562643) | freshwater metagenome | isolation source: river surface water | place: USA:Blue River Watershed | collected 2017-08-18 | reverse complement strand
TATCAATCAATAGATGATATTTTTGGTTCAGGAGCTAAAAGTAGAAAAGCAGCAGAGAGAAGATTAGAAGAAGGATTCAAACAAAACTACGCTATGAACCAAATGGCAATGGATAAATTTAGAGAAGATAATGCACACTTCAAACAACAAAGATCAAATATAACAGCTAGTTATAATGCGTAAGGAGTAAAGGATGACTACAATGAAAAGTATGAATCCAGATGCTCCTAACTTTGTTGATGCAAGTGCAGCAGCAGCTAGGTATGCTAATTTTGTAAATGAACCAAAATATCGAGTAGCTAATGCCTACTTTGATAAGCTAGATAAAGAGAAATTAGCTAATGAATTAAAAGCTGAAGAAGTTAGAAGGTATAATCAAGAGTTTGGCTTAAAAGAGGCATCAGCCAACAGAGAGAAACTTAAGTTTGATAAAGAAGTTAATACTGACAAGGCTCTTATCGACTTTCAGAACCAGATAGCTTCAGCTTCAGCTGGTGGAGTAGCTAGTATGGAACAAGGTGCTCAATTATCAAATGAATACGATAGATTGCTTAAAACAGTTGGCGAGGACGAAGCAGCAAGAATAATTAATGATAAAGCTCAAAAATTTGGAGCACAAGATGCTAAGAGAGCAGAAAATGATCCATATTATAGAGCAGAACTTATTAAAGGCGTATCGCTTCCTTCTGGAAATATTGACCCTAAATCTCTTATAGATTTAAGAAATTCTCAGATAATTAGAAATGAAGCACTTGGTCAAAGAAAAGATGATTTAGAAACTAGAGCCAAAGAAAGGGCAGAGGATTTATTGTTTAAGAAACAAGAGCTTGCAATGAGACAAGCAGAAAGAAATGAAAGAGCATTGGATAAGGCAAATGCAAAAAAAGCTGTTGCAGAGCTAGTTGGATTATCAATGAACGAAGATCAAAACAGGTCATCTTCTGGTGCTTATTACAATGTAAATCAAGTAAACACTGGAAACAAAATTCTTAAAGATGGTGTATTAATTCCAGAAAATGAAGGTTCTGAAAAGTTGTCTGAAATGGATGAAATAACAAACAAAATAAATTCACTTTCTAGCAAAAATTTAAACAAAGACGGAAAGCAAATAAATTTTGCAAACAAAGATGAAGCATTCAAGGCCTATATGGAAGAAAATCCAGAGGCAGCAAATTCTAATGCAGCAATTAAGGGAGTTGATAGGTCGTTAAAAGGTGCATCAAATCTTGCATCAGCTACTATCAAAAATATGTTTCTACCAAGTGAAGGTCTTGGGAAAGCATTTGACAAATCTAAGCAAATATTTATGTCAGATGTTGAAAGAGAAGAATATAATAAAAAATTAGATGAAGCCAAAGCAAAAGAAGCTCAAGAGTCTTTAAAATCTAATGACAAAGACGATAAAGCAAAATCTGGAAATATTTCATTTGAAGATTATTGGAGCCTAAAGAAACAACAACAAACCTTAGACAATGCAGAGCTTGGAAAACTTCAAGAAGAATTAGGAAAGAAATCACTAACATATTCTGACAATCTTGCAAATAAATATGGTGTTGATGAAATTAAATCTGTTCCAAAAGAAATGACTCCTCATGAAGCAAGAATTTATGCTACTAAAAATGCTGTTAATTCATTAGTTGGAAGAGGAGTTGATCCAGAAAATGCTCTAAAACTTGGGCTAGAAGAAGGCGAAAAGGCATTCAAATTTCAAACAAATTACATAAACAATGTAAATGAAAATGCGAAAGAAACTGCTAAAAACAGATATACAGAAGTAAAAGAAGAAAGAAAAGCACTGCAAGACCAAATAAAGACTCTTGAAAATAGAAAATTTGACATAGGTAAAAACAAAGAAAATAAAATTGTTTACAATGGAAGCACAGTAAAACTTTCAGAAGTTCAAGATGGTCTAGACAATGAAATATCTAGATTGAAAAAAGAATTAGCAGAACTTAGATAAAATATATTCTTAAATAAAAGTATGATACTATCTAGTTAATATAAAAAAATTAACGGATGGTATTATGAACTACATTGATAGCCTACTTAACGAAAATAACAATTCCACTACAAATAGCAATAGTATAAGCTTGCCGGAAGCCGATCCTCTTTTGAATCAAATGCAAGAAGATGCAGAGCAAAGATATTACAATCAACTCTCTGGCTCTACATATTCTTCAGAGCCAAAGAAGTTGTCACTTGATGAAATTGCAGCTAAAAAGGAAGCAAGACTAGCTAAGAAAAGAGACGAACTTATTGAAGATGATAGCAACTTCACTCTTAAGGCAAAATCTCTTTACAATACTGTTAATAATCTATGGGATGGAGAAGATTTAAAAGCTAACTATATGGGTAAAACTCATTCTATGAGCAATAAGATTTTTGAAGATGTTGATGCTACAATGGAAGAAAGTCAAATAAGAAGACAAGAATTAATAGACCAATACAACACTGCAGAGGACAATCCAAATGCAAAACACAAGGTTTATCAACTTAGATTAAAAGAAGGATTTGACCAAAATGGAAATCCAATTTATTCATATAAAACTGGTATAGCAGAAACAAGTGCTGCAGAAAGATACAAAAACCAATACATAAAAGATGGATATGAGATATTAAGCGAAAAAGGTTTTGCTGGTGCAGAAGATTGGGAAAACAGATGGCATGGATTGAAAGCAAATCTTGCTGACAGAACTTACGATGAAGGAATGAATAGTCAAGGTCAAAAAATAAAAGACTTAAGTAGTATTGGAGAAGGATACTCAGAAGTATACAATACTCAGGCATTTGATTTTGGAAAAACAGACCAAGAAATTGCTCAAAATATGGCTAATAGTCAAAACCTTTCAGATATTAAAGCAGAAAGATTAAGAGAAGGATATGGACGAGGTTCTGACAGTATTGTTGATTCTATTCAAGCAGGAGGACTAAAAACTTTAGCAGATACTGGAGATATGATTCTTGATTTTGTTACTCCAGGTGACAATACTTTATTGAATGATGCAAAAGACCAAACAAAGATAGACAAATATGTTGGATACAATAGGAAAACTGCAGATAGAGCCATAGGTGAAGCTACTGAGTATTTCAAGAATGGAAACTATGCTAAAGCTGCTTGGGAAATATACAAAGAGCCTCAAATTATAGCAGAGAGTATTCCAGCTATGGCAGAAATGCTTTTAGGTTTTGGAAAGTTCACAAAAGCTGGTAGATTAGCTATGGGCGTAGACGCTGCAAACAAAGCAGGCGATGTTGCTGCTGCTTCAAAATTAACAAAAGAATTGGCAGAAAATGTTAGCAATTCTCAAAAAGCAATGTACAGAGTTGCACAAAATGCTGGTCTTTTAACTTTTGCGGCTAGTCAAACAAATAATCAAATAGAAGAAAGAGTTAAAAACAATCAACAAGCTGGACTTACTGGCGGAGATAGCATTGGAGAAATTGCTACCGTATTTGCATCAAATCTAGCTCTATATGGATTAGACAGAGGACTTTTTACTAAAATCACTGGTATTGGCGGAGGAAAAGCAGCTCTATCAGATGCGTTTGGTTTTGCTGATACTCAAACTAAAAAAAATATAATGACAAATATAGCTAACAAAGCACTTACAGCATCTATTGCTGGTGGAGCAGAAGGTGGACAAGAATACTTTCAAACTGGGGGAGAAATAATTAACGAACAGCTTGGAACTGGAGCTAACGGTGGAAAAGGATTCCTAGAAATAATTAAAGACTCAAAAAATATAGATGAATCAATTGGTGGATTGCTTGCAGGTACAATCGGTGGGGTTCAAATGAGACAAGCATCTGATACTGCATATACTATTGCAGACAAAGCTTTAGGAATTAGTGCTGGAAAAGAATATGTAGAAAAAGCAAATGAAAGAGAAAAATATACATTTACCTCTGGCTCTAACTGGTTTGATGAGCCATTAAAAAATATGAGCGATCCAACATATGACGAAGCTGTAAAGTTCAATACTGACCTTGCAAGAACCAGAGGTGAGATAAAGAATACATCTATGGACAGAGTTGCAAATGCAATTTTTGGAAAAGATCAAATTTCTGACATCAATGGAAATTCGATTATGCCAGAAGATGCTATATCTAACTCTATAGACACTTTAAGAAGTCTGCACTTTACTGAAAATGCTTACAATACAAGAATAGATAGCAGAGATTTGGAAGATGCATTATTGATAGAAAATGAAGCAGAAAGACTAGAGGAAATAAGTGACATAGAGTATAGAAAAAAAGCAAGAAAATTTGGTGGATTAAATGATTACTCAAACGATATGATTGATACATTTAGCAATTTGTATCAAAAAGTTTCAGATTCAAAAAGAAATCAAAATCCAGAGAATGTTGCAAAAGCTCAAGAGTTAATTACTCAAAAATTCTTAAACAAAATAAATCAAGAACAAGATGAAGAAATCAAAAATGTATTGCTTTCTAAGTTTACAAATGAATTAATCTCTGATTTAGTTGAAAAAACTATAAAGGCAAACTCTTCTGACTCTGAAGTTAAAAACAAAAGTTTTGGAAGTCAGCCAGACAACTTACTTTTCAGCGAAAACGGAGATGTTTATATTCAAGGATTGAAAGATATTCAGAAGAAAGTTTTTGGAAGCCAAATGGATCCAAATGCTCCATTAAATCCTATTGCAAATGAGCTTAATAACAAAATTCAATTATTCCAAAAAGAATACGAAGAATACAAAAGAAGATTAGCAAATGCTCCAACGGAAGAAGAAAGAAACAAAATCATTAGAGCAAAAAATGCTGCAGATGTAACGAGAGAAACTGTTGATGGCGCTGGTTTCATAATGGATATTACTAAGCCAAATAAGAAATCAATTTTTGGACATATGAATGCTATAAGCAAAAACATATCAAAAATAGATTCTAGCACTAGAGACTCTTATACTCAAGCAAAAAGCAACAGCTTGACTGGTATGCTTGCACCTATTGACCAATTGACTGAATTTGCAAGAAAAAAATCAAGAAATATGGATGTGTATAACGATATTATGGCTAAATATCAAGAAGCTGAAACTGTTGAAGAAAAGCTAGATGTTGCTAGAGCTTTATTTGAAAAAGGAAAAGAATTAAGTGACCTTAGAGAAACAATAAATCTAAATACAACAACTAGAGCAGAAATTGAAGCTCTTGCAAAATCGGTTATTCCTTCATATAGAATGGATTTAGACAATATTGCAAGAGACAAAAATCCAAATAATCAACCATCTACTGGTAGTGCTATGATATATGAGTCTAGAAAGTTCATAGAAGCTCTAGAAAGCACAAAAGCAATGCTTCTAAATAAGATAGAAGGCAAAGAAAGATTATTGTCTTCAGGCTCTTTAAAATCAATTAAAAATGCAGAAGGATTAGTTAGAAAAGATATTGATACTATGAAGTTAAAAATAAAACTAATTGATTCTACTATAGAGCAACAAGTTCAAAAAATAGACTACATAGCAAATGCAAGAATCGTCCTGGCTGATCCAATTGTTTCTACAGAATTAGCAAGACTTAGAAACACAAAAGAAAATGCAAAAACTGAAGCTAAAGCTGAAGCTAAAACAGAAGAAGTTAAAACAGAAGTTAAAGCTGAAGAAACGAAAACAGAAGAAGCTGAGACTGAAGCAAAAACAGAAGAAGTTCCTGTTGTTGAAAATGAACAAGAAATTATTAGAGATACAAATATTGCTGAACAAAATGTTGAGCAAAATGTTGATCAAAATGTAGAAGAAAACACTACTGAAAATGTAGAGCCAGAGATAGTGGCAGAAGTAAATGAAATAAATCAAGGAGAATCAAATGAAGACATTAATGGAGAAAATGGAACGAGAGGACGAGGAGAAGAAAATAGAACAGAACAGACTGGAGACTCTGAGACTGAGACGAAAAATCAAGAGAGACAGACTGAAGATGAAAGAGATGGAAGCAGAAGTGAAGAGACTAGCACAACAAGAGAGAAAAATTCTAGAGAGACTAGGGAAGTAACAAAATCTGAAAAAGACAAGTACAAAAAGTACAGAAATGAAGTAATTGAAAGAGCAGAAAAAATTCTTTCAGACAATCCTGGCATGACAATTTCTAAAGCAACAGAAATTGCTATAAGCGATATTGTTGAGGTAAATTATGAAGATTCTAACTACTCTTTTGATGATGAATATGTAGAAAACTATGCAGATATAGAATATAAAGAAATAGATGATGAAATAAAATCTTTAAGAAGAGAACTATTTGAAGTTGAAAATGTAGAAAAATCTATCGACTCAGCAAAAGAAAAAAAGAGCAAAATAGAAGAGTCTAAACAAAGAGCAATAGATATAGCTAAGAGAATATTTGCTAGAAGAAAAATTATACAAGAAAGATTAAATGACCTTCAAGAAGAAATATCTAAAGATGAAGCAAGACTAAAAGAGCTAGAACTTCAACATTCTGACAATTTCAAAATGGACGAAAATGAGAAAAAGATTGTATCAAAAGTGATAGAAAAAGAAAATAAAAAATCTACAGCTGAAAAAAGTACAGAAACAATTTCAAAGATAGGAAAATCTGTTGAGTTAAAAAATAAAAAAATTGCAGAGATTGACTCTAAGATTGAAATGCTTGAGAAAATAAATTCAAATGAAAATATCAAGGACAAAAGAAAATCTGAGATAAATCAAAGAATTAGAGAGCTTAACTACAGAAAAGAAAAAATGAAATACAATCTATCTGAAAATCAAGACAACGACATCACTCTGGCTCTGAAAGAATATAACCAAACTATGGATAAGCTTGATCAAGCAGAAGTTGGTAGCAGAGAGTATTCTGAGTTATCTCTTGCTTCAAAAACTTCATATAGAAGATATTTGAATGAAAAAACTATAGACAAAGAAATTAGAAAAAATATCATAGAAAGTCTTGAGTTAAGAATAGAGAAAGACAAATCTCCATTTAAAGAAGAAAACAAAGAGATAATAGAAAAAGCTATTGAAGATGTAAAAAATTACAACATATATCAAGATTTGGCTAAAAATAAATATACAATACTTGGATACACTCAAAAAGATGGAAAAAAAGAACCAATAGATAGACCTTTAGTGCTAAAAGGAGATATTCCTCAGTATTTAGTTGATTACTCAAATATGGATAATTCTTCAAAAGGATATATCAAATTAAAATTGAGCAAAAAACAATTTAGCGAAAGACTAAGAGATGGAATATTAAAGTCTGACGATGATACAACTATTGAATCAAAAGTTCTTGAAAATTACTACAAAATGAAAGGAAACAGCTACAAGGAAAGAATCAATATGCTTTATCCTACTGATCGTGAGTTGAAATCTTTTGAGAGTGTATTACTTGGCCAATTAGCATTTGTTTTCCAGGCAAAAACTATAGATACTGATGCAACATTTATGAAGCCAGTTTCTCTTAGTCCTGAGAACTTCAAAGAAGTAAATGGAAAACCTGAGTTATCAGAAGATGCAAAAGCATTTAACTCTAAATATAAAAACGAACTAGACAATCCATCTATATCAATAGAAAACGGTCAAATTGTGGCTAAAATAAAAGATGAAAACGGAAACGATATTGTTCTTGATAACAATATGTACGACATCAATACTCTGGCTCTTATATTTGGAACTAAAGAAAAAAATGCATTCGGAACTACTGCAAACTTTGTTACTGTTCCTGACTATGCAGAAGAAATTATGAGAACAGAACTTATAAAAGAGCTTGGAAATATGTATTCTGTTCAATATATCGATCCTGACCAAAATGATGGTGGAGACTTTAACAACATCTGGGGAGTTGATCCACTTGATGACAGAGCCGAAGATTTAAGATATTTCATCAAAGATACATTTGCTGACAAAGGATACATTCCAGCATCTGTTATAATTAAATCTCTTGGAGAAAAAATATACAAATCTCTTCCAATGTCTTTCGATAAAGCAAATATTGAGAAAGATGCAGAAGCAAAAATAGCAAACCAATTGGCTATATATGCATTGAGTGCAGTTTCTAGAAAGAATGGTTTAGGATTAAGCATATATACTTCGCAAGAAGATTTAGACAGTACTGAGCTTATTCAAGGAAAGATAAACGATACAATGACTGCAAATATTCCAGTGGCTACGACTTTTAATGAAGCTACTGGAGAAGAAAAAACAACAGTATCTAAACTTAATCTGATTAGGCTAAATCAAGACCAAGCAAAAGATTTTATTGCTCTTTCTAGCATTCTTGAATATACTGATCCATCTAGAGAAGGAACTATGCCTTCTGACAAACCTATTGAGACTACTAGCGATACAATCAAGAACAAAACTACTCCTAAGTCTGAATTGGCAAAAGAAACTATTTTAGATTATCAAAGTGTTGGATACAGAATTGAAAAAAATATCAAAGAGCTTTACGATTTATGGAAAAATGAAAAAACTAGAAATTTTGCATATCAAATTGCTGGAATTTTAAATCCAGATGCAAAATTGAATGCAAGAGAATACAGAAAGAAACTTTCTAAAAATAAAAATGAAAGAATTCAATTTGATGTTCTTATGAGATTTTTTGAAGAAAAAGGGAACGACAAAGAATTCTATATCAAATGGGATATGATAGCTTCTGGAAGATATATGGAAGATTCTAGAATTACTCCTCAGAACAACAAGATAACTAGGTTCCTACTGTCTACTGTTGGTACAAGAACTGAAATAGAATTCACAAAAGACGAAGATGGAAAAATATCTTTAGAGCCAGAGGTGATAGATGGAATTAGAAAATCTTTAGCACAATCTCTAGACTACGGATTAGATAAAGATTTGGATACATTTGTTATTGAAAAAATGAGTAAAGATATAGTTATAAACGATGATGGAAGCATAGAGTTTAAGGATACTGAAAAAGGTAACATATTAAAACAAGCATTTGATGCATTTTTGGCTTCAATAAAAGATGATAGTCTTATTCTAAAGCCATACAAAATATCTAGGATTAAAAAACTACATGATGCTGGAGAAGGATTTCATGCGTATCAAGCAATAAGAGAACTTGCTAAATTTAGCGCAGAAAGAGAAGCATTCATCTCTGGCTCTGAAAGCAATCACAAGTACGATGCTCACTTTGTTACTGAGGCCGATGGTATTACGTCTGGTATGATGATTATCTTGTCTCAGATGATGACAGATAGTGCTCAATCTTTATTTGAAAAAGGTGGAATATATACAAAAGAAGCTGTTAAATTCTGGACTCATACTGCAAAAGCATTAGGTCTTGAAGAAGAATTGAAAAAGCTTGGTAAAAATACACTAAAAGACGGGAAAACTCAGCAAAAAATTACTCACGGACTTTTAAACAGAATAGGCAAAATTGTTTCAGACAAAGAAAGTGGTGGTGAAGCAAAAGCAAAACTAAGAAATTACTGGAATAGTGTTGGAGAAAAAGATCCTAAAATTATAAATGAATTAGTTGACAGAGCCAATTTTAAAGACTTCTATAACACTGTTGCTCATAGCGTTACTGGAAAAATTAAATCTATGAAAAATACTATCAATTTAGACATCAAAAAACTTGAAAAATTAGATGTACTTGAAGAATGGCAAGAAAAAAGATTAGAGAGATTAAAAGCTCAATATGCTCTTATAGATATTGTTGGAGATGAAATAGCTAGAAATATGGCAAAAGACCCAGTTATGGTGTTTATATATGGTTCTAGCCTTGGAAGTATTAAAAATAAGATATTAAATGGATTAATTGGTGATTCTATACAAAACATATTGAACAATCCAGAGAAAATAAAAGAAGAATTAACTAAAAAAGATGGTTCAAAAAGTCTTGGAACAATTCTTCAAAGCATAGGAATCAATCCAGCTGTTGAAAATGGAGAGATTGTTCTTCATTTAGACGAAAAAGTTAAGGCATTTGACATAGTTAGTACTAATGGGATTGATGACCTAGTTGAGATAAAGAAAGATAAAATTCCACTAAAAGATTCAAATAAGATTTTCGTAAGTTCTGAAATGCTTGGAACTTTATTTCAGTCATCTTTCGCAACATATGGTAAAGCATTTGAAGAATCTTTCAAAGAGAACTTTGGGTTCATTAATAGATATAGAGATACTTTAAAAGCAATAGAAATGGTTAGATTCCAAATTTTTGATAAAAAATTTGAAGAAAAAGTAAATGCATTAGTAAATAAGATGTCATATACAGATTCTAACGGAAACAGAATAGAGTATAATCCAACAAATGCAGAATTAGACAATATCCTGAAAGAGTTAGTAGATGAAGGATTTGGGCACGTAATTAGAGATATAAATGGAGGTTATCATTCGTTTGAGAAAACTGAGAGATCAAATAGCGATAGAAGACATTCTTTAAGAACTATCCATAACAATTCTGACAAGTCTAGCCTGGACTCTACTACTGCAAACTCATTAGGAATTAGACAACATGTTTCAAATGTTGGTGCAGCACCAGTTACAAGTGTTCACAATCAAGATGGATGGCAAATCAGATATGCGACAATCAAGAAAAATCTTGGAGTTCAAAACATATTCGATGCCCTAATATCTGGATTAAAAAATCACGATGAAGCTGTTGGAATGTACAACAATGGGTTTGCAATAGCAAATAGTCTTCATTCTATTCTTGAAACTCAATTAGCAGATATGGAAAAGATAATTGATTCTCTAAGTGAAACAGATAGAAAAAATATGTTTGAAAATATGAGTGAAGAGCAAGCGAAAGATATAATTTTTGTATATGACAAAATAAGAAATATTGATAATGCCATCGATGCAGTTATATTCAATGGTGAACACAAAAAGAATATGTCAAATACTGAGGCTAAAGGCCTTGCAAATCCAGAGATAGAATTGAACATAGCTGTAAATAGTATGATAGATAACTCTATCGATGTTATTAAAGCTGCTTCTACTCCTTTGGAAGATGTATCTATTGGTCATCTTTACGCAACAGATTCTGCTCCTCAATATGTTGGAAGTTTAGGTGGAATAAAAGATACTAAGGCTAACCCAGAAACTGTATTCAATGCTTTCTTTGAATTGATAGGAAATGCTTTATTTAAGTCTGGAAGAGCTGATTCTAAAATAAATAGAAGAAAAGATATTGCAGATTTTACAAACACAAAATATTTGGTTGAAAACAAAATACTTAACGACGAAAGAGCAAAAAGTAAAATTATGAAAACATTTGATACAATGATAAATAAAAAAGTTAGCGACAATGCTAGAACAGAGATAAACAACATAATAGAAAAGCTTGTGAATTGTAAGCCATAAAAAGCTTACTTTCTCTGGCTCTACACAATAAAACAAAGGACTAAGATGGGTTGCAATGTAGAAAAAGCAAAACTAGAGATTTATGAAATTTTAGTAAAAGATCAAAAAAAATCAGATAAAAAAACTGTTGAGAATATAGAGAAATTAGCAGAAGATATAGCATCTAAATTAGATAGTGATATTAAAAGCAATTTCATAATGTCTAAAAATAAAAACACAAAAGGTGCAGAAGCTGAATTAAAAAAAGAATCCAAAGTTCATTCTGGTGTATCTAAGGCTATTTCTATATTTGAAAAATTAAATGACTCAAATTCTAAGACATCTAAGGTTGTTAAACCACTTCTTAGAGAATATTTCAAGAAGCAAAAATTATCTACTAAACCATTTATGGACGCAATGTCTCTGGCTCTAAATGGCGATATTAGTCTAAAAGCAACTGCGCAAAAAGGCATTGATGCTATATTTGAAATAACTAGAAATATGGATCAAAAAGATGTTCCATTTGAAAAATTTACAAATGAAGAAATAAACTACTTAGTAGACAATCATTTCATGTCAGAGCCAGAGATTAAGATTGTTGATATAAAAGATTTGAAAACAGAAGTGAAAGAAATAAATATTGAGTCTGATAATGATGTAAAAAAATTTGGTTCACAAGTAGGCAATTCTAGCAATACTGAGCTTGCCGCTAGCTTCTCAAATAGCGTAGAAAATCTTCTTGCAGGTCTTGTTGATATGAATGACAATTCCGATTTTGGTAAAAATGTAAAAAATATTGGTCGAAGCATATCAGAAACACTTTCTAATTTTGGATTAGATAAGACTCTTAAAGTTAATATGCATAGTATATTGGACGAAAACGATAGATATACAAGAGCAAGTTTTACTATGAACAATGAATCTGCTGTTGAAAGAATAGACCAGGAAACTGGAAGCATAATTGGATTTGATTTGGAAGCTGGAGAAATAAATTTATTGACTGGATATGGATATGGAACAGAAGAAGGTGATATATCTTTGAATACATCAAATCAGATATTAATACACGAGATTCTTCACTCAATGATAGAGAAAGCTGTTGAGTCCGACAAGTCTCTTTCTAAAGCTATCTTTGAGATAAAAGAATATGTTATGGATAGGATTAGCCCTAAAGACTTTTTTGCAAGCGAAGAAGAATACAAAAATGCAACAGAAGCAGAGAGAAAGCTTGCTGAGGATTTATATTCATATATGCACAAACCAACAGAGTTTTTGATATACACTATGACTACAGAAAACATATTCAATGCTGTAAATAAAATTAAAATCAATAAAGAACTTTTCAAGATATTTAAGCCTAAGCCTGGAGAAGAGCTTGGAAAGTTTAAACAATTTTTAAATAAATTTATTGAGATTATCAATAAAATATATACAACTCAAACAACTAAGTCAAATGCAATAGCTGATTTAAACTCTGCTTTTATGGAGTCTATTCACTTAAATACTCAAATAG
>JACCEB010276255.1_pt1 | contig 12796 bp, 14 predicted proteins | sample 7454761 | NCBI WGS metagenome assembly JACCEB01 (sample SAMN15323454, study PRJNA562643) | freshwater metagenome | isolation source: river surface water | place: USA:Blue River Watershed | collected 2017-08-18 | reverse complement strand
CTCAGCGTCGATGGTACTGCAAGGGTGACCTTGTGGGAGAGTAGAACGTCGCCGGACTTCTTTTATAAAAAGGGGCACTTTCACGAGTGCCCCTTTTTTATTTGTAGAATTAACTTAAGTTTTTAAAATCTAAATAGAGGAGTACGAAATGGATGAGAGACCACCGCGCCGCGATTCCGGTCGCCCAAGTTCCGGTCGCCCATCCAGCCGTCCTTCCTCTTCAAGACCATCATCAAGACCGCCATCAAGGTCAACGGGTCCTAATCGCGAACGTCGCCGTGAAGATTTGCCGGCTCGTGGAGGCTCATCTGATCGCGCTGGCGCAACTCGTCAAGTATCGCAAGGGCGTGAAGCCACTGATCCACGCGGGTTTCGTCCAAAGCCTTTAGAACGTGATCAATCAAGACTTCGTCCAAGAATTTTTGAACCCGATATTCCAGAAGAAATTACTGGAGAAGAACTAGAGAAGAGCGTTCGCGCAGAGTTATTGAGTTTGTCTGCTGAGAATGCAAAAGTTGTTGCGCGCCATTTAGTTTGTATCAATATTCATATGGATTCAGATCCAGAACTTGCACATAAGCATGGAGTTGCAGCGGCGCACCATGCTGGACGCCTAGCGGTCGTTCGCGAAAGCGCTGGATATGCGGCTTATCGCGCAGGTCATTACGAAATTGCGCTGAAGGAACTTCGCGCAGCGCATCGAATTTCAGGCGATGTTTCGATGTGGCCGGTAATGGCAGATTGCGAACGCGGACTGGGAAGACCTCTAAAAGCCTTGAATTTGGCTGGTTCTGATGAGGTTCGCCGTCTTGCTAAGCCTGAAGAGATTGAGATGCGTATCGTTGCATCAGGTGCGCGCCGCGATCTCGGCGAACTAGATGCTGCAGTTATTACGCTAACTTGTAAAGAGTTAAAGACTGAAAATGAGGATTGGGCGGTTCGATTGCGTTATGCATATGCCGATGCCCTTGAAGTTGCCGGACGTAAAGCGGAAGCGCGTGAATGGTTTAAGAAATGCGCAGATATCGACCATGATGAATTCACCGACGCTGCAGAGCGCGCCCGGTAGTCTCATTATCCACAGCGAATCTCCAATAACTCATTTGCTGTCACAGCCCTAGTTCACTATCTCCTCCTTGCGTATTCCGCGCACTAAAGGAAAAAGATGGGATTTTGCGATGGTAAAGAAAGTTTCAGAAGAAGAAGTTATCGATCACTCGCTAAATGATCTGTTGCTACGGGGGAGAGTCTCAGCAGAAGCAACGACGAAAGAGCTGCCAAGCGGAGACAAAGTTGTTGAGTTCCGGTTGATTGTTTCGCGTGCAGAACGCGAAGGCGTCGACACCTTAGATATCGCAGCCTGGAGCGCTAAGTCTCGCAAAACAGCCTTATCTCTTAAGGCAGATCAGTGGGTAGAGATTTCAGGCAGTATCCACCGCCGCTTCTGGCAGTCCCCAGGCGGATTGGCATCTCGCTGGCAGGTTGAAGCGATCGAGATCTCTCGTCTTTAGGCTGTAAAAGGCCTACTTCCCGCTTATTGGATAGGCTAAGGACATGGCTAAATCTTCTAACGATCTCTTTGCAACACTTCGAACATACCTCTCTAAGGTCACTGAGGGAGAAAAATCTCCTGCAGAAGTTGCTGCTGCTCTAAATGGTTGGGCGCGCGAGAGCGCAGAAGCCCTGAAATCAAAGATCCATGAAGAAGTCGAAGCAAGCGTTGCCAAGATGGGTTTTGTTAAACGTGAAGAGTTTGATCGATTAGCAGCGCAAGTAGCTGCGATGAAGGGCGCAACGCCAGTTAAGAAATCTGCCGCAAAGAAAGCAGCACCAAAGAAGGCAGCGCCAAAAAAAGCAGTTAAGAAATCTGCGGTAAAGAAGAGCGCTCCAAAGAAGAAGGCGGTTAAGAAATGAGCTTTGAAGATAACGCACCATCGCTCGGTTCATCCCAGTCTGCAAGTGACTCTTCCCTAGTAGAAGAAGTCAAAGTTGAGCTAAACGATATTGATAACTCGGATCTAACCGAGCACGCCGCTCGCTTTGACGCGCTTCATGGAAAGTTGCAAGAGGCGCTAAATTCAATCGACGGTCTCTAGAGTTAACTAATCTATGAAGACGCGGTTAGATGCAGAACTTGTGAGGCGAGAACTCGCACGTTCTCGTGAGCATGCCGCCGATCTAATCGAATCGCGTTCAGTATTGGTAGGCGGTATTCCTGCAACAAAACCAGCAACGCAAGTAGATGCTGAAACTTCTATCACTATTCAAGGTGACAGAGATGATTTCGTTTCGCGAGGCGGCCATAAACTGGCAGGCGCTCTGGAAGTCTTTAGAGATGTAAAGGTCGATGGCAAGAACTGTCTCGATGCAGGTGCGTCCACTGGTGGTTTCACCGATGTTTTGCTGCGTCAGGGAGCAAAACTTGTTGTTGCAGTTGATGTTGGCTACGGCCAACTCGCTTGGGAGCTTCGCCAAGATCCCCGCGTAAAGATTTTAGATCGCACAAATATCAGACATTTAACAGGCGATATGGTCGGTGAAGAAATTGATTTAGTAGTTGCGGATCTCTCTTTCATCTCGCTCTCTTTAGTTCTGCCCGCACTTGCCGCTGTATCAAAGCCAAGTGCAGATTTCGTTTTGATGGTTAAGCCACAGTTTGAAGTTGGCCGCGAGAAACTTGGCGCTGGGGGAGTTGTCCGAGATCCAGCCCTACGTAAAGCGGCTGTCTTAGATGTAGCCGAATCTGCTTATGACGTTGGACTCGGAACAATGGGAATCGCTGCTTCTCCACTTCCAGGTCCAGCCGGCAACGTGGAATATTTCTTATGGTTACGTCGCGGTGCACCTGCAATCGACCAGAGCGCAGTAGATAAAGCGATAGAGATGGGACCTGCCTAATGTCACGTCATGCCATATTCGTCGTTAACGCATCACGTGCAGAAGCGGTCGCAGCTACAAAAGAGATCTCGCAAATTCTTTTAAAGGATGGATTCACGCTTTCGACCCCATCAGATATCTCCATCCTCGGTATCGCGCAACATGCTGCAGAAGAACTTCCCAAAGCAGAAGTTGTCTTAGTTCTTGGTGGTGACGGAACAATCTTGCGCGGTTCTGAAATCGCACGCCGCCAAGATATTCCAATTCTCGGAATCAATTTGGGGCACGTTGGTTTTATGGCCGAGGTTGAAAAGCCTGCTTTATCTGAAATTGCTGCCAGCGTCACCGCAAAAGATTATGTAACTGAAAATCGCATGGTTCTGAAATATTCAGTAGAGCGAAATGGAAAATCTGTCGATACTGGTTGGGCGCTAAATGAAGTAACGGTTGAGCGCGACGGCACAACTATGGTTGAACTATTTGTACAGATTGATGGACGTCCCCTTTCACGTTGGGGTTGCGATGGTCTTATCTGCTCAACTCCAACTGGTTCAACCGCTTATGCATTTAGCGCTGGCGGCCCCGTTCTTTGGCCGCAAGTTGATGCTCTGGTTCTTCTCCCAATTTCGGCACACGCGCTCTTTTCGCGCCCAATGGTCGTCTCTCCAAAATCTGAAATTATTGTTGATATCGAATCCTCCGATGCGCTCTTATCTTCCGATTCGTTGCGTAAATTCAAACTTCAACTTGGTGATCGCGTTTTAATCACTCGTGATTCATCCGTGATCAAACTTTCGCATATCAAGCCAACGCTTTTCACTGATCGATTGGTGGCTAAATTCAAACTTCCCGTTGAAGGTTGGCGCGGTGAGTGAACGCTCTCATCTAGAGGAAATCTCAATCCGGTCTATCGGAGTCATTGAACAATCATCGCTTGAGTTAAACCCTGGGCTAAATGTATTAACCGGTGAAACCGGGGCCGGTAAAACAATGATTCTTACAGCGTTACAACTCGTTCTTGGCGGAAAGAGCGATAGCTCTTTGGTACGTCACGGCAGTGAACGATTGGTTGCATCGGCTCGCTTCTTGGTAAGTAAATCCATCGCCGATATTGCTATTGAAGCCGGTGCTGATGTTGAAGACGGATCACTTATTCTGACTCGCACGGTTAACGCTGACGGAAAGAGCAAGGCTGTTGCAGGCGGTGCCAACGTTCCTGCGGCAACGCTGGCCAATCTGGCTGATTATCTTGTGGAAATACACGGTCAGGCAGCCAATCATCAAATAGTCAAGCCCGCACGACAGCGCGAACTACTAGATCGTTTTATCGGAAAAGATTTAGAGAGCGCACTCGAGAAATATCAAGAGTGCTTCAACGCCTATGACGAACTCAAAGCAAGAATTAAAACTATGCGCGAAAGCGTTAGCAAACGCGATTCTCAAATTGCAGAGCTACAAGAGTTTTCGGCGGCGTGGATAAAATTAAAAGCGGTGCGGGGTGAAGTTGCATCAACCAACGACCAGATATCTCGGCTCTCAAGCGTTGAAGATTTAAGGGTCGCCGCAGATGGTGCAACCCAAGCAATCACAGATGAAGAGCAAGGCTCACTAACTTCGCTGGGCGCTGCACGTCGCTTCCTCGATGTTGCAAAAGGTAAAGATGGCAAGTTAGATGAAATTGCTGGACGTATCGCAGAAGGCTTTTATTTGATTGATGACGCATCACGGGATCTAGCTTCTTATCTGACTTCACTGGAGGCAGACCCTGGCCAACTAGATACTTTGCAGGCGCGCAAGGCAGAACTCCACGCATTTCTGAAAAAATGGGGATCCGCAGCAGAACCTGATGAGGATTTAGTCCAACTTGCCGCACAAGCCAAGAGCGCAAAATTAGAGATTGAAGATCTAACTGGTGGCGATGAACGAATTGCAGAACTCGAAAGGGATCTTGTCGCAGTAAAGAAGAACCTTTTAACCGCAGCAGAGAAGTTAACTAAGGTTCGTCAGGCGGGGGCAATAGAACTCTCCAATCAAGTTTCGAGTGAAATCCATCAACTTTCTATGCCGCACACTCAATATTCAGTTTCAGTCATCTCACCTGATTACAAGGGAACTTTGAAAGAGTCAGATTTCAGTGCGCTGGGTTGCGATGAAGTATCAATGCAAATTCAAGGCCATAAAGATGGACCACTGATCGCACTTGGCAAGGGTGCAAGTGGTGGCGAAATGTCGCGAATCATGTTGGCCCTAGAAGTTGTTTTAGCGGCAACGCATCCAGTGGGCACTTACATTTTCGATGAAGTAGATGCTGGTGTTGGTGGAAAGGCGGCTATTGAAGTAGGACGTCGTTTAGCCGAACTCGCTAAGCACACACAAGTAATTGTTGTAACGCATCTTCCTCAAGTAGCGGCCTGGGCCGACAGCCATTTCGTGGTTAAGAAAAGTAGCGATGGCACTGTAACCGCATCGGATGTTCAGGCACTTGACTCGGATTCAAGGGTCGAGGAGATCGCTCGAATGCTTGCTGGGCTTGAGGAATCAACGAGTGCGCGGGAACACGCCGCTGAGCTCTTAGCGATGCGAGGCCAGGGCGCTAATTACTGATAAGTTTGTCTTCCATGGGCCAAGCGCATGTGACCAAGCATATTTTCGTAACCGGTGGAGTAGCTTCAAGTTTAGGTAAGGGCCTCACCGCCTCAAGTCTTGGCAGATTATTAGTAGCCCGCGGAATTCGCGTAACAATGCAAAAACTGGATCCATACCTGAACGTCGATCCAGGCACCATGAACCCTTTCCAACACGGTGAAGTATTTGTAACCGATGATGGCGCAGAGACTGATTTAGACATTGGGCATTACGAGCGTTTTCTCGATCGCAACTTGCAAGGTTCAGCGAATGTAACAACGGGTCAGGTTTACTCGCGCGTTATCGCGCGCGAACGGCGCGGTGAATATTTAGGTGAGACGGTGCAAGTTATCCCGCACATCACCAATGAGATCAAAGAGCGTATGCACGCGATGGCATCAGATGATGTCGATGTTGTCATAACTGAAATCGGTGGAACAGTTGGCGATATTGAATCTCAGCCATTTTTAGAGGCAGCGCGACAAATGCGCCAAGAGGTTGGTCGCGATAACGTATTTTATCTTCACATCTCACTCGTTCCATACATCGGACCTTCTGGTGAATTGAAAACTAAGCCGACGCAGCACTCAGTAGCGGCTCTACGCAGTATCGGTATTGCACCTGACGCCGTGGTTCTGCGTTCTGATCGCGAAATCCCAATGTCAATTAAAAAGAAAATCTCATTAATGTGTGATGTCGATGTCGAAGCGGTGGTCGCAGCAGTTGATGCCCCATCTATCTATGACATTCCAAAAGTGCTCTTTGCCGAAGGTTTGGATGCCTACGTTGTGCGCCGTTTATCACTCGGTGGGCATGACGTTGTTTGGGGCGAGTGGGATGAACTTCTGGAGAAGGTGCATCATCCAAAACATCAGGTCAAAGTCGCCCTAGTTGGAAAGTACATCGATCTTCCTGATGCTTATCTATCTGTATCGGAAGCGCTACGTGCTGGTGGTTTTGCCAATAACGCGAAGATTTCCATTGTTTGGGTTCCTAGTGATGACTGCGAAACTCCAGAAGGAGCAATGCAGGAGCTTTCTGGAATCGATGCAATCTGTGTTCCCGGTGGCTTCGGTGTTCGGGGTATCGAAGGAAAGCTCGGCGCACTCAAGTTTGCGCGCGAGAATAAGATTCCAACTTTAGGTTTGTGCTTAGGTCTGCAGTGCATGGTTATCGAAGCTGCTCGCAATTTAGCTGGAATAAAGGATGCAAATTCGGCTGAATTTTCACCTGAATCTGGCACCCATGTAATCGCAACTATGGATGATCAAAAAGATATTGTCTCAGGCCAAGCAGATATGGGCGGAACAATGCGTCTTGGTTTGTATACGGCAACTTTGAAACCAGGTTCATTGGTAGCAAAAACCTATGGCGCGCTTGAGATTTCTGAACGCCATCGCCATCGTTACGAAGTAAATAATCAATACCGTGATCAGATTTCAGGTGCTGGCCTTACTTTTTCAGGAATGTTTAAGGAACGTGATCTAGTGGAGTTTGTGGAATTACCTGCAGAGGTTCATCCTTACTACGTGGGCACTCAAGCACATCCGGAGTTGCGCTCTCGACCTACTCGCCCACATCCACTTTTCGTGGGGTTAATTGCAGCAGCGATAGCTAGGAAAGGCTAGTTAAATGTTAGTGGGTGTTCCAAAAGAGATAAAAGTTCATGAGTCGCGAGTAGCTCTCACACCTGATGGTGTTTTCGAGTTTGTGCGCAATGGACATGAAGTTGTGGTTGAAAAAGGCGCCGGGTCAGGTTCATCAATTAGCGATGCGGATTTCGTTTCTGCAGGGGCGCGCATAGAGAACGATATTGAAAAGTTGTGGAAGGACGCCGATCTAATCCTTAAGGTAAAGGAACCCATCGAAGCCGAGTACCCACGCCTTCGCGCGGGGCAAATTCTCTTTACATATCTGCATTTGGCAGCGAGCAAGGCATGCACGGATGCACTTATAAAGAGCGGTACAACAGCGATCGCCTACGAAACTGTTGAAGTAAATGGTACTTTGCCTTTACTTGCTCCCATGAGCGAAGTTGCTGGTCGACTATCAGTACAAGTTGGTGCATTCGCACTGCAGAAACCAAATGGTGGCCGTGGAGTATTGCTGGCCGGCGTACCAGGTGTGGCTCCCGGAAAAGTTGTCGTAATCGGTGGGGGAGTAGCAGGGCTAAATGCGGCAGTTATTGCGATGGGAATGGGTGCCGATGTAACGGTGCTCGATCGTTCGTTAGCGCGCCTGGCATATATCGATTCTCTTTATAACGGTCGTATCAAGACGCTGGCTTCAACGCTTCATGCTATTGATCGTGAGATCAAGAGCGCTGATTTGGTAATCGGCGCAGTGCTCGTTCACGGAGCGAAGGCACCGAAGTTGGTGACAAATACACAAGTTGCCCAGATGAAACCTGGTTCTGTGTTGGTAGATATCGCTATCGATCAGGGTGGTTGCTTTGAAGATTCGAAGCCAACAACTCATGCCGAACCAACATTTAACGTACACAACTCAGTTTTTTACTGCGTTGCAAATATGCCAGGCGCTGTACCGGTTGCTTCAACTTACGCCCTTACTAATGCAACGCTTCCATATGCTCTAGCGATCGCTAACAAGGGTTGGGAGAGGGCAATAGAGGAAGATCCTGCTCTGGATCGTGGTCTAAATGTTCACGCCGGTAAGATCCGATATAACGCTGTTGCCGTGGCGCACGGTTATGAAGCTTGATCAAGCACTTAAACAATTTTTAGATCATTTAACTATTGAGCGTGGTCTTTCCAAGAACTCGCTGGTTGCATATAGGCGGGATTTAAATAAATTCTCTGATTTTTTGGAGGAGTCACGCCATAATTTCGAAGCGCTAAGCGAGGCAGAAATCGTGGCCTTTGAAGTTTGGTTGAAATCCAAAGAACTCTCAATCTCAAGTATCAATAGAAATATTTCAGCACTCAAGAGTTTTTACAAATATTTAGCGCAAGAATTTGCAATCTCTAATCCAGTTGCCGCAATGGGTAGTTCGAAGATCCCAAGAAGGTTACCTAAGGCTCTAACAATCAAAGAAATTGCTTGTCTGATTGACGCGACAAAGCGAGAAGGTGATCCAATTTCCCTACGAGATCATGCCATCATAGAACTTCTCTACGGCACTGGAGCCAGAGTCAGTGAGATCGTCGGAATCGACATTAACGATTTCTCGGACAGTGAGCTAGAAGGAAATCCGATAACTGTTTTAAAGTTGCGAGGCAAAGGTTCGAAAGAGCGAATAGTTCCGATTGGTAGTTTTGCAAAATCAGCGCTTGATGAATATCTCGTGCGTATTCGCCCGAGTTTGCTGGCAAAGAGCAAATCTACCCGAGTTGAAACTGCGCTTTTTCTAAATCAACGCGGAAGTCGGCTATCCAGACAGAGCGCTTGGCAAGTTATTTCAGATGCCGCAGATGCAACAGGTTTGACCGGAAAAGTATCTCCTCATGTTTTCCGTCATTCATATGCAACGCATTTGCTAGATGGAGGTGCTGATATTCGCGTGGTTCAAGAGTTACTTGGACATGCATCCGTTACTACAACACAGATCTACACGCTTATCACGATAGATAAGGTGAGAGAGGCGTACGCAACCGCTCACCCGCGCGCAAATTAAACACCGCGCAGACGACGTGCCAGAATCGATTGGTCACCTTTTGCTTCAAGGTCGGCGACAATCACTGCGATTGATTCACGAACTATGCGGCCGCGATCAACTGCTAATCCTAAATCACCACGCAGGGTAAGACGCGCTTGATCAAGATCAAAGAGTTCATCAGGGGATAAGTAGACAGTTATTTTCTCATCGTGCTTTTCACGACCTGTAGGTGAGCGGTCAACAGTTGTTACGCGACGACGTGGCGTTGAGCGAACACCCTTCTTTGTCTTCGAAGTTGATGGTGCAACGCCAATCGATTTGCTTACTTCCTGCGCTTCTTCTACAACTTGGCGAACTGCGCTTAGCGCTGGTGTATTCGCGCGAAATAGTTCATCGGCTCCTGGCAAGCTAGCTCTGCGGGTCATCGTGCGCCTCCTCGGGCAATTAGTTCACGTGCAAGTCTGCGATAAGAAGCGGCACCACCGGAAGATGAGGCATAGCTAGTTATTGGTTCGCCAGCAACAGTTGTTTCAGAAAAACGTATCGTCTTGGCGATGATTGTTTCGAATACATCATCAGGATACTTTTCTAGTATCGCGGTTAATACTTCACGGTTATGTAAAGTCTTCTTTTCGTACATGGTCGCAAGAATTCCAATCAACTTAAGGTCTGGGTTTAGGAAATTTTTCACCTTTTCAATATTTCCCTTGAGTTCGATAAAACCATGCAGAGCGAAGTATTCGCATTGCAATGGGACAATTACTTCATCGGATGCAACAAGTGCGTTGATTGTTAGTTGTCCCATAGTCGGCTGGCAATCGATCAAAATGACGTCGTATCGATCTTTTAAACGACCGAGTGCACGCTTTAAATACTGTTGACCACCAATTTCTGCACCAAGGGTGGTCTCTGCTGTACCCAAATCACGGTTTGCGGGTAGAAAATCTAAATTTGCAACAGATGATTTCAGTACGATTTCGTCAATATTCGCATCGGGCGTCATGAGTGCGTAATACACAGTGTTCTCAAGCGGTAGCGCATGAGCATTTACGCCAAGACCAAGCGAGAGACCGCCCTGTGGGTCGAAGTCAACGAGTAAAACGCGACGACCGAGTTCAGCAATGGCGGCACCCAAGTTGATAGTTGTAGTTGTCTTTCCTACGCCACCTTTTTGGTTAAAGATCGAGATGACCTTGGCAGGTTGGCCTTCAACTGGGGCGGAAGGAATTCGAAAGTTCAGGGGTTCGCGCCCGAGAAGAGTGGCGGTAGTAGCCACGTCATCATCAAATGTCGATTTAGCGTTCAAGCGAGAAACCTCTTTCTGTTGGCGCGACTCTACGCTCCATGCACAGATTTGAGCAAGTAAAGAAGTAAGGTTCGCAAGTGGATGTCGAAACAGAGATTTCAGATCAAGGCGGCGGCTCGGTCGTAACGGCCGATAGCTCGCCCTTTAACGTCCACCTCGATAATTTTGATGGCCCGTTTGACCTGCTCCTGCAGCTTATCTCGCGCCACAAGATGGATATCACCGAAGTCTCGCTGAGCATCGTTACCGATGAATTCATCGCATTTATTCGCGCTCTAGAGGCTTCGGGTGAAGGCTGGCGTCTAGATCAAGCCACTGAGTTCTTGGTCATTGCAGCGACTTTGCTCGACCTAAAGGCGGCGCGACTACTGCCTAGCGGCGAAATCGAGGATGAAGAGGATCTCGCCCTGCTAGAGGCGCGCGACATTCTCTTTGCCAGATTACTTCAGTACCGCGCCTTCAAAGAGATAGCAGCCACCTTCGCGGCGCGAATTGAAGCCGCCGATAAATCCTTTGCTCGCGTGGTCGCCTTAGACCCAGCGCTTTCTGCCCTGCTTCCGGAGGTCCTGATCGGCGTCGGCGCTCCTCGCTTTGCTGCCATCGCAGAGCGTGTCTTGACGCCAAAAACCCCGCCAGTCGTTGCAGTTGAGCATCTCCATACCAGCCTGGTGAGCGTAACCGAGGAGTCCAAGAGGGTTGTTGAGGCCTTGCGCAGGTCTCGAACCTTGAGTTTTAGGTCCCTATGCTCGGATGCGGATTCGACTCTCGTAGTTGTCGCCAGATTTCTAGCCCTGCTCGACCTTTATCGACAGGGCGCGCTCCGCTTTGAGCAGGTTATTGCCTTGGGCGAGCTTCAGATTAGCTGGACAGGCTCGGAAGAAGGCGAAGTAGCGGCATCCGACGAGTTCGATATGCCTGTAATTTTGGAGGAATATGGAGAAAATAAGACAGAAGGCGGGGAAAATGTCTAATCCAGAAGTTGAACGTTCTATTGAGGCAATCTTGATGGTCGTTGATGAACCAGTTACCGAACTCACTTTGGCCTCAGTTCTGGAACGCACCGTCGATGAGGTCGTTGCAGCCCTCGAAGCGCTAGTTGCCTCATACGAAGGCCGAGGCTTTACCTTGAAGGCGATCAATGGGGGATGGCGCTTCTACAGCCACCCAGATTGTGCACCTGTGGTTGAGAAGTTCGTCTTAGACGGCCAACAGAATCGATTGACCCAGGCAGCCTTGGAAACCCTAGCTGTGATCGCATACCGCCAACCCGTATCTCGGGCACGCGTCTCTGCAATCCGCGGCGTAAATGTGGAGGCGGTCATGAAGACTCTGGTTACCCGCGGTTTGGTTGAGGAGTCAGGCCTTGAGCCTGAGACCGGTGCGATCTTGTATAAGACAACTAGCTATTTCCTGGAACGCCTTGGCCTCAACTCGCTCTCAGATCTTCCGGCCTTGGCTCCATACCTTCCTGATCTAGATCGACTTGATGAGGTACTTGAGTCTTTAACGGACTAGCGCTTCGAATTTCCCAAATAGCCCCATCCTCGGTGTAGATCTGCGCCTTTGACCCACCCCTATCCCTTCGCCTAGACTTAGCAACTGCTCCCGCTGCACTTTTTCAGTTGGTGGGCACCCATGACTGTCGAGAATGGATAGCCAGATGACGCAGATGCGCCTCAATAAGATTATCGCCGATGCCGGGATTACCAGTCGCCGCGGAGCTGATGAGTTAATCATCGATGGGCGTGTGAGCGTAGATGGCTTCGTGTGCAGGGAACTCGGAGCAAAGTTTGACCCAGATATGGTCAAAGTCGAAGTCGATGGTGAGACAATTAAACGTAGTTTGACTAAGTCTTATGTAGTACTTCATAAACCTAAAGGCGTTTTATCAACGATGTTTGACCCCGAGGGCCGACCTTCCCTAGCTGATTTTATAGATCTTCGTAAGGATCGACTTTTTCATGTTGGGCGGCTCGATAAGGATTCAGAGGGTCTTATCCTACTTACAAACGATGGCGATCTAACCTTTCGGGCTACCCATCCCTCGTTCGGTCTCGAGAAGACATACATCATTGAATTCGATGGAAAACTTCCGGCAGGAGCGGAGAAGACGTTGTTGAAGGGGATTGAACTAGAGGACGGAATTGGTCGCGTTCTCGCCTTCAAGCAATTAAGCCCCCAATGGATTGAAGTCACGATCCACGAGGGCAGATACCACATCATCCGCCGATTAATGGAGGCAGTCGATGTTGTTGTCCTTCGATTGATCCGGACCAAGTTTGGTCCCATCTCTTTGGGCGATACCCCTGAGGGACGATGGCGGGATCTAAATAGCGGTGAACTGTTTAATTTACAAAAGGCTTTACAACTTT
>JACCEB010356401.1_pt1 | contig 12799 bp, 14 predicted proteins | sample 7454761 | NCBI WGS metagenome assembly JACCEB01 (sample SAMN15323454, study PRJNA562643) | freshwater metagenome | isolation source: river surface water | place: USA:Blue River Watershed | collected 2017-08-18 | reverse complement strand
CGGCGCATTCAGGTGGATTGGGGCCTGGACGACTGAACCGACCATGCCGCGCTTTGATGTCATCACCCTGATGCCCGAGCTGTTTGAGCCGCACCTCAACCTGGGCGTGACGCGTCGCGCATTCGAGTCGGGTGCGGTCAAGGTTCGCTTGTGGCCCCTGCGCGATCACGCGCAGGGCCCCTATCGGCGTGTGGATGACCGGCCCTTCGGAGGTGGCCCCGGCATGGTGATGCTGGCCGAGCCGCTGCACCGGTGCATCGAGGCCATTCGGGCTGACCGGCCGGTCGGTGACCAGGCTCGGCTGATTCACTTCACGCCCACGGGTCAACCGCTGACGCAGGCGCTGGTGCGGGAGCTTGCGGCAGGCCCGGGAGCCCTGCTGCTGTGCGGCCGCTATGAGGGTGTGGACCAGCGGGTGCTGGACAAACACCAGGCGCTGGACATCAGCATTGGCGACTTCGTGCTGTCGGGCGGCGACCTGCCGGCACTTTTGCTCATCGACGCGGTCGCCCGGCTGCAGCCGGGCGTCCTGCATGACCCCGCCTCGCACGAACAGGACAGCTTCGAGGGCGACGGTCTGCTTGAGGGCCCGCACTACAGCCGACCCGAGGTGTGGCCCGAAGCCGCGCCGTCTGAAGGTGCGCCTGGGCACGACGGCGAGCCGGTCCCGCCGGTGCTGCTGTCGGGGCACCACGCCGATATCCAGCGCTGGCGCCGTGCACGCTCGCTCGAGATCACCGCCCGGCTGCGGCCTGACCTGATTGAAGCCGCCCGTGCGGCCGGCCGGCTGAGCCGCGAGGACGAAGCGGTTCTGGCGGCGCTGTATAATGGCGGGTTTTGATCCTCTGGCCGGGACACACATCCCTCAATCACCCGAGCGCACGATCAATGGAGCTCCACATGGATCTGATCCAAACCCTTGAGCGGGAAGAAATGGCCCGCCTGAACAAGACCATCCCGGCGTTCGCCCCCGGCGACACGGTGGTCGTGAACGTGAACGTGGTGGAAGGCACTCGCAAGCGCGTGCAGGCCTACGAAGGCGTTGTGATCGCCAAACGCAACCGCGGCCTCAACAGCAGCTTCATCGTGCGCAAGATCTCCTCGGGTGAGGGCGTCGAGCGTACCTTCCAGCTGTACAGCCCGCTGATCGCCGGCATCGAAGTCAAGCGCCGCGGCGACGTGCGCCGTGCCAAGCTGTACTACCTGCGCCAGCGCAGCGGCAAGTCAGCCCGTATCAAGGAAAAGCTGGCCTGAGCGAAGCGAACGTGCTGCGTCAGCAGCACGGCGCAGTAGCGCGGTCAGCTTTCGATAAAAGCTGGCCTGAGCGAAGCGAACGTGCTGCGTCAGCAGCACGGCAAATCAGGGCTGCTTCGGCAGCCCTTTTTCTTGTTCCCTGCAAGGCTGGGCGGGGTCTGCGACGTGGAAAATATCCCCATGCGAGCGCCGCTGATCACCGACCCCCGTGCCGTGCCCGTCATTGGGACCGATTCGCACCTGCTGGCGCTGGACGAAGGGCACTGGGCGCCCGAGACGCTGGCCGCGCAGTTGGCCTCGGCCCGCGATTGGCAACCCCCCCTGGGTGGCGACGGCGGCACGATGCTTCATGATCAAGCCCTCAAGCGTGCGGCGGTGTTGATGCCGCTGGTCAGAAGGCCGCTGGGCCCCACCGTGCTGCTGACCCAGCGCACTGCGCATCTGCGCGCCCACGCTGGACAGGGCAGCTTTCCCAGCGGCCGCATGGAAGCGGGGGATGCCAACCCCGCAGCGGCCGCACTGCGGGAGGCGCAGGAGGAGGTGGGCCTGAGGCCACAGGCGGTGGAGATCGTGGGTGAGTTGCCGGCATATCGCACGGTCACGGCCTTCGAGGTCACGCCCATCGTCGCGTGGGTGAACCCTCCCTTCGATCTCCAACCGGACCCGCACGAGGTGCAGGACATCTTTGAGGTGCCCTTGGCCTTTCTGATGAATCCCGCCCACCACCGGCGACACCGGGTGGTCGTACAGGAGCGCACCCGTCAGTTTCTGTCGATGCCTTGGCACGGCACAGGGCTGTCAGGGCAGGAGCGGGAGTTCTTCATCTGGGGCGCCACGGCCGCCATGCTCCGCAACTTCTATCACCTTCTGGCGCGGCCGCTATCATCCCCCGCATGAGCTTCTTTGCGGTTCTCTTTGCACTCCTGTTGGAGCAATTGAAGTCGCTGCCGCGCGACACGCGGGTGCACGATGCCGCCGTCACCTGGTGCCGATGGACGGCACGCAACTTCGACGCGGGCAAGCCTCAGCACGCCCGCGTGGTGTGGTGGCTTTCGGTGGCAGCACCCACGGTATTGGTGTGGCTGGTGCACCTGCTGGTGGCGCACTTCAGCCTGCTCCTGGCCTTGGTGCTGAATGTGGGCGTGCTCTACCTCACCTTGGGCTTTCGCAGCTTCAGTCACTACATCACCGACATTCGCCAATGCCTGGAGCGCAACGACGAGGCCATGGCGCGGCAACTGCTGTCGGATTGGCTGCACTTGGACGCCAGCGAACTGCCTCAGACGGAGGTGCTGCGCCATGTGATCGAACACGGGCTACTGGCCGCCCATCGTCATGTCTTCGGCGTGTTCTTCTTCTTTGTGCTGATGGCCGCCATCGGCTTCGGTGCAGCCGGCGCGGTGTTCTACCGGATGTCCGAGTTCATGAGCCGCTACTGGGCCTACCAGAGCAACAGCCTGCAAGCCCCCACCAACGAGGAACTGCGTCGGGTGTCCACCGAGTACTTCGGCGCAGTCGATTTTGTGCCGGCTCGGCTGACGGCATTTGGCTTTGCCGTCGTGGGCAACTTCGAGGAGGCCATCAACGGTTGGCGGCGTGACGCCACGCTGTGGCACCACGTGAACGAAGGCGTCATCCTGGCGTCCGCCGCCGGTGCGGTGGGGGTTCAGCTGGGCGGGCACGCGGCACCAGGCATCACCCCCGATCGGTCCAAGACCTTCTCCACGGGGGTAGCGGCCGATGCCATGGACTCCACAGGTTCCACGCTGGGAGTACCGGTGCAACTGGCGCATCTGCGCAACGTGGTGGCGCTGGTGTGGCGCTCGGTGGTGCTGTGGATGCTGCTGCTGGCGCTGATGACGCTGGCCAACCTGGTGGGCTGATCGGCCCAGGCGCTACCAGCGCCGGGTCTGCAGCTCGTCCAGAATTTCCAGGTAGATCCGGTATCGCGTCGCGCTGATGTCACCCCGTGCCACCGCCGTGGTGATCGCGCAGTCAGGTTCCTGACGGTGCTGGCAGTTGCTGAATCGGCACTGTCCCAACAGCGGTCGGAAGTCGGCCATGCGGTGCGCCAGCTCGGCCGCGCCGATCTGTTGCAGCCCAAACTCCTGGAAGCCCGGTGAATCGATGAGGGCGCCACGGCGCGCCTCGTCCAGCCAATGCCACAGGGTGTGGGTGGTGGTATGGCGCCCGGCCTGCAAGGCCTGCGACAACTCACCCACCCTTGACTGCGCCTGCGGCACCAACAGGTTCACCATGGAGCTCTTGCCAGTGCCACTGGCCCCCAAGAGCAAGGTGGTGCGCCCGGCCAGCAGGGCAGCCAGCCGTTCTCGGCATTCCTCGGGGCGATGTTTGACGGATGTCTCCAGTACCTCCGTTCCCATGGCGACATAGGGCTGCAGCCGCTCGCGCGCCAGCGCGGCATCGGGCAAGTCCGTTTTATTCAGCACGATGCGAAGGGGAATGTCGGCGGCATCGGCGGCTACCAAGGCGCGGGTGAGTTGCGACTCGCTGAACAGTGGCTGGCTCGACACCAACATCAGCACCTGGTCCAAGTTGGCGGCAAAGGACTTGGTGCGCATCAGATCCTGACGGTGCATCAAGTTGCGTCGCGCCTCGACGGCCTCGATCACGGCCTGTGTCTCTCCACCGGCCTGGGTGGTGTTCCACCGCACGCGGTCACCCACCACGGCATCGCTGCGCTTGCCGCGCGCATGCGCCTGCAAGCGTTGTCCGGTGTCGGTTTCGAGGGTGAAGTGACGACCGAAGGCCGCCACGATCAGGCCGGTGGGCACTGCAGCGCCTCGACCTGTGCCGCGCAAATCAGGTCTTTGAGGGTAATGCCGCCGGCCGAGTGCGTGCTCCAACGCACCGTGCAGCGGTTGTAGCCCACCTGCAGATCCGGGTGATGGTCGCCCCTGTGTGCGAGCCAGGCCACCGCGTTCACAAAGGCCATGGTGCCGTGGTAGTCATCGAAAGAAAAGCTGCGCTGTATGCCGGCATCGGCTGTGGTCCATTGCGGCAACAGCGTCATCAGGGCCGCCAGCCGCTCCTCGTGCAGACGATGATCGGGCGTATGGCGAACGCTCATGGCCCCCAGTTCTTTCAGTGAGCGGGGCAGCGGCCCGGCAGAGGCCTGCCCGGTGTGTGCCGTCGCCTGTGTGTTCATCGGGCGGTCTCCAGCGGTGACTTCAGTGCGGCCAAGCGCTGCACCGCCGGGGGGTGGCTGTAGTGGAAGCGCACGTACCAGGGGTCGGGCGTCAAGGTCGAGGCGTTGTCCGTGTAAAGCTTGATGAGGGCCGATGAGAGGGCGCGCGGGTCGGCCTGTGCAGCGGCGTAGGCGTCAGCCTGGTACTCCTGCCGCCGCGACCACCACGCGCCCAGGGGGCTGAGCAGGAACAGCGCAGCCGGCAGGATCAAGGTGAACAGGGCCAAGGCCAGCCCATCGTTGGGTGCACCCAGGTTGGGCTGTACACCCAGTCCCACATAGAACCCGCTCCATTGCGAAGCCGCACCCAGCAAGGCCAGCCCCGCCAGACTGGCCAGCATGACCATGACCAGCCGCTGCGAAATGTGGCGATGACGGAAGTGGCCGAGCTCATGCGCGAGCACGGCTTCCACTTCATCGGGTGTCAGCGACTTCAACAGGGTATCGAAGAACACGACCCGCTTGGCACGGCCCAAGCCGGTGAAGTAGGCGTTGGCATGTGCCGACCGACGGCTGCCATCCATCACCAACAGGTCGCGTGCCGCAAAGCCGCAGCGGTCCATGAGGCGTCGAACACGCGCGGCCAGGGCTTCATCCTGCAGGGGAGTGAATCGGTTGAACATCGGGGCGATCCAGGTGGGGTAGACCACCATCATCAGCAGCTGGAAACCGGCCAAGACACCGAAGGCCCAAAGCCACCAAGCGTCACCGGCCTGGCCCATCAGCCACAGTACCGCAGCCAGTACCGGCGTCATCAGCAAAAGGTTCAAGGCGGTTCCCTTCAGCGCGTCTGACGCGTAGTCGCGCAGGCTCATGCGGTTGAAGCCAAATCGCTGCTCGACGCCGAAGTGGCGCAGCAGGTCGAAGGGAATCTCGATCAGTCCTGCAATCAAGCCCATGGCCAACAGCAGGGCCACTTGATAGGTCAGGGCCGATGAGGCCGAAGGGGCCGGGTCATGGATCCAGCCCCTCAAGCTGGTGTTGAGCAGGTCCAAGCCGCCCAACAGCGTCCAGCCCAGCAGCACAGCGGCCTCCACGGCCACGGCCACGAATTCCAGACGCGCCTTGGCGCCGCTGTAGTCGGCCGCCTTCTGGTGCTCGAGCAGGCTCACGCGATCCGAAAACGAATCGGGAACCGCCGAGCGGTTGGCCTGAACATGCCGAACCTGGCGCGACAGCAGCCACAGCCGCGTGAAGGCCTGCAGCAACACCAAGGCGGCGAAGGTCCAGGTGAGCCAGGGGAGGGCATCGGGGCTTGTGTCCTGCATCAGCATGGCGCCAGTGTAGGCCTGCGACAATCTCCGCGCTCCATCCGCGACTTCCCGCCATGACCGAAAACAGCCTGCCCATCAACGAACAGAATCTGATCTGGATCGATCTGGAGATGACCGGTTTGTCGCCCAGTTCCGACCGCATCATCGAAATCGGTGTGGTGGTCACGGATGCCCACCTTCGCGTGAGGGTGGAGGGGCCCGTGTTGGCCATCCACCAGACCGATGCCGTCTTGGACGGGATGGACGCCTGGAACAAAGGCACGCACGGCAAGAGCGGCTTGATCGACCGGGTTCGTGCCTCCACGGTGGACGAGGCGGCTGCACAGTCGCGGGTCATCGAGTGGCTGTCCACCGTGGTACCCAAGGGCAAGAGCCCGATGTGCGGCAACTCCATCTGCCAGGACCGCCGCTTTCTGGCCCAGTACATGCCCGAGTTGGAGCGCTTCTTCCACTACCGCAACCTGGATGTGAGCACGCTCAAGGAGCTGGCGCGCCGCTGGAGGCCGCAAATCCTCGACGGCTTCAAAAAGGCGCAGGCCCATTCGGCCCTGGCCGATATCCACGAGTCGATCGACGAACTGGCGTACTACCGGCAGCATTTCCTGCTGCCCTAGTGTGCGCTGCGGCTCAGCCTTGTACGTCCAGGAGTTCCACTTCGAACACGAGTGTGGCGTTGGGTGGGATCACGCCGCCGGCTCCATAGGCGCCATAGCCCAGCTCAGGCGGAATGGTCAGGATGCGCGTACCGCCCACCTGCATGCCGGCCACACCCTCGTCCCAGCCCTGGATCACCATGCCGGCGCCCAGGCTGAACTCAAAGGGGTCGCCCCGGGACTTGCTGCTGTCGAATGATCGGCCGCGCCCGTCGGCGGCTTGAGGGTCATGCAACCAGCCGGTGTAGTGCACGGTGACGTCGTGCCCGGCCTGCGCCGTGGTGCCTGTTCCGACGGTCAGGGCTTCGATCTTCAGGCCGCTGGGGGTGGTGCTCATGGGGGCTCCAGATTGAACAAGCCCGCATGGTAAGCCCAGCCGCTGCTCAGCCCCTTCGCGGCCCTCATGCCCAACGCTGGCCCCAGGCCTGCGTGGCGCGCTCGAGCCAGCGCGTCACGCCTTCGGTCTGCGGTGATTCGGGTGCCACCGCCAGGCCCAACACGTCAGCGGCGGCCTGTAGGGCCACCAGCGGGTGTTCCACGTCGACTGCCTGCGCCCCCGTTTGTTTGGACAGCTTTTGTCCATCGGCGGCCCAGACCAAGGGCGTGTGCAGGTAGCGCGGCGTGCAAACGCCCAAGGCTCTTTGCAGGTAAATCTGGCGCGGCGTGTTGTCGGCCAGGTCTTGCCCTCGCACGATATCGGTCACGCCCTGCAGAGCGTCGTCCACCACCACCGCCAGTTGGTAGGCCCACAGTCCATCCGCGCGCCGCACGATGAAGTCGCCCACCTCATGCGGCAAGTCCTGGGACTGCGGTCCCAGCCTACGGTCGACCCAGGTGAGCACCGGCGGGCTGGCCGAAGGCTCGGGCTTGGTGGATGACATGCTGTCCACGCGAACCCGCCAGGCCCGGACAGCGCGGGGTGTGCCCTTGCGACACGTGCCCGGGTAGACCGCCGGTGCATGCCGTGCGCGGGAAACGCCAGCTTCCCTCAGTGCCTGGTCGACGTCGTGGCGGCTGCAGGAGCAGCCATATGCCCAGCCCCCTTCGCGAAGCCGTGTCAGCGCGTCGTCGTAGTGAATGGCGCGGCGGGATTGCCACTGCACCGGTTCGTCCGGTCTCAGGCCCAGCCGATCCAATTGCTGCAGGATGAACTCGGCCGCCTGTGGGCTGCACCGCGGGGTGTCGGTGTCTTCGATCCGCACGAGCCAGGTTCCGCGGTGCGCCCTTGCGTCCAGGTAGCTGGCCAGTGCGGCCACCACCGAGCCTGCATGCAGCGGACCCGAAGGTGTGGGGGCAAAACGCCCACGATAGGGGATGGCCGGAGCGGCGCCCATGGCCGCGCTCACAGTCGCGTGAGCAAGGCGTGCCGCGTGGTGGGGCTGGCCAGCTGCGTCAACCACCACTTCAGCGCCAGGCCGAGCCCGGCACCGGCGGCACCCGTGCCCGCGCGCCAGGCATAACCGAAGGCCGCGGTCGACGCGTTGCGCCGAACCGCCTTGGTGACCAACAGCCCGCGCTGCACCGGCTCGCGAATCCAGGGCTCGGGCATGAAGCCGATGCCCAATCCCCGCAACAGGGCTTGAAGCTTGTCGTGCTGGCTGGAGACGGTCAGCACGTCCTGCCCGGGCAGCAGATTCACCGTCAAGGGCGACAGGCGCGCGGCTGAATCCGACACGGCAGCGGCTCTGTGCTGAACGAGTTCATCGTCGCCGATGGGCTCCTTGGCGCCCGCCAAGGGGTGGTGTGGACTCATGGTCAGCACGAAGGGCAACTCGCCCAGGGGCTCGACCGCGTAACCCGCCGGTGGGCTCATGCCATTGAGCGACACCCCGATGGCCAGGTCGGCTTGCCCGGACAGGAGCGCCTCCCAAGTGCCGGCCAGCACCTCGGTGCGCAGCCTCAAGCGAGTCGGCGGTGGCCCTCCGAGCGCGGCATCGTGATCGTGCGCGCCCGGCACCCCTTGGGGACGCAGTTGGTAGAACGCGTCGACCAGTTCCAGCAGGGTAGGGGAGGAAAGCACACCATCCACGGCAATCGTCAACTCGGCCTCCCAACCGGTGGCCACCCGGCGGACCCGGTTGGCCACGCCGGCCATCTCAGCCAACAGGCGCCGGCCCTCGGTCAACAACTCCTGGCCTGCGGCCGTGAGCTTGGCCTGGCCCGACTTGCGGTCGAACAGGAGCACGTCCAGCGACTCTTCGAGCTGGCGCACGCTGTAGGTCAGCGCCGATGGCACGCGACCGAGTTCGCGTGCCGCAGCAGCAAAGCTGCCATTTCGGGCGATCGCGTCCATCATCGTCAGGGCGTCCGGCGTCAGCGCGAGATGCTTGTGTGCCATGGGTTCATCATATTTGAACGGTTGCTTCATCTCCGCCGGCACTGCGGCCAGACGTGTCGCTCTACAGTGCCGACCATGCTGACACTTCGCCGCTCACTCGAGCGCGGTCACGCCGATCACGGCTGGCTGCGCAGCTTCCACAGCTTTTCTTTTGCGGGTTACCAGGACCCACGCTTCATGGGCTGGGGCAACCTGCGGGTCATCAACGAAGACCGCGTGGCGCCAGGCACGGGCTTTGGCACGCATGGACACCGCGATATGGAGATCGTCAGCGTGGTGCTCAGTGGCCGTTTGGGTCACCAGGACAGCCTGGGCCATGGCTCCACGATCGGCCCTGGTGAGGTCCAGCGCATGAGCGCGGGCAGCGGCATCCGGCACAGTGAGCACAACCATGAGCCGGATCGGGAAACCCACTTCCTGCAGATCTGGTTCCTGCCCGACTCGGCAGGAGGCGAGGCCGGCTATGAGCAGAAGGCCTTCACCGAAGAAGAAAAGCGGGGACGCCTGAGGCTCTTGGTGAGCCCCGATGGCTTGCAGGGCTCGGTGTCCATGCGGTCCGATGCGCGGCTGTATGGTGGCTTGTTTGACGGATCCGGCGAGCGCGCATCACTGGGCTTGGCTCCCGGCCGTTTGGGCTATGTGCACCTGGTTCGTGGCTGTTTGAACGTGAACGGGCAGACCTTGCAGGCGGGAGACGCCCTGTTGGTGCAGCAGGAATCTGAGCTGCACTTCAGCGAGGGCATGGACGCCGAGGTTCTGGTGTTCGATCTGGCGCCGCGCTGAGACGGCAAGGCCCATCAGTGCTGCAACGTCTGTGCTGGAACGTCAGCCACCGAACGTTAGCGCTCGAACGTTAGCGCTCGAACTTCAATGCCTCAGGGTTGGCCACGTTCGTGGGGCTGCCCGCCAGGTACTGCAGCACGTTGTCGAATGCCGACGAGAAGTACAGCTCATAGCTCTCTCGCTCCACATAGCCGATGTGGGGGGTGCAGACGGCGTTCTCCAGGCGCAGCAGGGGGTGGCCGGCCAAGGGGGGTTCCGTCTCGAACACGTCCACGGCGGCCATGCCAGGGCGTCCGCGGTTAAGACCTGCCACGAGGGACCCCTCCTCGATCAGTTCGGCACGCGAAGTGTTCACCAGAATGGCGGAGGGCTTCATACAGGAGAGGTCTTGGAGCGTCACGATGCCGCGCGTGGCATCGTTCAAGCGCAGGTGCAGGCTCAGCACATCGGCGTCGGCAAAGAAGGCCTCGCGACTGACCGCAGCCTCATGACCGTCGTCCATCGCGCGGCGGCGTGAGGTTTCGCTGCCCCAGACGATGACGCGCATGCCGAAGGCCATGCCGTACTGCGCCACGAGTGAGCCGATCTTGCCGTAGCCCCAGATGCCCAGTGTCTTGCCTTTGAGTACCGTGCCAAGGCCGAAGTTGACCGGCATGTTCGAGGCCCGCAAGCCTGACTGTTGCCAAGCGCCGTGCTTGAGGTTGCCGATGTACTGCGGCAGCCGTCTGGCCGCAGCCATGATCAGCGCCCAGGTCAATTCGGCCGGCGCCACCGGAGAGCCTACGCCTTCGGTGACCACGATGCCCAGGTCGGTGCAGGCTTGGAGGTCGATGTGTGAACCTACTCGACCTGTCTGGGCGATCATGCGCAGCTTGGGCAGGCGTTCAAGCAAGGCGCGCGGAAAGTGCGTCCGTTCGCGGATCAGCACCAGGATTTCAGCGTCACGCAGACGCACCGCCAATTGGCCGATTCCCTTGACGGTGTTGGTGAACACCTTGGCGTTGAGGTGTTCGAGTTTGGACGCGCAGGGCAGCTTGCGGACGGCGTCCTGGTAATCGTCAAGGATGATGATGTTCATGGCGGCAACAGCGGCAAGGGCCGCATTGTGCCGCCTCACATCAGCATGTTGTTGCGCAGCAGGCCCACGGCAATGCCCTCCAGGGCAAAGGGCACCTCGTTTTCGCCGTTGAGCGGCACGGAAATGACCTCGAAATCAGGGTTCTCGGGTAGCAGTTCGATTGCAGACTTGGTGCGCCGAAGGCGCTTGACGGTGACCTCATCGCCCAGGCGCGCCACCACGATCTGTCCGTTCTTGGCCTCCGAGGCGCGCTGCACCGCCAGCAGGTCACCATCGAGGATGCCGGCATCGCGCATGCTCATGCCGCGCACGCGCAGCAGGTAGTCGGGCTTGCGGGGGAATAGGGTGGCTTCCACCGTGTAGGTTTGGTCGATGTGCTCTTGCGCCAGGATGGGGCTGCCGGCAGCCACGCGGCCCACCAGGGGCAGGGCCAGCTGTGCCAGGCTGGGCAGCGGCAGGCTGAATTGACGCCCACGAGACTCCTGCAGTGAGCGCAACGCCTCGCCCCGAAGACGGATGCCACGCGAGGTACCCCCCACGAGTTCGATCACCCCCTTGCGGGCCAGAGCCTGCAGATGCTCCTCGGCCGCGTTCGCCGACTTGAAGCCCAGCGCGGCGGCGATTTCGGCGCGCGTCGGTGGCGCACCGGTGCGTTCGATCGCGGTTTGGACCAGATCCAGGATCTGTTGCTGCCGGTCGGTGAGTTTGGGGCGGTCGAGCATGGTGCAATCGCTATGTGGTGCCTTGCGGGCGATGGACTGTCATTCTATACAGTTGCTGTGTTTTTATCCAGAGGAGATTGAAGATGCCGGAAACGATGGGCGCACAGGCCAGGGGCGCGCCACGAATTCGGGTGTTGGGCACCGGTGGCACGATCGCCGGCACCGCGCCGGCTGGATCACCCGACAACCGCTACAAGCCCGGCCAGGTGGCCATCCAGGATCTGCTGGAGCCGCTGCTGTCGACGCTGGGCCAGCGGGTGGCCCGGGTGGAAGCCCTACAGGTGGCCCAGCTGGACAGCCGCAACATGGGCTACGCGGTGTGGCAAGCCCTGGCGGCCGAACTGCAGGCGGGGATGGACGACCCGTCGGTGATCGGCCAAGTGGTCACGCACGGCACCGACACGCTGGAGGAGACGGCCGTGTTTCTGCACGGCGTGCTGCGCGGGCGCAAGCCCGTGGTGCTGACGGCCGCGATGCGACCGGCCACCTCGGCCATGGCCGATGGTCCCGACAACCTCAAGCGAGCCCTGCTGTTGGCCGCAGATGCCGCGGCTTTCGGTGTGTGGATGGCCTTCGGGGGGCAGGCGTGGCCGGCCGTGCGGGTTCGCAAGGTGCATCCCTTTGCACTGCAGGCCTTCTGCGCAGGCGATGGCGCGGCACAGGCCCAGTGGCTGAACGACGCCTGGGTCTGGGCTGCAGGCTCAACGCCGCGGCGTGCGCAAGGGGGTGCCACGCCTGATTCGGAAGAGGCCCTTGTCTGCTCCGAGCCCGTGCAGATGCCAAAGGACGTGGCCCGCTGGCCGAGGGTGGAAATCGTGCACAGCCACGCAGGCGCCGATGGTCGTTTGGTCGACCTGTTGTTGGGCGCACCCCAAGCGGGTGGGGCCGCACCGGTGGGGCAATGGGGCGCGGCCGTGCGCGGGCTGGTCATCAGCGCCACGGGCAACGGCTCGATTCACGAGTCGGTTCACGATGCCCTGCAGCGCGCCGTGGCCCGGGGCCGTTTGAGTCCCCGCCAGATTCTGGTGGCCACGCGCTGCACGCAGGGGTGGGTGGTGGGCGAGCCGGAACATGGCTGGCCGGTGGCCAGTCGGCTCACGCCGGCGCAGGCGCGGGTGGCCTTGATGCTGCAGCTGGCGTCGAATGAGGGGTGAGGGCTGAGGTGTGAGGGGTGAGGGCCTACAGCGGCGCCTCAGGCCTTGTCCGGTATCTCAAGCCCTTGAAGCTGTTCACCCACTTCCAGCCACCGCAGCTCCAGCTCGCCCGTCTCCTGGTCCAGTGCGTGGATGGTGCGCCCGAGTTGCGCCATCTCGGCGCCGCTGAGGCTGCCGTCGGCGCTGCCTTGCACGATGCGCGCCTCCTGCGAGGCCCGCTCGGCGGCCAGTGCGGCCAGGCGCTGCTCAATGCGTTGCAGCTCCTGCTTGAGCGGACGCGTGCGTTGGGCCAGCTCTTGCCGAGCCGCCGCCGCAGCCTTTCGATCTTCGCGCGG
>JACCEB010323487.1_pt1 | contig 12804 bp, 10 predicted proteins | sample 7454761 | NCBI WGS metagenome assembly JACCEB01 (sample SAMN15323454, study PRJNA562643) | freshwater metagenome | isolation source: river surface water | place: USA:Blue River Watershed | collected 2017-08-18 | reverse complement strand
TGAAGGGGGGCGTGGCGAGCCGCGGACCGACCGCGCGGATCAACACGCGCTTGGGTGCGCCCGCCTGCACGACGAAGCCCGTGATCATCACGTTGCCGCCGGTGCCGACCTGGGCGCGGGTCGAGAGGTTGCCGAGCCGCTGGTCGTATTGGGCGGAATATCCGGCGGAAGGGATCAAACTCGCGGCGCCAACAAGCAGCGCCAACGCAAAGCGAAGGTTGGTTTTCATCGGGCACATCGGACAGAGGGAAACTCCCGGCAGCTCGGGAGGGGGCGGCCGAAACTGTCCCGAGGATCGTCCGCAAGTCGAGCGCCGGCTTGCGAAACACGGGTAAATGCCGGGCCCGCCGCCGCCCGCTTGCAGGCGCCAATCGCCTGCAGACGAGCGATCAGTGATGCCCGCCCGGCGCCTTGGCGGCCACGAACGGCTGCCCGATCGCCTGCAGCAGCGCGCCGTACCACGGCGCCGAGACATCGAAGGGTTTGCCGCCCTTGATGCGGACGAACTCGATCGCCCGCAGCTCGTCGCGGCGCTCCTCGTCCTGGCCCACCACGCCGCTTTCCCGCCGCAGGGCGCACGCGACGGAATGGTCGACGCAGCGCTGGATCAGCTCGAGGTCGGCCGCGTTGGCCGGTGCCGCCCGGGCGAAATAGCCGCTCTTCTGCACGAGCACCTTTTCCGCCCCGAGCATCTTCGCAAACTGGTCGCCGAACCATTTTCCGGGATTCACGGCATCCAGCTTGATGTGTCCGAACGCGTCGCGCGGAACCTCCAGACCGCGCGCCGTCATTTCGGCCACGATGGCGTCGACCCCGGCGCCTTCGCTGACGAAGACGTTCACGTTGCCGACCCGGTCCATAACGGCCTTGAGCCGCTTGGCTTCCGCGGCCACATCGAACGGCTGCTCGGGCAGATAGACGCCGTGCACGTCGAGCCGCTCGCGGGTCAATCCCAGGCCCGGGGCAAAGGTCCCCTTGTCCAAGCGCTGCCGATACGCGGCGGCCGTGGCGGCCGTCAGCCAGCCGCAATTGCGGCCCATGACCTCGTGAACGATCAGCATCCGCGGATTCGCGCCGGACTCGGCCACGACCCGGGCGAAGAAGGCGGCGCCTTCCTCCGCGGCGGTCCAGGCGCCGAGGCTTTGGCGGATCGGGATCACATCGTTGTCGATGGTCTTGGGCAGACCGATGACCGTGAGCTGGTAGTTGTTCTTGGCGAGATATGCCGCGAGGTCGGCTGCGGTGGTGTTGGTGTCGTCGCCTCCGACCGTGTGCAGGACATCGACGCCGTCGCGGACGAGCTGCTCGGCGGCCACCTGCAGGGGATTCTGCCCCTCCTTCACCAGCCCGCGTTTCACGCAGTCCTTAACGTTGGTGAGCTTGACGCGGCTGTTCCCGATCGGGCTGCCGCCATGCGCTTTAAGCAACGGCGCTTGGGCGCGTTCCGCGGGCCCGACCTTGATGGAGTCGCCCAGCAGCAGGCCCTTGTAGCCCCCGCGGTAGCAGATGATCTCGACCGCCGGCGCGACCTCGGAATAGCGGCCGATCAAGCCGGCGACGGCGGCACTGAGACACGGGGCGAGACCGCCGGCGGTCAGGATTGCGACTTTCTTGGGAGCCATGGTGGGACCAGCCAAGCGGGGGCAGGCAACGGGCCGCAAGCCTGCATCGCATCGGCCTCGGACCGGAGCACACCATAGTCTGGTGCCCCCGCCCGGACTTGAACCGGGATACGCGGTTTAGGAAACCGCTGCTCTATCCAGTTGAGCTACGGGGACGCGCCGGGCCCATACCTCCGGACTACACCGGGAATGCCAACCCAAAATGCGCGTTGACATGGCTCGGGGCGACTTCACCGTCTCCCTTCCTTTTCGAGCCATGAGCACCACCGAACAAAAGCAGCAGACTCCCACGCCGGCGGAAATTCCGTTCACGAACCCGCAGGCCATGGTCCGCTACGTGACCGACACGGGCAAGATTCTGCCGCGCAAGTATACCGGCCTCACGGCCAAGCACCAGCGCGCCGTCACCCGTACGATCAAGCACTCGCGCAACCTGCTGCTCGCGCAGTAAGAGGCCGACGACGATCGCCAGTTTCAGAGGCCGGAGCCCGCTCCGGCCTTTTTTGCGCCATCATGCCGAGCGACATCGCCAAGATCTTCCGCCCGACGGCGCGAAATCTCGGTTTCCTCGCCTCACGACTGCAGGCAGGGGACTTGGTCGCCGTACCGACCGAGACGGTTTACGGCCTGGCAGCGAATGCCCTTTCGTCCACCGCCTGCGCCCGCATCTTCGAGGCCAAAGGCCGACCGGTCAGCGATCCGTTGATCGTGCACATCGATCGCCTCGATCAACTCGGGGAGTTGGCCGTGCCCAACCCGGCCGCGCTCAAGCTCGCGCATGCGTTCTGGCCTGGTCCGCTGACTCTGGTGCTGCCAAAGCAATCCCTCGTGCCGGATATTGTCACGGCCGGGGGCCGCAGCGTCGCCATCAGGATGCCCGCCCACCCCGTTTTCAGGCGTCTGCTCAAAAGGACGAATCTGCCCCTCGCCGCCCCGAGTGCCAATCCCTTCGGCTATGTCAGCCCAACGTCGGCCGAGCACGTGAAAGACAATCTGGGATCCAAGATTGGATTCATTTTGGACGGCGGCCCTTCGCGCATCGGGGTGGAATCCACCATTGTCGACCTCCGTGTGCCATCCCGGCCGGTGCTGCTGCGCCCGGGGGCGATTTCGGCCGCCGAGCTCGCGCGGGTGCTGGGTTGCCGGGTCGCGCTCCGAGCTTCGGCCAAGCGCACCACGACCGGACCGCAGATCGCCCCGGGTATGCTTGCGCGGCACTACAGTCCGGCCACGCCGATAAGTCTGCATAAGTCCGCGGCCGAAATGGCCGCGCGCGTGAGCGACGAGGCGTATGTTTTTCTTCGCAAGCCGGCCGGCAAGCGATCCGCCAACTGCCACTGGTTCGATCTCCGGGGAAATCTGGTCGGAGTGGCACGCGCGCTGTTCGCTACCCTGCGCCGCTTGGACCACGCCGGATACAAGCGCCTGCATATCGAGCAAGCCCCGGGCGGAGACGGTCTTGCCGCCGCGATTAATGACCGGCTGCGCCGGGCCGCAGCGCGCTGACGCCGGCCGAGCCCGGAATCACTTCTCCTGCTCGGTGTCGTTCTTCGACATCACGACATAATAATCCTTGTAGGACTTGTCGTAATACTGGGCGTAGTAATAACCCGAAACGGCGAGATTGAGGCCGTTGAGCACGGCGCCGAAGTTCGGCACGTTCGCCTCCAGAAGCTTCTTCGCGCTGAACTGCGCGGCTTTGCGGCGCACCTTGTTGAAGAAGATCGTGAAGATGGAACCGTCCACCAGCGGCAAAATGATCAGGGCATCGCTGACCGCGGCAAGCGGAGGGGTGTCGACGAAGACGCGGTCGTACTGCTTGCGCAGATCCGAAATCATCAATTCGAAGCCCTTGCTGTTCAGGATCTGCGTCGGATTCTTGGCCCGCCCGCCCGCCGGAATAACGTCGAGGTTCGGGTGAACGTTCCGGATGGCGACATCGGCGATCGTGGCTTTGCCCGCGCAGATATCGATCACGCCCTTGAGATTCTCAAGGCGGAAAGATTTGTGGATATTGGGTTTACGCAGATCGCAATCGATCACGACGACACGTTCCCCGTGGGCGGCAAAGGTGAGCGCGAGGTTGGTCGTCGTGAACGACTTGCCCTCGCCCGGGATAGTGCTCGTGACTAGAATGCACTTCGCGTTCTTGCTTTCGTCTTTCAGGCGCAGGCTGGAGTGCAGCGTGAGAAAGGCTTCGGATACCTGCCGATCGGCGTTGTTGACGACGATCTGCGCCTTGTCCGGCTGATCCATGCGCTTGATCTGCGGGATGATCCCGATGAGCGGCAAACCCACGACACCTTCGATATCGTAGGAACTCTTCACGCGGTCGTCGATGAACGCGACGAAGAAAGCAAACGCGAGACCGAGACCCAAGCCTCCGGCGATGCCAAGCCCGAGATTGAGCGGAACGTTCGGCGAGATCGGCTTATTCTCGGGACTGGGGGCGGCCTTGTCCACGATCCGCGCATTCTGGGTCGTAATGCCGCTGGTCATCGAAGTTTCGCGGCTCCGGGCGACGATGGCGTCGAGAATCTTCTCGTTGGTGCGATACTCCCGCTCGCGATCGTTGTACTCGAGGGCCGCACGGTCGAGTTGGAGCGAATCTTCCGTCCGTTTGGCGAGATCTTCCTCGAGGTTTTTGTAGGTCCGCGAGGCGGCCTGGTAATCGGACTCGACCTGCGCGCTGACATTCTCGACGGCACGTTTGAGCTCGCGCTCCGTTTGCTGATACGAGTTGAGGGCCTCGATCATCTTCGGATGCTTGTCGCGATAGCGCTCCCGAACCGTGGCGATGGCAATCTTGCGCTCGGCAAGCAACTGGGCGAGCTGGATGACCTGCGGCTGGGAGGAAATAAACGGCAGCTCCGTCAGGTCGCCTTTGCGCTGGCGCACTTCGCGGATCTGGTTGATCCGGCCTTCCGCCGCATTCAATGCAATTTGGGCCCTCGTCTTCTCGGCGTTGATCGCTTTCAGGGACTCGCTGACGATGTCTTTGCGTTGGTCGAGCGAGACGAGGTTGTTCTTCTCCTTGTACTCCTGAAGCTCACGCGCCATGCGCTCCACGCGTTTCTGCTGCTCCTCGACGGTTCCCTTCAAGCCTTCGACGGCGTTGTTGGATTCCTGGGTTCGCAACGAGATGTTGTGATCGAGATAGGCTTCCGCGAACAGGTTGGCGACCTTGGCCGCGATAAAGCGATCGGGATGCTGGTACGCAACCGTCACGACCAGCGTCAGGCGCTGGGGAATGACTTTGCGGTTCTTGGCGAGGATTTCGGCGACGTAGGTGACATCGGTGCCGGCACGTTCGTAGGGGGCAAGAAACGCCCGCAGATCGTCACCCGTGATGCGCTCGGCGACGCGTTGGATCATCGTCACGCTTTCGATCACCTTGATCTGGGTATTCAGATCTTCCGCCGACCGGATGTCGGTATCCACCACCTGCTGCACCTGCATCACCGTCGGATCGCGCCGGAAAATCTGCACCGTGGCGCTGGACTGGTAAATCTTGGTATCGCTTAGCGTGTAAACCAATGAACTCGAGAAGACGACCAGGAACACCACCACGATGTACCAGATGCGTTCGCGCAGGATGAGCAGGTAGTCCTGAAAGGTGCGTTGGGAGTGGCTGCCGCCGCCGGAACCGTCGCCGTAGCCGTAGCCGACGGCGGAGTATCCGGCATAATTGCCCCCGTAATTGTAACCGTAGCCGCTGCTGTTCTGCGGCTGTTTTTCCCCGGAATCCGACGACATAATATTGGGCGACTGTTGGCTTAGAGAATACGCTCCGGCACGAACACAACATCGCCGACTTCGAGCGCCACATCCTTGGCGCCTCCCTTTACGATATCGTCGACGTTGACCACGATCGTTTCGTTTTTGCGGGTGAGTTTCACCCGCTTCAAGTCGGCCAAGCGGTCATGACCGCCGGCGAGTGAAATCGCCTCAAGTATGGTAAGCCCCTTCTCCGGCGGGAACTGCACCCGGCCGGCATTCTTGATCGAACCGACAACATTCACGCTGCGATCCGAATACTTGAGCACGTTCACCGAAACGCCGGGATTCACTATGTAGTCGCGGTCGTAAAGTTCGCGGATTTTTTGCTCGGCTTGACGAACGGTCAAACCGGCGACCGAAATCGTTCCGATCAGCGGCAACGTGATCGTGGACTCCGAAGAGATATTCACTTCACCCTGCTTGTTGATCTCCTCCTCCTGGAAGACCTGCACGCGGATGATGTCCTGCGGTTGAAGAACATAGTCGACCGCGGCACTCGCGACGGCGGGCGACCCGGAGCGACCCGATCCAGAGTCTGTTTTGGATCTCTCCGAATCCCGCGATTGAGCCAAGGCGCTAGCCATCAAGAGGCTACACGCGGCAAAAGCAAAAATATGACGAAAGATGAGGCTTTTCATCTGGAGACAAAAAAACGGAAGAAGACCGAAACGATCTTCTTCCGTCCAAATTTGGTCAAGTCGGCTTGCCGAACTCAGTAGCGGAAGTTCGCCGAAACGCTGAAGACGTTGTTCTTGAATTCGGAACCGGCAAGATCGGAGCTGTTATTGCGGAAGGTGTAGCCGCCCACGATCGAGACGTTTGCATTGACCGTGTAGGCACCGCCGAGTTGCCATTCGAAATAGTCATCCGTGCGGGTACCATAGTCGATCGCGCGCCAGTTGACGCCCGTATTGACGGCGCACTCCGCAGTCCGCTTGGAAACGATACCGGCATTGAACGAGAGGTTCTTTTGCTGGGCACCTTGCGGGCTGGTGCCGAAGTCATTGCTGGCACCGAAAGTCAGGGAAGTCTTCGGGCTGACTTCGTAGGCGAAGTTGGCATCAAGACCGAGTTGATCGTCGCTGCCGCCGCGATCAAGATCGCGGTTGTTCAAGCCGATCGCGAAGGAACCGGTAAACTTCGGGGAAAACTCACCGCGTGCACCGACGCTGAAGAAGTGGTCGGTCGAGTCGCTGCCGATGCTGACCTGCGTGTCGCGATAACGGTAACCGACGCTGAGGTCGACCTTCTCGGACAGCTCGTAGTAGAAATTGAGCGGGATCGAGAGAGTGTCGGTATCGGAGTAAGTGGCCCGCTTGTAGTTCTCGGTCTTGAACTCAATGGCGCCGCCAACAGAGGTGATCTTCGAGATCTCGACTTCAGCGTTGGAACCGGCGTTGAACACGTCGCGGCGGGTAAGACCACGGATGTCGACGGAGTTCTGATTGAGCTCGTTGTAACCGAGATTGAAACCGAGCTTGAGTTTGCCGTCGTCGTACTTGGAGGCGAAGTTGCCCGCGAACAGCGTGGTGTTGAGGTTGCTGTTGTCGGAGTAATTGGCGAACGCGACAACCAAGGACAGGTTGCCCCGCAACTGCGAGTTCTTGCCGAAGGTGATGTCGACGCCCGGATTGATGTCGAAAATGACGTCGTCGACTTCCTCCTGCACCGGATTGGTCGCGCTGGCCGCGCGGGCGGGGTTCAGCGGGAGACCGCTCGCGAGGAAGATGTTGTCATCCGAACGGAGGCCCAACGTGCCGGTGACGAACAACTCGGCGCCGTCGCCGATTGCCATGAAGGGTGCGGCAAAAGCCGGGGCGCCCATGGCGGCTGAGATGAGTGCGAGACGGATGGATTTCTTCATTGGCGTGCGGATATGGTGCGACGGTTAAGGCAAAAAGGGATGCGTGTGGGAAGCGGAATCTTCCGGGAAAAAATCCGGCTTCCTGAGCCGGGAGGATTCGAGAGGCGTTCCTCGCATGCGACAAAACATGCAAGGGAAAGACCCTAGCTTCGGACCAACTCGGGCAAGGTTGAACGAGAAGCGTACGATTGGCGCAAGTGTTTTTTATGTGTCCCTGCTGCCAACCCTGAACCCAATTCCGAGGGCGACCGTTCGATCGACACAGGGAAATCCCTCAGCTCAGTGTCGTGGCGACAAACTTCCCGGTCCGGTTTCAAATCCGCCGCCGGAAATTTCTAGAGCGCCCGGTTCAGACTTTCCAACAGTCGCCGGTTCTGCGTCTCAGAGCCAACGGAAACCCGAATCCACTCCTTAAGGCCGTAGGAGTTCATCGGCCGAACAATCATCCCCTGCTTCTGAAGTTTGCCGAAGACCGACATCCCGTCCCCGACCCTTACCAATTGGAAGTTCGCGACACTGGGAACCGTCTCCAGGCCCATGGAACCGAATCCGGCTCCCAACTGCGCCAGTCCGGCGGCATTGGCAGCGGCGCACCGGCGGGTGAAGGCCTCATCTCCGATCGCGGCGACGGCTGCCGCCTGCGCGATCGCGTTCACATTGAACGGTTGGCGGAGTCGGTTCAGGAGCCGGCAAAGCTCGGGGCTGGCGTATCCGTACCCGACCCGAAGCGAAGCGAGCCCGTAAATCTTCGAAAAGGTTCTCAAGCCGACGACCGGCCTGCCTTCGCGAATCAAGGGGCGGATGTCCGGCGCTTGCGGCAAGTACTCAGCGTAAGCCTCGTCGATCACGCACACCACGTGCGGTGGCAACGCGCGGACAAAAGCCAACAGTTCCGCCTCCTCGTTGGCGGTGCCGGTGGGGTTGTTCGGGGTGCAGACGCAGACCAACTTCGTCCTGGGACCGATTGCCGCGGCCATTGCCCCAAGGTCGTGCCGCCAGTCGCGGAGCGGAACTTCCACTGCCCGGCCGCCGAACAGCAGCGTCACCAACTTATAGACCACGAAGGCGGGCGACGCCATGACGACTTCGTCCCCGGGTCCCACAAAGGCGTGGCCGAGCAACTCGATGATTTCATTGGATCCGTTGCCGATCACAAATTGGTCGGCCTCGAGGCCGCGGAGCCCGGCCAAGGCCTGCCTCAGCTCAAAGCACCCGCCATCCGGATACAGGGCGCCGTCGAGCAACGCCCGCTGGGCCGCAGCCAAGCCGAGCGGCGATGGGCCGAAGGGATTCTCGTTCGACGCCAGCTTGACGATACCCGCGGGATCCAGACCCAGCTCCCGTGCGACGTACTCGATCGGCTTGCCCGGTTCGTACACGGGCTGCGTCAAGACGGAGGGTTTGGCGAGCGCCTCGATGTTCATCCGGTGACAGGAACACAATTGGACAGCGGCGAGAAAGCACGAAATGCTCCCGCATGCGTCGCACGTTGGCCTTCCTTTTTGCGGTCACTGTCCTGGTGCGGATCGCCGCCTTCGGCGCGCCGCAGCTGCTCGAAGGCGAAATCGGCGGGGCGAAATTCAAGATCGCCGTCCCGCTGCAATGGAATCGCGGCGTCCTGCTGCTCGCCCACGGCCTGCGCTCCGAGGATCGCCCGCTGGTCGCCGACCTCGCCCCCGACCATCTCGCCTACAAGACCCTGATCGAAGAAGGCTGGATCGTTGCCAAGACCAGTTATCGCCGCAACGGCCTGATTGTCGGCGACGCCATCGCCGACCTCGACGCCCTCCGCGAGCATATCGTCGAACGCTTCGGTCCGCCGGATCGCGTCTTGCTCGAAGGCGAGTCGATGGGCGGACTCATCGTCACGCTGATCGCCGAACGCGAACCCGGCGACCGGCCGCGCTACCACGGCGCGGTGGCGATCGGCGCCGCCCTGCAAATCCGTGAACCCAACGCCTCGGCCGGCCTGAGCCTCCAACCGCGCCTGCCGCTCATCTTCCTCACGAACCAAACCGAGCTCGAAGGTCCCCGCAACTACGTCTCAGCCGACCTGCCCCGCGAACTTCGCGTCCGACCCCAACTGTTCCGGGTTTCCCGCGACGGCCACGTGAACGTCAACCAAGCCGAACGCCTCGTCGCCCTCCGCGCGTTGAACGCATGGCTCGATCGCGGTCCTTCCACGCTGCCGAATCCCAAGTCCGGAGCCCCGTTTCCGGATGTGACCCAGCCGGCGGCGCCCGTACCGTCGAAAGTTGCCATGGATCCGGACGCCCGCGGTTTCACGGCCCGGGTGATCGAAGTCTCCGCGATCTACGGCAATCTGTTCATCGACGCGCAGCCGGCCGACTTTGCGACGGCGGGTATCGAGCGCATGACATGGTTCGAACTCACCGCGGGAGAACGCACCTTCCGCGTGTTGCACGGCCGCGACTTCGGCAGCGTCAAGCGCGGCGAATGGGTCGTTTTCCCGAACGCCGACGGTTTCTACTGGCTGGCCCGGAATTTCGCGGACGCCGCTGCCGGCGCCCAACTCAAGGTCGGCGATCGGGTCAGAATCCGGCGCTTTGCAGCCCCGGCAGGCCAAGGGCCGGGAGAGCGGACCGACGGACCACCGCAGCCGCCCTAAAGGCCGCGCCGCTTCAAATCTTCGTAGCCGCCTTCGCCTTCGGCAAACGACTCGGCACCCGGACCCATTGCATGCCCGCGGCCTCGGCGGCGCGCATTCCGGGCTCGGCATCCTCGAACACGAGGCAGCGCCCGGGCGGCAAACCCATGCGTTCGGCCGCCAAAAGAAACATATCGGGCGCCGGTTTGCCGTGTTTCACGTCCTCGGGCGTGATCACAAGGCGGTAGTCGTCCCGATTGAAGAGCGGCGCGAGACCGCTGAGCTCGAGCATGCCGCGCACGATCACGCGGGGGCCGCCCGAAGCGACGGAGACCGGGTGCGTCCGCGCGGCTTTGCGCGCGAACTCCACCACCGGCTCGATCAAGCGCGCATCCTTCTGCAATTCCACGAACAGGGCCTCCTTGTGATGGAACACCTCGTGCGGATCGAGCTTCAGCTTGTAGTGCTCCCCGATCAACTCCGCCACGCGCAATGTGGGCACGCCGCCGAGTGCGTAGAACAGCTCTTCGTCAAGCGGACACTGCAGCCCGACCTTGCGCATCGCCGCATCCCACGCGCGGTAGTGCAGCGGCATCGTGTCGACGAGCGTGCCGTCGAGGTCGAAAATGTACCCGGCGAAATCGCCGGCCGGAATCTCCAGTTTCATGAGGACCCGACACCGTGCGGCCGGCGGCGGACGAAGCAACGAAAACCCTCGCCAACGGCATGCGCCCCACCCGCGGGTCCGGCGGATTGAAATCCCACCGTGGGCTCGCACGATAGGCATTGCCTATGGAACTCCACCAACTGCGCTACCTCGTCGCTGTCGGACGCACCGGCAACTTTTCCCGCGCCGCCGAGCAATGCCATGTGGCGCAGCCGTCCCTGAGCCAGCAAATCGCCAAACTCGAGGCCGAGCTCGGCGAACCGCTCTTCGACCGGCTGAAGACCTGCGCGCGCCCCACGGCCGCCGGACTGGCCCTGATCCGCCGGGCGGGACGGATCCTCGCCGAGGTCGACGCGGCGCAACGCGACGCCGCCGACGCGCGCGGGCTCGCCCGCGGGCAGGTCGCCGTCGGGGTGCTTCCAACCATCGCCCCCTACTTTCTGCCGCGAGTCCTGCCGGATTTCCGCCGCCGGTTTCCGGGCATCGAACTCGTGATCCAGGAAGACACCACGGCACGGCTGCTGCAGTTGCTCGCCACCTGTGAAATCGACCTCGCGATCGCCAGCCTGCCGATCGCGGACGATCGCATGGCCACCGCCACCCTGTTCAGCGAGGAACTGCGCGTCGCCCTTCCGCCCGGGCATCGCCTGGCCGGCCGCCGCCGGCTCGAGGTCGCGGACCTGGAATCCGAACGCTTCATCTTGCTGCAGGAGGGCCACTGCCTCGGCGACCAAGTCCTCAACTTCTGCACGCGGCGCGATTTTCGGCCGAACGTGCTCTGCCGCGGCACCCAGATCGAAACCCTGCGCGCGCTGGTCCGGGCCGGCATGGGCATTTCGCTCCTGCCGGAAATGGCCTGCCCGGATACACCGGCGGCACGACGCACCTACCGGCGCCTCGGTCCGCCGTCGCCGCAACGCACCATCGCCGCCGTCTGGCTGGCCGCGAGACCGCCGGGGCGGGCCGCGAGCGCATTCCTGGACCATCTGCGCGCCGTGGCCGCAGGTTGAGGCCGGCCGCGCCAGCGTCCGGCCTCGGGCGAACGGACTGCGCGCCGTTCAGCGCCGGACGCCGCGGTGGAGCCGGCTGACGGGTTTGGCCGCCGCCGCGGCGGTCTCGGCCAGCGCCTTCTCGTCGAAGAGCGCGGAGTAGATATAGGGGAAGCCCTCGATCTTTTTGCGTTCCACGGCCATGCCCATGTAACGCTCGATGGAACGCGCGTCGCGCACGTCCTCTTCGGTCACCAGCGTGAAAGCGTCGCCCGTCTTCGAAGCGCGGCCCGTGCGACCGATGCGGTGGACGTAGTCCTCGGCGTTTTCCGGGACGTCGTAGTTGATGACGTGGGACACGCCGGCGATGTCGAGGCCGCGGGCGGCGATATCGGTCGCCACCAGCACTTCGAACCGGCCCGATTTGAAGCCGTCGAGCGCCTCGATGCGTTCGCGCTGCGATCGGTCGGAATGCATCACGCCGACCGTGTGGCCCTTGCTCTCGAGCCGGTGCGCGATGCGGTCCGCGCCCATGCGCGTGCGCGTGAAGATGATCACGCTCTTGAAGTCGGTGCGCTCGAGCAACAGCTGCAACAATTCGAACTTCTGCGTCGCAACGACGGGGTAGAACGCGTGGGAAACCGTCTCCGCGGGCGAGCGCTGGCGGCCGATCTCGACCTTGACCGGATTGTTGAGCGCCCAGCCGGCCAACTGCTCGAGCTCGGGCGGGAGCGTGGCCGTGAAAAACAGCGTCTGCCGCGCCTTCGGACACTTCTGCACGATGCGCTTCACGTCGGGCAGAAAGCCCATGTCGAGCATGCGGTCGACTTCGTCGAGCACGAGGATCTCGACCTGGTCGAGCGAGCAATTGCCCTGCTCGAGATGGTCCAGCAGGCGGCCGGGCGTGGCGGCCAGGATGTCCATGCCGCGGCGCAAGTCCTCGGTCTGTTTGCCGTAGCCGACGCCGCCGTAGACGATCGTCACGCGCAGATCGGTGAACTTGGCGTATTTCTGGAAGGCGTCCTCGACCTGCAACGCGAGCTCGCGGGTCGGCTCAAGAATCAGGCAGCGAAGTTTGCCGTGGCCGCCGAGGCGCTGGATGATCGGCAGCGCAAAGGCGGCGGTCTTGCCGGTGCCGGTCTGCGCTGAACCGATCACATCGCCGCCCTGGAGGACGACCGGAATCGCCTGCGCCTGAATCGGCGTCGGGCTGACGTAACCCATCTCCTGCACCGCAAAGGCCAGCGCATCGCTCAGGCCCAGCTTGGAAAACT
>JACCEB010222345.1_pt1 | contig 12806 bp, 5 predicted proteins | sample 7454761 | NCBI WGS metagenome assembly JACCEB01 (sample SAMN15323454, study PRJNA562643) | freshwater metagenome | isolation source: river surface water | place: USA:Blue River Watershed | collected 2017-08-18 | reverse complement strand
TGAATTTCGAGCCGCCGTCCTTGGTGGGGAGGTTGCCCCACGGGCCCCATTTCACCGCCACCGTCGCTTCGGCGTCGCCTCGGTTGAAAAGCCCGACCGCGTGGGAGCCGTCCTCGAGCGTCTTGGCGTAGACGACCTTTCCGCCCTCGTTGCTGATCTGCGTGGCTTGTTTGCCGAGGGCGTCCTGATTTATGGCGATCACCTCGTCGTTGGTGAGCAGGCCGAGGGTGAAGTCGTCGAGCTGGGCGAGATCGCAGCCGAGGAGGAGGGGCGCGGAGAGCAGGCTCCAGAGGCTGATGTGGCTGTATTGTTCGTCCGGAGTGAGGCGGGAGGGGTGGAGGTTCGGTCCCCAGCCCACCATGCCGACGACGAGCATGTCGGGGTCGCTCCAATGCCCGGGCCCGGTGTAGGCCGCCCAGCGGTCTTGCAGGAAGCCGATGCGGCTCACGCTTTCCCAGGTGTCGACGATGTCGCCGGTGGTGCGCCAGAGTTCGGCGAGGCGCATGTAGTCGGGGGCGTTGTCGTAGAGGGCGGTGTTGGAGAGGCTGTAGACGATGTCGCGGCCGGTAGCGCGCAGGGCCTCGCTCATCTCCTTCACGTGGGGAACGTCGTTGGGAAACCAGTCGTATTTGAGGTAGTCGACGTTCCACTCCGCCCACTGGCGGGCGTCGTTGGCGGCGAAGGAGTGTTGGCCGAAGGTCCAGTTGACCCAGTTGGGTTTGGCACCGGGAGCCTTGGGGTCCTTGTTGAGCCTGAAGTCCTCGTTCACGTCGCCGGACTCGACCCAGGGATAGGTGCCGTCGGCGTTGTCGGTGGAGCCGCCGACGTAGCCGGCGTAGGTGCCGCGCCACGGGCCGGAGTAGATGCCGAATTTCAGCCCGAGCCCGTGAACCTCCTCGGCGAGCTGCTTCATGTCGGGGAACTTTTTGTTCGGCTGGATGGCGTTGTGCGGGCCGCCGCGTTTGCCCTGCCAGCCGTCGTCGATGTTGATGTAGGTCCAGCCGTGGTCGCGCAGACCCTTTTGGACCATGGCGCGGGCGGAGCTGAGCACTTTCTCCTGGCTGACGGCGTCGCCCCAGCAATTCCAGCTGCTCCAGCCCATGGGCGGGGTGAGCGCGATCCGGTCGCCGACCTTGATGCGGAATTTCTTCTCGCCTTGGCCGAGCTCGTTTTTGGCGCGAAGGACGACGGTGTATTCGCCCGGTGCCGCGAGCTCGCCGGTGATCCGGCCTGTCGCCTCGTCGATGCGCAGGCCCTCGGGAAGGTCCTTGGCCGAGAAGGACATGGGCCGAAGTCCGGTCGCGGGAACGGTGTAGAGGAAGGGCGCGCCGGGACGGACGCCGAAGACGGCGGGGCCGTTGACACGAGGCTCCTTCGGGGCGGGCGGGGTGAGAATCACGCGATCATCCATGGCATGAGCGGAGACGGCGCAGCCGAGGAGGGCGACACACGAGGCGAGAGCGAGGCGGGATGCTTTCATTAGGGCGGAAAAAGGTTGGCGGGCAGGGAGGTTTTAACGTCGACGAGGCCCGTTCGAGGCGGAGACGGGGCGGTTGCGCGAGCCGGCCTCGAATCGCCACCAATCAAAGCCGGGCGGGGTGGCCGCGACGTCCGGGAAAACGAAGTAGAGGTCGCGCACCCCGGCGGCTTCGGAGACCGCGCAGGATCTGGTTTCCCAGCGGTCGGAGCCGCCGGTATCGCCCACGACGAGCGTGCCGACGCGGGGGCCGTCGGGACGGTCGAGACGGAGCTCAATGACGCCGCCGTTTCCGGTCGAGGCGACCAAGGGGACGAACGATTTTGCGCCGTCTCCGAAGTCGACGCCCTGCACCTTGATAAAGGCGCCGGAGCGGACGGGGTGCGCGATCATCCCGCCGTGGGCGGCGGGGCGGGTCTTCACGCCTTCGCTCCACGCGATGGTCTCGGCCTCCTGGCGCGTGTAGGGATCGAGCACGCCGAGCTGCCGCACGCTTTCGGCCTCCTCCCACCAGGGGAGCTCGCGGATGGTGCCGTCGGGGTTGAACTCCAGCTTGGCGACGCAGACGGAGCGGCGTTCGTGGTGTTTCTCCGTCTGGGCGAAGTTCAGCTTGAAGTTGAAGCCGAAGACGTAGGTGCCGCCCTGGTAGTCGATGATGCCGGGGTGGTTGCCGGTGGCGCGGCGGTCGGGCTTCATGATGTAGCCCTTGAACTCCCACGGGCCGGCGGGCCCGGAGCCCATCGCGTAGCCGATGCCTTCCGGGCAGCAGGTGGAGGCGTAGGCCATGTAGTAGTGCGGCCCGCGTTTGTAGGCCCAGGGGCCCTCCTGGTAATGGAAGGTATCCGGGCCGCCCTTCACCTTGGCGAATTGCGGGTCTTTCACGATCTCGCCCGAGGTGGAGATCATGTCGCGGTTGAGCTTCACATACCAGAGGTGGGGATTGCCCCAATAGAGGTAGGCCTGGCCGTCGTCGTCGATGAAGGGGGACGGATCGATGTAGCCGACCTCCTTGTCGATGAGCGGACGGCCGAGGGCGTCCTTGAAGGGGCCGAGCGGATTGTCGGCGACCGCGACGGCGATGACGTTTTTGGGCCAGCCGGGGACGCTGACCGGCGCGTAGAAAAAGAACTTTCCGTCGCGCTCGATCACCTGCGGGGCCCAGGCGTCGTTTTCCTGCACCGCCCAAGGGAAGGTTTTCAAGGACGCGACGGCGCCGTGGTCGGTCCAGTTGACCATGTCGGTCGAGGAGTAGCACCGCCAGTCGAGCATCTTGAAACGTCCCTGCCCGGGCGGGGCGTCGTCCTCGTCGTGGCTGGTGTAGAGGTAAACCACGCCGTCGTGGACGAGCGGCGCGGGATCGGCGGTGAACCTGGTCTGGACGATCGGATCCGCGGCGTGGGTTTCCCGCGCCAGAAGCGCTGCGAGGAGAGCGAGAAACGAAATCTTCATGCGTGGCCTGATCGAGGTTTTGCAGGGGGCGGACGTTCGGGGCGGATGGGTTGTTAGCGCTTTTCCTCGGCCGAATCCGCCAGAAATCCCGCGCGATTTTCGCGTTTCCGCGCTCGACGAAGCGGGAGGGGCGGGACTTCTCCGCCGCGCGTTCGCCTCTGGGCTGGAAAAAGGTCGCGCATGTTTTCTTTCTGGTGCGCGTGACCGCCGATTCTCCGCCGCGAGCCCCCGTTTCCCGAGAGGAGGTCTTGTCGCCCGAAGTCTATCAGGAGTTGCGGCGCATCGCGGTGCTACGCATGGCCCGTGAGGCGGGCGCCCACACGCTTCAGGCCACCGCGCTCGTCCACGAGGCTTGGCTGCGACTCTGCGGGCGGGGCGCGGGGGCGTGGAACGACCGCGGACATTTTTACGCGGTCGCGTCCGCCACGATGCGGCGGATCCTGATCGATCGCGCCCGGCGAAGGGCGCGCGCCCGGCATGGCGGCGAACGGGTGCGGGTGCATCCCGACGTCTTGCAAGGCCTCGCCGAGCCGGTGCGCGAAGACGAGTTGCTGCGCATCGACGAGGGTCTGGCCGAGTTGGAAAACGTCCACCCCGTGCGGGCGCGCGTCGTCGTCGCGAAGTTTTTCGGCGGTTTGACCAGCGAGGAGACGGCCGAAAGCCTCGGGTTGAGCGTGCGCGGCGTGGATCGTCATTGGGCCCTGGCCAAGGTGTGGCTGTTGCGCTGGATGGAGCGGGATCGGCGGACATGAGCACGATCCCCCCGTCTGGCTCCGGGATTCCGCGGGACGCCGAGTCCGTGTTCGATGCGGCGCGCGAGATCGTCGACCCGGACGAGCGCGAGACCTTCCTGCGCCGGTGCTGCGGGGCCGATCCAACCCTGCGCGCCGCGGTCGATTCCCTGCTCGAAGACCACGAGCGGGCCAACGCGCTTTTCGCCCGCGTCGAGAGCGGGCTGCGTCCGCCGGACGAGCTTTTGTCCGCGGATTTTCCGGCGCCGGAACTGGGGCCGGGGGATCGGGTCGGGCCATGCCGGATAGAGCGAAAACTCGGCGAAGGCGGGGCCGGCGTGGTCTATCGGGCGGTGCAGGAAAGGCCGGTGCGGCGCGTTGTGGCGATAAAGCTGCTCAAGCTCGGGATGGACACGCGCCGGGTGATCGCCCGCTTCGAGGCGGAGCGCCAGACGCTCGCGCTGATGGAGCATCCGAACATCGCGCGCGTGCTCGACGCGGGCGCGACCGAGACGGGGCGGCCCTACTTCCTGATGGAGTTGGTCCACGGAAAGAAGATCACCGACTACTGCGAGGACGCCGCGCTCGGCTTGCCTGAGCGGCTGCGACTTTTTCTTCAGGTCGGCGACGGCGTGCGGCACGCGCACCTGAAGGGGGTCATCCATCGCGATCTCAAGCCCTCGAACCTGCTCGTCGCGGAGGTCGACGGGCGACCGGTGGTGAAGGTGATCGACTTCGGCATCGCCAAGGCCCTGGCGGAACCGCCGGGGGAAACGGCGCAAACGCAGCACGACCAGCGGATCGGCACGCCGTCCTGCATGAGCCCGGAACAGTTTCTGGGCATCGATCTCGATACGCGCAGCGACATCTACGGGCTTGGGCTGGTCCTCTACGAGTTGCTGGCCGGACGGCCGCCTTACGCGCCGGAGGAGCTGCTGGCCGGCGGGTGGGAGCGGCTGCGGCATCTCATCCTGCATCAGGATCCACCGCGGCCATCGGTCCGGACGCCGCGACTGGCGGCCCGCCTGCGCGGCGAGCTCGACTGGATCGTCTTGCGCGCGCTGGAGAAGGACCGCGAGCGGCGTTATCAGAGCGTGCGCGAGCTGATGGACGACATCGAGCGGCATCTCGCGCACGAGCCGGTGTCGGCGCGGCCGCCGAGCCGGCTTTATCGCTTCGGCAAGCTGCTGCAGCGAAACAAGCTCGCGTCCGCGGCCTGCGCGGTGGCGGTGGTTGCCCTCGCGGCGGGCTTCACCGTCTCGACCGCGCTCTACCTGCGCGCCCGCGACGCGGAGCGCCAGCAGACGCGCCTGCGCGTCGAGGCGGAGGAGCGCGAACGCATCACGCGGGCCGCGATCCTGATCATGCAAAACCGGCACGCCGACGCCGACGCGGAGATCCGCAAGCTCGACGGGGCTCTCACCCAGCCCTCGCTCGAGGCGACCGGCGTGTTTCGCCGGCTCGCCATCTGGAACGCCTTGCGCGGGGATTTTCAAACGTCGGCGCGACGACTCCTGGCGCTCTCGCGGGTGAATCGTTTCGACGACACCGATCAGACCGACGCCGCCACGCGGGATCTGGTGCCGCTGGCTCCCGTCTTGGTCGAGTCTGGCGAGCTTGGCGAGTTTCGCGCCTTCAGCCGCCTGCTCGTCGAGCGTCTTGGCCGGACGACGAACCCGATCGCCGCGGAGCACGTGTTGAAGTGTTGTCTGCAATTGCCTCCCGAGCCGGCCTTGCGTGAACCCCTGGCCTCGGTGGTGGCGACGGCGGAGCGATCGCTCGCGCATTACGACACGGAAACCGGACCGATCACGGATCTGCTCGATGCGTGGCGCTGCACGGTGCTCGGCCTCTGGTGTTATCGGCTGGGCCAGGATGAACAGGCCCTGCGCTGGACGAAGCTGGCTTTCACCTATGAGCCCGGGTTGGGCGCGATGGAGGCGTATGGGCGCGTGGTGCGCGGTCGCGCGTTGAAGCGGCTCGGACGTGGCGTGGAGGGCGACGCGGAGCTGGCCAAGGCCACCGCGATGGTGGGGGAGCTTTTCGGACGACCTTTGGAATTCAACCGCAACGGCGCGTGGCACGATTGGCTCGCCGTCCGATTGCTGCTGGCGGAAGCCGAGCGCGACGCGCGGTAGCGAAACGGTCGCGCCGGCCGCGCGGTCACTCGGCCGACTTCGCGGCGAGGAATCCGTTCACGTCGAGCCAGTGCATGAAGGCGTCGAACCAGCGGTTGCTCGTGCGGCCGGGATAACCAAGACCGAAGCCGTGTCCGCCGTTTTGGTAGAGGTGAAACTCGACCGGCACGCCGGCGTCGAACCACGACTTGATCACCCCGAACTGGCCGCGGAAGAGGAAGTCGTCGCTGGCGATGGCGGCGAACATCGGCGGGGCGTTCTTCGGCACCTCGACCGGGCCCATGCCGCCGTAGATGGGGCCGATGAAGGCGAGCTTCATGGTCTTCGAGTGGAGCGTGCTGTGCATGGTCAGCCCTGCGCCGGCGGAGAATCCGACCATGCCGATCCGTCGGGTGTCGACGTGCCACTCGGCGGCGCGGCTGAGAATCAAGGCGTAGGCGGCCTCGGCGTCCGCGAGCTGGTTGGACAAATCGAATCCCGGCGGGCGTGGCCGCGCTTCGCCGGCCGGGGCGTCGGATTTTCCGGCCGCAGCCGAGAAGCTGCCGCTCATCGCGCGCTGGAGGTCCTCGATGGTTTCGCCGGTCGGCTGGAGGCGGTATTTTAGCACGAAGGCGGCGACGCCGCGGTCGGCGAGGGCCTTGGCGACCTTCCAGCCTTCGTTGTTCATCGAGAGCCAGCGGAAGCCGCCGCCGGGCGCGACGAGGACGGCGGCGCCGGTGGCCTTGGCCGGATCGGGGAGGAAGGGCGTGAGCGTGGCGGCGGAGATGTTGCGCGCCATCGGCTCGCCCCACTGGCGAAACCAGCTTTCGGGCGCGGTTTGACCCTCGACGCCGCCGGTGTTGAGCGGGATGGCGTCGGGCTCGGCGGGCGTTTCTAGCGGATAGATCGTCCCGTCTTGCGCAAAGGCGGGAACGGCGAAGGCGAGCAAGGCGGCGAGGGCGGCGGATTTGAGCATAGGGGAGGAAAAGGTGGCGGGGGAGGGGTGAACGGATGTCCGGGGCCTGGTCTTATTGCGCGGTCATGCGCAAGCGGACGAATAGGCGAGGCGCGCCGACGAGCGGGATTCGGACTCGCAGGCGTTGGTAATCGCCTTCGTCGGCTACAAGCTCGGGCGTAAGGCCGGTGTCGGCCCAAGCGGCGAGGTCGGTCGTGGTCTCGACGGCGAGGCCGATTGCGGCGCGGCCTTTGGCGACGCGGAACTCGAAGACCAGATTGCCGGCGCCGTCGGCGGAAATCGATGGCCGGTCGGAGGAGGTGGCGCCGGCGGTCAGGGGATCGGTGGCGAAGGCATATTCGAGCAGATTGGCCAGGCCGTCGGCGTCAGGGTCTGCGTTGGCGCCCACGAGATTCGTATCCGTCGCTCCGGCGAACGCGTCCGCGCTCCACGCGGCGTAGCCGAGGAGCGGCGTGGCCGACACGGCGGCGGACATGGCGCCGGCGCCGACACCGTTTGCGATGGCGACGCGGTAGTAGTAGGTCGCTCCGGGCGTGACGGCGCTGTCGCGGTAGGTGGCGCCGTCGACGGTGGCGAGCGTGGCGTAGGGACCGGCGAGAGCGCCGGCGCGTTGCACGGTGTAACCGACGGCTCCGGGGAAGGCGGTCCAGCCGAGCGAAACGGTGGAGTCGGCGGCGGCGACACCGGCGGCGAGGCCCTGCGGCGCGACGGGCACGGAGGCGAGAGCGGCTATGTCGGACGCGGTGAGCGCGGTCTCGTAGATCACGAACTCGTCGAGCGTGCCGGAGAGGTTGGCGTCGGCCGAGGAGGCGGATTTGCCGAGGTAGTCGTTGGGCGTCGCGCCGAGCCCGGAGGGGTTGTTGGTGAAGGTGGTGCTCGTGGCGACGGCGGCGCCGTTGAGATACATCGTGGCGGTGTCTCCCGCGAGGGTGATGGCGACGTGCGTCCAGGCGCCGGCGGTGAACTGCACCTCGGCGGGAGCCTCGAGGAGCTGGCCGTTGAGCCCGAAGCGCACGCGCGAGCCCGAGGTGCGGGGCACGAAATACATGCTGCTCGTGGTGTTGCCGTTGTTGAAATCGAAGACGCGCGCCCAGGTCGCGACCGAGTCGAGTTTCACCCAGAAGGCGACGGTGCAGTCGTCGAGTCCCGAGACGATTCCGGAGGGCAGGGCGACGTGTCCGCCGGTGAGCCGGAGCGCCGAGCCGAGGCGGGCGCCGGAGCCGCCGGCCCATGCGGCGGAACCGTTCAGCGTGCCGTTCCAGCCGCGGCCGGTGGAGTCGGCGACGACGGTGCCGGCGCCGTCGTTGAAGCGCAGGTGAGCGACGACGGGGCTGGGGAGCGCGGAGATCGGCGCGGAGGCGGTGCCCTCGGCCACGCCGTTTCCCGCGTTCACGATGTAGGAGTAGCTCGTGCCGTTGACGGCGGTGGTGTCGGTGAACGAGGTGCCGGTGACGGTGCCGAGCACGGTGGAAACACCGGTGGACGTGGTGATGCGCACGATGGTGTAGCTCGAGGCGCCGGAAACCGCGTTCCAACTCAGGACGACCTTGGAGTTGGTCGCGGTGGCGGTGAGGTTCGAAGGCGTGGCGGGCGGAGCCGCGAGCAAGGCGATCTCGGCGGCGGTGAGCGCGCCGTGGTAGAGTTGAAACTCGTCCAACGCGCCGTCGAAGGCCGGATCGGAAACCGACGACGATTTGCCGAGGAAGTTCGCGGTCGTGACGCCGAGATCGGCGGGTGTGAGGGTGAAACTCGAGTTTGTGGCGACGAGCGCGCCGTTGACGTAGAGCCTGGCGGTGGTGTCGGTGAGGGTTACCGCGACGTGGGTCCATGAGCCGGCGGTGAAGTAGGCGGCCGACGGAGTCTCGAGGGTTTGCGCGGAGCCGTTCACGACGAGGGCGAAGCGAGCCACGCCGCCCGTGGCGCGCGGCGTGAAGGACAGGCTGTTTTGCGAGGAGCCGGTGCTGAAATCGAAGGCGCGGGCGCCGTCGGCGAGCGTGCCGGGCTTGAGCCAGAAGGAGACGGAGAAATCGTCCAGGCCCTCGACGATGCCGGCGGGCAAGACGACGTGGCCGCCGGCGTTCAGGCCGAGGGCGCCGTTGACGCGCGCGACGGCGCCGGAGAGCCAGGTCGTGGAGCCCGCGAGCGTGCCGTTCCAGCCGCGGCCGGTGGAGTCGGCAGCGGTGGCGCCGCTGCCTTCGTCGAAACGGAGGTGGGCGGTTTTCACCGCGCCCGGGCTGACGGTGGGGACGGTGTATTCGAGGACGGGGCGGAAAGCGGCGGTTGCGCTTTCGCGCGAGTGGAAGCCGATGAAGTTCCAAGAGTCGTTCGAGATCCGCAGCGAAAGCGTGCCGTCGCCGGCGGCCTCGGCTTTGGCGGCGTTGGTCAGGTCGACCTCGATTTGCTGGCCGACCGCGTATCCGGCGAGGCTGGCGAGGAGCGTGCCGGCGGCGACGGGCCGGTTGTTCCAAGTCATGGCGGTCTCGGACCAAGTGTCGTCGGCGATGCGCTCGTAGGCGAGGGTGGCGGCGCCGTCGACCTGGAAGGGAACGAGTTTCAACTTCACGCTCTGGGCGTTGGCGAGGCCGGCGACATCGAACTTCAGGTAGCTGACGCGGGTGAAACCCGAGTTGGCCGCGGTGTCATACTTGGCGATCAGTTGGGTGGCGGTGCCGAAGTTGGTCGCGGCCGAGCCGCCGTCGCGCACGTAGACGTCGGCGAGAGGAGCGCGGCTTTGCGTTTCCTCGGCGCCACCGACGCCGAGGAAGTCGATGTTCGGCAGGCCGGCGGTGGAGCTCGCCTCCAAGCGAAGGCCGGTCGAACCGGCGCCGACGCTCGCGTGGACGGTGACGAGTTCCCAAGCGGAGAGCGAGCCGGTGGCGGGGAAGCGGGCGCCGGAGACGACCTTGACGCCGTTGATGAACAGGTCGGCCGTGCGATCCTCGAGGCAGGCGTAACGAAAGGTGAATGACGCGGTGGTGGCCGTGGGGAAATCGAGTTTCCAGCCGATGCCGGAGCCGGCGGCGTCGGTGGTGTCGGCATAACCCGCGCCGGTGAAGCCGGCGGACTGGGCGGCGATGCCGCCGTCCACGCCGACGAAGCCGGCGGCGCTTTCCTGGATGACGAGGCCGTTGTCGAAGGTCGTTGGCGCGACGACGATGCTGTCGAAATAGAGCGAGTTCGACCGGGTCGCGGTCGCGCGAAACTCGATGGTGTTGGCGCCGGCGTTGAGGGAGACGGTCTGTTTGAGGACCGCCCAGTCGCTAAGCGTGGGCGTCTGGGCGAAGACGGGAGTGCCGACTCTGGCGCCATTCACGTAAAGATCGACGGAGCCGATGTCGGCGCCGGTGACGGCGTAGCGGGTTTCTAGCCGGTAGGCGCCGGTCTTGGGAACGCTGACGGTGTCGCGGACGGCGGACCCGGCCCCGGTGCCGAACTGAAGGTAGCCCTGGCCGGTGTAGTTGCGGATGGCGCCGGTGTTGCCGCCGCGGACGATGCCGCCGATGTTTTTGTAATCGAAGCACTCGGCCTCGTATTGGCGCGGGCCGACGTAGAACGAGGGGCGGGCCGGCGCGGAGATGGCGGCGGGCGTGTAGGCGGCGAGGCGGCCGGCGGCGGCGCCGGAGCAGTTCACGGTGATGTCGAGCGGGCCGTTGTGCTGGACGCTCAAGGTGAAGACTCCGCCGCTCCAGGTCTTCGTGATCACGCTGGCCTGATGGTTGCCTCGCTCGACGTAGGACCAGGTCGGTTCCGAGGTGGCGCCGTGGATGGTGATCGTGTCGGTTTTGAGGCCGGTGTTGAGCACGTTGTCGTAGTTGCTGAGGTAGAAGGTGACGCGGTCGGCGTATTCCTTCACGACGCCCGCGGTGTATTGGGCGTAGGAGAGCTCCATGCGGTCGCAGGTGTTGTATTTGAAGGGGATGCTGGCGCTGGCGGTCTGGCCGGTCTTGAAGGGGTTGTAGGTCACCCAACCGTTCTCAAGGCGCCCGGCGTAGAGGTCGCCGGTGTATTCCTGCGGGAAAAGCGCGTCGAACTCGGCGGTCTTGGCGGCGACGGTCGGCCAACGAGTGGCGTAGGCGGATCGGTTGACCTTCACGGCGAAGGCGTTGGCGTCGGCGTCGTCGAGCTGGAAGACGGTCGGGACGGTCGGATAGCGGCCGGTCTTTTTGAAGAAGGACTTGTTGTTGAGCAGGTTTCCGTCGCCATCCATGCGGTAGAGCCCCTCGAAGAGCGTGTCGGGGGAGCTGTAGATGGTGTCGGCGGAGCCGGAGTTGACGTTGTTGACGACGACGATCTTGGTGCGGTCGACGACCTCGCGGCGGCCGGGGATGCGGACGGTGCCGTCGAGGACCTTGCGGAAGAGGTCGACGCTGACGTTGTCGAACTGGGGAAAGGTTTCCCAGCGTCGCATGGTGTAGCCGTCGGTCGTGGCGCCGGCGCCGATCTCGCGAAAACACTGCGTCCAGATGAGCTCGGGCGCGTCGATGACGGTCTGGCCGGTGAGCATGACGTGTTCGAGAAAAGGCGCGCTGTAGGTGGCCATGGTGAAATTGGCGTGCTCGCCGGTGGTGTCGGTCCAGCCGGTATCGTCATAGCGGATACCGTATTGGCCCGAGTAACCGGAGAGCCAGGCGCCGAGGCAGAGGCTCTCCATGTCCGACTGGTAGGACTGCTGGGTGTATTTTTCGCAGAGTATGTAGTTCTCCGTGTAGTCGCGGCAGGCGGCGGCGAAAGCGGGCACGCGCTTGAGCATGCCGATGGGATTGATGCTGGGGGACCACTGGTTGCCGCACCAGCTGACGACGAGGTAGCCGCCGTGGCGGTTGCTCAGCTCAAGCAGGCGGGCGAAGTGGTTGATGCGATCGGCCCACCTCGCGGAGAGGGGATCGGTGGGGCTGTCGTAGCCCCAGAACTGCTCGGCGTAGTTGAAGCCGATCATGTTCGGGAAATCGCGGTAGAATTCCTCGTAGACCGAGAGATTGAAGTCGGAGAACTGGCTGTATCCGCCGCTGGAGGGCTGGACCATGGCCCACATCTGGTTTTCGGCGCAGGCGCGGAGCCAGGATTTGGCGACCTCGTAGCCGTATTCGGCGACCTGGAACTGGCTGGTCGTCTCGTCGTGGCTGATCGAGAGCGAGATGTTCATCACCACGAAGGGCCGGATGTCGGCCGGGATGAGGGCGATGATCTTTTGCGGATCGGCGTAGTTCCAGGTGTCGATGTGAACCAGCCACATCGGCTGTTGCGGGGAGACGGGGCGGCGGAGCGGCGCCCCCGCCCGCGCCTCCGCTCCGAGCGCGACCAGGAGGAGCGAGAATAACCCGAGAAGAAAGCGAAAGGCGAAAGCGGAGCCGCGCATGGAGTGCGAGGGCTTAACGTGAAGCGGCCGCCAAGGGCTGGTTTTTATCGCCCACGGACTGCTCGATGAGCGTGGCGACGCCGCGCGGGTCCTCCTGCTGGGCGACGTGGCCGCCGGGGAAGGTGCGGATCGTCCAGCCGCGGGAGACGGCACGCTGCCAGCTCTTGTCGGTCTTGGCGCGCTCCTCGGCGGATTTGTCCTTCGGGACGAACGCGACGTAGGTCACGTCGAGCGCCTTGGCCGCGGGGTTCTTGTAGGTGACGGGTTGGTTGAAGCACTTGATCGACTGGGCGACGTTGTGGGGCGGCTTGGTGTCGGCCGTGACCCACGGGACGGTCATCATGCCGTCGACGATGTTGTTGCCGGGCGGACGCGCACCGCCGAAGAGATCCCAGATGGACATGCCGTCCTCGGGCACGGCGGCGTCGAGGAAAACGACGTGGCGGATGCGGTCGGGCACGCGGTCCATGACGCCGGTGATCACCATGCCACCGTAGCTGTGGCCGGTGAGCACGACGTCATGCAGATCCTCGAAGAGGATGGTGTTCACCACGTCTTTGATGTGGGTCTCGAGGTCGATTTGGGGGCCGTTCAGATGCTTGCGTTCGCCCAAGCCGGTGAGCGTGACGCGATAGACGACGTGGCCGTCGTCGCTGAGAAACTGGCCGGTGCGTTTCCATTCCCAGCCGCCGGCGGTGGC
>JACCEB012064583.1_pt1 | contig 12807 bp, 5 predicted proteins | sample 7454761 | NCBI WGS metagenome assembly JACCEB01 (sample SAMN15323454, study PRJNA562643) | freshwater metagenome | isolation source: river surface water | place: USA:Blue River Watershed | collected 2017-08-18 | reverse complement strand
GCCCCGGCAACCGCGGGGACCGGCTCCGGCGCCGTGCAGCTCTCGCCGTTTCTCGTCTCCACCGAGGGCGACGACGGCTACCGCGCCGCCAACACCCTCTCCGGGACGCGCATGAACGCCTCCCTCTTCCACACCCCCGCCGCAATCTCCGTCCTGACGCGGGAATTCCTCGACGACATCGGCGCCGAGAACGTCGCCGACATGCTCAAGTTCGCCATGAGCTCCGACAACGACCGCACCGACGCCGCCGGCGGTCTCGCCCAGGCCTGGGATGTGCGCGCCACCGTGCGCGGCTTCACCGAGTCGGTCATCACCCGCGACTACCTGCCCAACATGGTCCAGAACCGCGGCATCCTCGCCAACGACCGCTTCAACGTCGACCGCGCCGACGTCAGCCGCGGCCCCAACTCCATCCTCTACGGCGCCAGCCGCCCCGGCGGCGCCTTCAACCTCAACTCCAAGCGCGCCGTGCTCAACGGCCGCCAGAAGTCCGCCCAGTTCACCGTCGGCCGCTTCGCGAAAATGCGCAGCGAGGTCGATTTCGCCTTCCCCCTCATCAAGGACAAACTCGCCCTCCGCACCAACGCCATGTGGGAGGACCGCGAGGGCTGGTTCGAATTCGAGATGCTCAAGGCCAAGGGCGTCGCCGTCGCGACCACGTGGCAGCCGTTCAAGACCACGCAGGTCCGCGCCGGCGTCGAGCGCATGGTGCGCGAGCAGGTCTCGCCCGGAAACTTCCCGCAGGCCGACTTCGGCTACTCCCGCTGGGTGCTCGGCGGCGCCCCGCGCGGCGGCAATCCCCTCCCGGGCACCAACCCCGCCCCCACCCTCATGCGCACCATCAACACCCTCCAGGTCGTCTTCGCCCCGCAGGTGCGCGCCCAGCCGTTCCGCCTCTCCACCACCGGCGCCGACATGCGCCCCGACCTCGCGGGCACCCAGGCCCCCGGCTTCTGGGAAACAATCAGCGGCGGCGCCGCCCCGTCCGGCGGCACCGTCGACGATCCGCACTACGGCAAGGTCATCCCCGCCAACGCCTACCTCGCCGGTCCCGGCCGCAGCAGCGACAACAACTACACGCTCGCCTCCGTCTTCGTCGACCAGCGCGTCGGGCCCGTGAACTTCGAGCTCGGCTACGCCCGGACCAACTACGTCCGCGGCTTCACCCAGGCCAACGCCAACGCCGTCGGCGACCCCAACCCCGTGCTCCCCGGCGCCTACTTCGCCGACGGCGACTCCGTCGTCGCCGCCGGCCGCCTGCCCGGCACGCTGCTGCCCGACATCGCCCGCGCCAACCCCTTCGCCGGCCTCCCCTACGTGCAGTCCCAGGCCGTGCGCCAGCTCTTCGACCAGCGCGCCGAGACGTGGCGCGCCACCGTCGGCTACGAACTCGACCTCGCCCGCCGCCGCGCCTGGCTCGGCCGCCACAGCCTCGCCGCCGCCTGGCAAAAGGAGCGCAGCTACTTCGGCAACGGCAACATCGCCGAGTTCAACCTCGCCCCCGGCAACAACCAGCCGATCGACTCCGCGACGAACACGATCCTGCGCCGCACCTACCTGGAGTTCAACCGCCCCGGCGGCGCCCGCGGCGGCTTCGACGCCTGGTCCACCCCCATCCCCGAGTCGCCCGGCATGAAGGCCGGCTTCGTTTTCAACAACCTCTATCCCTGGGTCGCGCAACGGAACACCAGCGGCATGCTCGCCCTCCAGAGCCGCTGGGCCGGCGACCGCATCGTCTTCACCGGCGGCTACCGCCGCGACCGCGCCGAGGTCATGGACGCCGACGCCGGCGGCATCCGCCTGCCCAACTCCACCAACGCCTGGCTCCTCCGCCCCTACCGCTTCGAAAACGCCGTCCGCACCGTCAACACCGGCGCCACCAAAACCCTCGGCACCGTCGTCACCGCCCTGCCCTGGCTCGGCCTCTCCTACAACCGCTCGCAGAGCGTGTTTCCCCAGGGGGCCTTCAAGGACATCTTCGCCCGCGTCCTCCCGCCCATCGAGGGCGACGGCCAGGACTACGGCGTCCGCCTCATGCTGCTCGGCGGCCGCCTCTCGGCCAACGTCAACGTCTACCGCGCCGACGGCGTGAACCAGTTCCAACCGGCCCTCAACGCCCCGAAAAACAACATCTCCACCGCCTCCAACGCCGCGCTCACCACCCTCCGCGCCCGCGGCCAGCCGCTCCCCGCCTCCGTCGCCGCCGCCGGTATCACGCTGCTCAACACCGAATCGCAGGCCCGCGACGCCTCCGACCTCCAGGGCCGCGGCACCGAGATCGAGATCACCGGCCGCCTCGCCCCCGGCTGGAGCATCACGCTCAACGCCGCCCGCAACGAGCTCAAGCAGGCCAACATCCTCTCCGATTCGATGGCCTTCCTCGGCAGCGTGAAATCCGAGTGGGAGCGCAGCGCCACCCGCCTCGACGACACGCCCGCCGTCGTCGCCACCTTTGTCCGCGCCCGCGACGGCACCCCGCAGCGCGACTTCGTCACCAATCCCGCGACCTTCGCCGACGTCTACGCCTACAGCCTCTCGGTCGCGGAGCCGTTCCTCCGCGGCACGGGCAAGTCCCCCTTCGCCCACGTCGAGCACACCTTCAACGCCTTCACCAGCTACCGGTTTTCCAACGACGCCCCGCGCTTCGCCCGCGGCGTGCGCGCCGGCCTAGGCGCCAATTACCGCGGCCCCGCCGTCATCGGCTACGACAGCACGAACAACGACGCCGTCATTCTCGGCCGCAGCGCCGTCACCTGGAACGGCATGCTCGGCAAGCGCTTCGCCCTCCGTCGCGGCCAGTCCCTCGACCTCCAGCTCAACGTCGAAAACCTCTTCGGCCAGGAAGACCGCCTGCCCTTCTCCGCCACCTCGCCCACCAACATCGTCCGCTACCTCCTGCCCCGCGTGCGGCACTCGTGGACGATGCGCGCGACGTATGGGTTCTGAGTCACCGGCGTCGTTCTTCTCCGCACCGCCCAGGGCATGCGGTGCCCGCGCGCTTTTGCACAAAAAAATGCCGCCCGCTTGCTAGCCGCGCGCACGAATCCGGCCTACGCTCCGCCCGCTGTCGCCCCCCGATGCCGCCGCCCCGCGAGTCCGCACAGTGGTTTACTGACGAAGTGCAGCCGCACGAGCCGGTGCTTCGCGCCCATCTGCGCGCTGCGTTTCCGGCCGTGCGCGATATCGACGATGTCGTGCAGGAATCCTACCTGCGCATGTGGCGGGCAAGGCTCGAGCGGCCGATCGCATCGTCGCGGGCGTTTTTGTTCACGGTAGCGAGGCATGTGGCGCTGGACCTCGTGCGCGGCCTACGGCGGTCGCCGATCGATCCGGCCGTGGACGTGACGGCGCTGCAGATCGCCGAAGACCGCGCGGCGGTGAGCGACATGCTTGGGGCGCGGGAAAAGATCGAATTGCTGGGCGAAGCGGTCGGCGCACTGCCCGAACGCTGCCGGCAAATCGTCGTGCTCCACAAAATCCAGGGCCTGAGCCAGCGCGAAGTCGCGACGCGGCTCGGCATTTCCGAGCGGACCGTCGAAAATCTGGTCGCGCGCGGCGTGCGCCGGTGCGAAGCGCATTTCCGCGCGCGCGGCGTGGAGTTTTTCTGACATGAACCGGCCCGCGCCCCACTCTCCGGAATCCGCACCCGCCGGCCGCACCCGGCCGCTCGATTGGGCGCAGGCCACCGGCCACGTCGCACCGGTGTTGCACGCGATCGAGCGCCATGCGCAACGCCGCCGGCAAAGCCGCCGCCGGCTCGCGGCGGGCGGCGCGGCACTGGCTTTGCTGCTGGCCACCGGACTCTCGTTACGCCCGGGCGCGCCGGACGCGGGTTCCGCGCCACCGGGCCCGCGCACCGCACAAGTCTCGCAACCGGTGCGGCAAATCCTGGCCGACGGTTCGGTCGTCGAGCTGCGCGACGGAGCCGCGATCACCGTCGAATTCGCGCCCGCGTTGCGGCGCGTGCGGCTCGAGCGCGGCGAGGCTCATTTCGCGGTCGCGAAAAATCCCGCCCGCCCCTTCGTCGTCGTCGCGGGCAACGTCGGCGTGCGCGCGGTCGGCACCGCGTTTGCCGTGCAACACGGCGCAGGGTCGGTGGAAGTGCTGGTCACGGAAGGTCGCGTCGCGGTCGCCCCGACGGCCTCGGCCGCCACCGGCGCGCTGGTCGATGCCGGCCAGCGCGTCGTCGTGAGCCAGGCCGCCAAGGAGGCACAGGCACCTGCAGTGGAGATTTCCGAAGCGGAGATGCGCGAACGGCTCGGCTGGCGCGTGCCGCTGCTCACCTTCGACGGCGCGCCGCTGGCCGACGTAGTCGCGCTGTTCAACCGCCACGCCACCTGGCCGACCGCCGTGCGCCTTGCCCTCGGCGACGACGCCCTCGGCCGTTTGCCGCTGAGCGGCGCGTTGCGCGCGGACAATGTCGGCGCGCTGCTCGCGATTCTAGACGCCTCTTACGGTTTGACGGCGGATCGGAGCGCCGACGGCCGGATAACCCTCCGGCACAAACCGTAGCGCTGCGGAGAAATTTTCCTCCGCCGTGAGGGGTGGAGCCGCGGGCGGCGTCTCAGTCTGTATGCGCCTTCCCCACGCGTGCCCCGCTCTGCTCTGCCGTCGATCCGCAATCCGACTTCTTGCCGTCGCCATGCTCGCCACCGCGGCTCTCCGCGGCGCCGAACCGACCCGGAAAACTCTCGACCTGCCGGCCGATGCGGCCGACCGCACGCTCCGAAAGTTCACCGAGCAGGCCGGGGTCGAAGTTGTGTTCGCCACCGGCCTCGCCGCGGGTGTCCGCACCAACGCGGTCAAAGGCAACTACCCGCCGCTCGAAGCAATGACGCTGCTCCTCGAAGGCACGGGCCTAGCCGCGACCCAGGACAAAACGACCGGAGCCTTTCTGGTCGTCCGCCGGGAGAACCCAGCCGAACCAAAAAAAGACACGGCGCGCGCTGAGACCGCATCAGTGGCGCGCTCCGCTTCCATCCCCGACGCGATCGTCGAACTCAACCCTTTCGTCATCTCCGACAACCCCGACGAGGGCTACGCGCCGACCGAGACGCTGGCCGGCACGCGCCTGAAGGCGCTCACCAAAGACGTGCCTTCGGCGCTCTCGATCATCTCGACGGACATGCTGGCCGACCTCGGCGCGAGCAACTTCAACGACGTGCTCGATTACCTCCCCAGCACCTCGCAGTTCCAGAGTGGCGAGGCCGACCAAGGCGCCAGCGCCGCCCGTAACGGGACCCCATTCACCGTCCGTGGATTCACGTCGAACAGTCTCACGGCGAATTTCTTTTCCAGCCTGGTGCCGATCGACGCCTACAACACGAGCCGCCTGACGTTCACGCGCGGCCCCAATTCGATCCTTTTCGGCGTCGGCAATCCCGGAGGAGGCCTCGACACCACGACCAATGTGCCGAGCTTGGAGAAAAATTCCCATTCGCTCAGTCTCCGGGTCGACAGCTTCGACAGCTACCGCGCGACGCTCAACTCCAGCATGGTTCTCCTCCCCGGCCGCCTCGGGCTGCGGGTGGATCTGCTGCAGGAAGATCGGCAGCGATATGTGAAGCCCGCCGAGAACGAACGTTCCTCCTTCTACTCCGCGATTGCCTACCGGCCGTTTCCCCAGACTTCCATCACGGTCAACGGCGAGCTCACCCGCATCCGCCAGCACGTGCCGCGCGGGGTCGTGGCCTACGACCGCGTCTCGCCGTGGCGGGACGCCGGCTCGCCCGTGAAGCCCGTGTTCGGCAACATCACCGCGACCAACGGCCTCGAGTTCACCAACGGCAACGGCTGGATCGTGGTGGTCGAGGGACAGCCGGGGATCGCGCCGATGGACTGGGCCCGCGCGGCCTTGGGCGGCCGCTATTCGATCAACGGCGTGCCGAACAACCGCTCCAGCTTCAGTCGTCCGGAGATCGTGCCGCTTAACACCTACATTGCCGGCGAGTCCTCTCCGGTGAAGCGCGATGCGTCGAGCGCCCAGATTTTCCTCCAGCAATCCATCGGCCCGAAACTCTTCATCGAGCTCGCCGCTTCGTATCAACACCTCTTCCTGCGCAACTTCGATGCGTTCACACTGAACGACACCGCCATCCGGGTCGACGCGAACCAGCAGCTCCCGACGGGCGCGCCCAATCCGAACGTCGGTGTGCCCTACATCGAGACCAGCGCCGCATTCGCGCTGGAGAGCCCTTACGACTCCGGTGGCGCCCGCGCCACGGTGTCCTACGAGGTCGATCTGAACCGCGTCACGTTCTTCGGCCGCAAGCTCGGCGTATTGCGCCTGGCCGGCCTCCTCAGCCACGACCGGCTCCATCAACTGCTCGACAGTCCGCAGGAGACCAATCTCACCCCGCTGCGCACGAACGGCACGTTCGGCCGCCTCGACAACGCGGTAAACCAGATCCACCGCCGTTACTACCTGCGGCCGGGCTCGAATCCCTATTTCACTTCCGATTTCGCGCCGATCAATGCCGGCGGCATCCGATCCGGTTTCGCCCGCGTCCGCAACGCCCCGCGCGACCAGATCACCGCTACGAACGCTTCGGTCGTCACGATGCAGGCGGACCTCCTCGAAAACTGGATGGTCGCCACGGTCGGCGCCCGGCGCGACCGCATCCGCCTCGACAATGCGCTCTACGCCCGGGATTCCCGCGGCGTCTTTCCGGCGATCGAGGACTCCAGCGGCACCGAGTCACGCACCGATTTCGGCAACACCCACTCCGCCGGCGTCATCGTCAACGTCACCCGCCAGCTCGGACTGTTCGCCAATCAATCGACGAATTTCGTTCCGCCCAACGCCACCTTCATCAACCCCGACGGCTCGACCGGCGCACCGGTCGAAGGGGTGGGCTACGACCTTGGCCTCAAGTTGCAGCTCCTCGGTGGCCGACTGCACGGCTCGATCCTCCGCTTCTCGAGCGAACAACAAAACGTCCGCGACCCCACGCTCGTCGGCCAGAAGCGCAATGCCATCGCCGCCATCTGGAATTCCATCGACCTCAACCGGGCCCCGCCGACGACGTGGGAAGGTTTCAAAGATACGGAGACCGAAGGCTACGAATTCCAACTGGTCGGCAACCCGACGCCCAAGCTGCGACTGATGGTGAACGGCAGCAAAAATGTGACGACGATCTCCGACCGCGGCGGGGCGATTTTCGCCTATGTCGACCGGAATCTGCCGGAATGGCAAAGCCAGTCCGCGCTGCCGGTGGTCTCGAATCTGGGCAGCACGGTGGGCGATCTCGTCAGGCTGGTGAGAAACGAGGTGGCCAACGACAAGGCGACGATCGGTCTGCGCCAGACGCGCACCAGCGAATGGCAGATCAGCACCGTGGCCCGCTACCGGTTCTCCGACAATTCGCGGCTGAAAGGCGCGGCCCTCGGCGTGGCGGGCACGTGGCGCAACGCGCCGATCATCGGCTTCGCCAACGTCCCGGGCACCCAGCTATTCGATATTTCGCGGCCCTTCTACGGTGCGGAGTATTTCAATCTCGATGTGTGGGCCGAATATAACCGCCCCATCCTCCAACGTCGCGTCCGCTGGGAAACTCAGCTGCGGATCGAAAACCTCACCGATCCCCGCACCCCGGCACCGTGGACTGCGCTGGACGACGGCACCGGCCGCCGGTGGGTCGAGGAACGCCTGCTCCCGCGGGGCCTGGGCGTCGTGTTGTCGTCCAAATTCAGCTTCTGAGCGGTCACCTCCCGCTGCGTGCCAAATCTCATGACACCCTCCTTGCCTCGCTGTCTGTTCCTTGCCGTTGCCGGACTCGCCGCGGCCCTCGCCGCGAGTGCCGCGGAGCTCCGCAAACCGAACATCGTGCTCATCCTGGCCGACGATCTCGGCTACGGTGATCTCAGCTGTTACAACCCAAAAACGGGAGTCGCGACGCCCAACATCGACCGCCTCGCGGCCGAGGGCGTCCGCTTCAACCAATTCTACTCGGCGGGCAACGTCTGCTCGCCGTCGCGGCGGGCCTTGCTGACGGGTCGTTATCCGAGCCGGCTCGGCGAATGGGCGGAAGCTTATGCGTGTCCGCCCGGGTGCGCCGATGTCTCAGCGGAAGCCGCGCCCGTGTTTGCGCGGTATCTCAAGCAGGCCGGCTACGCGACGGGCAGCTTCGGGAAATGGAACATCGGCGAAGCACCGGGCGTATCCACGCCGGAAGCCCAAGGCTTCGACTACTGGATCGGAAGCTTTCACAACCACTCCTACTTTGCGCACAGGCGCGATCAGGGCACGAAGGATTTCTGGGAAAACGGTGTGCTCGCGCCCCAGTATGAGGGCCGTTACTCGGACGATATCTTCATCGAACGGGCGATGGATTTTATCCGCGCCCAACGCTCCAAGCCGTTCTTCGTCTATCTCCCGATCTGCACGCCGCACACCCCGTTTCAGGACCCGGACGAACCCGAGGACAACGAACGCGCGGCGAGGTGGAACCGCGCCGACGGCAAAAAGGAAAAACCCCCGCAGCCAAGCGACCGCCCGCTGCTCGCCAAAATGGTTCGTCATGTCGATGCCCGTCTGGGTGAACTGTTCCGCCTGCTCGCCGCCTTGGGCCTCGAGCAAAACACCCTCGTGATTTTCACGAGCGACAACGGCGGCACGCCCGCTTCGATCAACGCGCCGTTGCGGGGATTCAAACAGGGCATGCTGGAAGGCGGCATCCGCGTGCCGACGCTGATAAAATGGCCCGGCGTCTACCCCGCAGGCCGGGTATCGGAACAAGTGGGAATCGGCATGGACCTCGCGGCCACCATCGTGGCGGCCGCGGGCGCGACTCCTTTCATCCGCACCGGTCACGCCTTCGACGGCATCGACCTTACCCCGATCGTGACGGGAGCGCAGGGCGAGAGCGAACGCGCGCTCGGGTGGCGCCGGCGCAATTGGAGTTTGGCGCCGGCCGGTATCAACGACGTCTGGGCGGAGGCTTACCGGAAGGGCCGGTGGAAGTATCTGAAAGAGTTCAAAGAGGCTCCCGCCTTCGCCCGCTCCATCACCAGTGCGTATCCGACCGAAGGATATGTCGAGATGCTGTTCGATTTGGGGGCCGACCAAGGCGAACAGACGGATCTCGCTCGGCGGCATCCGGAAAAATTGACCGAGTTGCGCACCGAATTCGAAGCCTGGAAGGAACGGGTGGTGAACAAAACGAGTCGGTTTATCGTCCCGTTCCCTGATCAATACGCCCGAACGGGCACCGCGCGACCTTGAGGCGCTCCCGCGAAGACCGTCTGTCGCTGCGGGATGCCGTGCGGCTTGGAATCTCACGCGGCAGCGGCGGCGACTCCGGTCTTTCACCGACTGCGATCGAAATTGGACAGCTCCTCGAAGTCATTCGCGGCTGCTTGCTCACCCTTCCTCGCGAGCGCCACAAGGAGTTCGTCGCCCTGCTCATCCTCCGCGTGCGAGGCGATTGGCGCTGCGTTCCGGGCTGCGGCCATCGCTTATGGAGAACAATAAAATTTCCTACCCCAACCGCCTCCCACGCGGAGTTTGAATTGTGCCTGCACTCGCATTCCCTCTGATCGCCTCGCCCCATGATGAAGTTTTCGCAGAATTCTCCCGTTTGGCTGAGCGCATTGCTTGTCGCCGCCGAATCCGGTGCCCACGCCGCCGCGACCCTCGACTACAACCGCGACATCAAACCCATCCTCAGCGAGGCCTGCTTCTCCTGCCACGGCTTCGACGAGAAATCCCGCAAGGCCAAGCTCCGCCTCGACGTCGCCGAGTCCGCCTACGCCGAGCGCAACGGTTTCACCGCCCTCAAGCCCGGCGACCCCGCCAAGAGCGAAGCCTGGATCCGCCTCACCACCACCGACCCCGAGGAGGTCATGCCTCCGCCCAAGGCCCACGTCACCGTCACCGCCGAGCAGAAGGAAAAAATCCGGCTCTGGATCGAGCAGGGCGCCGCCTACTCCGAGCACTGGTCCTTCGTCCCCCCGAAGAAAGCCCCGCTCCCGCCGTCCGCCTCTCAATCCCCTGCTCTCAACTCTCAACCCTCAGCTCTCAACTCCGCCACCCATCCCATCGACGCCTTCGTCCGCGCGCGCCTCGCCGAAGAGAAGCTCGCGCCGTCCCCCGCCGCCGATCCCGCCACGCTCCTCCGCCGCCTCGCCTTCGACCTCACCGGCCTTCCGCCCACAGCCGCCGAGGTCACCGCCTTTGTCCGCGACACGCAGCGCGACCCCGAGTCCGCCCTGCGCGCCGCCGTCGCCCGTCTGCTCGCCAGCCCCCACTTCGGCGAACGCCTCGCCCTCGATTGGCTCGATGCCGCCCGCTACGCCGACACCAACGGCTTCTCCATCGACGGCGGACGCCACATGTGGCTCTGGCGCGACTGGGTCATCCAGGCCTTCAACGACAACAAGCCCTACGACGCCTTCTTGGTCGAACAGCTCGCCGGCGACCTGCTCCCCGGCCGCACCGAGGCCCAGCTCATCGCCACCGGTTTCCAGCGCAACAACATGGTCACCCACGAGGGCGGCACCATCCCCGACGAGAACCTCACCAACTACAACGTCGACCGCGTCAAGACCCTCGGCGAGGCCGTCCTCGGCCTCACCCTCGCCTGCGCGCAGTGCCACGACCACAAATACGACCCGATCACGCAGAAGGACTACTACCGCCTCTTCGCCTACTTCAATTCGCTCAGCGACCGCGGTCTCGACGGCAACGCCGGCGTCAACCCCGGCCCCAGCACCAAGGCCAAGACCGTCCTCCGCACCGGCGAGGAGCCCGCCCTGCGCCGCCGCATCGCCGACCTCGAAGCCACCCTCGCCCGCCCCGCTCCCGCCGTTCTCGCCGCCTGGGAGAAACGCGAGCAGGACCGCCTCGCCGCCCGCGGTCGCGACCTGCGCGTGCTGCCCCTGCGCGCCACCAAGGTCTCCACCCCCAACCGCGGCGCCGGCTTCGAGGTCACGCCCGAGGGCCGCGTCCGCCTGCGCAATCCCGGCGACCTCGCCGCCTTCGACATCCTCGCCCAGCTCCCCCCCGACGCCGGCCCGATCACCGGCCTGCGCTTCGTCATGCACCCCGTCGACGACGCCCCGCTCGGCGGCTGGGGCTACGGCCCCGCCCGCGCCACCCCCAACCGCGAGCCCGCCGGCAAGAACCCCAAGAAAATGGCCGCGCCCCCCGAGCCCACGCAGAAGGGCTCGTTCAAACTCACCGCCGTCGCCCTCTCCGTCGACGCCGTCCCCGGCGACCAGGTCAATCTCCACAAGCTCGAGCCCATCGCCCGCGTCACCGCCAGCTCCTGGGAACCGGCCAACCCCGCCGCCGGCTGCCTCGATCCGCGCAACGACTCCGGCTGGTCCCCCGACCTCGCCGCCACCGGCCCGGTTCACCTCACCGCCACCCTCGCCCGGCCGCTCGATCCCGCCGCCACGCCCCACCTCACCGTCCAACTCAACTTCGGCGCCGGCAAGGTCATGATCCCCGGCCTCATCGAGGTCTGCGCGATCACCGGCATCGACGACGGCACCGATCTGCCCGCCTCCATTCTCGCGGCCCTCCGGACCGCCCCGGCCGCCCGCACCGCCGCGCAACACGCCGACCTCTGGACGCACTGCGCCGCCCACGCCGCCGAACTCGCCCGCACCCGCACCGACCTCGCCAACCTCCGCGAGCGCCTCGCCGCCCTCACCGAGCCGTTCACGACGATGGTCATGGATGTCGCCGCCAAGCCCCGCGACACCTTCATCCTCCACCGCGGCGACTACGCCCAGCGCTTGGACAAGGTCACCGCCGGCACGCCCGCCGCCTTGCCGGCGCCGCCCGCCGATGCCCCCGCCGACCGCCTCGGCCTCGCCCGGTGGATCGTCGCGCGCGACAACCCGCTCACCGCCCGCGTCGCCGTGAACCGGTTCTGGCGCCTCTTCTTCGGCACCGGCCTCGTCGCCACGCCGGCCGACTTCGGCAGCCAGGGCGAATGGCCCAGCCACCCCGCGCTGCTCGATTGGCTCGCCGTCGATTTCATGGAGCACGGCTGGGATGTGAAACGCCTCGTCACCCAGATCGTGACCAGCGCCACCTACCGCCAATCCTCCGTCGCCTCCCCCGCCGCCCTCGACCGCGACCCCGCCAACCGCCTGCTCGCCCGCGGTCCCCGCTTCCGCCTGCCCGCCGAGTTTGTCCGCGACCAGGCGCTCGCCGTCGCCGGCCTGCTCGTCCCCGCCGTCGGCGGCCCCAGCGTCAACCCCTACACCCCCGGCGACCTCTGGCGCGAGGTCAGCCACTACGGCAGCTCCCCCGCCACCGCGCAGACCTTCGTGCAGGACCATGGCGACAAGCTCTACCGCCGCTCCCTCTACACCTACTGGAAGCGCACCGCCCCGCCGCCCGCCATGCTCGCCTTCGACGCGCCCAACCGCGAGGTCTGCACGGTCGCCCGCAGCAACACCGTCACGCCGCTGCAGGCCCTCGTCACGCTCAACGATCCGCAGTTCGTCGAAGCCGCCCGCGCCTTTGCCCAAAAAATCCTCGCTCGCCCCGGCGACGACACCGCCCGCCTGCGCGACGCCGTCGTCACCTGCCTCTCGCGCCCGCCGCGCGAGGCCGAGCTCGCCGTGCTCGCCGCCGTCCTCGGCCGCGAACGCACCCGCTATACGAAGGACCCCGCCGCCGCCCGCGCCCTGCTCGCCGTCGGCGAGTCCCCCCGCGACGAGTCCCTCCCGCCCGTCGAGCACGCCGCCTGGACCCAGGTCGCATCCCTCCTGCTCAACCTGAGCGAAACCCTCACGCGCAACTGAGCGCCGCTCCCCGTCTTCCGATGCAACCTTCCGCTCCGCTCGCCG
>JACCEB010886606.1_pt1 | contig 12808 bp, 10 predicted proteins | sample 7454761 | NCBI WGS metagenome assembly JACCEB01 (sample SAMN15323454, study PRJNA562643) | freshwater metagenome | isolation source: river surface water | place: USA:Blue River Watershed | collected 2017-08-18 | reverse complement strand
GGACGGATCGTTGTGCGGAGGTGGCGTCGCGATTAAAAGGTTATCGGTGTGTGATTAATGTGCAGGGGGATGAGCCGTTGATTGACCCGAAACTGGTGGGGAAGCTGGCTGGCGAGTTGAGGGAAGACCGGTCGATACGGATGATTACGGCGGCGACGCCGATGGAGTTGGGGGAGGTGACCAATCCGAATGTGGTGAAGGTGGTGATGGGGCGCAGCGGCGATGCGCTGTATTTTTCGCGCAGCCCGATTCCGTATGACCGCGATGCGGCGGGGCACGTGCCGCTGCGGCATTTGGGAATCTACGGGTACGACGTTCGGTTTCTCATGCAGTTTGTGAAGTGGCGTGAGGGGGTGTTGGAGCGGTTGGAAAAACTGGAGCAGCTGCGTGCGTTGGAGAATGGGGTGCCGATTCGGGTGGTGAAGACGCGGCATCAGGCGGTGGGAGTGGACACTCCGGCGGACGCGGCAGCGGTGGAGCTGATTCTTTCACAAAAGGGTTGACCTCGCTTGGTGCGGTTCTGCTCTTGCCAGTTGGGCTTCGGGCGCGAATTCTACTGCCCCAGCAGGAGCGCTCTCGGCTCCGTGATTCGCGTTGAGTGGATTGCGGTATCGAGGGCTTCTTTGTTTTCCGGGGCATTGGTGCCGGCGTCCCCGGGGCCGGCGTTCCACCGTCATCGATTTTTTTCACATGAAATACATTTTTGTCACTGGAGGCGTGGTCTCCTCGCTGGGTAAAGGTTTGGCTGCAGCGTCGTTGGGTACGTTGCTGGAGCAACGGGGGCTTCGCGTGGTGCTCCAGAAGTTCGATCCGTATTTGAACGTAGATCCGGGGACCATGAACCCGTTCCAGCACGGAGAGGTTTACGTTTTGGATGATGGTGCGGAAACCGATTTGGACTTGGGGCATTACGAGAGGTTCACCCATTGCGTTCTCGGTCGGTCGAATAGCACGACGTCGGGTCAGGTTTATGAGACGGTTTTGGCGCGCGAGCGCCGTGGGGATTACCTTGGGGCGACGGTTCAGGTGATTCCGCATGTGACGGACGAAATCAAAACGCGGTTGAGGGCGTTGTCGGAGGAGCAGCCGTGCGACGTGTTGATCACGGAGATTGGTGGGACGACGGGAGACATTGAGGGGTTGCCGTTTCTTGAGGCGATTCGTCAGTTTGTTTTGGAGGTTGGACCGCAGAACGCGATCATCATGCATGTTACGCTGGTTCCGTATATTAAGGCGGCAGGCGAGTTGAAGACGAAGCCGTCCCAGCAATCGATTGCGAAGCTGCGCGAGATTGGGTTGCATCCGCAGGTTTTGGTGTGTCGGACGGAGCATCCGATTGATCAGGAAGTTCGGAAGAAGTTGTCGGTTTTCTGTAATGTGCCGTTGGATGCGGTGGTGGAGGCGCGGGACGTGGAGCACACGATTTACGAGATGCCCTTGATGCTGCAGGCGGAGCGTTTGGATGAGACGGTTTGCCGTTTGCTCGGATTGCAGGCGCCGCCGGCCGATATGGAGCGGTGGACGGCGTTTGTTCGCGGAATCATTCACCCGTCGAAACGGGCGCGCATTGCGGTGGTGGGCAAGTACATCGGGTTACAGGACGCGTATAAGTCGATTTACGAATCACTAACGCATGCGGGTGCCGCTGCGGATTGCGGCATCGATTTGATTCGGGTGGATGCGGAAGATTTGGAGACGGGCGATCCGGAACGTTTTCTCGGCGGGGTGGCGGGTGTTTTGGTGCCCGGTGGATTTGGTGAGCGTGGGGTTGAGGGGAAGATTCGCGCGGCGCAGTATGCGCGGGAGAAGGGGATTCCCTACCTCGGGCTGTGCTTGGGGATGCAGGTTGCGACGATCGAGTTCGCTCGGAATGTGTGTGGGTTGAAAGACGCGAACTCGACGGAGTTTGATGAGGCCTCTCCGAATCCTGTGATTCACTTGTTGGAGGCGCAGAAGGACGTGACGGACAAGGGGGCGTCGATGCGACTAGGGACGTGGCCGACGGAGATCCGAAAGGGGAGCAAAGCTTCGGAGGTGTACGGTTGTGAGAGCATTCGGGAACGCCACCGGCATCGGTACGAGTTCAATCAGGCGTATCGGGAACAAATGGAGGCTGCGGGCTTTTTAATCTCCGGCACCTCTCCTGACGGGACACTGGCTGAACTCATCGAGTTGCGGGATCATCCGTGGTTTTTGGCGTGTCAGTATCACCCCGAGTTTCAGTCCAAGCCGAATCAACCGCATCCGTTGTTCTTTGGATTTGTGAAGGCGTGCGCTATGGGCGTTACGTCGTGAGGTTGTGAACGGTGTTGGGGCGAGGGAGGAGGTGGTTGACGGGGTTCGGACGACGTTCCGTCTGGAATGTGTTCGTTCTGCCTTTGCGGGGGTGGTGGAAACTGTGGTGGCGACGTTTGCGCTATTGGTAGCGGTCCGGCATTTCGGCGCATCTTCTGGTTCGAAGGCTTGGCTGGTTGCTGGGCCGAACATGGGCCTGATGGCGGGACCGGTTGTCGTTGCGTTGTTTCATCGGACGGGGTTTACGCCGGCGATTGCGGCGTCTTTGGTTCAGTGGATGGCGGCGATTCTTTTTGGGACGGCTGCGTTTGCGAGTTCGGAGGGTGGGTATGTTGTATTGGTCGCAGCGGCGGGGGCTGCGGTGGCAGCGACTGTTCCATTAATGACCCAGGTGTATCAGGATGCGTATCCAGATGCGGATCGGGGGCGATTGTTTTCGAGGGCATTTTTTATCCGGATTGCGGCGTCGGTGGGTGCGGGGGCGTTGATGGGACGCTTTTTGGATTGGAGACCTGACGGGCATCCGTGGCTTCTTGGAGGGGCTTCGTTTTGTTGCGGAGCCAGTGCGGTTCTGGTTGCTCGGTTTCCTCGAATGATGGTGCGGGGTAACGAGGGAGTGGGTCGTAGGGAGGTTGGCGACGGGATGATTTCGCGGACGCTTTCGGGGCTTAGGTTTGTGGGAACGGACGGGGTGTTTCGGCGGACCCTGATTTCTTGGATGTTTCTGGGGATAGGCAACTTGGTGATGCTTCCGTTGCGTGTGGAGTTGTTGGCGCGTCCAGATTCCGAAGGGGTTATTCGGACGGCTGAGGAGATCGCTCTTTTAACCGCGGTGATTCCGAATGTGGCTCGATTGTTTACGACGCTTTGGTGGGGGAGGTTGTTTGATCGATGGAACTTTTTTGTGCTGCGTGCGTTGCTCAACTTTTTGTTCGCGGCGGCCATTCTCGCTTTTTTTCTTGGGGATCGGATGTGGGTTTTGGTGGTGGGCGCCATTTTGTACGGGTTGGCCAACTCGGGCGGGGATGTGGTGTGGTCGTTGTGGGTGACGAAAGTGACGGTGCCGGAGCGCGTGGCGGATTACATGGCGGTGCACACCTTTTTCACAGGCATCCGAGGGGTTCTGGCTCCGGTGATTGCCTATGCGGCCATGGAGCGCTTTCCTTTGGCCTGGACGGCATGGGGATGTGCGATTGCCATCTTGGTCGCGAACGTGATTTTGCTTCCTGAGATTGTTGAGCGGCGGGCAGGGCGGAGTGCTTCTCGAGGCGGGTGATTTATCCTGCGGGTTTGAAAATTGGTCACTGACGGTTGAGAGTGTCGGGATGGAATCAAAATCGCCGTTGGTGGGGGTCATTATGGGGAGCGTCTCGGACTGGGAGACGATGCGTCACGCGGTGGAGATGTTGGAGCGGTTTGGGATTCCTTATGAGAAGCGGGTGGTTTCGGCTCATCGCACTCCGGTGCTGATGGCTGAATACGCGACGGGAGCGGAGGGTCGGGGGATTCGGGTGATTATCGCGGGAGCGGGTGGGGCAGCGCATTTGCCGGGGATGGTGGCTGCTCACACGAACCTTCCTGTGTTGGGAGTGCCGGTGGAGAGCAAGGTGTTGCGCGGGGTTGACTCGCTGTTGTCGATTGTTCAGATGCCGGCTGGGGTTCCGGTGGCGACTTTGGCGATTGGCGTGGCTGGGGCGAAAAACGCGGGCATTCTCGCGGCCTCGATTTTGGCGCATGGCGATGCGGAGCTGAGGCAAAGGTTGGCGGCTTTTCGGGCGGAGCAGACGGCGCAAGTGTTGGCGGGTGAGTTGCCGTGAGGTTAGGGGGAGCCGGACGATGACTCGACGAGCATGGGAGACGATTTCATGAAGACGGACACAAACGCGGAAGTGCGCGGGACCACGGAGTGCATTCTTCCAGGGGCTACGATTGGTGTGATGGGGAGCGGCCAACTTGGGAGAATGATGGCCATCGAGGCAAAGAAGCTCGGTTATCGAGTGAAGACGTATAGTCCGGATGCCGATTCACCGACGGGACAGGTTGCGGACGCGGAGTTTGTGGGGGCTTACGAGGACGAGGCATCGGTGCGCGCCTTTTTCAACCGAATCGACGTGTTGACCTTTGAGTTTGAAAATGTTCCATCGGCGACAGTTGCATGGGCAGAGGAGGTGATTCCGGTTCGTCCCGCTGGATCGATTTTGCATGTGTGCCAGCATCGGTTGCGGGAGAAGGAGTTTTTGAGGGCAAACGGGTTCCCTTGCGCGCCGTTTCGGCGGGTAGACACGGATGAGGATTTGGAGCGCGCGCTGTTGGAGTTGGGGCGGCCGGCCGTGTTGAAGACAGCGGCGTTTGGCTATGACGGGAAAGGGCAGGTAAAGATATCGGAAGGCGTGGATGCTCGGGCGGCGTTGGCGGGGTTTAAGGGGCAGACGGCGGTTCTTGAGGGGTGGGTGCCGTTTGTGGCGGAGATTTCGGTGATGGTGGCTCGGGGGATTGGGGGTGAATGCCGCGTTTATCCGGTCTTTGAGAATGTGCATACGCATCACATTTTGGATGTGACGGTTTGTCCGGGGCGGATTCCTGATTCATCGGCTGAGGCGGCGCGATCGCTCGCGGTTTCGATTGCGGAGCGGCTCGGATTGGTGGGGGTGATGGCGGTGGAAATGTTTTTGATGGCGGACGGGCAGGTGATGGTTAATGAGTTGGCGCCGCGCCCGCACAACTCGGGGCATTTGACGTTTGATGCATCGGTGACGAGTCAGTTTGAGCAGCAGGTACGTGCGGCTTGTGGGTTGCCGTTGGGGTGCACAGGTTTGAAGACGGGCGGGGCAGCGATGGTGAACTTGTTGGGGGATGAGTGGGATGCTGGCGAGCCGGACTGGGCGGGCGTGTTGGGGATGGGGGACGTGAAGGTGCACTTGTACGGCAAGCTGGAGCCAAGACGCGGCCGGAAGATGGGGCACCTGACCGCTTTTGGGCAGTCGGCCGAGGAGGCGCGGAATCGAGTATTGGAGGCGCGGCGGGTTCTTCGGAGGGAATGACATGAGCGCGCAGGTGGTACGGGCGATTGAGCCGCGCGAGTTGGTGACCGCCACGCAGATGGCGGTTTATTTCCTTCGTCAGGGCGAAGTGGTGGGGATGCCCTCGGAAACCGTGTATGGATTGGCGGGGGACGCGCTAAATCCGTTGGCTGCCGCGCGTATTTTTGAGGCGAAGGAGCGGCCGTCGTTTGACCCGTTGATTTGCCATGTCAGAGATTTCTCGATGGCCGAGCGGGTGGCGGATTTCTCCTCGGTGCCGCGAGACGTGTTAACCGAGCTGATTGAGCGGTACTGGCCCGGTCCGTTGACCCTTGTGGTGCCGAAACGTTCGCGGGTGCCGGATATTGTGACTTCCGGACAGCCCTCCGTTGCGGTGCGGTGTCCGTCTCACCTGGTGTTTCGGTCAGTGATTGAGCAGCTGGATCATCCGGTTGCAGCGCCGAGTGCCAACCGGTTTGGGCGGATTAGTCCGACGACGGCGGGCCATGTTTTTGAGGAGTTGGGTGGGCGGATTCCGCTGATTCTGGATGGGGGTGAGTGTCGCCACGGGGTGGAATCAACGATTGTGCGTTTTGACGGGGGCCGCAGGGTGACGGTGTTGCGTCCGGGGCCGGTGACGAAGGAGGACTTACTGTTGCTTGGGTTGGAGGTATCGGCGGAGTTGTGTGGATCAGCGGGTCGGCTGATGCCGGGTCAGGTTGAGGGGCATTATGCGCCGAGGACGCCGATGGTTTTTGCGGGTGCGAGGTTGGAGTTACCGGTAGGGCGGGAGGGCGTTCTGGTTTGGCGGACGTCGGCGGCTTTGGCTCGGGAGATGGGGTATCGGGTCGTGGTGGAGCTGTGTCCGGAGCTGGATTTGTTGCGAGCGGCAGCGAACTTGTTTTCGGCGTTGAGACGCTTGGATGCTGAGGGGTTGGATCGGATTGTGGTGGAGGGGGTGCCGGAGGTTGGGGTTGGGGTAGCGGTGATGGATCGGCTGCGGCGGGCGGTTGCGGGGAGTGGACATTGAAGTTTTGGGGAAAATCGGCTTTTTCGGTTAGCCGGAAACAGGTTTGCTTCTGGTTTCCTTTCATGAAGTGCGATTTGTTCTCTGCCCCCTTGATGTTCCGGTTCATTCAACCTCTGGTTTGCGCGGTTTCGTTGCCGGTCGTCTGTGCACAGGAGCCACCGGCTCAGCTTGGTTCGGGTTCGGTTCCAACTGCTCCTCCGTCGGACGTGAGCTCGGCGGTCGGGGGCGGTCTCAGTTCGGCTCCTGCAAAGAAAGCGTCGTACAGCCGATGCAATGTCGAGGGGCAGCAGGTTGCGCTGACCTTTGACGACGGTCCACACGCGACGAACACGCCGCGGTTGTTGGATTTATTGAAGGAGCGGAACGTGAAGGCGACGTTCTTTTTGGTGGGGACGAATGTGGAATCGCATCCTGAGATTGTGAAACGCATTGTCAGTGAGGGACATGAGGTGGCTAGTCATTCGCTCACGCATCCGAACTTGGGAAAGATGGCTGAGGGGAGTGTGACGGAGCAGTTGGAGCGGACGCATCGGGCGATTAAGGCGGCTTGCGGGGTTGACGTGGTTTCGTTCAGGCCTCCCTATGGGTCATTTACGGTTACGCAGCGGGCTTGGGCGGCGTCGCGGTTTGGCTATCGGACGATTCTTTGGGATGTTGATCCGTTGGATTGGAAGGTTCGCGATTCAGCGAAGGTGGAGGCCGAGATTTTGCGTGCGACGACGCCCGGTTCGATTGTGTTGATGCATGACATTCACAAAACGACGGTGGACGCGGTGCCGGCGGTGATTAAGGGGTTGTCTGAGAAGGGACTGCAGTTTGTGACGGTGAGTGCGTTGGTGGCGTTGGACAAAGGCGGGGAGTCGGGTGGTGCTCTTGCAACCCCCGCGGCGAAACCGACGTCAAAGCCGGCGGTTAAATCTGCTTCGGAGAGCAAACCTAAGGCTGCCTCCAATGGGAAAATCCCCAAGGCGGTTGAGGTGAAGCCGAAGGCTAAGTGAGTGTTACGGTTTGTTTAAAAAATCTGGGTTATGAAGTTACGGAATCAGCTTCTGGCATTGGGGTGTTTGGCAGCGTTTGGGTTGGCTGGATATTTTTACGTGCGGATGTGGGTGGTTCAGAAGCCGCAGCAGATTATCGTGTTTGTCAGTGACAGCATGACGTCCCGTCACTTGGGGGCGGCGCGGTTGTTTGCGAATGGGGCGGACCATCGGATGGCGGTGGAGGGATTGGGGCATGTGGCCTTGATGCGGAATGGGTCTGAGGATTCCGCGGTGCCTGACACGGCGGCGGCGACGACGGCGCTGGCGACGGGTGTTCGGGTTCCGCATCGATGCATTTCGGCGACTCAGACGGTTCAACCGCTGGCGACGATTTTGGAGCGTGCGAAGCAGCGTGGAAGGGCGGTTGGGGTGGTAACGAATGGAACGTTGGCGGGTTCTACGTTGGCGCCGTTTTACGCGCATGCGGCGTTGCCGGACAACACGGAGCACATTTCTAAACAGCTGTTGGAGCGCGGTGTTGTGGAGGTTGCGTTGGGCGGGGGTGCTTTGGATTTTACCCCGGAGCCGGAGGGGCGTCGGAAAGATGGGGAGAACTTGTTGGCGATCTACTCGGATGAGAGTCGTGGTGAGCAAGCGTTGACGGTGGTTCGCACGAAGGCGGAGTTGGAAACGTTGGGGCGAGGGAGCGGGCGTGTTTTGGGGGTTTTCAGCAATGGGGCGATGGCCTTTTCCAACTCGATTGAGTCGGGGAGCGACCAACCGTCTCTTTCCGACATGACTCGGCGAGCGATTGAGCTGCTGCGCTCGCGTAACCGTTCATTTATGTTGGTGGTGGACTGCAGCTTATTCACGTCGGCGTGTGAGGGAAACCAAACGGAGCGGGCGTTGGCGGAAGCACTTGCGTTTGACGCAGCGGTAGCCGAGGCGCGAGAGGTGGCTGGAGAGAAGGCATTGATTGTGGCGGTGGGGCGGCATTCTGTGGGTGGGATGACGTTGAGTGGGTTTCCATTGCGATCGATGAAGACAGCGGACTTATTGGGGCCGGATTCCTCGGGGATTCCGTTCATTTCGTGGGCGACGGGACCAGCGGGCCCGACGACACCGGCTGGAGGTCCGAGGCAGAATCCGACCGCGTATCAGACTTCGTATGCGATTCATAACGCTGAGGATATGCTGGTTGCTGGGGGTGGGCCTGGAGCGGAGCGCATCACTGGGTTCATGGACTGTGCCCGTTTATTTCGAGTGCTCTTGGAGTCGCTGTAGGGCATGGGAGTTCGGATACCGCTGATGGCTGGTGTGTTTGCGCTCCTTTTCGGTTGTGCGGGGCGTCGTGTGGAAGAGCCGATGCGGGAGCGGTGGACTTTTGAAATGCTGGCTCCCGCGATTGCGGTTGGTCTCGAAAGCGACCGATCTTTTGCGTCAGCCGAACAACTATTTGGCGCGCGATGCGGGAGATGTCACGGGTTAGGGACTGGGCGAGGTGGTCTTGCCATGGCCCGTCAGCGGTTGAGTGTGGATGAGTGGCTTCTCTGGGTGACGGGTGCAAAGGGAGGGGAAAACTCCGGGCGATGTGAAGGTTGCAGCGACGGTCGTGCGTTGGAAAATCTCGACCAAGGGGCTGTTTTGGATTTGATGGCAATCTTGGTGCACGGCGCCAATCCAGCGGATGCGGCGTTTCAAGGCGGGGGACGCTGACGGGGGGCTGAGAACTGTTTGTTAGGAGGGATGAAGAGATGGTTACGTTGACGGAGAAGTTGCTGAAGTCGGCAGCAGGAGATCACATTCTTCGGGATGGCAAAGGGTTGTTGGCTGCGGGGAAGGTGAGCGGGGCTGTTCGGAAGGATCTGGATGTGGTCGGGATGGTTCGTGAGGGGGATCGCGGGTTTGCGTCAGGACTCCGGATTCGAAAGGAGTCGGATATTGAGAATCTTTGCACGTGCCCGATGTCGCGTTCGCGGGGCGCAATTTGTCATCACTCAGTTGCCGTTGCTTTGTCGGTGATGGCGGCTGAAACGGTTGTACCGAAATCGGAGGCTTCGAAGGATTTGGTGTCAGCGGTGAATCCGGTGGAGGCGCGGTTTCGAGAGTTGGTTGAGGAGGTTCCTGAGGATGGGGTTTCGCATCGGGTGTGGGTTATTTTGCCTTCTTCGCCGCTGGATCGCATTCGCAAGGGGTCGCTTCAACTTTTCTTTGAGGTTGAGGTGGACGGGCGGCGCTCGCCGTTGCAGGGAGTGAAGACGCGGATGCGGGTTGGGCGCGACGATGCGCAAATTCTGAGGGCGGTGGTGGAAGAGTCGGGCGGACAGGTTTTTCCCTCGGTGATGGTTTTGGATTCGGCTGGGATAGGACGTTTGGTGGAGGTGCTTGCGGGCCAGGGGCGTGTTTGGGAGGGAAGGACTCGGCAGTTCCGGATCGAGCGTGAGGGGTTTAAACCGCGGCTAGAGGGAGCGTTTGAGGGCGGGGTTTTGACTCTTCGGTGCGACTGGCCTTCGGGCGCCGAGGTATTGCGGTTAGGCAAGGGACGCTGGATTTTTCGCGATGATCGATTGCGGCCGATTGCTCCGGGGCTCGCACCTGCGTACGCGATTATTTTGGAGCAGGAGGTGCGAATGGAAGGTTCTGCTGGGGCTGGATTTCTTGCACGCGAGTGGCGTGGTTTTGCCGCGCATTTTGAGGTGGATGCAACGCTTGCGGCTGAACTGGATTCCCACGTGGTGGAGGCTGTTGAGTCTGCGGTGCGGGACCTGCCATCTGAAACAACCCCATCGCGCCGTATTGAGTCTGGGGGGCACGAGGATGTGGTGAGGCTCCATTTTGAGGGATCGCTGAACTTCCTTTATGCGCAGGTGTTTCGACGAGGGGCGACGGGCGAGCATTTGGTGACGCGGCGAACCCTTGGGATGGATGGACCTCAGGCTGAGGCAGTGGTGGATCGGTTGCGGCGTTCTGGATTTTCGGAGCCTGATGCGAAGGGGGAGATGGTGATGCGGGGAGAGCGTGACATCTTGATGTTTTTTGGGGGGCCCTACCTTGGATTAAAGAAAGAGTTTCAGGTGTCTTTGGGGGAGAGGTTTGAGTTTGTGACTTCTGAGGTCGAGCGCATCGAACCGCATCTGGCTGTGACGGGAAGTGGGGAGGATTGGTTCGAACTTTCTCTCGATATGACGGACTCCGACGGGCGCTCTTATTCCCCGAATGAGTTGTCGCGTCTGTTGTTGGGCGGTCAATCGCACACGAAGGACAAGGCAGGCCGCATTGCGGTTTTTGATTCTGCGTTGGTTGCGGATTTTGAGGAGCTGTTGCACGACAGCGACCCGCGCCAAGTGCATCCGGGTCGGTATCGGATTTCCAAACGGCATGCGGCCGCTTGGGCGGCCTTTGCGGATGGGTCTGGGGCGCGTTTCGAGGATACGGGCGGCGCGGTCTCGTGGGCGCGGGCTCTGCAAGGGCCGGAGCGGATGGAGCGAATTGAGATTGGAGGGGAGATGCAGGAGATTCTTCGGCCGTATCAGCGGGAGGGGGTGGATTGGTTGAGTTTTGTCACGCGCAACGGGCTGGGCGGAGTGTTGGCGGACGAGATGGGTTTGGGAAAGACCGTGCAGACGCTCGCTTTTTTAGGGCTCGAGCGGGGGCCATGCCTTGTGGTGTGCCCTGCGTCATTGACTTACAACTGGGAGCGCGAGGTTCGCCGGTTTCTTCCGTCCCGAGGTGTGCGGATTCTTTCAGGGGGAAAGCGGTTTGACGGTTTGGTGGAGGGGTTTGAAGGCGGGGACATCCTCATCATGAGTTATTCGGTGATGCGTTTGGACATCGACGATTTGGCGGGTCTGGGCTGGGCGTGCATCGTTTTGGATGAGGCGCAGGCGATCAAGAATCCGGACAGTTTGGTGGCTCGGGCGGCGTTTCGGTTGAAGTCTCGTGCGCGGTTGGCGCTAACGGGGACTCCGGTCGAGAACTCGGTACGCGATTTGTGGTCGGTGTTTGAGTTTGTGATGCCGGGTTATCTGGGGAAGCGGACCGATTTTCGTGAACGTTACGAGGTGCCGATGTCGAAGGACCCATCGGGTCCCGAGCGGGAGCGCCTTCGCCGAAGGATTCGTCCGTTTATTTTGCGTCGAACGAAGAAGCAGGTGGCGATGGATTTGCCGCCAAAGATTGAGCAGGTGCTTTGGTGTGAGCTTGGGGCAGATGAGAGTGCGATGTATTCAGCCTTGGTAGCGACGACGCGGGCCGAAGTGGGACGTGCGGAGTCACTGAAGAACCAAGGCCAAGCCCGCATGATTATGTTGACGGCGCTGCTGCGATTGCGACAGGCCTGTTGTGATTTGCGTCTGTTAGGGGAGGCGGGAAAGCGTGCGTTCGATGAGGGCGGAGGCGGTAGCGGGGATGAGCGCGGGATGGGTGCCAAGCTTGAGGCGTTGATGTCGCTGGTGGAGTCGGTGTGTGAAGGGGGCAATCGGGTTTTGGTATTCAGTCAGTTTACGCGGATGCTGGATTTGATTCAGGTCGAGTTGGAAGCGCGCGGGATTGTGTTTTGCCGGTTGGATGGCGATACGCGAAATCGAGCTGGAGAGGTGGATCGTTTTCAATCCGGAGGGGTTCCCGTATTTCTGTTGAGTTTGAAGGCGGGTGGGGTTGGGTTGAATCTGACGGCGGCTGATACGGTGATTCACTTTGATCCGTGGTGGAACCCTGCGGTGGAGGATCAGGCGACAGACCGAGCTCATCGGATTGGTCAGCGTTCAACGGTTACCGCCTACAAGCTGATTACGCGAGGGACTGTCGAGGAGAGGATTCTCTCTTTGCAGGCGAGGAAACGGGCTCTGATCGACGCGATTGTGGAGAGCGAGGAACCCGTGATGGAAGGTCTGACGACCGATGATTTGAGGGAGTTACTTTTGGGGTAGCGATTCTCGGGCGGGTGCCCGGTTCGGGGGGGAATGCCTTGCCGGCGCTGAAAGTCTGAGAATGGAGTGACTGACTTATACGATTCCTTTGACCACGGAACCGTGGACGTCCGTGAGGCGGAAGTATCTTCCTTGGAATCGGTACGTGAGTTGTTCGTGGTCAATTCCCATTTGGTGGAGAATGGTGGCTTGAAGGTCGTGAACATGGACGGGATTTTCCACGGCATTGAATCCTAGATCATCGGAAGCGCCCCAAGAGATTCCGGGCTTCACGCCGCCTCCGGCCATCCAGACCGTGAAGGCGTAGGGGTGATGATCGCGCCCCCATCTTGTGCGGTTGTTGATGTCGCCCTGAATGAACGGGGTGCGTCCGAACTCGCCTCCCCAAATGACGAGTGTGTCATCGAGCAAGCCGCGCATTTTTAGGTCTTTCACGAGGGCGGCACTGGGTTGATCTGTGTCGCGGCATTGCGTGTACAACTCCGTGGTGAGGCTGTTGTGCTGATCCCATCCTGCGTGCATGCACTGCACAAAACGCACGCCTCGTTCAATGAG
>JACCEB011595017.1_pt1 | contig 12820 bp, 12 predicted proteins | sample 7454761 | NCBI WGS metagenome assembly JACCEB01 (sample SAMN15323454, study PRJNA562643) | freshwater metagenome | isolation source: river surface water | place: USA:Blue River Watershed | collected 2017-08-18 | reverse complement strand
CTGGCGGTCTTCCACCCTTGAGACTTGCAAAGCTATTTGGGAATTCATGTATGCTTATATCCAATACAAATTGGATAAGCGTGGATTGGAGCAATTGCATAGACCTGCATAATTTTAGTAGGCTAAACATTCTCTAGTCATTATTAAAGCTGCACATTTGAATATCAACAAGGTACAGCTTAATGGCCTCATCGGTGTCTTAGGGGAAGACCTTTTTCAAAAAAAAGCTTAAACGGACACGAAAGAAGTTATTGGAATGATTGTAAGTTCTGGCGAACTGCTAGCCATGGACTTTCATACAATAGGCCTAAAGGGCTAGTACCGAGAATTGATTGGAGATCCAAGCGTTGGTTTTACTGCCATGGTTTATGTACTTCCTAAGCCGGGCAAGTCTACCATGTGTTTGGATTTTGACAATTACCTGGCATCCCACCACGGAAAGGTATTCTATTGTGCTATCGAGGAAAGTTTTGGCTGTACGCTAAAGGAAAAGATCGAACTATTGAAGGCACATCACTCGAACCTCTACATCACAGACCGTGTCCCTGAAAACCTGAATGATTTTCAATTTGTTTTTATTGACAGCGTTTCCAAAGCAGGTATGGATGTGAATGCCATTGATCAATTACGCAAAATGCATCCTGATACCTCATTCATTTTTATTTATCACACCACCAAAGGAGGCAACTTCAAAGGGGTAAACGAACACGCCCATGAAGTGGATGTCATTGTTCAGGTTGATAAAGGCAAAGCAACCTCGACTGGCAGGTTTAATGCTGGGGGAAGTATGGAGATTTAGTCAAGGATCATTGGTCTATTGTTTCCAATTTATTCCGGTCTGGTTTTAGGTCTAATTACAGTGCCTTCGTATCAAAAATAAACACTATGCACTCCAAATGAATTTATTTTTTCAGGATTTATGTCATTCTTGTCAAATGGTTCACCACTTCGAACGTTGAGTATTTCTTCAGCAAAAATACCTTTGCTGTTAACTTTATATTTTAAATTATATGTCGAATTAAATCCTTTGAATTCTCCATTATTATTTGAGTAGCCCTGTATTAATAGCCCATCTATTTTTCCCTTGTGGTCTAAATATACTCCTAGTAATTTACCATTTGTTAATTGATCATCAATTTCTTTGAAAATTAGACTGCTGCCCCTTCTTTTGATGATCAAATTCAGATAATGAGAACAACAAGTTCCGTTGGCTTGAATTGAAAATTCTGGACTCAAACTAATCAATGAAATAGAATCATTAATATCTAATACAATAATATTTGAATCATTAAAATTATCAGCATTTAGTCGGCCAATTTGTTGAATTAGCTGAATTTGATCATTAAATCCCATTTTAGTGTATTTATTTAACAAGAAATAATAAATAACAGAATCTTCAAAATTACAATTATACTGGTCTAAATAATTCGAATCAAGTCTTACTGATTGTATGTATTTTTGAAATTTATAAAAATTAAAATCGTCTTCAATTTTTCCATAGGATATATTTTGAAGAGATTTTTCAATAGAATAATACTCGATATATGAATTATCATTGTTTGTGCAAGCATTTAACAAAAGCAGAGGAAGTATAAGGAAAATCTTCATAGGCTTGATGCTATTTCAGATACATGATTTTTAGTTTGAGTTGGCATTTCTATAATACTCCCCAGTTGTTGGACCAAAAGTTTAGTGATGCTAAGTTAATATTTTGAGCTGTATTAAGCAGCATTTTGGTTTAAAGATTTATTGTAAGCTACGTTTGGTTTCATTCCAATGGTTTGGTGTTTCTTGTTGTGATAATACTCGATTAAGGTCTGAACTCCTTCAAATAGTTCTAGACCTGTATCGCAAGGGTTTAAATAAATGTTGTTGTACTTGATTGTTTTCCAGAAGCGCTCGATCCAAATATTGTCTGTTGCACGTCCTTTTCCATCCATTGATATTTTTATTCCTTTTCCCTCCAGATAGTTCGTCCAACTAGAACTTGTATACTGAGAGCCTTGGTCTGAGTTAATGATCTCAATTACTCCGTTTGCTGCGATGGCGGCCTCAAGTACATCATCTTTCAATTCTCAGGATTTTCAGGGATTGGGGCATAGTACAAAGAGCTTCTGGGCACACAAAGTAACTCACATAGTCTGCGAAGTGATATCGAACTCATTTTTAATTTGATGGCTTCCATTCGTTCTCGGGTATCTCCAATTTCTTTGCACTTATTTTAAAAAAAGTCTATCTCAACCTTGAGCTTACCAATTTGGGCATAAAGCTTCTCTACAGGCACCTCTGATTCATTATTTTCTGTTTCCTTAACATTGGAAAAAGTATCGGACAGGTTAGCCAAAAACTCAGATTTCCAATATTGAATTAAAAGAATTTATTCAACTTTACTCAGAAAATCCCCTTTTGTTTGATTAAAATCAATCGCTTAATTTTGTTTGATAATTTTCTAAATCATAATGACGGTTTAGAGTACATTTATTTAGAAAAGTATAATGTCAAAATTTTCATCCAGAGGTAGAATTCAAACAGACCCCAAAGGGATTCAGCAGTTAAATGATTTCTATCAATATGCTAAACAATTTAAAAACTGTTGGTTTACCATCGATTTTGAAAAATTAGAATGGATTGATGCTAATTTGTCATCAGAGTTGCTGTTGTACTGTTATAATCTGAAAAAGAATAATAAACTTAAATTTTTTATTGATTATTCAATTCTTAAAGGGGATTTAAATGTATTATCGCGCAACGGATTTGCATATTATGTTGTGCACAATAAGGAAAATTTTAAACCTGTAGATGACAGAGAAACAGTAATTCCAATAAAAGCGTTTCAAACCGAAGATGTAGATAGTTTTGCGGATTACATTGAGAATATTTTCTTAAAACAAAGAGGACTGGATGGAATTGATAAGAATTCAAAAGACCGCATAAAATCTAGTTACTTTGAGATTTTTGATAATGTTGGCATACACGCTAACTCCAAATCGCCAATTATTTGTTGTGGACAGCACTTTCCAACTTCCGGGGAACTTAAATTCACATTAACAGATTATGGAGACGGTTTTTTGAAGAAAATTGCTCAACATACTCTCAACGAGATCAAAACTGGGTCAGAAGCTATAAGTTGGGCAGTAAAAGGAGGGAGTACGAAATCTGATGCAATAAATGGAGGTAATGGTCTAAGAAAAATCATGCTGTACTGTTATAAAAACGGAGGCGAGTTAAACATTGTTTCCGATGGCTATTTTTGGTCATTTCAAAACAAATCAATAAATTCTCATATTATAAATAACTATCGTTCCGGTACAACAATCCACTTAATTTTTCGTTATTTAAATTAAATATTGTAAATTTGCGACCCTTTTCGTATCTTCGAGAGATGAGCCAAGTTAGATTGAATATTGTTGAAATTATTGGCACGCCCAATGCGATCATTCAAAAGTTTGGGAATCAAGTATTTGAATTGATGTCTTCTAATTTAAACTCTGGTGCTTCAGTTGTGTTAGATTTCGCCGGTATTACAAACCTAACTTCTGGTTTTTGCAATGCATCAATTGGGCAGATATATACTAAATATCCATCATTAGCTCAGAATATAACTATCGAAAATATAGACCTGTCGTCTGTTTGGTTTGAGAAAATACAAGATGCAATAGCATTGGCTCAAAACCCAGAAAAGGCTTTAGTTATCGATAATGCAATACTTGAGTTATTTGAGTAATTTATGGCTCAAATAGAAAAGCTTAGTGAAAAATTACCAGAATCATTCTCGCACTATTTTTTTGATTCAAATGTTTGGATTGCATTTTTAAAATACAATCACAAAAATAATGCGGATAGAAGATTTACACCTTATATAGATTTTTTTGAAGGTGTAGTTCAGCTGAACGAAATAACAGATCCTAGATTACAAAAAAAGGTAAAGAATATGCCCAAAATTGTAATGACCAGTATGTTATTATCGGAAATTATAAATACTTACCTTAGGGTTGTTGCTATGCCTTCCTTTCTAAATAAACCTGATGGTAATTTAAAGCGGGATTACAGAAATAATATACACTCCGATTACGACAAACAATTAAAAATCCTACTTGATGATATAAAGTCATATTCCCTTATCTATGAATATGTTAATGATGACTTTATAGAGTTGAATCCAATGGAATTACTGATTGATTTAAATAGAAAGGTAGATTTTAATGATTTATACTATATGAAACTTATGGAAAAGCATAGGTTCGTAGTGGTTACTGATGATGGTGACTTTGATTCTCATGACATTACAGTTTTAACCGAAAATCAAAACTTATTAAGCAAGAAATAAGACCGATGACAAACTTGCCACAAGTTAATTTTGTGAAAACGGCGTTAAGCATAGAAATGAAAAAAAACGCTGAAGCTTGACCTACTTGGTTACAATATTTGATTCTAATTAGGTTATAGGAATTTGACACTACAAACATTTCTAATGTTTATCTAGATCACACATCATTTAGCACCTTCAATAGGGATCAGCTGAGTTATGTATTTAAGGGGTTAATGAATTCGCTTGTTAAATTTATTCAGTGGAGCAAACCGAAGATGAGCAACCTAATTAATGTTGCTTAGCACTTTTTTTCTTATTTTTACTACATTGAATTGTTGCTTTTTGCCATCATTATGAAATTATATGTACATTTGAGATGGAATAAACCAACATTTAATTTGAAATATAATGTTGGCATTGGTTAACATTAAATAGTAATAATAGACTGAATGATGGAAAAAAGTATCAAATATTGGCACGCCCTGAGCGACCCTGCAATACTTGAACAATTGGGTGAATTTGTTAAACAAACAAGGTTGCAGCAAAATAAAACGCAGCAACAAGTTGCTATTGCGGCAGGAATTAATCGTTCCACAATGGTGCAAATTGAAAAAGGTGCAGGAGGAACATTGCTTTCTTTTATACAAGTTTTGAGAGCACTGGAGCAGCTTCAAATCTTTGAGCATTTTGAAATAAAGCAACAATTTAGCCCCTTACAACTTGCTAAGTTGGAACAGAATAAACGTCAAAGAGCAAGCACTAAAAAAGACAGTCAAACCAAAAAACCTAAAAGTGATTGGTAATGATTACAACAGCTTACATTAACATTTGGAACAAACGAGTTGGGGCAATTGCTTGGGAAGCAAATAGTGGTTTGGCTTCTTTTGAATACGAACCTTCCTTTCTTGCTAATCAGTGGGATTTATCTCCATTGAAAATGCCTATTAGTGGTGCAGAAAAACAAGTATTTTCCTTTCCAGAATTAAGAAATACAACAACATTTAAAGGCTTACCTGGCCTTTTAGCCGATGTACTACCAGATAAATACGGAAGAAGCTTAATTAACGCTTGGTTGGCAAGCAATGGTCGTCCTTCCGATAGCATGAATCCAGTTGAGCTATTGTGTTTTATTGGTGCACGTGGAATGGGTGCTTTGGAATTTGAACCAGTTTTACCCAAAGCAAATAATGGAGCTACCAAAATTGAGCTTAGCAGTTTGATTCAAATTGCTCAACAGATACTTACAGGTAGGCAACAATTTAATGCTAATTTATCTGCTGATGAAGCAAAGGCATTGAGCGACATCTTGAAAATAGGTACTTCAGCTGGTGGTGCAAGAGCCAAGGCTGTTATCGCTTTCAATCCCGACACAAAAGAAATACGTTCAGGTCAGGCAGATGCTCCGAAAGGATTTACCCATTGGCTATTGAAGTTTGACGGTGTTACTGATCAGCAGCTTGGTACTTCATCAGGTTATGGTCGAGTAGAAATGGCCTACTATCTAATGGCTAAAGAAGCTGCAATTGAAATGACTGAATGCAGGTTACTAGAGGAAAATAACAGAGCCCATTTTATGACAAAACGTTTTGATAGAGAGCATGGAAAAGGTAAAATTCATGTTCAAAGTTTTTGTGCTATAGCTCACTATGATTTTAATGAAATTAGTTCTTTCAGTTACGAACAGTTATTCGAAACCATGCGAAGTATGTTATTACCCTACACGGATGCAGAACAACTTTACCGCAGGATGGTATTTAATGTGATGGCACGAAATTGTGATGATCATACAAAGAACTTTTCTTTTATCATGGACAAAACGGGCCAATGGAAATTAGCCCCTGCATTTGATGTGTGCCACTCCTATCGGCCTGATAGTACATGGGTAAGTCAACATTCAATGAGCATCAATGGCAAACGACAAAACATTACGCGAAACGATTTATTGCAGGTAGCAAAAAAAATGAACATCAAAAAAGCGGATGCAATCATAAATCAGGTGCACCATGCTGTTAGTAAATGGGATGAATTTGCAATACAAACAGATGTGAAGAAGGATTTAAGAGAAGCAATTGCAAAAACCTTATTACTCTTATAAATAGACTGGGCGTTGTTACGCTATTTGAATTGCAAATTAATTAGGTTCATTTTCTTTTTAATACCTAATGAAATCAATACGGACAATCAAGCCCCCTTTGGGCTGTTGAATGTTGTTGGACAAACATCCCCAGAAAATAAAATAGGAATTTAAAATGACCCTAAATTTGATATAGCTTATTACCTTTAGGGCATAGACGGTAGATTGGTTTATCATACATAAAATACGGATTTACCAAGTACAATGTAAAAGATAAGCGGAAAATATATGTGCATTAACAACCATATAAACATTACAAATAAAACAGGCCTAGTTATCTTGCTGAGCCTGTTTTTGTTCATGAATAGACCTGTTTTGGGCCAACAATTCATTAATGGCAAATTAAGGTTTAAGCCTACTGTTGGAGGATATTTTAGTAACCCTTTTTTAAACGAAATGTACATTGCAAAAATGGGGGAAGATTACAAAAGATATTACGCTTTACAGACAAGTACAACTTTGCAAAATTGTTGGCTTTCCTGGCCCATAGATCAAGTGAAATACATATACAATGAAGTCCCTGGCTTAGATACATTAGATGTGCACGGTGGTAATTTTGCCTATGTTACACAAGTAAGGAGAATGTTAAAAGAACCCTATTATATTCGAGTAAACGGAGATTTTTATCCTAATCTCCGTGCTGATTCTATTTGCGAAATATCTTTAGGATATAATTCAGATACCATGAGCAGACAAGGATGGAGTTTAGAACTCAATTCCCCATTGATCAAAGACAGTTTATATACCTTGCAATTTTCAATCAGAGGTGCTCGAACGGCTGTATTATTCCGTGAGAATTTTCATATTCGGAATTTATATCCAAGATCCAAATTTCAGATTGTGGTTACACAGTCAAACGATAGAAATGAGACCGGTGAGGAATTGTGTAGGCTTGATAGGTTTGATATAGTGGGGAAAGACACTTTCCCTTTTGGGGATGCAGGTCAAGATAGTTTTGATGTTTATTTTAAAATAAGAAAAAATATCAGAGGTAAAAATAATGGGAAGTTTTTAACCTTTAAAATTGAGCATAATATTAAAGAAGATACTTTTTTTCGATCTACTGTTAATTGGGTCAATTTATTGGAACCAAATTGTGAAAATTATTGGATCAATCAAGTAAAAGTATTTACTACAAATTTTTTGTTGGAAAGCCCTGTAAAAATATTGGGAGACACAATTTTGTGTAGTACTTTAATTGGAAATACACTTAAGGCTAGCTCAAATCATAGTACTGACAAATATCTATGGTCAACAGGAGAAACCACCTCAAGCATAAGGGTAAACACGCCCGGTACATATTGGCTCAAAAAAGACAGAAACGGCAGCTTAGGCTATGATACCATAGAAATTAAATCTGCCCCACCCTACCAGACAAAAAATATAGATACCGGTTTTTGTAGTAGAAATGTGGTGACTTTGGGCGATTCGGTAGCTGGGGTAAGTAATTATAGTTGGAATACGGGCCAAACAACCTATGCTATTCAGCCCTCCATATCAGGCAGATATCTACGTACATTAACATTGGAAGGATGTTCATTCACAGACACGTTTAACATAGATGTCAAACCCTCTCATACGGCCATTGCCGCAACCGCATATAATATTTGCAGGGATAGCTCATTTAAATTGAAAAGTTTAATTACACCTGCGAGTTGGTATGTTAATGGCATATTGAAAAGTAGCAGCACAGAATATGATATAATCGCCAGCGAAGCACAAGATATTGTATTGTTTACCATAAAAGATTGTAAGCAATATGATACGATTCGCATCATTCCCATTTACTGCGGCCGTCCTTCGACAATATATATTCCGAATGCTTTTACCCCTAATAGCAAGGGATTAAATGATACTTTTTATTATGTGGGTAAGGGTTGGGAACTTCAAAGTATGAAAATATACAATCGATGGGGACAAAAACTCTTTGACGCCCCTATGGCATGGAACGGTGAGTATATGCAAGAAGAATCCCCGGAAGGCATGTATTTATACGTCATGCAATTTAAACACATTCAATCAAATGAAGTACGTTTCATAAACGGAGTGTTTCATTTGTTGCGGTAATAACAGATTGAATTTTAATGGTTATAAAATACCATTTTGGATCGATTCAGAATCAGAGAAAAAGCATAGCATTCACCGCGGGTATAAGGGACTCCAACATGTTCACGTGGGGGAGCTTACACAAACCCTCTCATACTCAACAACAAAATCCAAATAATTCTTAGGGTGAATTACCTCGAACTTGGCTTCGGTATGCGCCTTTGACCATAAAGCCGGTGCGTTAAGCACTTTTTTAGGTGACCATTTTAATTCGTAGCCAAATAAGGCCCCGTCGTGCTCTTCCAACCAATCTACTTCTTGCTTTGTATGAGTACGCCAGAAATAATTCGAGGCATGAATGCGCTTATCTTCTTGCTTTTTTGGTCGCTCCGATATGATGAAATTCTCCTGATTTACAAACTCTATTTGAGCCAAAGGATACATATGAAACATCATTTTCCGACATTTAACTAACGCAATTCTATTAAATTCCGATATTTAACTAACGGAAATGTATTGAATTCCGTTATTCGGCAATAAAAACCTCTCGTTTTCTTTACAAAAAATCCCCTTGGAAAGTGATTTGTATTTGAAAATTTGACTTATTCAAATATTGTTGTAATTTCGCAGCCGTTTTAGAAACGCCTTATCCAGAAAGACAGAGGGAATTGACCCAATGAAGTCTTGGCAACCCTTACGAAAGTAAGAAGGTGCCAAATTCAACTCCGAGAAATCGGGGAAAGATAAGTTAGAAAAAAGCACTTAATATCCTTGTATGAGGGTAAAATATTATAGGCTCTTCTGACTTGTCGGAAGAGCTTTTTTTCATTTAAAGCCCTTTCGCAAGTCGGTTTCTTTCTGAGAATTTGGACAAGTTGATTTTTAAAACCTCAAATTTTAAACAACTTAACTCAAATAAAATGAAAGAAACAACAAAGATCCTACACAGCATTCCAGTAGATGAATTGACTGGCGCAATCAGCACTCCCATCTATCAAACTTCCACCTTTGTTCAGGAAGCACCCGGTGTGAACAAAGGTTTCGACTATGCTCGAAGCAACAATCCAACACGAAAAGTACTGGAAGACCTGATTTCAACTTTAGAATCTGGAAAAAACGGTTTCGCCTTTGCAAGTGGACTTGCAGCAATCGATTCAGTGGTAAAGTTGCTGAAATCAGGCGACGAAATCATTGCCGTTGATGATATTTATGGCGGTGCTTTTCGCTTGTTTACGCACATTTATCAAAAATTCGGAATCCATGTAAAGTACATCGATACAACGGAAGCGGAAAACGTTGCCGAGGCAATAACACAAAATACCAAACTGATCTGGCTCGAAAGTCCAACAAATCCAACCCTAAAAATCTCTGACATAGAGACCATTGCGAAAATCGCTAAAGCGAATAACGTTTTACTCTGTGTTGACAATACGTTTGCTTCACCAGCAGCACAGAAACCTATTGAACTGGGTGCTGATATCGTGATTCATTCTGCCACAAAATATTTAGCCGGGCACAGCGATTTAATAGCAGGCTTGGTGGTAACCAACAGCATTGAATTGGGTGAAAAAATAAAATTCATTCAAAATGCATCCGGAGCCATTCTATCTCCTTTTGATAGTTGGTTGGTCATTCGAGGGATAGAAACGCTGTCTTTAAGAGTCAAGCAACACTCCGACAATGCCCAGATCATTGCTGAGTTTCTGTTGTCACAAGACATTGTCAAACATGTGTATTACCCAGGATTGACGAGACATAAAAACCACCACATCGCCCAAAAACAGCAAAAACATTTTGGTGGTGTAATCTCTTTTGATTTGAAGATTGATGACAAAGAATTAGCCACAAAAATTGTAAGTAACACCAAGTATTTCAAATTGGCAGAAAGCCTCGGAGGGGTCAAAAGTTTAATTTGCTTGCCCTGTGAAATGACCCATAAATCCATCCCCATTGAAAAAAGATATCAATCAGGGATAACCAATAGTTTGATTCGACTTTCAGTAGGTTTGGAGGATGTCGATGACCTTATTGAGGATTTGAAATCGACCATTACAACGTGTGTGAATCAATTAAAAACCGCATTAAAAAACTAAAAAAAAATGAGCAGAAATAAATTAAATATCGGACTTTTCGGATTTGGCTGTGTGGGCTTCGGACTGTATGAAGTACTTCAAAAGACTCCCGGGTTCCAAGCCAACATAAAGAGAATTTGCGTTAAAAATAAATACAAGGAACGTCAAATTCATTCAAACCATTTCACTTTTGATAAAAATGAAATTCTAAATGACCCCGAAATCAACACGGTGGTAGAATTAATTGATGATGCTGATGAAGCATTTGCAATTGTGAAAGCAGCAATGCAAAATGGCAAAGCGGTTGTAACGGCCAATAAAAAAATGATCGCAGAGCATTTTTCAGAACTCCTTCAAATTCAGAAGAAATACAATGTACCCTTACTGTATGAAGCTGCATGTTGCGCAAGCATTCCCATCATTCGAAATTTAGAAGAGTATTACGACAACGACTTATTGGATTCAATAGAAGGTATAGTCAACGGAAGTACGAATTACATTTTAACTAAAACCGCCAATGAAAACATCTCCTATGAAAATGCATTAATTGATGCCCAACAAAAAGGATATGCAGAATCAAATCCTATTCTGGACACGGGTGGTTTTGATGCCAAATACAAATTATTGATATTGATTGCCCATGCGTTTGGTGTGATACTTGAACCTAAAGATATCTTCAATATTGGCATTGATAATTTGGGAGAACTAGAACTTAATTATGCCCGAGAAAAGGGTCTGAAAATCAAATTGATTGCCCATGCAGAAAAAACCAATGACGGTACAATTAAAGCCTTCGTCATCCCAAAATTTATCCATTCCGCAGATAATCTATATTATGTAGATGATGTTTTCAACGGAATAAAAACCAAATCCTTTTTTAGCGATGTACAATTCTTTTCTGGCAAGGGAGCTGGCGCCTACCCCACAGCATCAGCCGTACTATCTGACATTTCAGCTTTGAGTTACCGTTACCAATACGAATACAAAAAACTAAATCAAACTGAAACCTTAGAAGCAGAAGCTAACATTATCCTGAACGTATTCTTGCGCTTTGAAATATCCTTTGCTGATGAATTCAAACAACATTTCGAATCCATTCAAGAATCCTATTCGAATCAGGATTATGGTTATATCATCGGAAACATTTCTTTGAGTAACATTCGAAATATTTCAGACAGAAAAAACACGAAAACCTCTTTCGTCTTATTTGAAATTGCTCAGAATAAATTATAATGTCAAAGGATATCGGCATCCACGGTAATTTGTTTGGGGGGATTTTGATGTGTTGGATAATACATCAATTACATTACAACTTGAGGCAAGAAATTACAGTCTTTTCATGCTAACAACCAGTCAATAATATTGATTTTTTGGATACCCCTAATGCTCACATTGTCATAGTCCATCGTCAAAAGAAACTTAGGATAATTATCATTAATCCTATCAAATGCCGAAATCTCACGATTAAATGTTTTTTCGTCAGTAACAGTATATGATATCTGATAATATTCCCTTTCATTGTTTGCCCTTTGAACAACAAAGTCAATTTCCCTGTCATCATGTTTTCCAACATAAACCTTTCCACCTCTCCTAACCAACTCAAAAAAGACAATGTTCTCAAGTTTTCGTCCTAAATCTGATTCATATTTATTTGTTGCCGAAATGTTTTTTAAGCCTAAATCTACTACATAATATTTGCCATTGGTAGAAAGCAATTCCTTTCCTCTAATGTCATATCTAGGCGCAGAATACAATATATATGACTGAGTAAGAAATTCTAGATACTTAATAATCGTATTATGCGAAATCTTCTTTTGAGAATTATGATTTAATTGTGCGGCAATATTTGTAGGTGAAACATAAGACCCAATTGAATCAAACAGATAACTCACAACACGATGCAAATTATCTACATTCCGCAAGCTATGACGCTGTGAGATATCTTTAATTATAACAGTATCGTATATGGACTGTAGGTATGCATTTACCAAATTTCCGTCAATTTTTGAGAGCGTAACTGCTTCAGGAAAACAACTCTCATTGATATATTTCCTAAAAAGTCTATCCGTATTTTTTTCTTCAGAAAATGCAGAAGTATATTCTTTAAAAGAATATGGTTGTAAGTTTATAGAAATATACCTTCCTGTCAAAAGCGTTGCTAATTCACTCGACAATAAATACGCATTTGAACCAGTTATATATAAGTCAATATTCTTTTTCGTAAATATGCTATTTATTAACCTTTCGAAGTTATTGATT
>JACCEB010238489.1_pt1 | contig 12834 bp, 33 predicted proteins | sample 7454761 | NCBI WGS metagenome assembly JACCEB01 (sample SAMN15323454, study PRJNA562643) | freshwater metagenome | isolation source: river surface water | place: USA:Blue River Watershed | collected 2017-08-18 | reverse complement strand
GTTGCCCATCCATTTATCCCTGTCCATTCTGTGCGGGAAGATGTGGTCAACGTGGTGAGCTGGAGTTATTTTCCCTAAGCTCTGACATCGAGCGCAGATCGGATGTTTTGATAGTTGGATCTGCCTGAACTGTTGCCATTGCTTAGTACCGTACAACTTATTGAAAGCCTTGCGGTCTGTAGATATTGCGCCGCCATGCTGGTTGCAGAACGTTGAGCCGTTGACCTTGGGATTTGTACAGCCTAACTCCCGACAGGTTGTCTGCTTGGGTGTGCGTGGCATGAGTATGTGGCTAGGTCTAAGAATAGATCTGACTCTTTGCGAGTCATGCGCCTAGTGATTGACTCTAACTGTTCACGCTCCATAAGCGCGTTGAATAAACAGTAGAGCGAGTAGGGCAGATCATCTTGGTTGAACACGGCTTGAAAGATGAAGTCTTTCTCGTTGGCTAGATGTTCTAGTGCTTTCTCGATCCTCACGATAACCTCCAGCATATGCAGCTCTTGCTACTGCCTGAGCCTTTTGTAGTGTTGGGAATGGTCCCTTACTTCCCCAGAACCATCCTTTTGTTGTCTTGCGATACGGCATTACTTGAGAAACGTCAGCTTGTAGAGTGTTGACTGCATAAGCGCTGCAATCTCGTCGATGCCATTCTGTATTGCTGAATCATCGCCCATTGAGTTTCTGTAGTCAGCCACATAAGCCAGCATGTACTCCAGCTCAGATTTAGCCGTACTCTCTGGCGGCCTGTACTCGATGGGGTAGTTCATCAGCTTACCGTTTAGACCCTGCCATTGCTCAACCACGGAATCCACTAGGTCGCCCAGATCCTCGTAGAAACTACCGAGCGCTTTGTGTTGGGCGTAACTTTGGCTTTGCAGATGGAGTATGTGAGCGTTGGTTACGGCGTGAAGCAGACACATAATGAATCTGCCCGGTGTATAGACTTCTTGCGGTTGCGCTTGCTCTTTCTTGTTGGCGTTTGCCCAACTCTTTCCTGCATCACCGCCCCACAATGCCCAGGCTATCCGCCCTGCTGATGGGTAACCGTCCTCGCCTGGAGACCATCCTTCGCCCTGCTTATCAACTTCGTGCCTTGCAAAGTAGCTAATCATCCGGCTGATCGTTTGCTGCGGAAGATCGGCCTTGTTGATGATGTCTCGGGCTCGCGCTACGCCTATGGCCGTTCCACCGCGGCTAAATTCTTCACGCCAAGCTAAACCTTTCTTAGCCTCGGCAACCATCGCATCGTTAGGAACTGGCATAAGCGCTCCAAAAAAAGCCCTCGGGGAGAGGGCAACCAGGGGAAGGAGTCACTTTTTGAGTTTACTCCCACTTCTTGACGAATTCAATGCCATGATGTACGCCTCGATTCTCGTGGCAAATATGAGCATTTCAGCCTCGTTTTGCTTCGTGAGTAGGTTTCTACCGACAGACTTCATTTCTTCGACTGTAAGCCTTCTCCAAGGCTCCACGATACCTTTCACGGATTCCCATTCACTCACCTCGCGCCCTCCTAAGCTGTTCTTCTGCTTCGTCGGCTAACTGTTTTGCTCGTGCCGCTAGATCTTCAGCCATGTCGCACAGCTCGTCCATCTGAAGCATCAGTTTGTCAAAGTCACTTAGGTTTTCCGTCAGTGAGTTTAGGAATGCTTGTCTTGCCGCTTCGTTGATGTTCATAGTTCCCTCTTGATTTGCTTTGCTAGCTCTTCGCCGCGGTCGGTAAGCATCCACACATAAGCCTTGCTTCCAGACGGAGCGGGTCGTTTTACCTTGTTTCCGTCATCGTCTCGGTAGTGGGTTACCAATCCTGCATCCTGGCAGTCTTTCCTACGTTTACCAATACTGTTCTGCTGTAGACCTGTTTTATCTGCTAGCTCGTAGTCGGTAAGGTTGCCGTGTTCAAGTAAAGCCAGCAAAGCAGTGCGCCTGTGGTTGTTAGCTTTAAACCTTGCGTCTATTGCCGCCATGTGTGAGGTCAGCGGATCTGTGCGTCGTGCCGTTGGAAAAGAAAATGGAATCATCCTTCGCCCCTAAGTAAGTCTGCTGCGTCTTTATAACCACGTTTCTCTAAAAGCTCGATACAGTGATTAAGCCTTGCTTCGCTCACATTGAACCTAACAAGCTCAGCAAAATCCTCTAGCTCTTTAAGATTCACTGGCTCGCCTGTCTTAAAGTAGGTTGGTAACTTAGCGATCTTTGCCATCCTAATCACCTCGTCTCGTTTTATCTCTGAAATCATGGCATTCCTTTCAAATGCTTTGACATAAGAATCGTTTTTATATGCTCGGGCACTTTGGGCAGCGGAGCCCATGCTACAGCCCAGTCTGTCCAGGTTCCGATTACACACACACCACCAGCATTGAGTAGAAGCATCTTTACCCCTCGCGGCGGCGCTTCATCTTCCGGCGTTCGCCAATTGGATTCGCCAGCTATGTATGTTTTCATTTCCTTGCTCGTATGGCGGCGGCAAGCGCATAACCTTCGTCGTCCCATGCACCGCAGTAATCTTCGACAATCTTCGCACACGCCTCACACTCGGCAGCAGCAATGATGGTGGCGAACTCTGCGAGTGACTCTGCGGTAAAAGCATAAATGCCGTACTCGTTTCTCGCCATGCGGATGATTTCTTCGAGGGTCATACCGGCCTCGGCCATAGGTAAGACACTGCCGGCTTGTAACCCTTGTCGATCAGCGTCTGCTCTTTTATCTCACGCCCGCCTGGGAGCACGAACGTCTTTTTCTTGCTGTAGTGCGGCACGATCATGATCTCGTGCGCGTAGTAAACGTTTACCCAGTCGTGTTCCTGCATCTTTGCTTCTATTTTCATGTCATTGTCCTATGTTAAAAGGGTTGTTAAAAAATCTTGTTTCTGTTGTCACTCTGCTTTTGTGAAACTTTGGTTTTTGTTTGACCACCGGTTTTTCTGCGACCTTATCGGTTGCAAACTCGTACACGCGCTCTTTCACAAACGTATCCATCGTTAGCCATGTTTTTAGGAATCCTTTGTTTACAAGCTGTCTTAGGGCTTGATCGCATGGCCTCTTTTCCATTCTGACCTGTAAGCAAACCTGTTTCAGCGTCGCCGGTGTCTTGCGTTTCTTTAGGTAGTTCAAGATCTTGGTTTGCTTGTCGGTTTGCGTGGATTTCCATTTGATGGAATCACTCATGTTGTGATCGCCGCTCATAATTTTCTTTGGTAGTAGTAAGACCAAGCACCAACATGTTGCTTGAATAGTTTCTCTTTCGAGATTAGCTTTCGAGCCTCTAACGCACGAATCATCTTGAGCGCGTTTTGTGTCGTGCATCCAAACTGATCGGCTAAGTTTTGCAGTGACTTAGGCTCGGTCAATGCCTCAAGGTAAATCTTCTGGGTTTTTGTCAGCGGTCTAAAGCGCTTGATGATTCGCTTGCCAAACTTCGCAACTGATTGCTCAAACTCAGGCCGACCAGAGATCATCACGCCCATCGTCTTTGCAAGCATCAATACCTCTTGCTGGTTCATACGTTCTTTTCCTTTAGCTTGGCTTCGATGTATCGGGCAAACCTCACACCGTCCTCATTCAAGAAAAGTGCTTCCATGTCCTCCTCCGTCAGCCCAACCCATTCTTTCTTTGGTGGTTCTGGCCCATTCCACACACCGTCGATAAAACCTGTACCTCCATCTGGCGACACTGCGGTCTTTTGGCTAGCACGGGCGTAATTAAGACCTGTACCTTTACCTGGCGATAATACGGTCACAAGCCCAGCATGACTTATTGGATCACTCTCCAGCGCCTCAAGCGCCACCTGCATAGCTTTTCTGCTCATGATTTCTCTCCTGTCGCCTTGGCGATAGCGGCACGGGCTTGGTTGTAGGCTTCCTGAATGGCTGTCTCGTGTACTGGTGCTGCGCGGTTTGCGACTCTTTCCCAGCGCCACTCAAGAGCAGACGTGGCTTCTTGTAACGCTTCCAACAAATCAGGCGCAGCGGCGATCAGGCGGGCGTTAGCGATAGCTTCTGCAAACTGATCCGGATCTGTCCGGTCAAAACCGCCAATTGCGGCGTAGCGGCTCGCGCCGTAGGGAGTCTTGTTTGGTGACTCTGTGCGGACAACGATGCTGTGCGGGAGATCGGCCACTTCCCATGGCCCTGGTGTGTGTTTCATAGCTTCTCTGCTCATGTGTTCTTCTCCTTTAGTTTGGCTTCTAATTCGTCTTTGAAATACTCAAGACCGACACGAGTTGGTAACGAGTATTTTTGTGCGATAGCCATAAATTCCTCATCCATCAGACCAACCCATTCACGCTTTGGCGTGGCGTAAAGCGGTATGTCGCAATTGCTAGTGCCTAATTTGCCCTTGTCTTTAGCTGGAATGATCTCTTGGTCATCATCATCAAAATCTAAGCCACTTGCCCACGCCACCGGCTCTTGCTTCTCTGCTTGCTCAATAGCTTGACTCAGGATGTCTTTTGCGATTCGAACTTGTGCGCCATGTGACATCACATAACCCAACGCATCCAAGGCTTGTTTCATCGCTTCTATGCTCATTTGTCAGCCCTCGCTATCGCTGCTGCATTCGTGTACTTCTCGCCGTAACGCTTCCTCAGCTTTTCTATGTTTGCTTTCAAAATATCTTCGCGATCCAAGCTAAACGCTTGCCTTATGCCTTCAAGGTAAAACTCTATGTCGCCTAACTCTTCCACAAGATTCGTGAAATCCAAAGGCTTTTGATAGATCGCAAACTTTTTGATGGTGTCTAGCAGCTCACCAGCTTCACCAGACACACCTATAGCCATGTGCAAAGCAAATGCTTGCATAGGCGTAAGCTCATCAACAATGTCTTGTCCTGGCTTTGCCAGTTCAAAAACTAGTTTCTTGTGTTCTTTCATGGTTACCTCAAAATGGCGCTGGTTCAAAAGGAATAGGCTCAGGCTTTTTAGGCTTGACCCATTTATTACCCACAAACGCAGCGAACGGCCATTTGCCAGCCTTTACCGCCTTCTTGATGGTTTGGTCTACTTTCTCGTCTTTCATGCTCGCCTCATCAGTGATTTAAGTTTGCTGATCTCTTGCAATCCTCGCTCTTTATCAATTGGAGCAGCAAGCATTTTCACGATAGGCGGGGGCGCCATCCGACAGACGGCGCGAAACTGTATGACGTTCGGCGGTCTGTCTGGCAAGCATTCAAGACCGTAAGCGATCTCATGCGGTCTAAATCCGGCCAGCTCTTTAGCCCAGTTTTGCATGACTTCTTGGATCTGAACGTCTCTGTACTGATCTACAAAAGCCTTGCCATAAGTAAGCGCCATCTTCTTAAAGATGATCTCAATCACTTGAATGTCCATTAGCCCTCCAGCAGATCTTGGTGGGGCGTGATGTCGATCTCTCGCTTATTACCAAAGATGACATCAATAGCATTCTTGTAGTGAGCGTCTTTTCTTATGTCGTCGGTAATCCACTCGGCCTTAAATCCAGCCCATCCTCGCTCGCATGAAAGCTGGAAGACTTCAGCGATAGTCATGCCGGCCGACTTAGCCTCTCTTTTTAAGCCTTCAAATGCTGCGGCTGTGAGCGGAGCCCTTTTCTGTTTTCGCAGCTCTTTGTAAGACCCCCAGAGAACATCAGAAACACCTTCCGGCTTCTCGACAATAATGTTTTTAATCTTATTAGAAGAAGAAGATGAAGAAGAAGATGAAGGGGTTGGTTTTTGTTTAACCTCTTTTATAACCTCATGGTTATCCTCAAGGTTAACCTTGCCCTTAGAAACAAGAGCCGGATTACCACCCTTCTTTCCGCCTAAAGCCCTAATTTCTCTAAGATTTTCATCACGAATCATGCGCCGTGAGCATATAGAGCCATCTTCGGCAACGTCATAAACGCCAGCAACCTTTAATTCGTTAAGCCAAGCGTTAACAACCTCAATGGTCTCACCAACCATACGGGCAAGGTTATCGGGAAGGATAACCTTATCGCCAACCTTAAGGTGACCATAAGGTTTACCTTCGTGCATGAAGCAAATCATGTCAATCCAAAGCCCTCGGGCTCCAGTAGAGCAAGATCTAAGGCCAGTATCTCGAAGCCAATCTGCGGGATAGAACTGAAACGACGGTCGTTTCATAATGCTTACCTCTCATCAAAGGTTGTCATCACTGAAGAGCAAAAGGCAGGTGGGTGATGAGACCACTTTTCGGGAGCTACCCTAGCCTTTGCGTACTACTCAACAATCGTATTCAGAAATCCACAATCTTGCAAGTCCATCCTGCCTTTAGCTTTCCCCATCCGTGAACGGTGATCTTCCACCCTGCGGCCAAGATCGTAGACAGATGCTCTGACTCTTGTATCTTGGTTACCCTGGCAGCAACATTACCTCGGCTAGTTGTCTGCACCAAGAGCGTCTCGCCTTCCCTGATCGCCAGTATGTCGCCTATGCCGAATAGGTCTTGCCTGATCCTTGCATGAGGGTTCCAGCGCTCTACGATCTGGCAAAGATAGCCTTCAGATCTGAGCTTTTCTAGTGATCGTTGGGTTGGTGATTTACCGCTCATCTGCTAGAACCCACCTTTCGTCTGCCCGTGTTTATAAGTTAAAGATACCTGTTTTATAGTGAAGTTTCTTACTTAACGGAGTTTTACATGAGGAAAATAGAATGGATGGCTTTCGTAGCGTTAGGGATGTTTTACGGTCTCCTGATGTTTCTGTTCGTGAGGTAAAAATGAACGTCTACAACTTAATCGCAAAAGTATCGGCTGACCTTTGCCAGCATGGAATCTCTAAAGACCGCAAAAATGCTCAGCAGTCCTACAACTTCCGCGGGATTGATGACGTTTACAACGCGCTGGCCCCGATCATCAGTAAACACGGTCTTGTAATCCTGCCTCGGGTTATGCGTAGAGAAGTGTCTGAGCGCATGGGCAAAACCGGATCGTCACTCTTTTATGTCGTGGTCGAGGCTGAGTTTGATTTTGTCTCTTCGCACGATGGAACCAAGCACACGGTCAAAACGTTTGGTGAAGCTATGGATTCAGGCGATAAGGCTACTAACAAGGCTATGAGCGCTGCTTACAAGTACGCAGCTTTCCAGACGTTCTGTATCCCCACGGAAGGCGATAACGATGCCGACGCGACTACACATGAAGTAAAAGCAGAAACTCCAGAGTTCACAGAAAAATTAATGCTAATTGCGGCCGCCAGCAAAGAGACACTGAAAGATGTGTATGAGAAGTATTACAACGAATACAAGGATTATCCTAACCTTCAGAAACAGATCATCAAGGTTAAAGATCAACGTAAAACAGCATTAGGAATAGGACAATGAACACAGTAAAAGCGTTAGCTATAGATAAAGCGTTAAGACTGCTTAACGCGTCTGGATGCAAATATTTTGTAATTGACGAAGAAGGTAAAACTTACGGTGAATTGCCAACCGCAAAAAAACTTAAAAAACCACGAAAATACAAACCCGGATTAATGGCTAACTATTTCAAACCTTTTTTGATTGACGCAAAAATTGGAGATGTTGTTGTCATTCCCTTCAATGACTTTGACCCAAGAACTTTATCTGGCGCAATTACCGCTTATTTGTCTGGCACTTGGGGCAAACAATCTTATAAATCTTGCACTACAAATTCTTCTGTTGAAATATTGAGGTGCTCATGAGAGACCCACACGCCGCTGTTGATTACATCCTAAAACACGCTGAAAAGTTTGCAGACGCTAGGGCTCAACGTGTGTATCTAGAAGAGTTTAGAAAGAGCAAGAAAGCCCTGCTAATGCAGCTAAACACCGCTCAGCCGATCTCTGCCCAAGAGCGTGATGCGTACGCTCACCCTGAGTATTTGGAGCTTTTAGAGGGCTTAAAAATAGCCGTGGCGATTGAAGAAAAGTTACGATGGGATCTCATTGCCGCTCAAGCTCGAATCGAAATTTGGCGCTCAGAGCAAGCAAACGCCAGAGCAGAGATTAGGAACACCCAATGACGTATAGAAACCAAAAACTATTGGAAACCGTTCGTGAATTCGAGTGTGTGTTGTGCGGCGCAGAAGATGGAACCGTCGTAGCCGCGCACAGCAACCAGCTACGCGACGGGAAAGGAAAAGGGATAAAGGCTCATGACTACAGGATTGCCGCCCTGTGTTATCGGTGTCACATGGCTATAGACCAAGGGCACAGAATGAATAAGCAGGAAAAAGAAGCGATGTGGGAAGAAGCCCACCGCAAAACAATCGGGTTTTTATTTGAAAGAGGAAAGTTATGGGTTCAGTGAATAAAGCGATCATCATCGGTAACGCAGGAAAAGATCCGGAGATCAAATACACGGATGCAGGGGTTGCTGTTTGTACCTTGACGCTAGCAACCAAACATTCTTGGAAGCAGCAAGACGGTAGCCGCCAGGAAAAAACAGAATGGCATCGCATTGTTTTCTGGGGAAAGCTAGGCGAGATTGTCGATAAGTACGTAAAGAAGGGCTCCCAGGTTTACGTCGAAGGTCGTATCGAAACACGAAAATGGACGGACAAAAACGGTAACGATAAATACACCACCGAAATTGTTGCTGACCAAATGCAGATGCTAAGCGGTAGACCTAAAGCAGAAATAGATAACGATGAAGAGGTACCGTTCTGATGGAGCAGGGAACTGAGGAATGGAAACTTGCTCGGCTCGGTAAGGTCACGGCATCCAGGGTATCGGATGCTCGTGCCAAAACTGGAACCGCAACGCGAGCTAATTACATAGCCGACATCATTACAGAGCGCCTTACAGGCTCACCAATCGAGTCTTTTACCAATGCTTATATGGAATGGGGAACGGCTAACGAACCGCTAGCAAGGGCTGCGTATGAGATCAGAACGGCTATTTGGGTTGAGCAGGTTGCTATTGTCGATCATCCTACGATTAAGTCGTTTGCAGCGTCGCCTGACGGCCTTGTTTGGACGGATGGCTTACTCGAAATCAAATGCCCTAAAACGTCAACGCATCTAAATTGGATGATGAAGGGAACCGTACCTTCTGAACACAAGAATCAAATGCTTGCTCAGCTCGCCTGTACGGGTAGAGAGTGGGTTGACTTTGTTTCTTTTGATCCACGGTTGCCCGAGCATCTTCAATTATTTGTTGTTCGGTTTCAACCAGACCCAAAAGACATTGAAGACCTAGAGGCAGATGTAATGACTTTTTTACAGGAAGTTGACACAATGCAAAGGAAATTAGGATGAGCTGGAGAGAGTTAATTGCAGAGCAAAGAACCCCGCGCACATTCAAACCCGTCGAGGAAATCTGGCGACAATACGGCTGGAAGCCGCCCTCCACAGAGTGCGAAGACACCATCGAAAAACATAAAGCATTTCGAGCCTGGAGCCTCGGAGAACTGGTTGTCGATCATCAAGGAAGTCAAGAGCAGTGATCGACAGGAAATTTCGGCAGCTTACGAAAAGGTTATGCCGCTGGTCATCGAGGATTGGGCTCACTGGCTTTTATCGAAGCCTAAGACTCGGCGGCTCCCGCTAATCGAGCAGATCGCAAAACATCACGGTGAGAGCGTTGGAGACATGGTTAAAAACGCTCTTATCCGCTTGCATAAAGTCTAGCCTCGTCGCGCCTTCTTTTCACTAACCCAGGCATTTCTTTACCTGCGGCTTTCGTCCACATCATAAAAGCCTCGGCCGCGCCCTCGTAATCGCCTCGATTGTGTCGCATCCGAATCGTCGAGCGCTGTAGATTTCCTAATCCAACATTAAACCCAAAGCTGGTGAGTGCATCAGCGCGATTATAAGTAAGACCAGCAGGACATAATCGGCGTACGCCAGCCTCAAATTTCTGTAGATCAGCCGCCAAAATCTCATCGACTTCTGCCATCGTGAGCGTTCTATCCCATCCGCTTGGGATCGGTAAAGAGAGTCTCTCTTCAAACTTCACCCTTATGTGTGATGGGTCGATAACGTGGCCTACGCCGATTGTCCACAATCTCGCAGGGCAGCGGTAAGGTCTAAGCCTTACGCCCTCGTGATGCTTGAGCATCTCAAGAGACTTACTTTGCAAATGCTCGGCTTCCAAAATGGAATGCAATGATTGCAGCCCAGATCTGCTGCGTCTCATCATCCCAAAGCTGATTCAGCATTTGATCGAACGGTACGTTCATTGTCCACGCGTACCAAAATCCCGCAACATCGACAAAGACCAGTAGCGCAAACATGCCATAAGTGATTACTGGCCTGACTAGAGCTCGAAGGTTTTTTACCCACTGCGAAACACCGTCACCAAGGGCTATATCGTGCGCGTAGAGCGCTTTAATCTCATCCGCTTGCGCTTGTATCTGAACCTGTTCCGTTCGTATCTCCTCGACCCGCTGTTGAGCCAGGAAGCCTTCTTTTGCCATGTCTAGCTCGCGCTGCATCTGAAGCTGTGCAAGCTGTAGTTCGTGAGCCTTATCTTTCGAGTCCTGCCAAATGTCAAGAAGCCTGGGGACGCCTCCGGCTAGGAAAGAAAGAAGCGACGAAAGCAAAGTCATCATTTCTTGGTTAACCTCTCGCGCTCTTCTAATAGCCTGACTTTTACTTGCAGCTCGTTGATATGCTGCATCAGCTGTTCTTTTTGCATCGCTCGTTTCTCTGCGCTGATCGGGCTATCAGTTGGAACACCTTCCTTCGTAATAAGCGCTGGCATGGAACCCTCGATCTTTGTTAGCCGTGTCGAGAAGTCTGCGACTTGACCTAGTAACCAAGCTAGCGAAGCAACGATTACAGGAATGACAGCCTTTAGAACGTCCGACCAATTCATTTATCTTGCTTATGGTCTAGCTTGTCAAAGATCTTAGCGAGCATGTTTTTTATGTCGCTGATGTCTTTCTCGTAATCTGGCTTTAGAACATAGGCATGAGGCAAACCTTTTTCTAAATCTCTAAGGTCGCGCTGTAGCTCTTGCTGAGCTTCCCAAACCACACGAAAAAACCAACCAAATGCGGCTGATAAAACACCGAAAGCAATGTTAAGAAGCGTTTGAGAGTCCATAATATTCAAGATTCCTAGCGAGTCGTTCATCATCCGGCGAAAGCTCCGCCGCTATTTGCCCGTATCGTATCGCTTCGTCTTTAAGCCCGAGATTGTGGGCTGAGATTGCTGCCAAGTCATAAGGCTTAGATCCCCATACTTCGGGATCACAGGTGTATACCAGTTCCTTATCTTTGATCTCAAGCGCCATTGTAGACGCGTGAAAGCATTCTTTCCACATATGCTTACGATATGCGCTCATCGCAAAATCGACCCACGGTTCCCTCGTTCCTGGAGCCTCGGCAATAGCCATTCTGTACCACTTCAGCGCTTGCCAGTAGTCGAGTTTCTCATCGTAAGCCTTGCCTAAAAGACGCATGGCATAACACCGCTCGTTAGGCCAAGTAGCCTCTGGCATGTTGAGGTATGAATTAAGAGCGGTAATCGCCTCATCCCAAAGACTGTAAAACGTCAACTCACGCGCAAAGTAGAAAGCGTTTCGCGGTTCGCGTGGATTCTCCTTAACGGACATGCGTAATAGGTCAAGATACTGACCACGGCTCTTAGTCGGATCTGGATAATGACTTACCAATAGCTTGTCGGTCTCGGCATACACTTCTGTAATTCGTAGATCAGGAATTGGATACTCATGCACAGGGCAGAAAAATGAATAGCCGTGGCGAGCAAAAATCTTTTCATACCTAAAGCGGATCCCCTGCCCCCAGTCAAACAAGTAACGCAGACGTGTTGTCTTGCCTAATTCCCATACCCTTTCAATTTCTTCGCGCCATCCCTCTTCTAACACTTCATCCAGGTCTAAGCTGACAATAATGTCAAAGTCTTTTGGAGTGAGGGCAATAGCGACATTCCTTGCTGCGTCAAAACGCCAAGGAGATATGCAAATATCGTAAACCGTAGCCCCACATTCTTTGGCTAACTCAACCGTTTTATCAGTGCTTCCCGTATCGGCAATTAAAATTAAATCAGCATCTTTAGCCGAATTACAGAACCTCTTAACAAACTGCTCTTCGTTCTTTGATATTGCGTTAACGCAGATTTTCATGTCGTGTCCTGTCCTGTTTACATCATTTGAGCTGTCGTTAAGTTGCTTACTTGGTTAGTTGTAATGTTCACGGCAATTGGCTCGGGAGTGATTTCTTCTAAGGGCGAAGTCTGCCAAGCACTCTCTACCCAAGTCCTACTCTCGTGCTGCCAGTTCCACTGATAACCTGCTCTGTCTGCTGGCTTAGGGTCTCTTACGATCCATTCCCAGTTTAGCCATACCAGTTCTTTGTCAGCAGGAACCTCTGTCGGTGGTGCTGGAGCCTGTTGCCAGCCTTCAGTGCCATCAGTTTCAGTGCTTGGGATAGACCCGTTCTTTGTCCAGTATTGCATGGTCTAGTCCTATAACGTGGGAAACGCTGCTGTTGGGAGTGCAAGATCATTGGTACCGTTAAACACCATCTTCCCTGCATTGGCTCCAGTTCCGGTGACGTAGCGAGCGTATTTACTAACTCGAACGTCTTGTAAGTAGCCATTTAATGTGGATGCTGTAACCGGAGCGCCGCCGTTCCAATAAGTTCCAACACCTAGAGGAGCGCTTTGTCCGTAATCATTTGTGTCGGCGTAAGTAGAGCCTGTTTGCGTTCCGTCAAGAAACATCCTTGTAGACCCTGACGCTCTACACACGGCTAAGTGATACCACACACCAGTGCTTGGAGATGTACTACTTGTTATTCTGTCGCCCCCTCCATTATAAAACCTTATTGTTGAGTTAATGTAAATATGAGGGTTTGTTGAAGCCGTTCCTGACAAATTGCTGAATATCGTAGATGTTCCAGTGCTATTGAAATACACCCAAAACTCAAT
>JACCEB011705381.1_pt1 | contig 12841 bp, 8 predicted proteins | sample 7454761 | NCBI WGS metagenome assembly JACCEB01 (sample SAMN15323454, study PRJNA562643) | freshwater metagenome | isolation source: river surface water | place: USA:Blue River Watershed | collected 2017-08-18 | reverse complement strand
GAACACATATCTAAAATTTTACCCTTCGGTATATTTAATTTTTCACGAACACTTGGTGATGTTATATAATATAAAATAAATTTAATAAAATGATTGTGAAAATCTTGATATGCTAAACGTCCTGCACGAACATTTTCAACATTTTCATCTATACCTGCAAAATAAGGTTGGGCAGCTTCAATTGTTCCCGATTCAGTATCACTTCTTGGTACTTCTCCTGAAAATAAGTTTTCTTCAGTTACCGGAAAACGAATAGCATTAAATACATCAATAGCTATCATTTCATTATTTGCACCAATTTTTTTACCTGATTTATATAATAATGTTTTATCTTTGCGTTTTCTATAAGGTTTCCATTTAAATCCATCTTCAGCATTAGGATCATAACCAAATTCAACTACTGTTTCATCTTCAATTAATTCTTCTGTTTCATGAATTGGATCTCTTGCTATCATTTTATCTTCATCATTAATTATAATATTGGCAATATTAAATGCAGATGCTGTATCATTATTTGTATGATCAGGATTAAATTCAACTGCAATTGGTACTCTTTTACGATTTCCTGTATCTTTAAAACTTCCAACATATAAACGAACAGTTTTACATTGTTTTAATTCAGCTTCTTTTTTACCTTGTGGTGTTTCACGATAAATAATATGAGGTGATTTTGTATCTTTACCATTATCATTTTTAAGTGTTTTAATTAAAAAATCAATTGTATTTAAATGTGGAGGTTTCCATTTTAATAAATGAGGCCATGAACCTCCCTTTTCAGGGTATTTTTCATTAATAGGTGTAAAAATAATACCATCTGATTTAAATAATTGTTGTCCTCTTTCTTCCCACATTCTTTTTATTTTACTAAACATATGTTTAGGATCTTCACCTTTATTTAATACAATAAAATCATAATGTTTCATTTCTATTTCAATACTATTATTTTTTTCAAAAAAATTTGCATATGTTCTTGATTTAGATGCATAAAAAAAACCTCGTGATAATAATCTTGAATTCTTTCTTCCATCTTTATCACTCTTCAATACTATTAATGGTTCTCTTCTGACATCACGTCCTTTTTCAAACAAAATATCATACATCATATATACTCTTCTTTCACCTAATTGTATTAATTCACCTTCAATTAATGTTTCACACCAATTTGTATCTTTATGACCTGTATCAATTATTTGAAAGTTATTATTTATTAAAAACATTTTACCATTTAATGATTCATCTTCTGATTTTAATACATACAAAAAATATCTATCACCATCTGCTTTTAATGTGATTGCATATGGTGAAAAAATATTAATTCTTGTTTCACTTTTTACCATATTAAATCTATGAAATGTTACTGGGTTTGCAGCTATAAAATCTGGATCTCCATTAAACATTCTGCATTTTGTTGTTTTGCTATATCCATCAATCACTTCTTTAATTAATGATTGTTTTAATATCATATCATTATTTTGTAAAGTTGATAAAATAATAGAACAATATAATACAAATTTATTTGCTATATCTTCTTCTGAAAATTTTTTATCTTTTCCAATATATTCTATCTCAATTTCAAAAGATGGTATTGCTTTTAATGTATTTGAATTTTTTAAATCAATACCAGTACCCATTTTTGTTGTTGTTAAATCAATTGAAAATAATCCATCATCACTAAAAATTGAATAACGATTTTTCATTCGAAAGACTTTTTGTACATCTTTTGTCTTCTCTTTGTTTAATACTAAATTTTTATCATTTTTATTTATCTCATCGCCAGGTTTTTCCCTATTTAATGAAAAACGAATCGGATAATTTTCATCATCTATTTTATCCAATTTTTCCTTTTCTATAAATACTAATTTATCTTCATCAATGTTATCAAAACTATTATTTAACCAATATCTTTTTACATTATCTTCTCCGATAACACTTAATCTTGTGGTCTCATAATCACTTTGATTTGTATAACCCGTTTTTACCAATATATCTAATATTGTACTTGTTTTAAATGATAATCCTAATCCATTATTTTCCTTCTTATAGGTTAATTTTTTAAATACTCTATTAAATCCTTGATAATCTACCTCAATTCCTTTAAAATTCTTACCAGCTATACGAGCTTCTAACTCATATGTTGATTGTTCTTTTGCCTGGATAATAAAAGAACATAATTTTTCAAAGGTTCTCTTTTCTAATTCCATTTTAAATATATACTCTAATATCTTTCAATATTATTATTTTAAATCCAATTTATCCATTTTTTTATTTTTAATTAAAATAATTCAATTTAAAAAAATATTTTTATATGTAAAAAGTTAGAATTATTATATTTTATAATAAAAATATTATCAATAATGATAATAAATTATAATTAAATATTTTATTAATTTTTAATAAAATGTATTTTAAATAGTTTTTAAATTTTTAAAATTATTAAAATAAAAAAAAATGATATTATATTTGTTTATTATTAAATTTTAAGTAAATCGTCAATTAATTCACTTTTAATTTTTTTTATTTGTTTTCCTGTTTTTTCAGATGCTTTTGTGATAAGAACATTATTTTCATTTGCTAAAATTTGTAGTTCTTCTAATTTTAATTTTGTTAATTCATTTTGTTTAAACTTTTTAACAACAGGTGATTCAGTATTTTCTAATTCATCTTTTATTTCATCTTCATCTTCACTACTACTTTCATCAATATCCTTAAAATTTAATAATTCATCAATGTTTAAATATTGCCAAATATTTTTCAGAATATTTTCTTTTTTAGACAACATTAAAATTGATTCTGATTCTTCTGTTTTATGTACAATTGGATAATATAATTCATTTGAATATAATAAACATATATTAGGTACATAAGGATTCATTCTACCTTTAAATTGTTTAGTCGCAAAATATGAACTTTTTGTAAAATCTATTTCACCTGTAGGAAGTATAAAAAATATGAAAATATTGATTCCAAAAAAATCACAAACATATTGTTGAATAATATAAAATTCATCTAATTCAATTTTACCTGATAAAGCTTTATTCATAACTGAATGAAAAATCTCTTTTTTAAACTTTCTATTTCGATGATAAAAGAATTTTTGATAATTACCTTCAGATACTGATGTATCATGCATTTTTTTTAAACAAGATTTGATTTCCATTTCTCTTTCTTTTTCATTTTTTAAAATAAATTCTTCATTAAAAATTGTAAATACTGATGATAAAAAAGTAAATACATAATTCTTAATATGATATTTACTTTGAATAATTGAATAATCCGCAAATTCATTTTCGTAAATAACTTTAAACGCATTTAATAATTTTTTATAAAATTGATTCGATGATTGTTCTAAGCGCTGTGCTAAATCATTTTCTGTTTTATTCATATTTTTAGATGTTGAATCAATATTATAACTCGTTTTCTTTTTATTTTCATTATCATTATTATTATTATTAATTTTATTAGAATTAGATGTAAATAAACTAGTTGTTATTATATTATTTTTAGATTGTGAATTATTTGAAAATAATGATTTTTGTTTATTTTTATCTAATTTAATAAAATTTGAACGATAACCAGAATTTAAAGATACCTTAAATAGGTCTTCTGATTTATTTTCTTCAAAATTATAATCTTTTTTCTTTTCAAAATTAAATAATTTTTCGAAAAAACAATTTTCAATATGTTTTTGATTTATATTTAATGATTGAATTATATTATCAATTGATAACATACGATTTAAATCGATTTGTTCTTTGTTTTGTTGAATTACTTCCATTTTTGTATTATAAAAATATCTCTCTTTATAATATTATTAAAAATCCTTTATATCCAAATTAATTGAATTAATTTTAATTTCAAAAAAATCATTTTTTTTTTCATTTAATTAAAAATAAATATGATTAAATTTTTTTTTCGAAAAATAAAAATTATTCATTATTTTCATTTTCATCTTTATCTTTATCTTTATCATGTTTCTTTTTTGATGTTGTATTATTATCTTTAGAATCTTTATATGATTTTAATATTCTAGCTTTACTACCAGTATATTTAATTTTCTTTTTTTTATTTACAAATTTATTTTCGTCATCATTTTCTTCACCACTTGATAAATCTAATTGATATGATACTTCTTCTTCTGGTTCTGATAAAACTTCTATTGTTTTATTTTCCTGGATTTGATGTATAAAGTTTTGATTAAAAATATAATTTTCATAATTTTCTTCATTTAATTTATTAATATCTTTTATTCTTTCTCTCTCCTCTTCTATAATCTCTTCTTGTACTTTTAAATCTTTCTTTTTTTCTTCAATATATTCAATAAATTTATAAACTTTATTTATAACTTCTTCTTCTACATTAGTTATATTTATAAAAATACCATTTGTATTTTCAGAAAAACTACATTTTTCTTCTTTAAAAATGTTAAAAATTTCAATTAATTCAAAACGATTTAAATTTTTTATTAAATCTTTTAACTTCTTTTTTCTTGATAACAAACTTTCATTTTCATTTATATTTTTTAAATCCATATATTCAATTAATATTTCTTCTTTTTCAGGTGTATTCAACATATTATCATTCTCATTTTCATTACTATTTAAATTAGTATTATATTTACATTTTTCACTAACAATATATGAACTAAACATAATCTTTATTATGTTTTTCGAATATTTTAATTTTATTATTTTTACGTATTGTAAAAATAAGTGTTATATTTTATTTTTAAATATATTTAATTATTCTGTATCATATCCTTCATCATCTCCTCCATCATCCATATCATCATCCATATCATCATCCATATCATCAAAATCATCTCCAAATTCTTTATTATCTATTTCACCAATCTTATTAGCTTCCGCAATAAATTCATCCATTTGTTCTTCTTCTGGTTGTCCTAATTCATCTTCATCATCTTCATCTTCTTCTTCATCATCACTTTCTTCTTCTTCACTATCCTCTACTTCAATATCATCAATATCATTTTCATCTTCAACTGCATCTTCAATATCAAAATCTTTTTCACTTTCATCATCTTTTATAACCATCTTTTTATTAACTTCATTTTCTTTAATATTTTCTTTCTTTTTATTTTTCATACCATATATTTTACCTGTCACTTTAATATCAGAATCATTTAATGAATATTTTTTTGATTCTACTTCAATTCTTACTGTATCACCAATCTTAATCTTCATAAAATTATCTAAATTATTTTCATGATTTTTCTTTGGTACAAATATTGATAATGGACCATTTAAACACATTAAACCTACTTTTGTTACATGAATTACTTTAGCATCTATTACAGAACCTTGACTTGGATTACAAACTTCTGCTGAATATGCTACTTCATAAGTTATATCACCAGTAAAACGACTTCCTAATAGTTGACCAGCACTTCTTTTTAATAATCGAATACTTTCAGGACGAATATATCCTTCATCCATACATTTATTTTCAATTTTATTTTGCAAATAACTTACTAAATATTTATCTAAATTTTCATTTAAATACTTTGGATCTACTTTAATTTTTTTCTTTAAAATACATTTATAGTATATGTTTTCCATTTCTACTACTAATTTTATCTAGGTATTTTTTTTTAAATACTATTTAACTCTTTTTTTAAATTTATTAAAAAATCATTTTTTTTTTCATTCAACTTTCATTATTTCACTATTTTTTATTATTTCTTTAAATCATTTTTTCAATTTAAAGAATTTTCATATTTTTTTTAAATTAAATTTATAAAAAATTAATATTTTTAATTATTTTAAATATTTAAAAATTATTTAAATAAAAATAAAATGAATTCTTAAATGGGCTTAAAGAAAAAAAATTAAATCTATAATAAATAATAGAAAATGTCGATTGCTGTCCCAATCCAGATTAAGAACAATTTAAGTTCTGTTCAAAAAGTTTCATATTATGAATATCGTGATGATATACAAAATTTTGATATGGAAAACTATCTAAATGATAAATATGAAAGTGAAAAAATCAAAAGTGTATCTGATTTCTTAGAGATGTATAAAAAGATAGAAGATGAAGATTCGAAAAAACCAATATTTAGTCAAACTGCTAAATTTAAAAAGTTCCCAAATCATCTAAAATATTATAAATATGTTAAGTTTACACGTGATGATGATTCAAAGAAGAAGTGGAGTGTATTAAAACCTGAAAATGAGACTGAAAAAATTATTCTTTTTATTAATACATGTTTAAATAAAATCACTGAACAAAATGCAGAAAATATTCAAAAAGAATGGAATGATGAATTTATTAAATTTGATCATCCTGATTTATTTGAACTTGTATTTAATTCTATTTTTGAAAAGTGTATAAATGAATCAAAATATTTACCTTTATATATCTTATTAGCTCAAACAATTTGGAATAATCTAGAAGTTCATCAATTAAGATATGAAGTTATTAATTTAGATGAAGATTATTATGTTCGATTTAAATATGGTGAAAAAGAATATGGAGGTGACAAATTAAACGAAGAAAAATCATTAGGTCCTTTTGCATGTGAAAAAGATTGTCATAATGAAGCATATTTATATATGAATTTTAAACGTTATTTTATTAATAAATTAGAAGAAAAGTTTAAAAACAGAGATATAACCTTTACAAAAGAGAGAGTTGATGATAATGAATTTTTTGAAAAGAAAAGACAATTAATTGGTTTAATTGATATTCTTTTGCATTTATTCAAAGAAAAACATATACATATGGATATTTTACATATTATGATATTGCAATTTTTCCATATTCATCATAATGATTTTGATCCAATTGAAGAGATTGAAGTTGAATGTATTCATAAAATAATAAAATATTTATGTTTAAATAATTTTATTAATAAAATAAAATATCAAATATTTGATGAATATGTTAAAATTTTTAATGATTACAAAAGTTCAAATCTTCAAAAAACAACAAGAACAGAATTCTTTTTAAATGAGATGACACAGATATTGGAAAATCCTGTTAAATACTTAAATGATAACAATTTGAGTACATTCAATGAAAAAGAAGTTAAAATAACTGTTAATAAGTTTATTAATCAAAATCATTATAAAGGTTTACGAGAATATTTAGATCATAATATGATAAATGAAGAACAAAGATCTATAAGTTATGAATATGTTCTTAATTTATTAATAGAAAAGAAAGATACACGAAAAGATTGGAACATAATATTTGACAATTCTCAATTTACTAATATATGGATTAATAAAATGGGTAAAATTATTGAAAAGATAAATGATTTTGCATTAGATATTCCAGATATAGGTAAAAGACTTGAAAAAATGATTAAAGAGATGAGAATTTTTAGTAGTAATAATGAATGGTTTGAAAGTATTAAAAAATATAATGAAGAAAATAATGATGATAGTGATGAAGAATGGGAAAAACTAAATAATGATGAAGAATTTGCATTTGCTGTAAGAAGATAAAATAAAATAAAATATAAAAAATAAAATAATAATTCTTTTTTTTATTTATTTAACAATAAAAATTGTTAAAAAATTAAATAAAAATTTAAATTTTTATGAATCAATTTGATGATTAAAATCGATATTTTTAATTTCTTCCAAAAACTCTTCTCTTGTCCAATAACATCTTTCTGGATACAATGGTGTATATTTTTTACATTTTTCTATAAACCATTCTTTTTCTTTTTCCCATTCATCTTCTATTTTATGTATTGATTCTAATTTTATTATTCTTTTTTTAAAATCTACACCTATATATAATACATTTATATCTAATTCTTTACAAATAAAATAATAACCTTTTCTTAATTCACTTACACATTTTCGTGTACCTTCGGGTGCTATGGCTAATATAAAATTATTTTTATCTTTTAAATAATCTATAATTTGCTGTGTTGTACCTTTTTTTGATGTATCAACTTGAATTATCTTCATTTTATTATCTAATAATTTTATAACAGGAGTTGTTAATTCTTCAAAACTTTTTTTCATAACAACATTCATTGTATAATTTTTTCTAAAATATAAATAATGAACAAAATAACAAATAAAAAAATCATGTATTGAAGTATGACTAGATACTAAAATAATTTTTGAAGGTAAATTTTCTAATTCTTGATTTGTGATTTGAATATCAAATTTTAAAAAATTTATAATATTATTTATAATTAAAAACATAAAATGTTCATAATCTTTTGATAAATATAAATATCCAAAAAATAATATGATTAAATAAGCAAAGTTATCAAAACTTAACATAATATTTTAATTCTCTTTATCATTTTTAGATTAATTTTTTAATAAAAATACGATAATTTTATTAATTTTAAAATAAAAAAATAAAATTTTAAATAATAATTTAATGGTTATATTTATTCTAAAGGTTTGGATTTAAAATTATTACGATGTTTTTTTTATCATATTAATATTTTCTTGACCTAGATCTCTATTTATATTTTTACCTGTTTTTATTTGTTTTATTTAAATTTTTGAATAATTCATTTCTGAAAGATCTTCAATCTTATTTTTAATTAAATTTTTTTATTATTTATTAATAATTAATTTTTTATTTATTTTTCTATATTGTTCTTCCCACATTTTATCACTCTCTTTCTGTTTTCTCAATCTTTCTTCTTCTCTTTGTTGTTTTAATCTTTCAAATTGTTGATATCTTAAACTATCTTCTGGTGTTGCATCATATGTTATTCTTTCTCTATCAGATTTTAATTGATCTATATTTTTATATTCTCTATACTTTACTCTTGATGCATCTATTAATAATGTTTCATCTACATGTGCTTTTTTATAATCAGTATATGTTAATGAACTATTACCACTATAATCACCACCTCCATTATCACCATAAGTTTTAAAACCGACATTTGCTGATACTAAAGCTTGTGGTTCTTGATATTCTACAATTTGGTCATTTCTTCTGTTCTTTTTAATATCATCAAAAGTAGCATTAAATATCTCTTTATTAAATTTAGTTCCAAATATTTTTGAATCATCTTTAAGTTGATTATCTTGTTCTTTATATAGATGTCCATAACCATCATTATCTTCATCTATATGATATTTTTGGAAAATATCATTAAAAGTATTAATATCAAATTTATCTTTATTTAAATAAATATTATGTACACCTTCCTCGTTGATATCATCTTTATATTTTTGTTGTTTAACTTCTTGTGTAAATTTCTTTTCATATTTATTTTCTTCTTCACATTTATTTAATAAATATATATAAGCTTGAGTTATTAATTGAAATTGATTTGCATATTGTGGTCCTGCCTTATCAGGATGATATTTAAGTGCCATTTTTTTATATGACTTTTTAACTTCTTTTTCACTTAAATTAAATTTTGATAAACCCAAAATCTCATATGGATTATAATTATCTTCAAACTCTTTAATTTTTTTTTTTAAAAAATCACTCTTTTTATTCATATGTTCTTCAAACTCATCTCTTCTTCTTCTCTCTTCTTTTTCAAACTCTATTCTCTCTTCTTCTTGTGTTTTATTATATTCATCTATATCTTGTTGAAAACTATAAGGTGATAAACTAAAATTTTCATAATCCCTTCTTAATATTAATTGTCTATTTTGATTTTCATTTTGAATAGTTCTTGATGGTTCTGGTCTAGGTGGTGTATAAATTAAATCTTGATTTGAACGATTTATATTTTGAGCATATAAATTTTCTGTTTGTTGAGCTTGAAAAAGATTTCTTTCAGACATCATATCTTCCATTCTTCTTGTTGTTATAAATTTTTGATCATAATTATCATTATTTGATAAATTATTTTGATACTGTATTTTTTTTCTATCTGAATACATACTATTAACTGTGTTTCCTCCTCTTGATTCTATTGGATCCATTTGAGGATATCTTTGATTATATCTTTGATCTTCAAATTTCTGTTTTTGTTGATTATGATGATTCTGTTGATTTTGATAATAATTTGCTATTTTTGGATCAATATTTAGAGAATAATTTTGTGTATTTTTACTATTTAATTTATCTATTTGTTGATAATCATATTTTTGTTGATCATAATATGGATTATTCTTCTGTTTTTCATAATTTTCTTGATATATTTTTTGAAAATATGTTACATTATCTACATTATTATCTATATGTACTCTGTTGTGATTTATATTTCTTTGATTATTATTTTGATATTGCAACTCTTTTACTTCATTCGGAAAATATGAATATTGGGGATTCTGTTGTTGATTAGGTCTTCTCGATATATTTTGATTTTGATAATTATTATTTAAATTATTATTTTTAACTACTTTACGAACTATACGTTGTTGTTGTTGCGGTGTTGATTCTTGATTACCCATTTTTGATTATTAAAAATTGTATCTTTAATAATAAAAGAAAAAAAAATAAATGATTTAACTAAAAAAACTATGATTTAAAATATTTATAAAATATCAATTTTTAATTTTCTCATAAAATTATCTTCTTTTGTAAATACCCAAATTTTAATATCTCTTTCTTCATATAAATTATATTCTTTATCATCAATTTTTATTTTTTTTATTTTTTTGTTTTCTAATTCATCATCATATTCATAATCTATTTTTTTTAAATTAGAATATCCAATTCTATCTTTTATAAAATATTTTTCTTCCATTTCATATTCTGGTATATATACTTTAATAAAATTTTCTGTCATTTCCATTAAATAACCTTTTACTTCTGTTTTTACTTCATTATTTTTTATCTTAAAAATATAATTCATTCTTTTTAAATCACGATCTAATCTTCTTGTTCTTTTAACAAAAATATTTACTTTATCTAAATCATATTTTTCTATACTTTTATTTAATAATAATAAGTGTATATAAAAATCTACACTTCGTCTAATAGGAGATGTAAAATGAGTGTACAAATCTAAATTCATCATTGAATGTCCCATATATTTATCTCTATCATAATATTGATAAAGTGCACTTTTCATTTCTCTTCTTTCTAAATATTTTTTGATTTTTGTGTTTTCCATAATTTTTAATTCTTTTTCTCTTTCTATTATTTTATTTGGTAAACATACTCTTAATATTGTTCTACTTGGATCTTCTAAATGATTAACCAAATATTTTGCTACCATTTCATTTGTTTTAATCATCCATAATTCAACATATTTATGTGAATCTAATTCCTCAAAATTAAATATCTCTTTTGTTTTTAAATACATTTGTTTCATTTCTTTATCACACTTTTTAAAATTCTTTTCTATCATATCATCAACATCTTCATATCTATAATTTTTTCTATTCTTTACTATACTTTCTCTAAAATACCAATTCTTTAATTCTATCTTATCACCGATTTCATATTGATATATTATTGATATTGCAAATCTTTTTTTATTTTCTAATAATGAACATAAATCATCCGCTAATTCATTTGGTAAAACATTATATTTTTTATTAATTAAATATACTGTACTTATTCTTTCTGATAAAATTTTAATCCAATCTTCTGAATTTTCAATATATTTAGTTGGTGATGCGATATGAACACCTATTTCAAAATTTTTTTCATCTATATATTTATAATGAAAAGCATCATCAATATCTATCGAACCGATTGGATCAATACTAAATACTTCATAATCAATATTATCTTCTTCTTTAATTAATTCTCTTTTTTCATTTAATTCTTCATTTGATAATCTCCATCTATTAAAATTTAATTCATGATAATATCTTAACATTTCATATTCTGAATCTTCTTCTCCAACTTTTCCTAAATATTCTAGTACTTGACCATGTGGTACTCTTTGTTTTTCATTCCATTCTTTAAATTCAAATACTACATACATTTTTATCTTTTCTTTTTTACTTGATGCTATATAAAAATGTTCATATTTATTATTTAAAGGTTTACATAAATAAATTGGATACCCTGAACTATTAATACCATATTGTGTGATTGAATCCATATATAAAATACCTACTATTTTTTTATTAGTTCGTGATTTTATATTAATAACTTCATTATTTAATATATATACTTCGTCTCCATAAATTGCTCTATTATTTTTTATATTTTCTTGTTTTTCATATATTTGAATATTTACATCTTCTGTTAAATCATTTATATTTATATGATTTTTATGATAATTCATATTTTTAAGTTCCTTAAATATATTATATCTTACTTTTTTTAAATTAAATTTAAAAATAGTTAATTTAAAAATAAATTTTTTTCATAAATTTTTATCATGAAGATCTTTATAAATTCTGTGATGATTCAAAAAAGAATTATTTGTTTTATTATTTAATGGTTGTATTGGTTCAAAACGAGCACCAATAGGTGGTGTATTTTTTTTATTTTGGTTTTCATAAAATAAATTATTATTATTATTATTATTATTATTAAATATTTGATCTTTAGGACCTATCTCATTAGTCGATTTGTTATTTAAATTTTGTAAATCTTTAAAAGTACCACTTATAAATTCAGGTGATTTATCTTTATTAGAGATTTTATCACTTCTGATTTCTTTTGGAAGTTTAGTGATAATAGTTTTTTCATGATCTATAAGAGGAAAAATGTATTCATCATTAAATTCAAAACTCATTTATATCTATTTTTATTTATATTAAAATATTTTATTTAATATAAAATTAAAAAATAATTATTTTAAATTAAATTATTTACTTTGATTTTTCAGCTTTTTTAGCCTTTTTTTCTTCCATTTCAGCTTCTTTTAATGATACTAATTTTTCAAGTGAATCAGCAATACGACCTACATCTTTACGAAGAGGACGGAAGTTCTTCATTTGTTCATTAAGACCTTGAAGTTCATTAT
>JACCEB010296584.1_pt1 | contig 12842 bp, 9 predicted proteins | sample 7454761 | NCBI WGS metagenome assembly JACCEB01 (sample SAMN15323454, study PRJNA562643) | freshwater metagenome | isolation source: river surface water | place: USA:Blue River Watershed | collected 2017-08-18 | reverse complement strand
GTGGTCTCCAGCACCCCGAGGGACTCGAGGTCATAGAGGGTGATCATGGTCTTGGGGTCGTCCTGCGGCACCCAGCGTCGGGCACCGACGAAGCCCGGCAAGGCGACGCGCTCGGGAATGTGCTCAGTGTCTAGCCAATCGTCGAACTCGTCGCGCGGCACCGCGGAGCTGTCCATGGCGATGATGTAGCCGGCGTGGATCTCTTGCATGGTGGGCTTTCTGGATTCGTGTCACTGAATACGTTGTTCGGGCTTGATTAGCCGCCCCCAGCGGGTGACCTCGTTGCGTATCAGAGTGGCAAATTGCTCTGGGGTGCCGCCTCCGGGTTCCGCACCGAGTTCGGCCAGGCGCTCCCGTACGTCAGGCATGGCAAGCACTTTGTTCACCTCGGCATTCAGACGCGAAACCACTTCGGGCGGTGTGCCGGTAGGCACCAGAAGACCCTGCCAGAGCGAAACGTCAAAGTCGGGGTAACCCGCCTCGGCGAAGGTTGGCACGTCGGCCAGCGAAGACTGGCGCTTGGCACCAGAGACGGCCAGCGCGCGCAACTTGCCAGCCTTCACCTGGGCAAGCGCCGGGGGAACAGTGGCAATCATCACCTGCGCCTGTGCCCCCAGCAGTGCGGTAACCGCCTGACCACCACTCTGGAAGGGAATGTGGACCAGATCCACCCCGTAGCTCGACTTGAACTGCTCTGTGGCCAGGAAGTTGAGGCTTCCGACCCCGGAGGAGGCGTAATTGAGCTTGCCTGGGGCGGCCTTGGCCTGCGCGACCAACTCTCGAACCGACTTGGCGGAGACCGAGGGTTCAACGACGAGCAAACTGGGCAGAACGGCAACCAGCCCGACGGGTTGCAAGTCCTTGGCAGTGTCGTAAGGCAATTTGGCCATCAAGGCGGGCGATGCACCCAATGCGATATCCGCCAGCAAAAGGGTGTAGCCGTCCGCCGCTGAGCGGGCGACGGCGGCAGTTCCGATGGTGGCACCGCCGCCACCACGGTTTTCCACTACCACCTGCTGCCCCAGGCTAGTCGAGAGCTTTGCGGCGATCAGACGCCCGATGATGTCGACGCTGCCGCCAGGTGCATACGGGACGATCAACTTGAGTGGCCTGTCGGGGAATCGGGATGCCTGCGCGTGTGCGGCTGGTAGCACCGCCAGGGCAGCGAGAGCAGCTACCCCAAGGGCAGCGAGGGAACGTCTTTGCATGCTTGTCTCCTTCTTGGTCATTCTGGGGATGCAACAGCGGCCGGGGGCAACCCCAGCAAACTGGCGGCGTTGGCATAAAGCGCACGCTCGAGCACGCGCGGTTCAATCGGAAGGGAGCGGAACCAGTCGGCGCATCGGTCGATCGGCAGGAACGGATAGGAGCTGCCGTAAATGAATCGCTCCGACAAGAACCCATTGATCGCCTCCACGTAATCACGCATTCCAGGCATGCCCGCTAGATACTGGTCCGGCGAGAGATAAACGTTGGCTCGGCGATAAGCCACGTGGAGGATCTGGTGAACCCAGGGCCAGGCACCGTGCGACACCACAATGGAGAGACCAGGGAAGTCTGCCGCCACACGATCGACAGCGACCGGATCGGTGTAGCCCAAGTCTGGTCCCGGGCTGCCGCCCGCCATGACGATGACCGGCAAGCCGGCGTCCTCGCAATATCCGTAGATCGGGTAGAGCCGTCGGTCGTCCGCCCGCATCGGCTGCGGATAGGAGCCCGGCTCGAGGTTGAGAGCGCGAAAGCCGTTAGAACGCGCCTGCTGGATCACCCGCCTGGCATGGCGGCGGTCCGTCGGGTCGATGGCAGCAGCGGCGATGAATCGATCGGGCCAGGCACGTGCAATACGCAGCACCTCCTCGTTGCCCACCGATCCCAGGCGCTCTGACAGGCGAGCCGGCAGAAGGCCCCATTGCACACCTGCTGCGTCCATCTCGGTGAGCATGGCTGGCATCGAGCGATCCCGCGCGGAGGGGGCAGGCTCGAAGCCGTGCATGCGCGTGATCCGATCCCGGCGGTCCGCGTCGGTATACAGGATCAGATCAAGGAAGCCACCGGTGGGCGGCCGCACCCGGAAGTCGACGACGGACATCAGGCAGTCAGCGGCTGCGGCCAGATTTCGGCCAATGCGGCGATGTCACTGCGATCCATGCCACGGCTTGCGGCGGCAGCGAGTGCGTCTGCGGCTGCATCGTGCACGCGACGTTCGCAGCCCAGCGCCTGGGCCAGACGTCGGCCGGCCGCCAAGTGTGCCTGGGCGTCTCCCACGGCAACCCGGGCCGGCTGGTACTGTCGCCCGGAGATGCGCGGGCCAAAGGCCTCGAGCGCCTTGCTGCCAGCGCCCGCCATCAATGCCTCCTGCAATGCGCCGGCTGCCAGACCTGCACGGCTGCCGAGCATCAATGCCTCGTTGACCAATGCCACCGTGCCATAACTCAGGGTCTGGACCAGGATCTTGGTCGCATGGCCACTGCCGGCCGGGCCCATGCGCATGAAGGTATCCCCCATGGCTGCAAGGAGCGGTTGCACCGCCTCCACGGCTCGGTCATCGCCCCCGATGAAGAAGGCCAGCTTGGCGTCGCGGGCACCCTGCACTCCGCGGGTCACCGGCGCATCGACATAGCCCATGCCTCGCTCGGCGGCAGCGCGGGCCAGGGCCGCCGAACGACCCGGGTCGGATGTGGAGCAATCGAGCAAGACTGCGCCAGCGCGCATGGAGGCCAACAAGCCTTCGGGACCGAACGCCAGCGCATCGACCTCGTCCGAGCCCGGAACCATCAGAACGGCTACACCCGCATCGCGCGCAGCGTCCTTCGCCTGGGCGGCCTCGGTCGCGCCCAACGCGATCAGGCGCTCGACGGGTTCGCGCCGACGGTGCCCGATCACGGTGACCCCAAAGCCCTTGCGTACAAGGTGGCTGGCCATGGGCTCTCCCATGTTACCCAGGCCGAAAAATGCGATGCGCGCGCTCATGCCGTCTCCTGCTGAACTCGGACGCCGGGTGCAAGCGGCCCGTGTCCGTCGCCCTGTTCTGGGGCGGGTCTCAGTCTAGGAGCGAAGCACGCGCCTGTTAACTACACGATTGCGATAGGCGCTATAAGGCATGGATATAACGAAGCCCGGGGCCCCTGTCGGAGATGAAGGGCTCAGACAGGGGCTGCGGCGGGGCGGTAACTGCGGATGTCGTCGTAGTGGACGAATTCGAGCCAGTTGCCCTCGGGATCGGTGGCCAGGCACATGGACACGCCCGGTCTCAGCGTGACGACCCCATCGCTGCGCAGGATGCCACCGGCAGCCTGCACCTGAACGGCAATGGATGCCAGGTCGTCGACGATGAAGGTCAAATAAGCGCAGCCCACTCGGGAAATGGGATGCGGGTCCCGAACAGCGTCTTGACAATCGCCCAGCGGCTGCGCGAGCTTGAAGCGGTCGCCGCCGCGCGTCTCGAGCCGAACGACGCGGTAGCCATTAGCCGATAGGCCAGAGCGTCGGCTTACATCGGCCGCAACGCTGATATCGGTCAAAACGGTACATGCCAGGGCCTGCTGATAAAAAGCCAGCAGGGTTTCGACATTTCCCGCCACCAGGCCCGCCTCAAAAGGTGCAACCACCTTCATGTCAGACCACCCCCGCATGCGTACCGCCTGAGGCTCGGGCGATCGCCACGGTCATCTCGATGACGCGCAGGCCATCTTCTCCGGTCGCCAGGCTGGCCGCTTGGCCTGCCAGCGCGTCGCTTATGGCGTCTATCTGCCCGCGAAACAAATTGGCCGGCTGGATGTGCTCGGATCGCACGCCGTCCGCGTTGCGCAGAGTCAACTCGTAATCGGGCACATTGCGCCAAGCCGGTACCACCAGCGTACCTGCCGTCCCCTCAATGGACAAGGCATTCAACCCGTCAGGTACCTCGCGGGTCACATGAACAAGGGCGTGGGCGCTTGGCCCCAGGCGTCCCAGCAGAGTAATGGTCTGAACTGGATCCCGGGTCATATCCGGGGGTGTGGTGCGCGCCGAAATATCGGTGAGTTCATGGCCTGTGAGCCAACGCGCCAGATCGAGCAGGTGCACGCCAAGGTCGGACAGCACGCCCCCCTCTGCTGCATTCTGGCGCCAGGTGCGTGCCTGCCCCACCGGGGAGGCGCCATGCAAAGTCAGGGCGCGCAGATCACCGATCGCGCCGCTGCGCACCAGCTCGCGCACCCGCGCCAGCACGGGTTCGAAGCGGAACTGGAAGCACACCGCCAAAAGCCGATCGGCAACAGCGGCAGCCGCAACCAGCTGCTGCCCCTCAGACGCTGTCATTGCCATCGGCTTTTCACACAAGACATGCTTGCCCGCGGCAAGCGCTTGCCTGGCGTGCTCGAAATGGAGGCTGTTGGGCGTGGCGATGTAGACCGCGTCAACTGCCGGGTCTCGCAGCATGGCCGCGAAATCCGCATGGGCGCGGGCGGGCTTGAACTTCTCGGCAAACAGCACTGCCTGCTCGGGCTTGTAGGCCGAGCAGGCAACCAATTGCGCTCGCTCGCTGGCCATGAGCGCAGGCGTGAAACCGTTCTGGACAACCCGGCCCAAACCGAAGATGCCCCATTGAATTGGACGATGGATCGTTTGCATTTGGCCTCCTTGGGACCCCGGAGCTGCCGAGGTCATCGATTTTTTTCGGCATGGGCGATCGGCTCTAGGCAGACTCAGCCAAGAGACGTGGCCCCACGAAATGTAGCGCCCCTTTGAGGTAGCAGACCACACCAGGCTCAGGCCACAATGATGTCGCCTACGTTGGAAGCAACCGGGCTGGCCTCGAGAAGCGTCACGCCGGTCCATGCGCCTTCCTTGACCATTTGCCTGACCAAGTCGATCGCCTCCTGCCGAACTGCGGCCGCTGCGGGCGACAATTTCTCCTCGGGCAATGCGTAGAGCAAATTGGGCCGAACCATGTGGGCGTCTGAGATCGGTAGCGCCCGCCAGTAGTGCGGCCCGTGCACTGCGTGGATTGCGGACATCGGCTTTATGGTCACGCCCATCCCGTCGGCCAGGCACCGCATCAGAAGAGGCAATGAGTCAATTTCGGCAACCGGATCGATCTCGATGTTCACACGCTCGAACTCCATCGAGATACGCCGACGAAGGCCATGGCCAGGGCTGGGGAGTACGAGGGGGAGCTTGGCGACCTCGGCAAGCGTTAAGGTACCTCGCTCGGGCGCGACAAGGGGGCTGTCGGCCGGGAGCATGACGAACATTTCTTCATCTAAAAGGGGCTCGACACTGTGCTCGGCGGCCGCCTTGGACCTAAAGAGAATGGCCAGATCCAGCTGCCCCAGACGGGTCATGTGTTCCAGATGGTCGCTCAGGCCCTCGACCACGCTGACCAGCACACCCGGCAGCCGCTGGCGCATATGCCGCATCAGCGGCAAACCCAATTGGCAATTGGTGGAGGGCGCCAGCCCCAGGGAAACCCGCCCTCTCAGGACAGAGCTTTCCTGCCGGGCAACCGAGATCGCCTGCTCAAGCTGGCGCAGCATGAACTTGGCGTGGTGGTACAGCGCCATGCCGTTTTCGGTGGGAGCCACACCGCGGGAGGAGCGAATCAGCAGGGGTTTGCCAACCTCCCCCTCGAGCCGCGCCATGTTCTGGCTGAGGGCCGGCTGGGCAATGAATAACTGCCGCGAGGCCTTGGCCAGGCTGCCGCTCTCGACGATCTGCACGAAATAGCGCAACTGGCGCATGTCCATGGGAGGGTCCTCGCAATAAGGCAGGATTATCGCTGCTGTCTTAAAACAGTATTTTTCCTTCTTGCCCACCGTCTGCATACTGGCGAGCGTTGCGGGTATGTGCCCCGCCCCTGCCGGCGGGCAGACAAGAGCCTCGCGCCGGCCAGCGACAAGGAGTTCTCTGCGAGATGAATACGACGACACAGCCTTCAAACCAGCAGCAGGCTTTGGCCGGCGACCACTGGATAGGGGGGCGTTGGGTGCCAGGTGAAAGCCAAGGGGTGACAGTGCCAGACAAGTTCACCCTGGAGCCGCTCATGCAAGTACGGCTACCCGCCCCGGCCCAGTTGCGCGCAGCGGTCGACGGCGCGCATGCCGCGTTCAAGGCCGGTGCGCCGGCGGGCCATGCCCGAGGCGCCATCTTGGAAGCGGCGGCCACCTTGCTGGCCCAGCGACAGGATGTATTCGTCAAGTGCATGCGACACGAAGCGGGTTTCACCGCAAGCGATGCGATGGGCGAGGTGCGCCGGTGCCAGCAGACCCTGCGCCTGTGTGCCGAAGAAGCCCGGCGGCTGTCCGGCGAGGTGGTCCCGATGGACGGCGTGCCCGGCCAGGAAGGGCGGCTGGCCTTTACCCTTCGCGTACCGCTGGGGGTGGTGCTCGCGGTCACTCCCTTCAATTCGCCCCTCAATACCGTGGCCCACAAGATCGGCCCCGCCATTGCAGCCGGGAACGCGGTGATCCTCAAGCCCTCGCTGCACACGCCGGGCACTGCCACTCTGCTGGTTCAGGCCTTGCTGGACGCCGGCCTGCCGCCCGGGCTGATCGCTCTGGTTCACGGCGATGGTGATACCGTCCGCATGCTGGAGGAGGATGAGCGGGTGCGATTCATCGCCTTCACCGGCAGCACTGAAGTCGGCCGCATCATCCAACAGCAGGCTGGACTGCGGCGCACCCAGATGGAACTCGGTTCGATCGCCTTCACCCTCCTGTGCGACGACGCAAAGCTCGAAACCGCCCTGCCCAAGATCATCAACGCGGCCTACCGCAAGGCAGGCCAGGTGTGCACCTCGATTCAGGTGCTCCTGGTTCAGGACGCAATTGCGCCCGAGGTTGAGCGTCAGCTGTCGGCGCTGGTCAAAGCACTGCCCTATGGTGATCCGGCACTACCCGACACCGTGTGTGGCCCCGTGATCTCAGAGGTATCGGCTCAGCGTATCGACGCCTGGATCGAGGCCGCCCTTGCCTCCGGCGCGAGACGCTTGGTCGGTGGGCCACGCCTCGGCGCGGTGGTGCCGCCGACGCTGCTCGCGGATGTACGTGAGGATATGCAGGTCTGCTGCAGCGAGGTGTTTGGCCCCGTCATGTCCATTGCCACCTTCAGCCGGCTGGAAGACGCGATCGCGCGCGTCAACGCTACACCCTATGGCTTGGCGACAGGCATATTTACCAACCGTATCGCCGACGCTCTGAGGGCTGCGAGGGCAATCGAGGCCGGCGGCGTCCACATCAACGAGACATCCAGCTCCCGCGTCGACGTCATGCCTTACGGCGGGTCCAAGGACAGCGGCTTTGGACGCGAGGGACCACGTCACGCCATTGAGGAGATGACTGAGGAGCGTGTCATCTCGATCACCACACCTTGAGAAAAAGAAGGAGTTCCCTATGGCAAAAATGAAGGGCGGCGAGTTGATCGTCGACTATCTGGTGCAGGAGAAGGTGCCCTATGTCTTTGGCATTTGCGGGCACGGCAACGTTGGCATCCTCGATGCGCTACACGCGCGGCAGGACAAGATTCAGCTGATCTCCCCGCGCCACGAGCAGTGTGCCGGCCACATGGCCGATGCCTACTTCCGGGTCAAGCACAAGCCCGTGGCCACACTCACCTCCACAGGCCCGGGCTCGGCCAATATGGTGATGTCGCTGGCGACCGCGCTGTCGGACTCGTCGGCTTTCATGGCCATCACCTCGAATGTGCCCACCTCGCAGCACAATCGCGCCCCCTTCCAGGAGTTGTACAAGCACAACCAGGCCGATTTCGCGCAAGTGCTGCGACCGGTGGTCAAGCGAGCGTTCCAGCCGACCCGGGTAGACATGCTCCCGCTGGCCCTGCGTCAAGCCATGGATACCATGGTCACCGGCCGGCCAGGGCCTGTGAACCTGGACATTCCGTACAACGTCTACCAGGAGGAAGACGATGTCGAGTTGCCACCGCACGCACACTCGCTCGGCGCGCACCGACCAGGCGCTTCGCAAGAGGACGTCGCCCGGACGCTGGACATGCTGGCTCAGGCCCATCGGCCAGTGCTGTTCATCGGCCACGGTGCGACGCTGTCAGAGGCTGGACCGGACATCACCGCCATTGCCGAGCGCCTGGGCATTCCGGTGATCACTTCACCGAACGGCATGGGTTGCATTCGCGGCGACCATCCGCTGGCATTGGGCTTCATCGGGCGCAATGGCGCCTACCCGGCCAACGAGGCTGGACGCAGGTCTGATCTGGTCATCACTCTCGGCACCCGATTTGACGATCGCAGTTCCTCGAGCTGGCATGTCGGCTACTCGTGGAACTTTCCCAAGACTCGATTGGTGCATGTGGACATTGACCCGCAGGAACTGGGGCGCAACTATGCGCCGGACCTGGGCATCATTGCCGACATTCAGGTCTTCACTCGGCAACTTCTCCAGGCGCTGGACCAGCGACCTGCCCTCAGCTCCCTGCAGTTCGCGCCCTGGCTGAGCCAGGTGAAGGGATGGCAGGCGCAATGGGAGGCCTTCATCCAACCCCACTTCTCGGGTTCGACCAGCCCGCTACGGCCCGAGTTCGTGGTTGGCCAGTTGCAAAAGCAATTGCCGGACGACGTGATTCTGGCGCTCGATTCCGGGGTCCACCACAACTGGTTCATGCAGTTCTGGAAATCAAAGCGGCCCCAAAGCATGCTCAATAGCTGGGGCTATTCGAGCATGGGCTTCGGCGTCTGCGGAATCATGGGCGCCCAGTTGGCGGCACCGGACCGCCCTTGTGTGGCCGTGGTCGGTGACGGCGGGTTCACCATGACACCCTATGTCCTGTGCACCGCCGTCGAGTTCAACTTGCCAGTTGTCTGGGTGATCTGGAACAACTTCGCCTGGGCTGCGATCCGCGACATTCAATACGGAATGTTCGAAGGGCGCGAGATCGGCACAGCCTTCTACAAGGGGCAGACAGGCGAGCGCTACAACCCCGATTTCGCCGCCTGGGCGCGGGCTTGCGGCGCAGACGGCTACACAGTCACCCGTCCCCAGGAACTGGGCGCAGCGATCGAGCAGGCGCTCAAAAACCGTCGGCCGGCGGTGATTGATGTTCATGTTGACTCAGAAGTCCGCCCGCCATCCACCGGGACCTGGCAACTGCCGCCTACCCCATTCAAGGAGCCGGTCTACGGCAAGCCCTGGAAGGCCTGAGATCATTCAGCCCTGATACAGCCATGGCACATCCATGGCCTGCCCACCGAAACTGCGCAGTGCCAGGTCACGGGCCAGTCGCAGGGGACCGCTGGCATGGAAGATAGTGCCGTTGCGCAGCGATCGGCTCTGCACACGGGCCACGCGCTGCCAACGCGCCTGGGCATAGTTTTGCAAGGCCTGGGGAACGTCGGCGATACGCGCGCTGACCAGGGCCAGAGATCGACTGAGTTCGTCCGCATCTTCAAGCGCCATCGCCGCGCCCTGCGCGAGGTAAGGCCGCATCGGGTGGGCGGCATCCCCGAGCAGGGCCACGCAGCCGCGCGCCATCTGCTGCGGGCCGGCCACCGGCGGGCGGTCATGCAACACCCACAAGCCCCAGGCGGGCACCGCCTGCAGCAACTCGCGCAAGGGGCCTCCCACCGGGCCGGTGGCCGCCATCAGGCGCGCGGTGGTGCCCGGCAGATCCCAGCCCTGGGCGTGACCGTCGATAGTCTGTTCGACCACGCACACCACATTGAGCGCCCGTCCCCCCCGCACCGGATAGCTCACCGCATGCAGTTGGGGACCGAGCCAGGCGGTGACCTCGTGGGCGAGGTGTGCGCCGCCGGGGACGCGGCCGTCCAGCGGCACAAGCCCCCGGTAGGCCACATGGTTCGAAGCCTGGGGCAGTCCGTCCCCCAGCAGCGACTGACGCAGCGCGCTCCACAAGCCGTCGGCGCCTACCAGGGCATCCCCGGCCGAGACGGGCTGGTCAGAGGAATCGAGGTGAACCGCCACGCCTGGGGCGCTGTCGGCCTCAGCGGCGACCCAGCCCGTCACGCGCCGACCGGCCTCAAGAGAGACCTCGGCGCCGCGCAGGGACTGCAGCAGTGCGCCGTGCAGGTCAGCCCGGGCAATGGTGAGGTAAGGCGCGCCGTAGCGTGACTCGAAGGCATCGCCCAGCGGCAGGCGGGCCAGTTCGGCGCCGGTGAGCGCGTCGCGTGCGACCAGAGCCTCGGGCCTGCAGGCCAGGGATTGCGCCGCCTCGAGCAGGCCCCAATGGCGCAGGCGCCGGGTGACGTTGGGCCCCATCTGCAGGCCCGCCCCCACCTCGGAGAAAACCGGCGCCTGCTCCAGCACCCGGGCCTGCCAGCCGGCGCGCGCAGCGGCCAAGGCTGCAGCCAGCCCGCCGATGCCACCGCCCACGACCAGCAACTGGCGCATCAGGCTCGGCCCCCTGAACGGGATCCGCGTGCGCCCCCCCTGGCGGCACTCCTTGCGGTGCCAGGGGCCGCGCCGTGCCGGATCGCCGGCGCAGAGGACGGAGCCAACAGCCCCCGCAATACATAGGGCAGGATGCCGCCATGGCGGTAATAGGCCACCTCGATCGGCGTGTCGATACGCAGGGTGAGTCCCACTTCTTGGCGAGCGCCATCGGCGCGGGTGATGACCATGGTGGCTTCGCTCTGGGGTCGCAGGTTCGGGTCGGGCACGAGGTCAATCATCTCCGATCCGTCCAGGCCCAGGCTTTGCCAGCTGTCGCCCGCGTGAAACTGCAGCGGCAGCACGCCCATGCCCACCAGGTTGCTGCGGTGAATGCGCTCGAAGCTGCGGGCGACCACCGCCCGGATGCCCAGGAGCCGGGTCCCCTTGGCCGCCCAGTCACGCGAGGAGCCGGTGCCGTATTCCTCGCCGGCCAGGACCACCGTGTGCCGGGCGGCCTCCTGGTAGCGCATGGCCGCATCGAAGATGGAGAGCTTTTCAACCGCGCCGTTCTGGCCTCGCCACAAGGTGAGCCCGCCCTCCTCCCGGCTCCCATCCCGCAGCGGGGGCAACAGCAGGTTGCGGATGCGCACATTGGCGAAAGTGCCGCGCATCATCACCTGGTGATTGCCACGCCGTGCGCCATAGCTGTTGAAGTCGCTTTTGCGCACCCCCTGGGACTCGAGCCACCGGCCGGCCGGCGAGTTCTCTTCGATGCTGCCCGCCGGTGAAATGTGGTCGGTAGTGATGCTGTCGCCCAAAAGGGCCAAGATGCGAGCGCCAGTCACCTGCACGGGTGGCCCACTGGCGGCGCAGTCAGGTGCAGCCAGCGTGAAGCCCTCGAAGAAGGGAGGCTCGGCAATGTAGCTGCTGGCGGGCCAGTCGTAACGTACGCCGCCTGGACCCTGGATGTCGGTCCAAAGCAAGCCAGGGTCCGACTGCACCCGCGCATAGGCGGCCCGGTAGGTGGGTCCGTCCAGGGCGTGATACATCAGGGCTTCGATCTCCTCGCTCGCAGGCCAGATGTCGCCCAGCCAGACCTCTTGGCCGCTGCGGCCCCAACCGACCGGCTCGGTCATCAGGTCGCGCATCATCGTGCCGGCCAGGGCATAGGCCACCACCAAGGGCGGGCTGGCCAAAAAATTGGCTTTGAGCAGCGGGTGGATGCGGGCCTCGAAGTTGCGGTTGCCCGAGAGGACAGCCGCACACACCAGGTCGTTGCCGGTGATGGCCCGGCTGATTTCAGGTGCCAGGTCCCCGGCATTGCCAATGCAGGTGGTGCAACCATAGCCTGCAACGGTAAACCCGAGTTCCTCCAGGTAGGGCAGCAAACCTGCCCGGGCCAGGTACTGGGTCACGACCCGCGAGCCAGGCGCCAGCGAGGTCTTCACATGGGGAGCGACTTGCAGGCCGGCTTCCACCGCCTTTTTGGCCAGCAAGCCAGCGGCCAGCATCACCCCTGGATTGGAGGTGTTGGTGCAACTGGTGATGGCAGCGATCAGGACGTCACCATTGCGCAGCGTGAGGTCCAGGGGCGCTACGCCGGGAGCGGGCACCCGATGGGAAGTGAGAAAGGACGCTGCCGGCCGGCCAAAGCCGCCAGCGGAAACCGGGCTTGCGTACAGGTCACTGAATGAACGCGCCACCCGCCCGATCTCGATGCGGTCTTGCGGCCGCTTCGGGCCAGCCAGGCTGGGGGTGACCGTGCCGAGGTCCAGACGCAGCACCTCTGAGTAATCGATCTCACTGGCGGCGGGAATTCCCAGCAGACCCTGGGCCTGGCAGTAGGCCTGCAGGGCGCCCACTTCCTCGGGGCTGCGGCCGGTGCCTGCCAGATAGGCCAGCGTCTTGTCGTCGACCGGGAAAAAACCCATCGTCGCGCCGTACTCGGGCGCCATATTGGCCAGTGTGGCCCGGTCGGGCACCGACAGGCGACGCGCACCTTCGCCGCAAAACTCGACGAACTTGCCCACCACATGGGCCTGGCGCAATCGCTCGGTGACAGTGAGTACCAGGTCGGTCGCGGTACAGCCCTCGCGCAGGCGGCCGGTGAGCTCGACGCCCACCACGTCGGGGGTGAGGAAATGCACCGGTTCACCGAGCATGGCGGCTTCGCCCTCGATGCCACCCACACCCCAGCCCAGCACCCCCAGGCCATTGATCATGGTGGTGTGGCTGTCGGTGCCCACCAGGGTGTCGGGGTAGCACACGCCATCGGTGCGCCGGTGGATGCCGCGCGCCAGGTACTCCAGGTTCACCTGGTGCACGATGCCAAAGCCTGGCGGCACGACGCCAAAGGTGGAGAAGGCCTGCATGCCCCATTTGAGAAAGGCGTAGCGCTCACGATTGCGCTGGAACTCCAGCTTCATGTTCAGGTCGAGCGCGTCACGGGTGCCGTAGTGGTCGACCATGACCGAGTGGTCCACCACCAGATCGACCGGTACCCTG